>Ga0209611_10000654_pt1 | contig 53883 bp, 48 predicted proteins | sample S1TSphgellanicum_3_FD_187693 | JGI IMG/M metagenome (GOLD analysis project Ga0209611, IMG submission 187693) | Host-associated microbial communities from peat moss isolated from Minnesota, USA - S1T2_Fc - Sphagnum magellanicum MG (SPAdes) (version 2) | ecosystem: Host-associated > Plants > Peat... | reverse complement strand
TCTTCGTTCTCCGGGGGCATCCGACGATGTTCGCGACCCTCGGCTCGGGTCGCTGCTAATACACGCTTTGGCCGGCCTAACTTTATGCTGAGGAAGGCCTGGCCGTCCGCCCGGTTCGAACGCACCGGAGATGAGCGTCGAGCGCAATTCCCTGTCCATCAATACGGACAACCGCGCCGTCTCCGTGAAGAACCGTGGGCGCTATGCCGCGCGGATCCCCGATACGCCCGAGCGGCGCAAGCTGGAAGAGCAGCGCAGTATCCGCGACGTCGTATTCGGTGCGCAAGACGGCGTTCTGACGACGCTCGGCATCGTCACCGGCATCAGCAGCGCCACGGTCGACCGCGGCACGATCCTCATCACGGGCTTTCTTTCGATGCTGGTCGGCGCGATCTCGATGGGGGTCGGCGAATACTTAGGTGGTAAAGCGGAACGCGAGGTCGTGCAGAACGCGATCGATCGCGAACAACGCGAGATGTTCGAAGAGCCCGCCGAAGAGTTTGCCGAGCAGGTCGCCTACTATCGCCTTAAGGGCTTTACCGACTCCGAGGCGCTCATGATCGTCGAGCGCCTCGAGAAGAACCCCGAGATCTGGCTGCACGAGATGGTCCGCGATGAATTCGGTATCGATCTGCGCGAGGCCGAAGGTGGCGGCTTTCGTTCCACGATCGCTATGATGTGCTCGTTTGCGATCGGCGCCGCGCTACCAGTGATCCCCTACGCAGTACCCGGACTCTCGATCGCAAACGCTATGTTCGTCGGCCTCGTTTTGGCCGTGCTCGCGCTTTTCGGAATCGGCTCGTATGCCGGCCGCCTCGGCGGCAGAAATCCGTTCGCAAAGGGCTTCGAGATCGTCGCGTTCGGCGCGGTGGTGTTCGCGATCTCGTGGGCTGCCGGACACTACGTGCCCGCGTTCTTCGGCCACACGCCCGTAAGCGTCGGTGGATAGGTGACGGCGACGTGAAACGGTGCTCATGCTGCACAGTTTACGTCGCCCCACTACCCGAACGTAATTGGGGAAACCCCTACTTTTTGCCGACCAGGCTACGCGCGATCACGAGCCGCTGAATCTGTTGGGTGCCTTCGTAGATCTGCGTGATCTTCGCGTCGCGCATCATCCGCTCGACCGGATACTCGGTGCTGTAGCCGAAGCCGCCGAGAATCTGCACGGCGTCGGTCGTGACCTTCATCGCGGTGTCGCCCGCCTTGAGCTTCGCGAGCGCCGCCCATAGGGTGAGGTCGGGCGAACTCTCGTCGCACTTGCGCGCGGCTTCGTAGAGAAGGAGGCGCGAGGCTTCGACCTCGACGCGCATGTCGGCGAGCATGAACTGGATGCCCTGCTGTTGCCCGATCGGCTTGCCGAACGCCATGCGCTCGCGCGCGTAGTTGGCCGCGTAGTCGAGCGCGCCCTGAGCGATTCCGAGCGCCTGTGCCGCGATGCCGGGACGCGACTTGTCGAGCACCTTCATCGCCGTCTTGAAGCCCGTGCCTTCCGGCCCGAGCATGTTGGCGGCGGGGACCTCGCAGTTCTCGAAGATCAGCTCGCACGTCGGCGACCCGCGGATGCCCATTTTCTTCTCGAGCTTGCCGACCTTGAAGCCCGGGAACGTCTTCTCGACCACGAACGCGCTGATGCCGTTCGGGCCTTTTTCGGGGTCGGTCACGGCGAAGACGGTGATGACATCGGCGACGCTGCCCTGCGTGATCCAGACCTTGTTGCCGTTGAGGACGTAGGTGTCGCCCTTTTTCTCGGCGCGCGTGCGCATGGAGCCCGCCGCGTCGGAACCGCTCCCCGCTTCCGAAAGCGCGTAGGCCGCGATGTACTCGCCCGACGAGATCTTGGGCAGGTAGCGCCTCTTTTGCTCGTCGTTGCCGGCGATGATGATCGCGAGCGCGCCGAGCTCCTGGACGGCGATCATGAGGCCGCTCGAGGCGCACGCCTTCGAGACTTCCTCGACGACCTTCACGTACGTCAGGAACGAGCCGCCCACGCCGCCGTATTCCGCCGGAAACGGGACGCCGAGGAGGTCGTTTTCGGCGAAGAGCTTGTAGATGTCGCGGGCGAACTCGCCCTTCTCGTCGATTTCGGCCGCGCGCGGCGCGACGCGCTCGCGGACGAGGTCGCGGACGACCTCGAGGATCATGGCCTCGTCTTCGGCTGATGGTCCGCTGGGTGGCGGTGCTATTGCCATTCGTTCGTGCTCCAGGCTTCGTTCGGGAAGCGTTTCTTTCGGCGTCCCGACGTCGTTTGCTTTGAGGCCAATAAAAAACGAGCGCTCCGGAATCCGGTCGCGCTCGCTTTTGTTAAAAAGACGTAACGATTACTGAGAGAGGAGAAGGATTTACTTCTTCTTCTTCGCGACCGCTTTCTTCTTTGCTTTCTTCATTGCCATTGTAGTAACTCACCCCCAATCGCCTCAAATGAATTCATTTGCCCGGTTCCGAGGCGGAGCCGGTAGCATACATTCAACGCACGTCGCCGCCGTTGAGTTCCGTGTTCTTAGTACGATAGCGGTCCTCTTCCTCGAACCGTTGAAAACAGCGCGACCGATGACGATCATCGAGACGGTCGAACTCAAGAAAGTCTTTCGCTCGGTCGTCCGTCGCCCGGGTATCGGCGGCGCGTTCGCCGCGCTGTTCTCGCGCGAGTACCAAGAGAAGGTCGCGGTCGAGAACGTCAACCTGTCCCTGCAGGAAGGCGAGATCGTCGGCTACCTCGGCCCGAACGGCGCGGGCAAATCGACGACGATCAAAATGCTCACGGGTATCCTCGTACCGACGTCCGGAAGCGTTCGCGTCGCGGGTATCGTGCCGTGGAAGCAGCGTCAACAGAACGGCCAGAACATCGGCGTCGTGTTCGGCCAGCGCAGTCAACTCTATTGGGATCTGCCGCTGCGCGAATCGTTCGAACTCTTGCGCGCGATCTACGACGTGCCGCACGACCGCTTCACGCAGAACATGCGTCACTTCAACGAGATTCTCGATCTCGATCGATTCATGGAGACGCCGGTTCGGCAGCTCTCGCTCGGCGAGCGGATGCGTGGCGATTTTGCTGCCGCGATGCTGCACGATCCGAAGATCGTGTTTCTCGACGAGCCGACGATCGGGCTCGACGTCGTCGCGAAGGAAGCGATTCGCGAGTTCGTCGCGACGATGAATCGCGAACGCGGAACGACCGTGATTCTCACCACGCACGATCTCGCGGACGTCGAACGGCTCGCGCCGCGCGTCGTGCTGATCGACGAAGGGACCGTGATCTACGACGGCCGGCTCTCCGCGCTGCGCGAAGAGTACGGAACCTATCGAACCCTGGTCGTGACGCTCGCCGAAAACTACCCCGACGTCGAGATCGAGGGCGCGTCGGTTCGCGAGCGGGATGGCAACATCGCGCGCCTGCGTTTCAACCGGCACGAGATCGCGGCCGAGACCCTGATCCGCCGCGTGCTCGATACGTACCGGATCACGGACCTCGCGATCGAGGAACCCGACATCGATTCGATCGTACGCCGTATTTACACGGAAGGCTACCGCGCGCAGCCGGTCCCGATCGGCGGCTGATGGCACTCGCGGTTCGGCGTCGCTTTCGTTTCGAACCGTATCTCGAATTCGGGAAGAAGGCGATCGCGCGCGAGGCGACCTACCGCTTCGACGTTTTCACGAGCATCGGCTCGTTCGTGCTTCGGATCTACTTGCTCCGGATGGTCTGGGTGGCGCTCTACGCCCACAACGCCGCGCCCCGTGGTCTGCCGTTGCATGCGATCTTGACGTATTCGGCGGTGGCGCTCCTCATGGGCCTCGTACTCGACGTCGATCAGGTGAGCTCGCTCTACGATAAACTCCACGACGGTAGCATCGTGAGCGACTTCATGCGGCCGATTTTCGTGCCGCTCTACTTCTTCGCGGACGGTACGGGCGAGGTTCTCTTTCACGCCGCCCTCGTGCTGCCGGCGCTCGCCCTCGCGTTGCTCATCGTGCATATCGATGTGCCGTCGGCCGCGACGCTCGCGACATTCGCACTCAGTTTCGTGCTCGGCTATTTCGTCGGATTCTGTATCAACTTCATCTTGAATTGCGTGGCGTTCTGGACGCTTGAAATCAGCGCCGTCCAACTGATCGTCACGTTCCTCACCGATCTTCTCGGCGGCGAACTCGTGCCGCTCGTGTTCTTTCCGCTCGCGTTTCAGCACGTGCTCTTCGCCTTACCGTTCGCGGCGATGTTCTCGACACCGCTCCTGATTTACGTAGGCGAGATCGGGCCCGAGCGCTACATATCCGCTCTCGGTATCCAAGCGGCGTGGCTCGTGGGGCTCGCGCTCGTGTGCGTCGTGCTTTGGCGCGCGGGGTCGCGGCGCATCGTCGTGCAGGGCGGTTAGGTGAGCACGCGTCGCATTCGCGCGGTCTACGGCCAGCATTGGCGCATCAATCTCCTGACCGCACTCGAGTATAGAGAGAACTTCTTGTTGTGGTCGGCATTCACCGTCGTCTATCACGGGACCGCGATCGCGACGCTGTGGGTCGTCTTGCACACGTTCCCATCGATGAACGGCTGGGATTTCAAGGACATGGCGTTCTTGTACGGTCTTTGGATGCTCGCTCACGCCCTGCACGACACGGTATTTTTCGGGATCGCGAACGTGCCGGAATACATCCGCGACGGCGAGTTCGACCGGCTACTCCTCCGCCCGCTCGACACGCTCTTCGCCGTCATCGCCATTCCGGGCCAGATCTTTCCGGACGAACTGATCCTCGCGCTCGGGTATTTCGTGGTCGCGACCGTCTATAGCGGCGTCCGCGTCGATGCGATCTTCGTGCTCTGCGTTCCGCTCGTGGTGATCGGCGGTACGCTGATCGAACTCGCGATCAATTTGATCGTCGCGACGATCGCCTTCTGGTTCGTGCGCGTCGACGCGCTCCGTTGGATCGTACTGCAGCTCGAGCAAGAGTTCACGCGCTACCCGATCGGAATCTACTCGCGCGGCGTGCGCCTCTTCCTGACGTTCGTGTTCCCATTCGCATTCATGAACTATTTCCCGGCGGCGTACTTCTTGCACAAACCGGAGGGTGCGCTTGGCTTGGCGCCGACCGTCGGCCTACTCACACCGCTCGTCGGGCTCACGTTTTTCGCAGCGGCATATGGTTTTTGGCGCTTCGGACTCAATCGATATAAGGGTGTCGGTCACTAAGTAGGAGCGGGAGATCGGTACGTACGTTGCCGAAAATCGCATCGTCATGCCGCTCTTCATCGATATCCATGAGATACCGGGCGTTACGTCGGAGGTAGCGGCTGCCGAGCATATTCGCGATATCGACGCGCAGGGTCCCTTTGCGGTCGACTACTCGAAGTATTGGCTGAATGAATCGACGGGCAAGATTTTCTGCATGTGCGAGGCGCCGACGGCCGAGGCCGCGATCGAGGTGCACCGTCTCGCGCACGGCGCGCCGGCCGATCGCATCATCGAGGTAACGCCCGAACTCACGGAACTCTTTCTCGGCCCGTTCTCGACAGATGCGGGTGGCGCGGTATTGCTGCCTGCCGATCACGGCGTTTCGAACGATCCGGGAACGCGGACGATCCTCTTCACCGACATCGTGAACTCGACGGCGATGACGCAGCGTTTCGGAGACGAAGACGCGATGCTCTTCGTCGAAGCGCACGACGCGATCGTGCGCGCCGCGCTTCACGAGGCGGGCGGCCGCGAGGTCAAACACACGGGCGACGGCATCATGGCCGTGTTCGTCTCGGCAGCGTCCGCGATTCGTTGCGCGATCGACGTGCAGAAGGCGTTGCAGCAAGATGCGCTCGACAACCCGGAGCGGCCGTTTCAAGTGCGCATCGGGATCGCCGCAGGCGAGCCCGTCGGACGCGACAACGATCTCTTTGGTGCCACCGTCCAGCTCGCGGCCCGGCTCTGTGCCCACGCCGAGCCCGGCCAGATCCTCGTCTCGAATGTCGTCGCGGACCTCTGCATCGGGAAGCGGATTCGCTTCGGGGACGCGGGGTCGGTGGTCCTTAAGGGCTTCGAGGCCCACGTTTCGGCCCGGCCCGTGGAGTGGCTGTAGGGGAACTCGGCGAACTTCCGAGGCGATGAACAAAGTGGTTGCGACGGCTGCGGAGGCCGTTGCCGATATTCGAAGCGGCTCGTCGGTTGCCGTCGGCGGGTTCGGGCTCAACGGCATACCGGAGCATTTGATCGAGGCGCTCCTCGCCCAGGGCGCGACGAATCTCGTGACGGTCAGTAACAACTGCGGGGTCGATGGTTTGGGCCTGGGGCGGCTTCTCGACAACCGGCGCCTGAGCCGCACGACGGGTTCCTACGTCGGCGAAAATAAGGAGTTCGAGCGCCAGTATCTCTCGGGCGATCTCGAAGTCGAGCTCGTGCCGCAGGGCACGCTGGCCGAGCGCCTGCGCGCCGGCGGTTCCGGGATTCCCGCATTCTTCACGCCGGCCGGCGTCGGCACGCAAATCGCCGATGGCGGGCTTCCGTGGCGGTACGCGCGGGACGGCTCCGTCGCCGTGGCGTCGCCGAAAAAAGAAGTCCGCATCTTCAACGGGCGCGAGTACGTGCTCGAGGAGGGTATCGTGTGCGACTTCGCGCTCGTGCACGCGACGATCGGCGATACCCACGGCAATCTGTATTACAATAAAGCGACGCAGAATTTCAACCCGCTCTGCGCGATGGCCGGACGCATCACGATCGCCGAAGTCGAGCGTCTGGTCGAACCGGGAGAGTTGACGCCGGAACAGGTTCACACGCCCGGTATTTTCGTGCAACGCGTCGTGGTTGTGGGCAGCGAAGGTAAGAAAATCGAACGCACGACCACGAGAAAGCGCGGGGCATAACGAGATGGCTTGGACGAGAGAAGAACTCGCTGCGCGCGTCGCGCGCGAACTCGAAGACGGACAGTACGTTAACCTCGGCATCGGCATGCCGACGATGGTGCCGAATTACGTTGCGCCCGGCGTCACGATCGTGCTGCAGAGCGAGAACGGCATCCTCGGCATGGGCCCCTATCCGTACGAGGACGAGGTCGATCCCGATCTCATCAACGCGGGCAAGGAAACCGTCACCGTGCAACCCGGCGCGTCGTTCTTCGATAGCGCCGACTCGTTCGGCATGATCCGCGGCGGCCACATCGATCTCGCGGTGCTCGGCGCGATGCAAGTCGCGGCGAACGGCGACCTCGCGAACTGGATTATTCCCGGCAAGATGGTTAAGGGCATGGGCGGCGCGATGGACCTCGTGCACGGCGCGAAGCGCGTGATCGTGATGATGGAACACGTAGCCAAGGACGGCTCGCCGAAGATCCTCGAACGCTGCACGCTCCCGCTCACGGGCAAAGGCGTCGTTAACACCATCATGACCGATCTCGCCGTCATCGACATAACGCCCGACGGCCTCGTGCTCCGCGAGTGTGCTCCGGGCGTGAGCGTCGACGACGTGAAGAAGGCGACGGCCGCGCCGCTTCGCGTGGCAGCCACCGTCGGAGCGTAACGCCGAGTCGGAGGCCTTCCAAGCTCTGCTTAAGGCTCGTCGGTTAGTCTCGACGCGTGTGGTGCAGACAACGTTCGTGGCCTCGTGCGGCGGCCGCGCTTCTCTTCGGGATCGCCGTCGTTTCGAATTTCTTCGGGAACGCGGCGATGCCCGCAAGTGCGGACGCTCCCGGTCTCGGCATTTTGCCGGCCGTGAACGGCGCCGTGCGCTTGCGAGTGGCACGCACGACGCAGACCGCGTCGGGGCCCGCAACGGTCGTGAGCGAGATCGTGCTTCGTCGCAAGGCGCAGGCGGCCTTGACGATCGACGGCGTTGCCGGCGATCCGCCCGGCCAATTGACGGTGCTCTCGATCGCTCCCGACGGCACGCTACAAATTCCGAAAGCGGATAAGGCCGCGAACGGGGACCTCGCGCTGATCGACGTGATCGATGGGTTGAACCGCGCCACGGAAACCCTCGCGGCGACGAGCGGCAGCGACCCGCGCGCGGGCTGGAACGCAAACGTAACGCTCCCCGACGTTCGCGATGCGAGCGATCCGATCGTCGTGCCGATCGAGGCGGCGAGCGTGAGCGGACGCAACTTCGATTTCCACGGGATCGGGCAGCTCGTCGTCGCGCCGCCTCAGAACCACGGTTCGCGTAGCGGCGGTGGCCGGCGTGGCGGATTTCGCGGTGGATTCGGCGGTTTCGGTGGCGGCGGCGGCCCACCGGGCGGTGGCGGTGGCCCACCGGGCGGTGGCGGTGGCCCACCGGGCGGCGGAAGCGATAACGGCGGCGGCGATCCCGGTGGCGGCGATCCCGCCGGCGGCGGCCCGGGTGGCGGAGGTCGCCAGGGCCTCAGCGTCGCGCTCGCGATCGACGGTCAGGTCCGCCAGGGGGAAGTGAAAGCGCTCAACATCGTCGAGACGCGCTCGATCTCCGTGAACGCGCAACCATTCGTCAACGTCAGCGGCTGGACGATCGAAACGAAGTAACGGTCTGGGGGGCGCGCTTCTCGTACGTCGAGATTTGTCAGCCTGACGAAGCTACGTCGCGTTCGCGACGAGGGCCATTTCCGCGCCCTTTTCGCGGAAGCGCGACGAAGCGAATTCGATCGCTCCGTAGCCTTCCGCCGCGAGGGTCGCGCAGGCGACGAATGCCGAGACGAGCGCGTCGGCGCCGAACGCCGCGCTTACGATGCCGGCAACGAAGGCTGGGAATACGTACGCGAGCGTTGCGAGCGTGCGGAAGAAGACCATCGGGCCGCGACCGTCGACCGGATTCGGGAACACCGAGTAAAGTGCGACGCCGAGCGCTTGGAGCGACCAGTACGCGCAGACGCACACCGGCATCGCGGCGCCAACGAGTTGCCACTTCCCGAGCACGATGCCCGCGCACGCGGGCGCGAGTGCGAGCGCGATGCCGCCGCGCGCCGAGCGCCCGAGCGTCCACGCGACGAGACGCGCGCGCAAACCGTCGCTGCCGAGCCAGAAGAGCGGCTTACCGAGATCGGTCGCGAGCCCGGCAGCCGCACCCTGCGGTGCGAAGAGCAATACGAAGATCGCGCTCAAGCCGAAGAGCGTGACCATCGGTCCGATGTCGTCGAACGCAACGGATGCGTACGCGAACGCCGCACCGCACAGCGCCCAAAACGCGCAGCCGCCGAAGAAGAGCGCGAACGTTCCCTGGCCGCGCCGAAACCCGATCCAGTCTTTCCACGCAAGCGAGAGCGCGCCGAGCGGGATGCGCGTCGCGGGCGTGGAGACCACGGCATCGTAGCGCGTCTGGCGCGTCGCCGATTGCCGCCGACGAATCTGTGCGAGCGCACGCCGCGACACGGCGTAGAGTTCGGGAAGCGAATCGCGCGCGAGGCCCGCGATCGCGAGGAGCATGATCGCGAGGAGCGCGCAAAACAGCGTGAGCGCGTTCGTGCTTCCGCTCTGAATCGAGCGCACCGCACCGCCTGGATCGGCGCGCACGAATGCGATCGCGGGCTGCCACACGCGCGGCCCCGCGAAACCGATCGCCGCATATCCGAAGCCCGCGATCGCGACGATCCACCCGAACGCGCGAAGGCCGAAGTTGAACGTGCCGCGCGAGAGCAAGAAGATCGGCAACTCGACGCTCATCAGCAGCGCGACGGCGAGTAACGCGGTGACGAACGCGGTCGCCGCGCCGAACGCGGTCGCGTGGCGCGGAAAGAAGATGATGAAGTAGTACACGAGCGCGCCCGCCCAGCGCAGTGCGCTCGTTGCGAGCTTGCGCAGTTGCAGCCAAAGCGCCATCTCGAGCGGCCGGATGCCGGAGTTCGAAAAGAACACGGCTTCCGCCGTCGAGCGGAAACCGCTCACGCGACCCGCGGCCGACATGGCGATCGTAATACCGAGCGCGCCCATGTAAAGTCCGCCGATGCCCGTGAGCCGATCGGGCTCGAGCGATACGCTTCCGAACGTCGCGTGCTGCCAGCCGAGAAGACGCGCGGCGGCGAGAAACACGAGCGACACGAGATACGGCAACCAGATCGCGAGACGCAGAGGCGCGCGCCAGATCGCGGCGGCCTGATGCAGAGCGTAGCGCCACTCCAAGTAGACGAGCGCGCGCATCAGGCCACCCGGCTACGCTGTGATCTCGAGAAAAACGTCCTCGAGCGTTCGGTCGCCGTCGCTCGCACGCGCTCGCAGCTCCGCCGCTTTGCCGGATGCGACCGCAATGCCGGACTTCATGAAGATCAGTCGGTCGCAGAGCGCCTCGGCCGTCTCGATCAAATGCGTGCTCATCACGATCGTCGTGCCGAGCGCGCCGAGCGAGCGGATCAGGCTGCGTAACTCGCGTTGGCCGCGCGGGTCGAGGCCGATCATCGGCTCGTCGAAGAGCAGCACGGGCGCGCCCGCGAGCACGGTTGCGGCGATCAGCGTCTTCTGACGCATACCCTTCGAGAGAGCTTGGCCGAGCGTGTGCCGTTGGTCCTCGAGACCGAACGACGAGAGCAGCTCTTCCGCGCGCGCGTCCCATCCGGGTGCGAGCCGCGCGCTACGCGCGACGAACGCGAGGTGCTCCCACACGGTCAGCATCGGATAGACGTCCGGTGTCTCGGGGATCAGCGAGATGAGGCGCCCGCGCTCGCCGCCGAGTTTGCGACCGTCGAAGAAGATCGAACCGGAGTCGGGACGCATCAGGCCGTTGAGGCAGAGAAACGTCGTGGTTTTACCGGCGCCGTTGGGACCGAGCAAACCGAGAATCTCGCCACGATGCAACGCGAAGGTCAGGCCGTCCAAAACAACTTTGGGTCCGAAACGTTTCGTCAGGCCTTCGACCCGGAGGAGCGGTTCGACGACCGGTTCGACCGGAAGCATGTGCGACGCACCATTCGGCGATGCGCGCCTAAGTCCTCAGAACTTCAGAACGTCGGCGCGGGTGTGAGCTCGGGGTTGGCGGAGCGTTCGAATTGCGTCCGGTACAAGCGCGCGTATGTGCCGCTCGCCGCCAGGAGTTCGGCGTGGGTACCGCGCTCGACGATGCGACCGCGGTCGACCACGAAGATGACGTCGGCTGCGAGGATCGTGGAGAGACGATGGGCGATCACGAGGCTCGTTCGCCCCTTCATCGCCTTGTCGAACGCGGCTTGAATCAGCGCCTCGTTCTCCGAGTCGAGCGCGCTCGTCGCCTCGTCCAGAATCAGGATGCGCGGATCCTTGAGCAGCACGCGCGCGATCGCGAGCCGTTGCCGCTCGCCGCCGGAGAGTTTGTGGCCGCGCTCGCCGACGACCGTATCGTAGCCCTCGGGCAGCGACTCGATGAAGCCCGCGATGTTGGCCGCGCGCGCGGCTTCGTGCATCTCGGCCTGCGTCGCGTCTTCGCGTCCGTACCGGAGATTGTTCCCGATCGTGTCGTGAAAGAGATACGTCTCTTGCGTGACGATGCCGATGTGCGAGCGCAGCGAATCGAGCTTCACCTCGCGTACGTCCACGCCGTCGACGAGGACGCGCCCGCTCTGCGGATCGTAGAAACGCGGAACGAGCTGCGTGATCGTGGTCTTGCCCGCGCCGGATGGGCCGACGAACGCGGCGACCTGTCCCGGCGCGATCGTGAAATCGACGCCGTTAAGTGCTTGGCGATCCGCCGTGTAGGCGAAATGCACGTCCTCGAACGCGATGCCGCCCGCGACGTTCGGAAGGTCGACCGTTCCCGACGGTTCGGGTGGCATGTCGAGATATTCGAAGATGCGCTCGAACACTGCGAGCGCGCTGATGATCTGCACTTGAATGCCGGCGAGCGTCGATGCGGGGCCGTACAGCCGCCCGAGGAGCGCGACGAAAGCGACGATCGTTCCGATCGTGAGGCCGTAGAAGATCGCGAGGTAGCCGCCGCCGAGCCACACGATCGCGGGCCCGACGATCACCATCGCGGCGATCGATGCGATGAACCAGCGGCCGACCATCGCGAGTTTGATCTCGAGACCCATCAGCCCGGTCGAGACGTCGAAGAAGCGCTTCGCCTCGAAGCGCTCGCGGACGAACGACTTGATCAGCGTGATTCCCGAGAGCGAGAGCGTCTCTTGCGTGAGGCTTTCGATCTCGTCGCGCTTTTCGCGCGTCTGCTTGCGGACCACGTACATGCGGCGCCCGACGGGCGAGAGCGGTACGATCATCAGCGGAACGACGGCGAGTGCGAGCAGCGAGAGCTTCCAGTCGAGCACGAACATCGTCACGATGGTCGTCAGGATCGTCGCGATGTTCGTGACGATTTGCACGAGCGTGCCCGTGACGACGTTGTCCACGTTGTCGACGTCGCTCGAGACGCGGTTCATGATTTCGCCCGTCTTCGTGTTGGTGAAGAACGAGATCGGCATGCTGTGCAAGTGCGAGACGAGTTTCGTGCGGATGTCGCGCATGATGCCCTCGCCCACGAGCGAGTTCAGATAGCCTTGAACGACGCCGATCAGCGAGGCGATTGCCGCGGCGAGAATCATGCCTCCCACGTCGAACCACAGCGCGCGGACGTCGTGATGCGCGAGCGAGACGTCGATCAGGTGCCGGGTCAGCAGCGGCGGCGCGAGCCCGAGTGCCGACGCGATGAGGATGCAGACGAGCACCGCAACCTCTTGCCGCCAATACGGAAGAAAGAGCACGCCGAGGCGGCGCCAATTGACACGCCGCTTCATTTTCGGCTTCTCAGGATTGAACATCGTCGACCACATCAAGTGGGTCGGGGGACCGCCTAGCATCGGCTTCTTCGACCCTAGAATTAGCTTAGAAGTTGCCCGCATCGCAGGGCGCTTGCGGGGGGGCGGGCGAAATCGCGGAGGTGTTCCTTCCACTAGGTACCGCGTTGCTGTCGGGCATCCTGATGCTCTCACTCGCCAGCCAGGCGAGTGCCGGTGACACGTTCGATCGCCTCGAGTCGCTCTGGACGAACCTGCATTCCTATCAGGTGACGATCGTCGAGCACGAGGTCATGGGCGACCAAACGAGCGATCACGAGCTCCTCTATCAGTTCGAGAAGCCCCAGCACGCCAAGCTCGAGGTGGTGCAGGGCACGCGGAGCGGCTCCGTGATCGAATGGGACGGCGGCGACCGCATCCTCGCGTATCGCGCGAACATGTCGTTCTTCAAGCTGCACCGTGGCGTGCACGATCACGACATGACCTCGCTGCGTGGGAATAGCATCCTCGGACCCAACATGGGCGACGTGCTCGCTTGCTTTGGCGAGCATCGCGAAGCCTTACGCGAGCACGACGGGCCGGATATCGACGGCGAGGCGACCGATGAAATCGAACTTCCCTATACGGACGTCTCGTGTCCCGACGATCCTGCGAGCGACAAGGGCATCACGCTCGACGTGCTCGACGTCTCGAAGAAGACGGGGCTGATCTTGATGCGGCGCCGCTACGAGGGCGATCAAGTCGTCGAGCGCTGGGAGCTCAAGGACTACAAGATCGAACCTGGCCCGGGTCAGGCCGCGCTTCGATAGACTCGAGGCTCGCGCTTAGGCTTTCGCCGTCCGCAGAGCCGCGAGTTCTTCGAAGAGTTCGCGCTCGCGCTCGGAGAGCTGCGTCGGAAGCTTGCCGATCAGGCGCACGTATTCGTCGCCGTTACCCGAACCTCGCACTTTCGGCATGCCTTTGCCGGTGAGGCGCAACAGCTTGTTGTTTTGGGTCCCGGGCGGAATCGTAACGGTCACGTCGCCCGTCATCGTCGGGACGCGCGCTTCGCTCCCGAGTACGAGGTCGTAGATATCGACCGTTACGTCGACGTAGAGATCGTCGCCCTTGCGTTCGAACTTCGCGTCCTGTTTCAAGTGCACCACCAAGTAGAGATCGCCGCTCGGACCGCCGCCCGCGCCGCGGCTACCTTGACCGGTTAGGCGAATGCGCTGACCGTCGCGGACCCCTTTGGGCACCGAGACGTCGAACTTCTTGTTCGCGATGACGCGCCCGGTGCCGTGACATTGCGGACAGATCGTGTTGTTGAAGATGCCCGTCCCGTTGCAACGCGGGCAATTGTCCTCGATCTGTAAGGTCACGGATTTCGGGCCGCCCGCGAAGGCCTCCGCGAGCGTCAGGTCGATCTCGGTTTCGAGATCGCCGCCGCGCTCGGCGAAGGGCGAGCGTTGCGCGCCCGGTGCGCCGCGCTTGCCGACGCCGGAGAAGAACGAGTCGAAGAAATCCGAGAACCCGCTCGGCCCGCCGGCACCGTTCGAGAATTGCGCGCCCGCAAACGGGTCGCTCTGCGCGCCGGAGGCCGCTTGTTGCGAGCGATAGCGACGCTGCGCGTCCGCTTGCCGCTCCGCATTCTCCCAGTCGCTTCCGAGCGCGTCGTATTTACGGCGCTTCTCGGCATCGCCGAGCACCTCGTAAGCCTCGGAGATCTCTTTGAATTTCTCTTCGGCTTCTTTTTGGTTCGTGGGATTCGCGTCGGGGTGCCACTTGCGCGCGAGCTTACGGTACGCCGATTTGATGTCTTTCTCGGCGGCCGTCTTCGACACGCCGAGAACCTTATAGTAGTCTTTGTAGTTCACCGTGCGTTACGGCGCGCTAACTTTCTTCGCGACGACCACCATCGCCGGGCGCAGTAAATCTTCGCCGAGACGGTAGCCGCGCTGCGCTTCCTCGACCACGATATCGTCTTCGTGTTCGTGCGACTCGCGCGTCGCAATCGCTTCGGCTACGTGCGGATCGAACGGTTTTCCGACCGTCTCGATCGCGACGATCTGCTCGCTCGCGAGCAGCGATTCGAAATTCTTGAGCGTCGCGTTCAAACCGCCGCGCAAGCCGCCGCCGTCTTCGAACGCCATCGCGCGCTGCAAATTGTCGAGGACCGGCAAGAACTTGCCGAGCATCGCTTTGCGGCCCGCGAGCAGCCGGTCTTCGGCCGTGCGCACCGCGCGCTTCCGAACGTTCTCGATCTCCGCGCGCGCGTATTGCAGCTCGCGATAGCGCTCCTCGGCAAGCGCTTCCGCTGCCGCGAGCTTCGCTTCTATTTCGCTTTGTGCTGTGGGGGAAGAGGCGGCGTCCGACCCGAGGTCGTCCGCCGCCGCTTGTGCTTCCGTATCCATGACGAACCGCTACTTGGCTTCTTTGAACTCTGCGTCGATCACGTCTTCGCCCGCGGGTGCGGTCGCGTCGTGGTCGGTGGTTCCGTTGCCGTTTGCCGACGCGCCGTTCTGCGCGCCGTTCGCACCGGCCGCAGCGCCCGTCTTCTGATAGAGCGCTTCCGCCAGTTTGTACGAGGCCTGCTCGAGTTTGTCGGTCGCCGCTTTGATTTCGTCGGCGGTACCGTTCTCGTTCACCTTGCGCAGCTCGGCGAGGCTCGTCTCCACATCGGATTTCGCGCTCTCGTCGAGCTTGTCGCCGATTTCCTTGAGCGACTTCTCCGTGGAGTAGATGAGGCTCGACGCGCGGTTGCGCACTTCCGCCTCTTCTTTTTTGCGCGCGTCTTCCGCAGAGCTGACTTCCGCATCGCGAACCATGCGGTCGACTTCGTCCTTCGAGAGGTTCGTCGACGCCGTGATCGTGATCGTCTGTTCCTTACCCGTGCCGAGGTCCTTGGCCGAGACGTTCACGATGCCGTTGGCATCGATGTTGAACGCGACTTCGATTTGTGGGATGCCGCGGGGTGCCGCGGGGATCCCCTCGAGCCGGAATTGGCCGAGGCTCTTGTTGTCGCGCGCCATCTCGCGTTCGCCTTGGAAGATCGAGATGTCGACCGAGGTCTGGCCGTCTTCGGCCGTCGTGAAGATCTGCGACTTCTTCGTCGGGATCGTCGTGTTGCGATCGATCAGCTTCGTGAATACGCCACCGAGCGTTTCGAGGCCGAGCGAGAGCGGCGTGACGTCGAGCAGAACCACGTCGCGCACTTCACCGGCGAGGACGCCGGCTTGAATGGCCGCACCGATGGCGACGACTTCGTCCGGATTGACGGACTGATTGAGCGTCTCTTTACCGGTGAGCTTCTTGACGAGTTCCTGAACGAGCGGCATGCGCGTGGATCCGCCGACCATAACGATCTCGTCGATCTTGCTGACGTCGACCTTCGCATCGGCGAGCGCGGCTTGGAACGGCGCGACCATGCGATCGGTCAGGCTGCTCACGAGGCGCTCGAATTCGGCACGCGTGAGCGTGATGTCGAGATGCTTCGGGCCGCTTGCGTCCGCGGTGATGAACGGAAGGTTGATGTTCGTCTGCGTGAGCGTCGAGAGTTCGATCTTCGCTTTCTCGGCCGCTTCCGTCAGGCGTTGCAGCGCCTGCTTGTCGGCGGAGAGATCGATGCCCTGATCCTTGCGAAACTCCGCAACGAGCCACTCGACGATCGCTTCGTCGTAGTCGTCGCCGCCGAGGCGCGTGTCGCCGTTGGTCGACTTGACTTCGAAGATGCCTTCGCCGACTTCGAGGATCGACACGTCGAACGTGCCGCCGCCGAGGTCCCACACGAGGATCGTCTCGGTGCCCTTCTTGTCGAGGCCGTACGCGAGCGCGGCGGCCGTCGGTTCGTTGATGATGCGCAGCACTTCGAGGCCCGCGATGCGGCCGGCGTCTTTGGTCGCCTGGCGCTGCGCGTCGTCGAAGTATGCCGGAACCGTGATGACCGCTTTCGTCACGCGGTCGCCGAGATAGGTCGACGCGTCGTTGACGAGCTTCTGAAGGATCATCGCCGAGATCTCTTGCGGCGTGTAATCCTTGCCGTCGATCTTGACCTTGTGATCCGTGCCCATGTACCGCTTGATCGATTTGATCGTGCGATCCGGGTTCGTGACGGCCTGACGCTTTGCGAGCTGCCCGACGAGCCGTTCGCCCGTCTTCGTGAACGCCACGACCGACGGCGTCGTACGACTGCCCTCGGAATTTGCAATAACGGTGGGCGTCTGGCCCTCCATGACGGCGACGACCGAATTGGTCGTGCCGAGGTCGATTCCGACCACTTTCGCCATATAAACCTCTTTCCGAACCGTCGTGGACCATGTGCACGCGAGCGCTTTCACTCGCGACCCCGGATCGCTCCGAGCTTCCCCTTGCCGCTTATCGACGTTCTAGGACGCGCCGTTCGAAAGTACGACGCCGACTTTTTACGCTATCTAAGATACGTCCCCACCCCCGGTAGGTTTCACTCGGTTCGTCGATAGAGAAAAGCCCCGCTCGGAGATTTTCCGGCGGGGCTTCGGGGTGCGACGCGGTCGCGGTCAGGGGTTGGCGGGGTCTTGGCCCTGCTGCTGCTCTTGTTGCTGCTGCTGCGGCAGCACCGAGCTCACGTCGGCTGGCCGCTCTTGGACCTTGACGGTTACGAGCTTCTTGATGCCGGCGCTCCAGATTTCGAGGTTCACCGTGCCGCCGGGCTTCGTGTCGCGGATCGACTTGATGACCTCGTCGGGCTTGGTCACGTCCGTGCCGTTGATCTTCTGGATCACGTCGCCGGGCTGCAGGCCGGCCTGGTCGGCGGGGCCGCCCTGGATGACCTGGATGATCGCGACGCCGACGCCCTTGTAGTTGATCTGGACGCCGACCTGGGGCGTGACTTCCGTCAGCGAGGCGCCGATGAAGCCCGTGTTCGTGCCCTGGTGGGTGCCCGGGTTCTTCTCGAGCTCCGCGACCTGCTGGCGGACCGTGTTCGCCGGAATTGCGAAGCCGATGCCTTGCGCGCCCTCTTGCGGGTTGGCCGTCGACTGGTTGACGCCGATCAGGCGTCCCTCGATATCGATGAGCGGGCCGCCCGAGTTGCCGGGATTGATGGGCGCCGACGTCTGGAGAAGACCCTTGAAGTCGATCGCGCCGCCGCCGCCATCCTCGCCGATCGTTTCGTCGCGGTTGAAGCCGGAGACGACGCCGAGCGAGACGGATTCCTTGAGTTCGAACGGTTCGCCGATCGCGATCGCCCACTGGCCGGCCTGGACCTTATTGCTGTCCGCGATCTCGACCGGCGGCGGGACGTCCTTGACGCCTTCCACTTTCACGAGGGCGAGGTCGGCGCCGATGTTCTCGGCGTAGACTTTGCCCGGCGCGCGCTCGCCGTTTTGGAACACGACCTGGATGTCGCTGACGGTCCCGCCGTTCGGCGGACGCACGACGTGCGCGTTCGTGACGATCAAGGCGCTATCGCCCGTGCGGGAATAGACGAAGCCCGACCCCGAGGCGCGCGCTTTGTAGCTCTGGATCCGCGAGGGGCTTTCTTGGCCGAAAAACTGCGCCATCGGATTCGTCGGTACGACTTGCTGGCCGTTGACCGAGACGTTGAGTGCCACGACCGACGGCGCGACGCGTTTGACCGCGCTGATGATCCGGTCTTGGTCGCTCTCTCCACCGGCAGGCAACGCGGCGGCCGAGACGCTCGGCGGCGTGTTGTTCGGGCCGGCGATGCCCGCGAAGTGAGTGCTGGCGAAGAGCATCATCGAGAAGCTCCCGATGATGGCGCCGATGAGGCCGACGATGAGCGCCGGAAGTATCCGTAGATTTTGCACGATGAGCCTGCCTTCAATCTCCAAGGGGAGCCGGGGTTTCTCGGGCTTACTCTCTTCGAGCCCGGAAAGTCACGCCCTCGGCGAGGTTTCTCTCGAAATTTTCATGTGATCGGCGCCGCTTCGGGAGCGCTCGGTTCGTCGGCGACGATGAGGCCGTCGCGCACCCGGATCACGCGCTTGGCGTGGCGGGCGGTCTCGGGATCGTGCGTCACCATGATGATCGTGCGCCCGCTCTCGTTGAGCTTCGCGAAAAGCGCCATAATTTCAACGCTCGTCTGCGAGTCGAGGTTCCCGGTAGGCTCGTCCGCGAGGAGCACCGCCGGATCGTTCACGAGGGCCCGTGCGATCGCGACGCGCTGTTGTTGGCCGCCGGAGAGTTCGTTCGGCTTGTGCGTCCCTCGGTCGCCGAGGCCGACCTCCGCGAGCATGTTCCGAGCGGCGGCCTCGCGATCGCGCTGCGAGACGCCCGCATAGAAGAGGGGCAGCGCGACGTTCTTGATCGCCGTCGTCCGCGCGAGCAGATTGAACCCTTGGAACACGAAGCCGAGCTTGCGTAACCGGATCGCCGCGAGATGGTCGTCGTCGAGCGTGCCGACGTCGATGCCGTCGAGCGTATACGTTCCGGTCGTGGGGCGATCGAGGCAGCCGATCAAATTCATCAGCGTCGACTTCCCGGAACCCGACGGCCCCATGATCGCGACGTACTCGCCCGGCGCAACCGTGAAGCTCACGCCGCGTAACGCCGGCACCTCGAGCACACCGGACTTGTATACTTTCGTTACGTCGCGGATAGCGATCGCTGCTCGATGCTCATTCATAGCGGAGCGCTTCGATCGGATCGAGACGCGCGGCGCGATATGCGGGGTACGTTCCGAACAGCAGCGTCACGATCGTTGCGAAGCCGACGGCGATCGCGATCGATTGGAACCACGGCAGCGGCGGCACGACGCCCGAGATGCGCACGAGCGCGAAGCGATCGACGAGGCCGCCGATCGCGACGCCGATCACGAGCCCGATGCCGCAGCCCACGAGCGAGAGAAGAAGTGCTTCGATGAAGAACTGCGCGAGCACGGCGAAGCTGGTGGCGCCGATCGCTTTGCGCACGCCGATCTCGCGCGTCCGTTCGGTGACCGACACGAGCATGATGTTCATGATGCCGATCCCGGCCACCACGAGTGAGACCGCGCCGATGAGCGCGACGACGAGCGTGAGTGCGGCGAAGATCCCGTCGACGGACGACGAGAACGATTTGCGATCGAACGTCTGATACTCGGCGCGCCCCTGTTTCGTGTCCTTGAAAAACGCGACGACGGCGGCCTCCGTCGCGGCCATCTGACTCGTATCGCGCACGACGAAGCGCGCGGCGAAGAGCGGCCGCTCGCGGAGATACTCGCGCTCGTACGTCGTGTACGGGATCGCCACGTCGCCGCCGAAAGTCACGGGCACGATGCCTTGCGTCGGCGGCCCTTGCACGCCGACGATCACGAAGCGTCGTTCGCTGACGCGCAGACTCGTGCCGACGGGATCCCCGCCGCCCGGGAAGAGGCGTTTGTACGCGTTGTCGGTCAGCACGGCGACGTGCGCGCTCGTCGCGATGTCGTCGTGCGTGAGGCTGCGGCCGTACACGAGCGGGACGGATGCGAAGCTCACGTCGGAATCGGCCGCGAGTGCGAGGCGTGCGCGGTGATGACCCGAGGACATCTCGCGATCGACGGAGCCCGCGGGCAGCGCCACGATGATGTTCGGGAAGAGTTCCTTCGTGCGTTCGATATCCGCATATTTGATCGCCGCTTTCGAGAAGTCGGCTTGGCGTGCGTTCGGGAACACGTAGAAACTTTGGTCGTTGAGCGTTCCGAGCACGCCCGAAACCGCACCCGACATGCCCTTGCCGAGAATCTGAATCGCGATCACCGCGGCGACGCCGATGATGAGCCCGAGGATCGTGAGCAGCGAGCGCAGCTTGTTGCCGAGCAACACGCCCGTCGCTTCCGAGAAAAATTGCGGTACTTGCCCGAGGATGTTCTGCATCGTCGTTAGGAGCGGAGCGCTTCGATCGGATCGAGCTTCCCCGCGCGGATCGCGGGATACGTGCCGAACACCACGCCCACGAGCATCGAGAAGCCGACCGCGACCGCGACGATCGCGAGCCACGGAATCGGCGCCGGGCCGAGCAGCGTCGAAACGAAACCGTAGGCGACGAGCACGATCAGCACGCCGAGGATCATACCCGTGCCGCCGCCGAGCAGCGAGAGGATCACGGCCTCCATCAGGAATTGCGTCGAGATATCGCGCGCGCTTCCGCCGATTGCTTTGCGAATCCCGATTTCGCGCGTCCGCTCCGTGACGCTCACGAGCATGATGTTCATCACGCCGATACCCGCCACGAGAAGCGCGACGCCGCCGATCGCGGTGAGCCCGTACCCCACGACTTCGATCGTCTTCTCGAACGCGCTGAGAAACGCGATCGCGTCCTGGACGTCGTACTGCGCGTTCGGACCGTGAATGCGCTGCAGCGATCGTATCACGCCCGCGCGCACGTCCTCGAGCGACGCGCCGTTTTTCGGATAGACTTGCAGCGAATCGACCGGCCCCGGCGCGATCTCGCTAAACGTGGTGTAGGGGATCTCGATGTAGTCGGATTGTCCGATGTTGCTGAAGATGCCCGCCTTGAGATCGTCGTACACGCCGATCGTGCGGAAACGGACGCCGTTGATGCGCACGACTTGTCCGAGCGCTTGCCCGGAACCGAAGAGTCGGCGCTCGAGCGATTGACTCATCAGCGTCACGTGCGCCGCATCGTCGACGTCGGTCTGGTCGATGCGGCGGCCTTCGTGGAGCGTCAGCGTGTCGAAAACGACGCCCGTTTGGCTCGAGACCGCGCCGATGTAATCGACCCCGTTCGCTTTGATATGGTAATTGCGTTGCACGCTCGGGAACGCGTACTCGATCGTGTCGGGATTCTCGGCCGCGACGACGGCCGCATCGCGATATTGGATCTGTGCCGCCGACGGATCGTCTTGCTTCTCGTCGACGGAGACGAAGTAGCCCGGGTTTCCGAACGAATCGAGCGAGCTCGTGATGCCACCGGATGCGGCCTTGCCGATGCCGAGGACCGCGATCACCGATGCCGTGCCGATGATCATGCCGACCATCGTCAGGATCGAGCGCGCGCGGTTGCGCCACAGCGCCTCGAGCGCTTCGAGGCCGTACGCGACGAAGCGCGTCACGTTACTGCGAACTCGGCGATGCGCTGAAATCGGGCGACGCCGATGGTGCGGGCGTCACCTGGGTTCCGGCCACGATGGTCGGATTCTTATCGTCGATGACCGTATCGCCGTCGTGCAGGCCGGACGTCACGACCGCACTCGTGTCGTTCTGCGTTCCGAGCGTGACGGGCACGCGAACGGCGCGTCCGTCTTTGGCGACGAAGAGAAACGTGCCGCTCGCATCGCGTCGCACGGCATCGGTCGATACGGCGAGGACGTGCGGTTCGCGATGCGTTACGATGTCGACGTCGACGGTCATCCCGTCACGCAGGAACGGCAAGCGTTGCTCGAGTGCGATCGTCGTGACGACCTGCCGCGCGGTGTTCGAGGGATCGTCGGAGCGTTGCGCGATCGGCGAGATCGCGACGACGTGGCCCGGCAACGTCGCGCCGTCGAAATCTTCGCCGCTCACGATCGCCTTCTGTCCGAGCGCGAGGTCGGCCACGTCTTGCTCGTCGACCTTCGTGCGCACCACGAAATCGTCGTCCGCGGTCAACGTGAAGAGCGCCTGCCCGAGCTCGACAGCGTCGCCGGGCTGCAGCGGGCGGAGCGCGTCGTTCGTTTGCGAGGCGACGCTTTCGACGAGCCCGTCGAAGGGAGCGCGGATCGTGAGATGATCGGCTTGGTCTTGCGCGTACGCGAGATCGGCGTCCGCGCGGTTCGCATCGGCGCGCGCGGCGACGAGATCGCCCGCGTGCGATTCCGTCGCCGTCGCTTTCGCCGCCGCGAGTTGCGCTTCGGCTTGACGTAACGTATCTTGCGCCGACGTGACGCGGTCGCGCAACACTTGCGTTTCTCGCGAGAGCGTGCCGCCCAAAATCTTCCGCTCGCTCTGCGCTTGTGCGAACGTCGCTTGCGCCTGCTCGTAGCGCGCCTGACTCTGCATCAGCGTATCGCGCGAGACGCCTTTGTTCTCGAAGAGAAACGTATCGGCGTCGTAGGTCCGCTTCGCTTCGCGCAGATCGGTCGCGGCCTTCTCGAGCGCGGTGTCGGCGCTCAGGCGCTGCTCCTCGGCCGTCGAGCCACCGTAGCCGAGCCCGGATTGGGACCCCGACTGGAGATCTTGCTCGGCTTGCGTCAGCTGCGTGCGCGCCGCAACGACGGCAGCCTCGGCTTGCACGATCGTGGAGCGGTTCTGTTCGGGCAGCGATCCGTTCGTCTCGGCAACGCTCGTCACTTTCCCGTGCTCGGCGAGCGCGTTATCTTCCGCATCGCGCACGTTCGAGGAAATCTGCTCGTTGAACAGCGTCGCGAGCACCTGGCCCGCGTGCACGCGCTCGCCCGCGTGCACCGCGATCGATGCGATGTTCGCGGCGACGCCCGCCGGGATCGTGACGGTGTGCGGCAATTGCACGACGCCCGTCTCCGGTAACTTCGTGCGGAACGTATCGTAATGCACCGTCGTGAGCCGCACCGGAACGGCGCTCGAACCCGACCCCGCGCGGAAGATCGCAACGAGCGCGATGAGGACGACGACGACGCCGGCCACGATGAGGAGAATACGGCGGTTCATAGTCCTCGTAAATCTGCAGCGGCGGCGGTATTCGGCGGCGCGAGTGCGACGCGAAGCTTGATGAGCGACGTGACGTAGGCGACGCGCGCGCTCACGAGGTCGAACTCCGTGGAGAGCGTCGTCTGTTCGACCTGCGTGACGTCGGTGAACGAGATGAGCCCATTCTTGTATTGTAATTGCGAGATGCGCGCGGATTCCGCCGCGGCCGTCTCGCTTAGTTTCGCGAGTCGCAACTTCTCGGCTGCCGCCGCGACGTTACGCTGCGCCGCGTTGACGTCGGCTTGGACCGAATCGTACGCGTTGTAGAGCGACGCCAGCGACGATTCGATTTGCGCGCGCGCGGCGTGGTGGTTCGCCGCGCGCTGGCCGTAGTCGTAGAGCGGAATGTTGAACGTCGAAACGATGTTGAATTGCCAAAAGCCCGGCTGGTGACGGTCGACGGGCGGAAGCAACGTCGGCGGGGCGATCGTAACGCCGGGAAACATCGCTTGTTCGGAGTGATAGCTCGCGAGCGCCTCGGCGTTGCTCTCATCGATTTGCTGTTGCTCGTCGACGAAGTTCGTGGGCGAAACCTGGCTGCCGAAGGAACCGTTGATCGCAACCGTCGGGCGCAGATCGGAATCCACCGCCGCATCGCCGAGTTTCGATGCGGCGAGCGCGGCCCGCGCTTCGGAGATCTCCGGGCGGTTCATCTTCGCGATCGTACCGAGCACGTCGAGCGGGGTTGCGGGAAGCGGCGGCTCCGGAAGCACGGCCGGCACCGCGAACTGCGTTTCCGCCGGCGCGCCGATCTGCACCGCGAGCGCTTCGCGTGCGTTCGCTTCGTCGGTGCGCGCCTGTACGAGCGTCGACTCGCTGCGTTCGACCGCGACCTGCGCGCGAAGGACGTCGACACCCGCAACGCGTCCGACGTGCTCTTCGGCGACCGCCGTCGCCAAGAGATCGCGCTGATAGGCGAGATCGCCCTCGTCCACGACAACGTTCTCGCGATTCGCCGCAAGCGCGTAGAAGGCGTTCGAAACGGCGATCGCCGTCTGCTCTTCCTGGCGCTGGAGTTCGAACTTCGCGTTGTCGACCTGGCGCTTCGCTTGCTGTGCCGCGATCTGCGCGGTGCCGTTGAAGAGGTTGTACGTCGACGAGAGTTGCGCCGTGTTCTGCGAAAAGTTCGAGGTCGGCGTGATTCCGAACTGCGCGAACTGGCCCGACGAGTTGCCCTGCTTCTGGATTTGGTTTTGGAGTTCGCCCGTCGCGGTCGGATACTCCGCGGCGCGCGCCTTCGTATACTGCGAATCCAAATTGAGCACGGTCGCGCGCTGCGCGAGCAGCGCCGGCGCGTGCGTGAGGGCGTACGTAACGGTCGCGAAGCCGTCGAAGGCGACGCCGGGTTTCGCCGCGCCCGGATAGACGCCGGGCGCGAAGACGGGCGGCGGCGGGGGCGAGGCCTTGGCCATGCCCTCGAGCGTGCCGCCGAGCGGACGCGAACCGTCCGCATGCGCTGCGACCGGTGCGAGGGCGACCGCGAGGGCCGCGAGCGCGATCTTCGATCGTGCGATTCCGTGCATCCTCAATTGAACAGCGCGAGTGCGAACGTGATGGCGAACGCGACCGAGAGCGCGGTCACGAACTTCACCGGAGCGGTCGCCGCGAATCCGAAGGCGAGGAGGATCGTCGACCAGAGCGTGAAGATGTCGAAGCGACCGAGAAAATCCGTCTCGCGTGGATTGTTCGCAGACGCGAAGACGGCGAGGTTATCGGGCAGCGCGATATCGAGGGCGCGAAAGTTCGCGAACGACGCGGCCGGGTGGATCGCGACGGCGGCGGCGCTGAGAAGCATGCCGATCGCGGTCGGGACTAGGCAGTTCGACGCGAGCGACACGTAGACGCGGAACGACGTGTCCTTCCCCTTGAAGCGCGCGATGCTGGTGAGAACCGTGGCGGTCAGGCCGATCGCGAAGAGCGGCGAGAGCACTTGCTCGGCCAAACCGAGGTAGACGAACGCTTGCAGGTCGGCCATGACCTGGGCCGCCGGCTTGCCGACGTCGTCGAACAAGGAGGGCGATGCGAGGAACACGTGCGAGATGGCCGCGAGCGAGAGTGCGAGCGCGATCCCACCGCTCGCGACGACGATCGCATACGCGAAGAGCCACTCCGGGTAGGCCTGGATCTCGGCGAAGGCGCGTGCGGGAGCGATCAGGATATCGAGGGGGAGCCGGAGCCCGCGCCACGGAGCCTGCGCTCCGGGGGATTCCGGTGTGGGGGAAACTCTCACGGACCTCGTCTTTCGCCCTCGGTGCCCCAATGCTTCGCGAGCGCCGCGCGCTATGGTTGCAACAGGACGTCCGGCGGCAGGCGCCGCTCGATCGCATCCGCGGCGCGGTCGAGGCGCTCCTCGCGCAGTTCGAGGAGTCTCATGCGCAGGTAGCTCGCGAACCGGCGCCGCGCTCGCAGCGAGTAGAGGTCCGAAACGCGAGGGGCGGGGCTCGAATGCGCGGACGGCACCCGCTTCGAATGGGTCGCCGGCGGCGGCGACCCGGCCGAAAGAGTCAGTGCGGCGAGCGCAACGAACCTTGTAACGAAAAGACACGCGAACATGTTATGGCCTCCCGACAGGCACCTTCACGCCGAGGGCTTCCCGCAGCAAGGGGAACCCAGCCGGAAAGACAGTTTTTGAATCATCGTAATGGAAACGGCCGTTCGTCGGCCGTGGCGGAACTCGTGGTGGCGAAACCGCCGAACGAGCCCTACGTCCGCATCGTTCCCCTGGGCGGCTGCGGGGAAATCGGCCGCAACATGACCGTCATCGAGACCCGCGACGATATCGTCGTCGTCGACTGCGGGCTGATGTTCCCCGACGACGAGATGTTCGGCGTCGACGTCGTGATCAACGATTTCTCGTATCTGCGCGAGCACCGGGACAAGTTCCGCGCGTTGCTCGTGACGCACGGCCACGAAGATCACATCGGAGGGATACCCTACCTGCTGCGAGAGTTTCCGGACGTTCCGGTCGTCGGGACGCCGCTCTCGCTCGCGCTGATTCGTGCCAAGCTCCGCGACCACAAGGTCACCGATAAGTACTTCGTCGCCGTGCAGCCCGGCGACGTCGTGAAGTATGGGAAGATCGAGACGGAGTTCGTCCATATCAACCATAGTTTGGCCGGCTGTTGCGCGCTCGCGATCACGACCGAGCTCGGGACGATCTTCCACACGGGCGATTTCAAGTTCGACCAGACGCCGATCGACGGCCGCCCCGCCGATTTCGCCTCGATCGCCGGCATCGGCGACGAGGGCGTGCTCTGCATGCTCTCCGATTCCACCAACGCCGAGCGGCCCGGCCATACGCCCTCGGAACGCGTGGTCGGCGAGGCGTTCGCGAACATCTTCGCGCGCGCGCCCGGCCGCATCATCGTCACGTCCTTCGCTTCGAACGTGCCGCGCATCCAGCAGGTCGTGGATCAGGCGATACGCTTCGGCCGCCGGATCGCGTTTCTCGGACGCTCGCTGCAGAACGTCGTCCACTACTCGACGGAACTGGGGTACCTCAAGTTACCCCAGGAACGCGTGATCGGGCTCCATCAGGTCGACGAGTATCCGCCGAACGAGGTCGTGGTGATAACGACGGGCTCGCAGGGCGAGCCGATGTCGGCGCTCTCGCGCATGGCCGTTCGCGACCATCCGAAGATGAAGATCGTTGCGGGCGACACGGTCGTGATCAGCGCGACGCCGATCCCGGGCAACGAGAAGAGCGTCGGTAAGACGATCAATAACCTCTACCGTTTGGGCGCGACGGTCGTCCACGGGTCCGGGAAAGTCGCCGCGCACGTGTCCGGCCACGCCTCGCAAGAGGAGCTGCTGCTCATGCTCAACCTCGTGCGCCCGAAGCACTTCATCCCGATCCACGGCGAGTATCGCATGCTCGTCACACATGCCGGACTCGCGCAGAAGACGGGCGTTCCGCTCGATCACTGTTACGTGATCGAGAACGGCGACGTGGTCGAGTTCACGGCGGCCGGCGCCCGTAAGGTTGGGAAGACCTACGGCGGCAACGTGATGGTCGACGGGAGCGGCGTCGGCGATATCGGCGAGGCCGTACTGCGCGACCGCAAGCACCTCTCGATCGACGGCATCATGATGGTGGTCGTCACGGTGGATTCGACCGAGGCGCGCGTCGTGGCGGGGCCGGATCTCGTTTCACGAGGGGTTTTCTATCTTCCGGACTCCGGTGAAGTCACGAAAGACCTAGAGCGGCGTGTCGGGGACATTCTGCACGGGTGCTCGGTCGAGGGCATTCGCGACGTCGCGACCGTCAAGGAGCACATCCGTCAGGGCGTCTCCAAAGCCGTGTATGAAAAGACGAAGCGAAAGCCCATCATAATACCTGTGGTTATGGAAGTCTGAGATGGGGCTGAAAAAACCCCAGAATACATGACTTTCCCAGGTTTTTTCTTGTCATTTTTGATGAAGGAATCCTTAATAACGGACGGAACGAGCCGCCATCGTCTCCGGCCAACATTGATCCCGTCATTAACGTATGGGGCTCAGTTAGGCTAGGGATTTTCTTCCCTACACGGCTCTCATGGAGAGGTGCTGCCTGTATGTCCCGAATTTTTTCGGATATGCGCATGTTTGAAAGGGCGCGTTTTTTCGCGTCTTTTCTTGCGCTCGTAGGACTGCTCTCGGTCCTCGTGACCCCGCTTCCAACGTTTGCCGCCGGCGGTGCCAGTGGTTCGCTGCGCGGGCAAATCGTGGATCCCACATCGAACGCCGGCGTTCCGGACGTCGCGGTGACGGCAACGTCGCCGAGCGGCTCGTACAAACAGACGTCCGACGGTTCCGGTCACTTTCAGTTCCTTCAGATTCCGACCGACACGTACATCTTGTCGTTCGAGAAGAAGGGCTACGAACCGCAATCGCTTACCGGCGTCACGCTGATCGGCGACAATACGGTCGAACTCGGAGCGATTAAATTTCAAAAAGCGGTTCGCGTCATCGGTGAGGTGACGACGCACGACCGGAACTCCGCGTTCCAGCCGTCGAACACGCAAGACACCTATACGGTCAGCGGCCAGCGCATCACGCAGGCACTCGGCAATCCGTACTCGACCGACGAGGCAACGCTCCTTCAGAGCGTGCCCGGCGTCATCCCGACGTTCGATACGAGCAACGGTGCCGGTCTTTCGATCCGCGGTTCGCTCGCGGTCGAACTCGGCTATCAATTCGACGGCGTTCCCTTCACCGCACCGTTCTTCGATGAGAACGGCAGCCAAGGGTTCCTCAACGGTCTCGCCGGCGGTTCCGGCGGTGCGCTGCAAGTCGTCTCCGGTGCCGGCGACGCGACGCAGGGTAACAACGGCGGCGGTACGATCAACACGGTCGTTCCGCGCGGTACGTATCCCGGTCTCGCGACGCTCGACCTCGAAGTTGCGGCGCCGTATTACAACCACACGCTGAATTTTACGGACAGCTTCGCGACGCCGAACGGTCGCTTCTCGAATTACTTCTCGTATTCGGGTAGCCGTTACGTCCAGCAGTACGCTCCGTACGGCGTGGATTCGACGCAGCAATCGCTGCAAGGCTCCACGGACGTCACGGGCCAGTACTACAACTACGGTTACATCGCGCACGACGACATCATCGACAACTTCGTGTTCCGTTTCGGCAACAACAACAATCAGTCGTTGCAGATCCTCGATCGCACGGCGTATCTTCGTGGCTACGCCGGCTACGGCGGGTTGAACGGTCTCGAGTACTTCAACAATGCAAACTCGGACTTCTATTCGTCGCTCGCGACCGGAGCGCAAGTCTTCGGACCCGGCGCCCCGGCGTTCGCGCAGTTTCCCGGCGCGACGGTCGCGCAGCAGGCTGCGTACCTGTCCAAGTTGATTCCGACGGTTCCGAATCAGCCTCCGTCGTACGCGTCGGTCATTCTACCGGACGAGGTCACCGCGAATCCGCTGAACTTCCTCAAGTTCGAGTACACGAACAACATCAATCCGACGACGTTCGTCAGTGCTACGTACTATAATTGGGGCCTGTTCCAGGGCGGTACCAATTACTCGAACTATCCGCAGAACGGTATTTTCGGAACCGAGTCCAGCCCGACCGGTGGTACGCGCACCGGCGGCATCCTCGACCTCACGAAGACGATCGGTAGCAACCAGACGATCACGCTCGAGGGCAAGTACGAAGTTGCGAAGCCCTACTGGTACGAGCAGAATCCGGGTCTCGGTACGTACGCGTTGGATATCGGCTCGCTGTACGATGCTGCCTATGGCGCCACATACCCGGAGCCTTCGGACTACTACCTTCCGAAGGACCCCGGCCAGCCGGTGAGCACCACGAATCCGTGTATCGGACCCGGCACCGGGGCTGCCGCGGTCACGAACGGGGAAGGCGGATGTTACATCTACTCCGAGCTTCTCAAAGAGGGTAAATGGACCGGGACGCTTCCGACCATCCCGAATTTCGGCATCAGCTATCACGGAACGAATCAGCAGCAGTGGGGCCTCGCGTTCCGCGACCAGTACTCGCCCACCAACAGGCTGCACCTCGACTTCGGCGTCCGCGTCGACGGCGAGCAGAATCTGTTCGGTCCGGATCAACTCGGATCGTCCACGCCGTCCGACGTAAACCCGAATAAGGTCAGCAACGCGTTCATCCGGCCACGTGAGATCGAGCCGCGCGCGGCCGTCTCGTATCAGCTCGATACGAACGATTCGATCCGCGCGTCGTACGGACGTTCGACGGACTTCTTCTTCGGCCAAACGCTCGGTACGCCGATCAACGCCGCGCAGCTCAGCCCGCTTCTCGACGAGATTCCTGCGAAGGACACGGCGGCCGCGCCCTCGTGCGGAAGCGGTACGCACGGACCTGGTCCCGGTTACTCGCAGAATCCCGCCAACGACCAGAATCCCGTTGCGAACGGTGGACTGCCGTCGTACTTCTTCAAGTGCCCGAACTACGCGACGTCGATCGTGTCGCTGTACGACCAGTTCTTCGACGCGCCGGACCTCGGCGGGTTCGGACCTCCGACGTACAACAACTTCGACTTCTCCTACAAGCACCAGTTCGATAAGGGCTTCATCCGCGGCTGGGCCACGTCGACGACCGCCTACCAGCGCACGGGCTTCAACGTCGAACAGAACGTGTTCTTGGCATCCGGTCCGCCGAACCCGATCACGGGCCAAACCTCGGCCGCCGTCTTTACGACGACCGCGGACGGTAGCGAACGGACCTTCGGTATCGAGCAAGAGCTCACCACGCCGGACGTTCCGAAGGGCCGCTCGGGCTTCAGCGGATACGCGACGTTCGACTACATCAGCTCCTACTCGAACACCCCGCCGATCGCGGGAAGCTCGAATCTCCCGATTTTGGACCAGTACCTGCTCGGAACGGGCCTGTACTTCCGCTCGGGCTTCGTGCCGCCGGTAACGCTCTCGACGGGCCTCACGTACCACTTCAAGAACGGCATCCGTATCACGCCGTCGCTCCTCGCGAACGGGGGCTATGCGTTCGGCGTCGGGCGCTCGACGATCGGATTCGTCAACGGTCTCGTCTACACGCTGCCGGAAACGAACTACGGCTCCAACGTCCCGTACGCCGGCCCGAACGGTCCGGGTAACGCGTACAACGCGAGCTACTACGTCGACCCGCAGGTTCCGGGATCGTCGATGCACCCGAATATCGCCGGTAACCGCGGTTACAACGAGCCGGCGATCGCGGGTAACGGCCTGACGCCGCCGGAAGCCTACCTCAACCTCGACGTGGAACTCCCACTCGGGAAGAACGCGACGATCGGTGTCGACGTGTTCAACGTAACGAACAACGTCTACAGCGTTCCGGAAGTGAACACGTTCTACCAGCCGGTTGGCAAGGGCATCGCCGGCCCGCAGACGGGTAAGCTCGCGACTGCGCTGCCCTACAGCGATTCCTACACCATCGGTGCCGGCGACGAGTCGACGCTCAACGGCGGGAATCAGCCTTACCTAACCGGGTACGGCCCCGGCATCACGTTCAACGTCTACGCGCGGTTCTCGATCTAAAATGAAAGTCAACGTGAATACATTACGTCTCAGCACCGCCTGCGTCGCAGTCTCGGCCATCTTGGCCGGCTGCGGCGGCGGCGGCTCCAACGGGCTCCCGAAAATCAACTCGACGAACCCGACATCGACCGGTACCCTGCAGTTTGCCGTCGGTACGGCCAATTTGTACGGTACGAACATCGGACTCAATGTCGTCACGACGTATCGCCAAGCAAGTGGCGTATCGAACGTCTTAGTCGACACGCCGACGATCACGGGGCCCTTCACCTTGCCGGACGCCGGCGTAGCCGGATCCGGAGTCGACCCTTATAGCACGTTGCCGGATGGTCCGAGCGTCGAAGAAGTTGCGGCTAAAGGTACGATCACCGGCTCGTCGCAGAGCCTCCATCCGGGAACGCCCGCTTGCGACTCGACCACCCCGTGCACGGTCTCGAGTGCGTCCGGTGGAACGGTCACGATCGCTCCGAACACCTCGACTTTCGGGCAGTCGGGCGGCGTGTTCACGAACGGTATCTCGCCTGGTAACTCGACCAATCAAGGCGTCGCAGCGTCGTACGTTCCGTACGCGCAACCGTTCTACGACACGGCAACCGGTAACGCGTTCGTTCCCTTCGGTGGGCCGCCCGCGTTCGATCCAAATGGCACCGGGCTCGGGCTCCGCGACGGTCTGCAGAGCATCGGATCCGGCGCTCTCGGCATCCCGCTCGGTATCTCGGCCTTCTACGGAACGAACCCGTCGGCAGGCACGTACAATCTCTCGGTCTCGGTTCCAACCAGTACGACGACGTACGGAACGGTCACCGCTACGGCGAAACTGGCGAACCTGGTGACGCTCGGCGGAATCACCGCTCCCGACCTGATCCTGGATGGCAAGGGCGGCGGCACGTTCACGATCACGGCGCTTCCGACGGGCGCGACCGAAGAGCTCGTGGAGATCGTCGACCAAGGCGTCGTATCGGAAGACACGGCGACGACGTGCCAAGGCGCGCTCGGCGCGACCTTGGATACCGCGAACGGCGGCGCCGGCCCGGTCTACTACACCATCTTGGTGACGAAGCCCGGAACCTACACGCTTGCCGACACGATCGGCCCGAACACGGACACCTCGGGCGGCGTTTCGGGAATCACGCCGAGTCCCTCGATCTGCACCGCCGCGCAAAACACGGCTGCAGCGGGCGGCACGGCGACTCCCGCCGACACGTACACGGTGCAGGCGATCGGCGCGGACTACCCGCTGTACGAATCGCTCTATCCGATCAACAAGTCGGAAACGCCGACGATCGTCGGAGCTTCAGGTCAAGCCGACATCACGATCTCGGCGCTGACCGGGCCGGGAGCGGAAACGGAAACCGCCCATATGCGCGCGGCGTTGCATCGCCGGGGCATCACGGGGAATCTCAAGGGAATCCTCTAGCAACCAAACCCGAAACGAAGCACTCCTCGGCAGCGATGCCGGGGAGTGCTTTTTCTTTTGCCGGTTAACTCGCTTTCCGTGAGCGTCATGATTGCGTTGTGCGCCGCAGGCGTCTATGGCGCCGCGGATTTTTTCGGTGGCCTCGCCGCGCGAAAGACCGCGGCCGCGGCCGTCGTCGTTCTCTCGCAGCTCGCGGGAATCGTCGTGCTCGGCATCGCGTGGCTCGCGCTTCCCGGTACGTTCCATGCGAGCGACATCGCGTGGGGCATCGCGGCCGGAATTGCGGGCGGTCTCGCGATCGCGTGCCTCTACGCCGCGCTCGCGATCGGGCGCATGGGCGTCGTCTCGCCGATAACCGCCGTCGTCGGTGCGAGCGTTCCCGTCGCGGTCGGCCTCGCGCTCGGCCAACGACCGGCACCCGTCACGCTCGCCGGCATCGCGCTCGCGTTCGTGGCGGTCGCACTCGTCTCGGCGAACGCGGAAACGCGCCGCATCTCGCTCGGCGAACCCGGCCTCGGCCTCGCACTCGCATCCGGCGCGGGGATCGGATTGCTCTACGTCTTCTTATCGCGCGGTCACGCGGACGGCGGTCTCGCGTTGCTCGCGACCACGCGCGTCACGTCGCTCGTGGTTCTCATCGCTTATGCGTTGGTGCGCCGCGAATCACTGCGCCCGGCACCCGGCGGCCTCCCGACGATCTTACTCGCGGGCGCGCTCGACATGGGCGCGAACGTGCTCTACGTTATCGCGACTCGCCACGGATCGCTGCCGGTGGTGGCCGTGCTCACGTCGCTCTATCCCGCGAGCACCGTCGCACTCGCACGCATCGTGCTCCACGAGCGTCTGCAAACCTTACAGTGGATCGGCGTCGGCTGCGCTGCGTGCGGCGTCGCGCTGATCGCGCTTCGCTGAACCGCGCCTTTAGAGCGTCGCCCAGATGTCCAGCTTCGCGCGCACCTTGTCGATGACGGCGGTCGTGAATTCCGTCGTTGAAGCGTGGCCGCCGAGGTCGCTCGTTGCGACGCCGCCGTGGACGGTCTCGAGGACGGATTCGTAGATCGCGCGCGACGCGCTCGTGGCGCGCGAGTCCGGAATGTGCGAGAGCAACGCCGCCTCGGCGAGAATCATCGCCATCGGATTCGCGACGTTCTTGCCGAACAGGCGCGGGGCCGTGCCGTGCGGCGCCTCCGCCATCACGCACGCGGGCTTCAGCGTCTCGTCGAACGAGAGCAGCACGCTCTCGGCGCCAGCGATCGAACCGAAGAGTTGCATCACGAGATCCGAAAGGCAATCGCCGTCGCGGTTGAGCGAGGGGATCACCATCGGATCGCCCGCGCTCGAGATCAGGAGCGCGTACGTCGCGTCGATCAGTTGCGGTTCGTATTTCACGTCGGGATAGCGCGCGGCGGCTTCGTCCATTTCTTCTTTGAGCATGCCTTCGTACACGGGGCTCACCGTATACTTCGGGCCGCCGAAAACTTTCGAGTGCGTCTTGCGCGCGTGGTAGAACGCGTACTCCGAAACGACGCGGCACACGCTGCGTTCGATGCGCTCCGTACGAAACGCGACCTCGTCGTCGCCGATGCGCTCGCGCCATTCCGTGGCGCCGTACGCGTCGCCGACGGCCATGCGCACGATCGAAATCGGCGAATGGATGCCGCCGATCGGGCGGATACCCGGGAGGCGGCGGCCCGTGCGAACGATCACCTTGCCATCGATCGCGCGGCGCAGGATCGCGTTTGGCGAGCCGACGTCGCCGCGAATCTCGGGCGTGATCGTGGCCGCTTTGAGCCCGAGCCCGGTGCGTTTCATGGCGGCGGCCGCTTCTTGGACGACCTGGTTTTTGGTCGCGCGGCGCGTCGCGAGCGAGAGGTCGAAATGCTCGAACCCGAGTTCCATTCCGATCACGTCGGGGTCGAGTACGCGGAGGGCATCGACGAGCAATTCTTGGCCGGTTTCGTCGCCTTCGAGGACGACGATCGTTGGAGTAGACATCGCTCGTCTCTGTCCGCGCTCGCCTTTCGCGAAGCCTGCGTACAGGTGGCGCACACCTTGCGAACAGGTGTGCTCCTCGGGCGCGAGAACGTTTAGGGCTAATGGCACGCGTCCGACGCAAGTCTTCTGCGACGATGCGCATGCGGCTGAATCTCGAGATCGCGGGGATCGCGGCATTCGGTCTTGCGATGTTGCTCGGTATCGCTCTCGTAGCACCGGCACGATCGGGCGCGATCGGCGCCGCGATGGCCCACGCGCTCGTGGCCGCGTTCGGCGGGGCCGCGTGGCTCTGCCCGATCCTCGTCGCGATCTTCGGCGGCATCGTGTTCCTCGAGATCAACGTGCCGCGCATGATCGGCACCCTCGGGTTCGCATCGCTCTGCTATTTCGCGATCGCGGATGCGTTCTACGGGACCGCGGGCGGCGCGTTCGGCACGATCTTGCAGCGCGGTCTCCGATCGCTCGTGGGCACGACGGGCGCCACGCTTTTCCTTATCGTGGCGGCCCTCGCCGTCACGGTCTGGATCACGAACGTCTCCGTGAAGCGCGTGATCGGCCTCGGCATCGTTCTCGCGGCGCGGCTGCGCGCGTTCGTGAAGAGCCGCGCGCCGGCACCGCGCGAAGCACCCGAGGCGCGCGCGCCGACGGTGCCGGCGATCCCGCGTCCGACGACGATTCGCGAGGCGTTCAACCTCCCGGCCGAGATGCCGAAGAGCACGCGCCGGCCCGCGAAGACCGGCGCCGCACTCGCGACGATCGCTCCCGTCGACGCGCGCACGTTCATCGCAGGTTCGGCCGTCGCGGAGCCGATCGAAGAAATCGAAGACGAGGAAGAAGACGAAGAGCTCGAAGACGACGAGATCTACGATGAGGACGAGCTCGAGGACGACGAGTTCGAAGACGACGAGGACGAGGAAGACGAAGAAGAACTCGAAGACGACGACGAGATCTACGACGAGGACGAGCTCGAAGACGACGACGAAGAAGAACTCGAAGACGAGGAAGTCGCGGAGCCACTCGTAGCCGCGTCGGTCGTCGCGTCACCCGTCGTCGTCGGCGAGTACGAGCCCGCGGGCGCATCGACGCACGCGGATCCCGAACGGCGCACGTATCGTCTCCCCGATCTCTCGCTCTTCGATCCGCCGCAAGCGCAGATCGTCGACGAGTCGCATCGTTCGCATCTGCTCGAGGATACGCTCGCATCGTTCGGCGTCGGCGCGAAGGTCACGCATATCGAGCGCGGCCCCTCGATCACGCGCTACGAACTCAAGCCCGAGCGCGGCGTGAAGATCTCGCGCATCTCCGCGCTCGCGGACGATATCGCGCTCGCGCTCGCGGCCACGTCGGTGCGCATCGAAGCGCCGATTCCCGGCAAGTCTGCCGTGGGTATCGAAGTCCCGAATGCACAGACGTCGATCGTCGCCATCTCGGAAATTTTACAAGCGATCCCGCAGCGCGGCACGGTCCCGCCGCTGCACATGGCGCTCGGCAAGGACATCACGGGTCGCCCCGTGTTCGGCGACCTCGGCAAGATGCCGCATCTTCTCGTGGCGGGCGCGACCGGCAGCGGCAAGAGCGTGTGCCTCAACGGCATCATCGCATCGCTGCTCGTTTCCGCGACGCCCGATCAAGTGCAGATGCTCTTCATCGACCCGAAGCGCGTCGAGCTCACCGTCTACAACGGCATCCCGCACTTAATTAAAGACGTCATAACCGACGCGCGCCTCGCCGCGGGCGCCCTCTTCGAGATGACGCGCGAGATGGACTCGCGCTACGAGCGCTTCGCCAAAGCCGGCGTACGCAAGATCGAAGAATACAACGCGAAGTTCCCCGATGAGAAGCTGCCGTTCATCGTCATCATCATCGACGAGCTCGCCGACCTCATGTTGATCGCGCCGGCGAAGGTGGAAACCACGATCTGCCGCCTCGCGCAACTCGCGCGCGCCACGGGCATCCATCTGGTCGTCGCCACGCAGCGCCCCTCGGTCGACGTGATCACGGGCCTGGTAAAGGCCAACATCCCCTCGCGGATCGCCTTCGCCGTGAGCTCGCAGATCGATTCGCGGACGATTCTCGATATGGGCGGGGCCGAACGGCTCCTGGGCCGTGGCGACATGCTCTACCTCCCGATCGACGCGCCGAAGCCGATCCGGGCCCAGGGCGCCCTCATCACGGGGCTCGAGGTCAACCGTCTCGTCGAGTTCTGGGCGAACCAAGCCCGGCCGGATAATCTGCTGGACGTAGAGATCGCCCCAATCGAGGACGATGATAAGAAACGTGACGTCGATCCTCTCTGCTACGAAGCAGCCAAATTCATCATCGAGAAAGACTATGCGTCGACCGCCCAACTGCAGACGCGTTTTTCGATCGGCCATCCGCGGGCGGTCCGGGTCATGAAGCACCTCGAAGAGTTCGGCATCGTCGGCCAGCACGAAGGCACGAAGCCCCGCCGTATCAATGTTGGGCTCGCGGACCTCGAAACGATCGCCGACCGCCTCGGACGCACCGAGCAGACGGACCTCTTCGCCACATGATTACCGCACGCGACGCCGCCGTGGCCAGCCTCGTGGTGCTCGCGTTCACGGGATTCATCATCTTCTACGCGTTCGGCGCCCTCGTCTCGCACCGGCCCCCGATCGAGCTCGAACACATCGTCCACGACGCCACATACGGTTACAAGATCCCGATCGCGGCCAAGTTGACGCGCGTCGGGTTCTTCCCGGCGTATCTCGGCGTGTGCATCTTCTCGCTGCTCTTCGGGCTGATCTGGCGGCGCTTTCTGCGGGACGCGCTCTTCGCGATCGCCGCGCTCCTGATCACCTGGCAGGTCAGCGATTATTTCAAGGTCTACTTCGGGCGCGAGCGTCCGGAGGGGGAGCTCGTGTTCCACGAGACCTCGTTCAGCTACCCGAGCGGGCATGCGGCCCTCGTGATGGCCTTTTACGGCGCCTGGGCGTTCTTTATTTGGCGTAGCCCCATTCCGGGTCCGTTTCGGTTCCTGATCTGCCTCGCGCTCGCGATCTTGATCGCGGGGGTCGGTTGGGCGCGCCTCGCACTCGGCGCGCACTATCTGGCCGACGTTCTGGGCGGCTATTTGCTCGGATTCGGGTTTGCCGCCCTCGCCGTGGTGGCGTCGCGCCTGCGGTCTGCCGCACATCTCTGAGGTCCGCAAAGCCCTCGCAGCGAAGTACGGCCTCGACGACGTCTAAGAGACGAAGAAGACTCACCCCAGAGGAACCACATCGTGTCATTTATCAGCGACCCCGCCCTCCGCGCGATCGAACATAAGGTCGAAGAGGGCATCCCGCTCTCCAAGGAAGACGGCGTCGCCCTCTTCTCGACGCAGGACATCCACACGCTCGGCCGCCTCGCCAAGGCCGCCAAGGAGCGCAAGAGCGGGAAGAAAGTCTTCTACGTCCTCAATCGCTACATCAACTCGACGAACGTGTGCTACGCGAACTGCAAGTTCTGCTCGTTTGCCGTCGACGAGTTCAAGGAGCGCGAGCGCGTCGTTCGCATGCCCTCCGATGAGGTTTTCGCCAAGGCACTCGAGACGGGCAACAATTTCAACCAGATCCACATCGTGGGCGGTCACGATCCGAAGCAGCTTTCGCTCGACTACTGGCTCCCACTGATGCGCCGCTTCAAGGAAGCGCTTCCGCACGCGCAGCTCTCGCTCTTCACCGCGGCGGAGCTCGACTACATGGCGCGCCGCCATCGTATGTCGTACGACGAACTGCTCGGCACCCTTCGCGAAGCCGGGCTCGACAATATCAACGGCGGCGGTGCCGAAGTGTTCAGCGAGCGCTTCCGTAAGGAAGTCTGCGCGAACAAGGTCGATGCCGCGCATTGGCTCGAGGTTCACGAAGTCGCGCATCGCCACGGCATCGCGTCGAATGCGACGATGCTGTACGGCACGATCGAAACGCTCGAAGAGCGCGCGGAGCATCTGATCATGCTGCGCGAATCGCAGAAGCGCTCGCCCGGCTTCAACGCGTTTATTCCGCTCGCGTTCCATCCCGACGGCAACGAGCTCAGCTCGCACGGCTGGACGAGCGGTCTCGACGATATCCGCATGTTCGCGACGGCGCGCTTGATGCTCGACAACTTCGACCACATCAAGGCGTATTGGATGATTCAGGGCTTGAAGGTCTGCCAGGTCGCGCTGCAGTTCGGCGCCGACGACATGGACGGCACGCACGGTTCGACCGACGAAGAGCGCATCTATCACGCGGCCGGCACGTCGTCGGGACAATACGTCGACGATCGCGAGTTCCGTCGCTTGATCGAAGAGGCCGGCTACACGCCCGTGCGTCGCAACTCCACCTACGATGAGTTCCCGTACGATTGGAAGCCCGAAGACGGCACGCCGGCTCGTGAAGAAGCGGTGCTCGTCTAGGTGCTTCGTTCGGGTCGGATCATCTATACGAACGATCTGCCGATCTACGCGGGCTTCGATGCGGGAGCGGTGCGCTATCCCGGCGCGCTGATCGCGGACGTTCCCGCGAACCTCAACGCGATGCTCCTCGACGGGCGTCTCGACTTGAGTCCGATCAGCGCGTTCCATTGGGCGAAGTATGCGGATCAACTCGCGCTCTTGCCGCAGCTCTGCATCGGCGCGCGGCGCGAGGTGTGGTCGGTCGTGTGCGTGAGCGCGAAGCCGCTCGCGGAACTGAACGGCGCCGATATCGCCGTGACCGTGGAATCCGCGAGCGGACGCAATCTCTTGCGCGTGCTCTTGGAGCGCCGCTACGGGGTCGTCGCGAATTTCGTCGAGTCGGCCGATCCGTTTACCGCCGCGGCCAACGGGCAGCCGGCGCTCTTGATCGGCGACCGTGCGATCGACGCGCAGCAGACGTTCGCTCCCGGAATCGTACACGATCTCGGGCTCGAATGGAACGACTGGACGCAGAGCGATATGGTGTTCGCCGTCTGGGCCGTGCGCCGCGACACGCTCGAGCGCCATCCCGAAAAAGTCGACGAGGCGATGCGCGCGCTCGTGGCCTCGCAGCGTTGGGGCTCGGCGAACATGGATGCCGTGGTCGAGAACGCGATGTCCACGCACGCCCGCCACGCGGGTTATTACGCCGCCTATTACGAGACGCTCAACTACACGTTCGACGCACGCGCGCGGGCCGGATTGCTGCGCTTCGTCGAAGAACTGCACGCGCTCGGCGCGATTCCCGCGGTTCCGTCCGTGGAACCGGAGGTTCTCGTTGTCCATTAACGCACTGCTCGAGCGCGCCGCAAACGGCGGCCGCTTGAGCTACGATGAAGGCGTGCGGCTCTACAAAGAAGCGCCGCTCCACGATTTGGGCGCCGCCGCGCACCATCGTCGCATGCAGCTCTATCCGACGAACGACGTGACGTACGTGATCGATACGACGATCAACTACACGAACGTCTGCAACGTCCACTGCACGTTCTGCGCGTTCTTTCGCCCCGAGAAGCACGGCGAAGGCTACACGATGTCGCACGACGAGGTGCTCTCGCGCGTGAAGTTCGCCGCCGACCAGGGCGCGACGCAGATCATGATTCAAGGCGGCGTGAACCCCGATCTTCGGATCGAGTGGTTCGAGCGTCTCTTCGAGCGCGTGCGTGCCGAGTATCCGAACGTGGACATCCACTCGCTCTCGGTCTCGGAGATCAACGGCCTCTCGAAGGTCGAGGGCATGACGCCGCGCGCGGTGCTCGAACGGCTCCGCGCCGCCGGGCTCAAATCGCTGCCGGGTGCCGGCGCCGAGATTCTCGTGGAGCGCGTACGCAAGCGCATCAGCGCGCGCAAGATCAAGCCCGACGAGTGGCTCGGCATCATGCGCGACGCGCAATTGCTCGGTATGCCGACGACCGCGACGATGATGTTCGGATCGCTCGAAACCGACGAGGAGCGCATCGAACATCTCGACGTGATGCGCCGCCTGCAAGACGAGACGGGCGGCTTCACCGCATTCATCCCGTGGTACTACGTGCCGTTCAAGACGCCGCTCAAGGGTAAGGAGTCGACCGGGCTCGACTACCTGCGCGTGCTCGCGATCTCGCGCCTGTATCTCGACAATTTCCCGCACTTGCAGGCGTCGTGGTTGACGCCCGGCCTCAAGATGGGGCAGCTCGCGTTACTTTACGGCTGCGACGATATGGGCGGAACGATTCTCGAGGAGCGCGTCGTCACGCTTGCCGGTTCGACGAACGAAGCGACGCGTCGTCAACTCGAGGAGATCGTGATCGGCGCCGGCTTTACGCCGGTCGTGCGCGATACGTATTGGAACTTGCGTCCCGAGATGGGGCTCGCGACCGCGAGCTAAGTCAGGCTCGGCGCGAGCCGAGTTTACGAAGCGCGCTTGCGCGCGATGCGCGTGCGGTCGCGGGAAACGACGCCGTAGTAATTACCGGCGGGTCCCGAAAGAAGCAGAACGCGTAAGGATTTGCTCCCCGTCGTCGCGCGGGCCGGACCGGCGCCGAAGGCGTCGCTCGTTACGAGCTTTCGCACGGCGTGATCGACGTCGAGCGGCAGACGCTCTTCGCGCGGTTGAGCCGGCACGAGGTCGTTCGGGGTCGAGCCGACGAGCACGACGTTGCAGTTGTCGTCGACGACGTAGTAACGGGGATTTGCGGCGCTGTCTTCCATCGTATTATCTTTTTCGTCAATTTGGGTTGCGGAGCTAACGTCGGTCCCGTCACAAACCGTGCGGGTCGCGCCGTCGCGCATTGTGCGACTGTGGGCTACGCCGGTTATCGCCGTGTAAAGACATTGTTTCACGTAATGCAGATTATTTCCATTTTACCACGATTTTAACGGATGGATCTTGTTCGCACGGCGAACCGGGGCGCGATTCGGGCCCTAAACGGCCTCGCGGATCGTCGCCGCCCCGAGGACCTCGTCGCCTGCTTCGGCGTAGAGGGCGACGAGTTGGCCCGGCGCGACCGCCCGTTCCGGGCTCTCGAATCGCAGCCGCAGCTCGCCCGCCGCTGCGTCGTATTCCGCTAGCGCGCCGTTGAGCGGCGCGCGATAGCGGGTCATCGCCCGTACGCGGACCGGGCCCGCGGCGAAGCGCTCCGGCCGGATCAGGTTCACCTCGCCGGCCACGAGGCCGAAGGCGTGGAGTTCGTCCTCGCGCCCGATCACGATCGTGTTCGAGCTCGGGTCGATCCGTGTGACGTAGCGCGGGCCGTCGTTGAAGTGGGTCGCGGGCAGCCCGCGGCGCTGACCGACCGTGAACTGGGCGATCCCCTCGTGGGTGCCGACCCGCTCGCCCTGGACCGTCTCGACCACGCCTGCGGACTGCACGGCGGTGGTCGACTTCGCGAGGACGTCGCGGTAGTCGCCGCCCTCCACGAAGCAAATGTCTTGCGATTCCGCCTTGTCGTGCACGGGCAGTCCGAGCCGCTCGGCGTGCGCGCGCGTCTCGGCCTTGGTCATGTCGCCGAGCGGCAACAGCAGGCCGGCGAGCTGCGTGGGCGAGAGCTGGGCGAGCGCGTAGGATTGGTCCTTCGCCGGGTCGCTGCCCATCGCGAGATGCGGGCCATCCGCCGCGTGGTCGAGCCGCGCGTAGTGGCCGGTCGCGACGAAACGCGCTCCGAGGCGATCCGCGAATCGCCGGAGCGTCCCGAGCTTCACGAAGTTATTGCATGCGACGCATGGGTTCGGCGTGCGCCCGGCGCGATAGTCGTCGACGAAGCGGTCGACGACGTTCGTGCGGAACGTCTCTTCGAAATCCAAGACGTAGTGCGGGATGCCGAGCTTCGCGGCACTCTGCCGCGCGTCGTCGAAATCTTCGGCGCCGCAACACGATTTCGCATGGCTGCGCTTCGTCGGCGCGTACATTTTCATCGTGACGCCGACCACGTCGAAGCCCCGTTCCACGAGCAATCCCGCCGCAACGGCCGAATCGACGCCGCCCGACATGGCGGCGACGACGCGTTCTCGATCGGTGCGTGGAACGGTGTGCATGCGCGATACAGGATAACAGGTGGCCGACGCAAACACAAAGCGGCATGCCAGGACTCGGGGATGAGTTTCGCGCCGCTCGAGAGGCGCGCCATCTCTCGCTGTCGGACGTTTCCGAACAGATCCACATCCGTTCCGTCTACTTGCAGAGCATCGAAGACGAAGATTGGTCGGCCATCGCCGCGCCGGTCTACGTTCGCGGCTTCCTTCGCACGTACGCGCGTTTTCTCGGATTGGATCCGGAGTCTGCAGTCGAGCGCTTCAACGCCGACATGGGCGAGTCGGGAATGCGGAACGAGCCGGCCTCGGTTCGCCAGCTCGGCGCCCGGAGGGGGCCGTCGCCGTGGCTCTGGGCCGCGATCGCCGTCGCCGTTCTGTTGGTCGCGTTCGTCGGCTACAAGTTCTACGACAACCAGGCCGGGGGCGCCGACGGCGGGACGACCGTCGCATCCGCATCGCCCTCGCCGAGCGCGGCCCCTTCGAGCGCGGCTTCACCGCTCCCGAGCGGTGCGTCGCCGGTGCCCACGGGATCCGATGCCGCCGTCGGCGATGCATCTCCCGGACCGGTCGCAAGCGATGCCTCGCCTGTTGCGAACAGCAAGACGAAGACCCTCGTCTTGTCGATCACGCAGACCTCGTGGGTACTCGTGGAGATCGACGGCCAGAAAATCGCCGAGGGCATTTATCCGGCCGGCACCGTGAAGAAGTTCCACGGAAAATCGGCGAGCCTGCGTGCCGGTAATGCCGGGGGCGTCGACGTGCAGGTCAACGGCAAAGATTTGGGACCGCTCGGCGCCTCCGGCTCCGTCGTCGATAAGACGTTCCCGCTCACCGAGGAATAAATGGCCGATTTTTCGTTCGACGTCGTTTCGAAAGTCGATCCGCAAGAACTCGACAACGCGCTCAACCAAACGCGCAAAGAAGTCGAGGGCCGCTTCGATTTCAAGAATTCGAAGACGAGCATCGAGAACACCGACAAGACGATCACGATCGTGACCGACGACGAGCTCAAGCTCAAGAACGTCCTCGATATCCTTCAGAGCAAAGCCAGCAAACGCGGCATCTCGCTCAAGGCCTTCGAGTACGGTAAGGTCGAGCCGGCCGCAAGCAATACGGTGCGCCAGGTCCTCACGATCAAATCCGGGATCGCGAAAGACAAGTCGAAGCCCCTGATCGAGGCGATCAAGGCGGCCAAACTCAAGGTCCAAGCCCAATACCAAGACGAGCAAATCCGCGTCTCCGGCAAGAGCAAAGACGACCTGCAGAAGGCCCAGGCACTCCTGAAGGGCTTCGATACGGACGTCCCCCTGCAGTTCACGAACTATAGGTAAGGCTGGTAAATCGCTCGGGTCGCTTGCCGCTAGAGTCAAAGTGTGGCGCTACGGCGAAATACCCGGAAGATGCAGCAGCCCACGCTCGACGAGTCACCGTTCCCCAATAGATTCGAGCCTGCTAAGGCGGCCGAGGAGTACCTCCGGAGTCACCAGGCGGGGAAGCTCGTTCTTTTCCTTATTGGGATGCTAATTCTGCTCGGGCTTGTCGGCTATCCGACACCGGAAGAAAAGCGGTCCGGCTCGTACCTCGACACGATACCTTTCGATGACGAACCCCTCGACGACGAGGATCGGGCCGCCCTCGAGGAGAGTCGAGAGGGAGCCATCAGCCTCGACGAATACTTCGAACGCCGCGCGGGACGTGACGGAACTGCGATAAGCTCGTAGCGTGAGTCCGCCCCCGCCGCCGACTCCTTGGCGCGTCGTGCTATCCGCGCGCGCTCAAAGGGACCTCGAGAAGCTGCCGGATGGCATAGCTAGCCGAATTCGCGTGGCTCTGAAGGACCTCGGCGACAATCCGTTCCACCCGAGCCTCTCCGTGAGAAAACTTCAGGGGCGCAAGGCGGCGTTTCGCCTCCGGGTAGGCGACTATCGCGTCCTCTACGAGTTGGACGGCGACGTTCGAGAAGTGTTCGTGCGTACGATTGCAGATCGCAAGGACGCGTACTAGCAAGGGGCGGCGCCTCGAATCCTGGGACGTCTCGGTCAGGGATGGGTGGGGCGGTTGGCGAATGGCGATGGGTCTTGGTAGCTGTAAGTAACCGTGTCGCCTTTGTCTCGCTGGGCTGCGCGAAGAACCTCGTGGATTCTGAGGTTATGATCGGGAAGCTCGGCCAGGCAGGCTGGGAACTCGTCGCGGAAGCGGGCGATGCGGATGCCGTCGTGATCAACACGTGCGCGTTCATCGATCCCGCGAAAGCCGAATCGACCGATACGATCCTGCAGCACGCCGCGCAGAAGAAGCCGGGTCAGCAACTGATCGTCGCCGGCTGCCTCTCGCAGCGCTTCGGCGAGGAACTGCGCTCGCTCGTGCCCGAGATCGACGGCGTCGTCGGCACGGGTGCGTACGCCTCGATCGTCGAGGTGCTCGACGAAGCGCGCGCCGGGCTCGGACCGGTGCGACTGGATTTCGAAGCGGAACCCGAGCACGATTTTCTGCCGCGCCTCATCACGACGCCGCGCGCCACCGCGTACCTGAAAGTCGCGGAAGGCTGCGATCATCCGTGCACGTTTTGCATCATCCCGCAGCTCCGCGGCGGCTTCCGTTCGCGCAGCAACGAGTCGATTCTCAAGGAAGCGCGAGCGCTCGTCGCTGCCGGCACGCGCGAACTGATCTTGATCGCGCAGGACACCTCGATGTACGGACGCGACCGCGGTGCGAAGCGCGGCGGGCTCGCGGGGCTCCTCGAAGAGCTGCACGAGATCGAGGATCTCGCGTGGATCCGTTTGCTGTATCTCTATCCCGCGACGGTCGATAGCGAACTGATCGACGCGATGGCGCGCCTGCCGAAGGTGTGCAAGTACATGGACATGCCGCTGCAGCACGCGCACCCGGACATGTTGCGCGCGATGTTGCGGCCCTCGAACGGCGAGCGTTACCTCGAGATCCTCGACGAATTCCGGACTCGCATCCCGGGCATCACGATGCGCTCCACGTTCATCGTGGGCTTTCCGGGCGAGACCGAAGAGCACGTCGACTATCTCGAAGAGTGGATCGGTCGCGCGGAACTCGATCGCGTCGGCTTCTTCGCGTACAGTCGCGAAGACGGGACGCCGGGCGGCGCGATGGCCGGTCAGATTCCCGCGAAGGTGAAGCGCTCGCGCCTCCTCCGCCTCCGCGACGCGCAGCGTCGCGCGTCGGAGCGCGCGCGCCAAAAGCGTATCGGCCGCGTCGAGCGCGTGCTCGTCGAGGAGAAGCGCACGCTGCGCAAGAGCGACCCGCTCCGCGGCGCACTCGGCTCCACGACCGCGTGGGTCGGCCGCTCGATGGGCGAGGCCCCCGGCGTCGATGGCGGTGTCTACTTTACGGGCGATGTGGTCCCCGGAGCGTTCGTGGACGTCACGCTGGACGGCGCAACCGCGTTCGATTTCCACGGTACGCTCGTGCCGTCACGGCAACTGATAGGGGTGTAGGTGGGGAGACATATGGCGCCGCGGGTCCGGAAGTCGGGGCCGAAGGCGATCGGGGTCTGGGCAGCGCGTATCGCCGTATGCGTCGCGCTGTGCGTCGGCGTGTTTGCCGGCACGGTCGTGACCCAGGCTATCGTCACGCGCCGTTCTCCGGAACAAGTCATGGCCGGGTACGGCCTCCCCGTGATCCCCCCGCCGCAGACGTACTTCCATAAGGATCGCGTCGCGTTGCTGTTGCTCGGAATCGATTACGATTACAATAACAACGATATCGAGTACTCGACGAACGCGCGCAGCGACACCATAAAAGCGGTCGCTCTGGATCTACCGACCACGCAGAATCCGAACGGAAGCATTTCGATCCTCTCCGTCCCGCGCGACACCGACGTGCTGATGCCGGACGGTCAAGAGAATAAGATCAACGCGGCCTATTCGGGCTTTGGCGGCGACACGATGAAGGCGGCGCACAATTCCGAAAAAGTCGTCGCCGGTTTCCTCGGTATTCCGGGGTTCGATCGTTATCTGACGCTACGCATCGATGCGACGAAAGAGCTGATCGACGCGATCGGCGGTATCGACGTCGTGCCCGACGAGACGATGAATTACGACGACTCGTGGGGCCACCTCCACATCCACTTCATCGGTGGCAAGCACTATCATATGAACGGCAACGACGCCGTGTCGTACAGCCGCTTCCGCCACGATGCGTGCAGCGATCCGTGCCGGATCAAGCGTCAGGATCAGATCATCCGCATCACGATGGCGAAGCTGAAGAACGACAAGTTCAACGATCTCTTGCACATCAATGCGTTGATTGGCGTCGTGCGGCGCAACGTGTATACGAATCTCAGCGAGCCGGAAATGCTGAGCCTCGCATGGGCGTTCCAACACATCGACCTCAACAAAATTCGGACGGAACAGGTCCCCTACGTGGCGGACAAAGATCTCGCGTGCTGCGGGAACGTACTGATCGCCGACGACTCCGCGAAGAACGCGCTCGTCAAAGAGTTCTTCCTAAGCGCGCCGCCGGTCGATCTTCCGGCCTCCGACCCGCGCGCCGTTGCGGCGGTCGATCCGAAAACGATTCACGTCGACGTCGAGAACGGTTCCGGCATCGCCGGGCAAGGCAAGAAACTCGCGGGCGCGCTCGCGAAGGCGGGCTTCGTGGTGATGGGCGTGACGAACGCGGATTCGTTCGGCTACGACGCGACGGAAATCCACGTGCACACCGCGTCCGTGCCGCTCGCGGGCGAGCGCGTTCGCACGGCACTCGCGCTCAAGACGGCGACGGTCGAACCCGATGCGACGCCGACCGCGAAGCCGGCGACCGACGTCACGGTGATCGTCGGCCGCGATTTCGTCGCACCGCAGAGTGAAGCTTCAGCGGTAAAGTGAAGGTGGGAGTCCGCACGGGCGCGATGCTGGCCGTCGCTTTTGCGGCCGCGATCGTAGCATACCGAACGCTGCATCACGCGCCCGACCAGGTGATCCCCGCGGTCGTGATGCGCGGTGCCGACGCACGGAAACTCACGTCGAATACGTTTACGGCGCGGTTCGAGCGCTATCTGCAAGAACGTTTCCCGCCGCAGGAGTCACAGGTGGGGAACCCGCGGCTCGTCGCGTTGACGTTCGACGACGGTCCGTATCCCGTCGAGACGCCGCTACTGCTCGACGAACTCGAGACGCTGCACGTCCCGGCCACGTTCTTTCTGATCGGGCACGACACGGAGATGTTCCCGGGGCTCGCGCAACGGATCGAAGCCGATGGCAACGAGATCGCGAACCACACGTTGACGCATCCGGCCGACTTCGACTCGCTCGATGGGCCCGCGGTCACGCAGCAGTTGAGCGCCGGAGCGGCGATGCTCGGACGCTACGTCCACGATCCTGCGATCCACTCGATGATGCGTCCGCCCCACGGCCGTTTCACGCTGGACACCCTCGAGGTCGCGCAGCACGACGGCTACGACGTGATCCTCTGGAACGACGATCCCGGCGACTGGCGCTCCGTCTCGCCGGAACGGATCCTCGAGCATATGGAGGCGAACGCAAGCGCGCCCGAAATCGTCCTCTTGCATAGCGGTCGTCTCAATACGATCCAAGCGCTTCCGGAAATGGTCGCCCGTTTTCGCCGCGCGGGTTTCACGTTCGTGACGGTCGGCCGGCTCTTGCAACTCGTCCCGACTGCGGAGCTCTTGCATCCGGCGAAGCTTCGGGTATAGGGACGAACGAGCGTCATCTTTACAAGTGGAGGTTTTTGATGGGCAGACAGATCGTCAACACGAACGGACAGGGACTCGCGTCGTCGACCGCCCTCAAGTTCGCGATCGCTTCGATCATCGTTGGAATCATCGTTCTCTTGATTTTCTACGGCTTGAACAAATCGCAGCTCGGCGATCGTTCGGCAACGATGTCGACGGCGTCGTTCGGAGCACTGTCGCCGGAAGCGAAGTAGCGCCGATCGCTTCGGCTGCTGCGTGAGCGCCGAGCCGCGCCGCCAGTCGGAGACGCTCGAGCGCACGATGCTCGATTTGCGCGACGCGCGCGATCCCGACGACGTGCTCGGGATCGCGTCGCGTGCGCTCGCGCGCGATTTTCGTCGACCGTGTTCGGCGTATCACTTGCGCGACGGGGTCTTTCGCCCGGTAGCGGCGAGCGATCCGACGCGCGGCCGCCAGCCGATTGCGGCGAGCGATATCGATATGGACGCGCTGCGTTCGCGTGGGCTCGTGCGTCACGGTGCGGCCGACCTCGTCGGAATCGCATCGGACGGCAACGTTCGCGCGATCCTCGTACTCGAGGAGAGCTATGCGGCGCTCGACGACGGCGACACGAAGTATCTGCGTGCGATCGCCGCGCACGTCTCGCTCGCGCTCACGAACGCGCACGCGTTCGAGCAGCTTCGCCGGTATGCGGCCGAAGGTGCGGCGCTCACCGAGGCGGCCAAGACGATTCTCGGCTATACCGAACTCGAACCGCTCGCGGCTGCGCTCTCGAAGCTGTGCGCGCGCATGCTGCCCGCGGAGTTCGTGGCCGTCTACGCGCGTCGCGCAGACGCGCTGGTTCGAATCGGCGCGGTGCTGCCGCTCTCGCAGGCGTTCGTCGCGCCGGCAACGCTCCCGGCCGACGATGAGAGCGCTCGCGCGGAGCTCACCGCCGCGTTGCCCCCGGCAACGTTTCTCGTCGCGGCGCCGCTCAACGCGGCCGTGGCCGGCAGCGTCGGCTCCCGCGGTCTGCTCGTCTGCTGCCGCCGCCAACCGTTCGAGCGTCCGCAACAGCGGTTGATCGAAACGTTCGTGGCGCTCGCGAGCCTCGCGATTCGCAACGTGGATCTTTACGAGCAGTCGACGCAGGCGAATCAGGCGCTCGCCGAGAGCAACGCGTTCAAAGACGATCTCATGGCGATGTTCGCACACGATTTCAAGGGGCCGCTTACGGCGATCTCCGGGTTCTCGGAGTTGCTCTTCGATTCCGACGACGCCGACGTGCGCCGGAGCGCGGAGACGATTTCCGCGCAAACGAAACGACTGGCGCGCCTGAGCGAGGACGCACTCGCCCTCGCCGCCACGCAGAGCGCCGGCTTTTCGTTGCAGCGGCGTAGCGAAGATCTCACGGCGTTTTTGCGCGCGACGATCGCGCAGCTGGATCCCGAAAAGCGTGTGAGCGTCGTCGCGCCGCCGGAGCCCGCGATCGCGTCGTTCGACCGGGTGCGGCTGCGGCACGTGATCGACAACGTGGTGGGCAACGCGCTCAAGTATTCGACCGGTCCCGTGACCGCGCGAGTCGAGCCGGGCGAAACCGAGGTGACGGTGGCCGTGAGCGATACGGGGATCGGCATCCCCGAGGGCGACCTCGCCACGGTCTTCGCGCGGTTTGGCCGGGGCGGAAACGCGCGCTCGTCCGGCATCGCGGGCTCGGGCGTCGGCCTCTATATCGCGAAGAAAATCGTGGACGTGCACGGCGGCCGGCTCGAGGTCGAGTCGACGCTCGACCGAGGGAGCACCTTCCGAATCGTCCTCCCCGCACCCGCCCCGTGAAACGCGGCGAGCCCGAGGCGAGTTTATCTTACGTGTCCACTTCAAGTGTGCGCGGCCAGGCCGCGCCGGGGGTTTGGATGGCGTCGCCACCCAATATAGCGTAAAATGGCCTTCCTCAAGACTCTCTTCGACGGTAACGAACGCGAGGTCGCGCGCCTGCGGCGCACGGTTGCGGCGACCAACGCAATCGAGCCCGAGATCGCGGCGCTCTCCGACGCCGACTTACAGGCCAAGACCCCCGCATTCAAAGAGCGCCTCGCCGCGGGCGAGCTGCTCGACGACATGCTGCCCGAAGTGTTCGCCGTGTGCCGCGAGGCCGGCAAACGCGTCCTGAACATGCGTCACTTCGACGTGCAGATCATGGGCGGCCAGGTGCTGCACGAAGGCAAAGTCGCCGAGATGAAGACGGGTGAAGGCAAGACGCTCGTCGCCACGCTCGCCGTGTATGCGAACGCGTTGCTCGGGCGCGGCGTGCACCTCGTCACCGTCAACGATTACCTCGCGCGGCGCGACGCGGAGTGGATGGCGCCGCTCTACAATTTCCTCGGCCTCTCGGTCGGCGTGATCCAGCACGATTTGCAGCCGGCGCAGCGCCGCGAAGCCTACAACGCCGACATCACGTACGTCACGAACAACGAGGTCGGCTTCGATTATCTGCGCGACAACATGGCGTGGCAACTCGCCGACATGGTGCAGCGGGAACTCTATTTCGCGATCGTCGACGAAGTCGATTCGATCCTCATCGACGAAGCGCGCACGCCGCTCATCATCAGCGGTCAAGGTCAAGATGCGACGGAGCTCTACGCGAAGTTCGCGCAGATCATGCCGCGCCTGATCAAGGACGAAGATTTCACGGTCGACGAGAAGGCGCACGCCGTTCCGGTCACCGAGAAGGGCGTCGCGAAAGTCGAGCGCATGCTCGGCATTCAAAATCTCTACGATCAGCGCAACCTCGAGCTCACGCACCAACTCAACGCGGCGCTCAAGGCCTGGAATCTCTTCCACAACGAGCAGCAGTACATCGTCAAGGATGGCGAAGTCGTCATCGTCGATGAGTTCACCGGTCGCTTGATGTACGGACGTCGCTACTCCGACGGCATCCATCAGGCGATCGAGGCGAAAGAGAAGCTCGCCGTCCGCAGCGAGGATCAGACGCTCGCGACGATCACGTTCCAAAATTACTTCCGCTTGTATACCAAGCTCGGCGGCATGACGGGTACCGCGAAGACCGAAGAGCGCGAGTTCCGCGATATCTACGGCCTCGATGTGGTGACGATTCCGACGAACCGCGGCATCGCGCGCGTCGATAAGGGCGATATCGTTTACAAATCGGAGAACGCGAAGTTCGAAGCGGTGGTCGATGAGATCGTCGCGGAGCACGAGAAGGGTCGTCCCGTTCTCGTGGGCACGCGCTCGATCGAGAAGAGCGAGCGCCTCGCGACGCTGTTGCGTCGGCGCGGTGTCGCGTGCGAAGTTCTTAACGCGAAGTATCACGAGCGCGAAGCCGAGATCATCAAGGACGCGGGCGTTGCCGGCAACGTGGTGATCGCGACCAACATGGCGGGCCGCGGCGTCGATATCAAACTCGGCGAGGGCGTCGCCGAACTCGGTGGCCTCCACATCATCGGTACGGAACGGCACGAGTCGCGCCGCATCGACAACCAGCTGCGCGGTCGCGCCGGTCGCCAGGGCGATCCCGGCTCCACGCGCTTCTACGTGTCGCTCGAAGACGAAGTGATGCGCCTCTTCGGCGCCGAGCGTATCCAGACGATCATGAACGCCGTCGGTTTCACCGACGAAACGCCGATCGAAGCGAAGATGATCTCGCGCTCGTTCGAACGCGCGCAGTCGAAGGTCGAGAACCACAACTACGAAGTGCGTAAGCAGGTTCTCGAATACGACGACGTGATGAACAAGCAGCGCGAAGTGATCTACGCCGAGCGCCGCAAGGTCTTGCACGGCGAGTCGCTGCGCGATTTCATGCTGCAAGCGCTGCACGACAAAGTCGAGCAGGCCGTCGATCAGAACGCCCCCGAGAACGTGCACCCCTCGGAATGGGATCTCGACGCGATCCTCGCCGAGCTCGAGCTCGTGTTCCCGATCCGCGAGAAGATCGGCGTGGCCGACCTCGAGAAGCTCGACCGCGACGGCATGAAGGCCAAGCTCGACGAGATCGCGCTCGCGGCCTACGAGAAAAAAGAAGAAGAGCTCACGCCCGAGATCATGCGCGTGATCGAATCGCAGTACATCATGCTGCCGACGATCGATCGCCTGTGGGTCGACCATCTCTACGTGATGGACGCGCTCAAGACGGGCATCGGCCTGCGCGGCTACGGTCAAAAAGACCCGCGCGTGGAGTACGAAAAAGAAGCGTACGAGATCTTCGAGGATCTCAAGAACAACATCGCCGACGAAGCGATCAAAGCGGTGTTCCGCGTGGTCGTGGAGCGCACGGACGACGCGCCGCCGGGCGGCCTCGCCGGCCCGCAAGGCGGCCCGATGGGCGCGATCCCCGGATCGAACGGAAACGGTAACGGCAACGGCGCCGGGCACGCATTCGAAGCGCTACCGGACGGTTCGCTCGCACCGCAGCCCGTGGGCGTTCAGGCGGGCGCGGCCACGGCTTCGCAACCCGAGCCCGTGCAACAGCAGGCGCGACTCGACCCGGCCTACGCGCAGAAGCTTCTCGGCCCGATCCCCGGTGCCGATCAAAAGCGCGAGATGCACACGAACCTCGGCGACGACGAACCGAAACGCCCGAAGCAGAACGACACGGCCAAAGTCGGCCGCAACGAACTCTGCCCCTGCGGCAGCGGCAAAAAATTCAAACGCTGCCACGGCGGCGTGACGGCGTAACGAGCGACTGGCGCAGCGACTGATGATCGACGTTCGCGTTCGAAATCGGTCACTCGCCGCATGCGCGATCTTCTGGGCGCTCGTGCTTGCGTGCGGAGCGTTCGTGCATCTGCAACCGAGCGCGCTGTTTGCATTCGTGATCGTCTATCTCGTTGCCGTCGGCGGGTTCGTTCGGCGTTCTTTGCGAGTCGCTTCTCGATACGACTATGCGGCGATCGTTACGCTCGCGCTCCCTCTCGCTACGATTGCGGGCCCGTTTTGGATCGCGGGATGCGTGATGGCCATGTGTGCGCAGTTCTATCTCGTCTGGAAGTTTCCAACGACTTAGCGTTTCGTCGAGAGGGAGGTTGTCGTGGCGGTCAAGCCGAGAGATATGCCGGACCCGTCGGGGGAGATCGATAAGCTGATTGCGGCAATCCCGGATTGGCGTGGCAAAACGTTCGCTCGCGTCCGCAAGATCATTCGCGAGGCCGATCCGGAGATCGTCGAAGAGTTTAAGTGGATGGGCAGCCCCGTGTGGTCGCGCGACGGCATCATCGCGGTCGGCAACGCCTTCAAGGGGCGCGTGAACCTAACGTTCGCCTATGGCGCGAGCCTCCCGGATCCCGACAAACTCTTCAACGCGGGCTTCGAAGGCAACGCGCGACGCGTCATCAACATTTTCGAAAACGATACGATCGACGAACGTGCTCTGAAGACGCTCGTCCGCGCCGCGATCAAATACAATCAAACGAATCTGAAGAAGAACCAGAAGAAAGCCCCCGCGACTTCTCGGAAGAAATAGGCCGTTGCCCGATCCGTTTGGTGGTCGAGCCCCGACCAGTCACGAGCGGATGACGGGGCTGCCGTGGGATGCGTCGTACCACGACGGTCCGGCACCATGGGATATCGGCGAGCCGCAGCCGGCGATCGTACGTCTCGCATCCGAAGGCGGA
>Ga0209611_10000653_pt1 | contig 53886 bp, 23 predicted proteins | sample S1TSphgellanicum_3_FD_187693 | JGI IMG/M metagenome (GOLD analysis project Ga0209611, IMG submission 187693) | Host-associated microbial communities from peat moss isolated from Minnesota, USA - S1T2_Fc - Sphagnum magellanicum MG (SPAdes) (version 2) | ecosystem: Host-associated > Plants > Peat... | reverse complement strand
AGAAGCAAGAATTTTAAAGAATTTTTAAAAAATTTATAGATCAACCAGTGTAATTTGGTAAACATTCGCGGGTAAAGAATGTTATGACAAGGTGCTAAATGAAGAATTTTAAAGAATTTTAATGTGAAAAATGAAGAATGTCATAACTATGTTTTTACCCTATATTTTAATCCTCATGAAAAATAATGAATCAAAAGTTGTCAAAAAATTTCAAAAGGATATAATTTAGACTATTGAAATTCTAGATTCCATCATAATCATCCATAAATGTGTCTTTACATGGTACAAAAGGACTAGCTAAAAAACACAAAAAAAGGTGATGTTGTGACAAAAATTTTGTACACCTTAAAGATTTTCCATTCCCGTATATATGATATTGTATACAACATAGGGTGTCCATTGTAATTGTTGCAACTTGTCAGTTAGTAATCAAGGTCGTATAAATACCATGAATTGCAAATGTCCGTTGCAATTGGAAAACCTAGTTGCAAGCTTAGTTATAAAACCTTATATTTTTCATTATGTTAGAAAATAGTGTTGGGCGAATGTCCCCTCAAAGTGAAAGAGCAAACAAACCAAGATGTCACGAAGCTACTCACATTCGAGGAAATACAATAGGGCATAACTTTGTTGCCACGAGCTAAAAAAGGTCCTCAAAAAGAAATATTACCAATGAAAATTTTCCAAAACACAACTTAGCTCATGACACCTACCCTCCTTGAAGCCTTTAAAAACATCCTGGAGGTTGGCAGAATGCCATCCAACTTGAGCAATGGGGAGATAGTCCTCATTCCCAAAAATAGTAACCATTCTTACATTAGCAACTAACAACCCATCACACTACCAGGCAGCATGTGCAATATTTTCACCAAAGTATTGGCATGTTGATTCCAACCTCACCTCCTAGAATCATAAGGTTCAATTAGATAGGATTCATGGAAGGGCAGAACATCATTGACAACATCTATTTCACACAAGATGCACTCACTTAGGAAAAACAAAATAACCAAAGTCTTGTTCTTTTACTCTTAGATTTCAAAAAAATGTTTGACTAAATAGATTAAGACTACTTGTTCAAATTCTTGCAAAGATTAGGTTTCAGCCCACTTTATATGAGTTGGGTGGCCTTCCTTTATGGAGGAGCAATCTCAACCATCAAAATAAATGGCTGCCCTCGACCACATTTTTCACTTTCATGTTTTGCCCACTTTCCCCATATTTCTTCATCCTAGTGTTAGACGTACTAGGATACATGTTGGACAATCCACACTATGGAATCAACAGCCTTGCACTACCCAACAAAGCAATAATTCATGGCTAAACGTTTATGGATGACATAGTCCTATTTCTTGAGGGGTCTATTAGAAATCTCGAATGGGCCAAAGAGGTGTTGCATCATTTTTCCTTCACATCAAGAGTTGAGGTGAACTAGCATAAGTCCATGGCCATGTGGGCCTTCCCTGTTGAAAGGCAAACAATGTGGGAAAAAAATAATAGGCTCAAGTGGATCCCCATAAGCGAAGGGGTTTGGTACCTAGGTATTTTGGTTGACCACCATCTGTCAATCAAAGCCAACTTCAACACACTAATGAAAACCATAAGGGGCAAATTAATCAATTGGATTACTAGCAGGTTAACCATAGTCAAGCGAGTTGTGGTGGTTAGTCAACTTCTCTTAACAACAACTTGGTACACAATGATGTGCTAGAGTCCAACACCCGCTATGAACACCCAACTTAAAACTTTAATGCACAACTTTATCTACAGTGGAAAAGAAGGTCGAACAAAGTTGAAGGTCAAGTGGACCACAATCACATTATTAACCTCCGAAGGCGGACTTGAAGTCATAGACCCTACCACCCAAGCAAACACACTCCTCGCATGTCTTTTGATCAATGACACACCCCTTAACTCCTTAAGGGACCCAAATGTGGGTTCTAGAATGAAACAACGAAAAAAGAAAAATATTGGGGCACATTTCTTAACTCACACCACTTCAAGGGTAGGAGAGCGTGTTGGAGCCCTGGGATGGGATTAAGATGAACTCACAAGTAAGAATTCATGATGAGATCAACTTGTAGAACCAAGAAAAGAGGGAAATTAATGCAAGTTGAATGAAAGTGGTGTGGTGGACTTAGTAGGGACAACTTTAAGCACAAAACTTTACATGGCCCGCAACCTTTGGGAGGAGGCACCATTCCCTTCCCTATAGTATATTTTGTGCCTCTTCACAGGGATGACATCCAAATGTCATTTTTCATCAGAACTCCCAAGTGGGAGTCTCAAAACTAAAACTCTTGTTGTCCTAAAAATTTGGACACTTGTATCTTTCCCAAATCAAGTTTATTTTGAAGATGCAAAGACAATATCTTATAGCCTAAAAAATATCTTTCGAACGGTGTATAGCATGCCCCAATCAGAGCTCATTTGGCCCCTACTTTCAAAGGATTTATAGTCGGGAGTCAAATTCCCAATTTGACTTCCACCCTTTCTTTTGATCATAATTCATGCAAATCAAGTCTAAATGAACAATGCAAAGAAAGTTTAAACATCTACACTTCAAGAAATTTTTAATGGTGTCCTAGGGGCTCAATTTGGTGCTTGTTTTCCTTTCCAACCAAGGCTCTGAACATTCACAAGTCCCACACGAGTGCAATTCCCAAAATGGGAGTGCATTTGGGAGTCACTGGGCTCCATCCCTTGCACTCTCCCCCATTTGTGAGAGTGTGTTTCACACCTAAACACACTCTTTTGGCCTCATGGGCCCTTGCATTCCACATTTAGTTACAAACCTAATGTTAGGGTTACGACAATGAAACGATTTGTGCCTAACGATGAGCTTTGGAAACAGGTGATCAGATCAGGTGGCGAGCATTTCACACACAACTTAGAGGCAAACATTGGAGGAAGCAGCCCCTTTCCATGGCTTTGTTTTTCTTTGCCAAACATTTCTAGCCATCTATTTCCCTACTTTGGGTTTCCATCCTAATTGCATGGAAATTAATCCGTAGAGGTTTTCAATAGGAAACCCCGAGATGTTTAGAACAAATATGGAAGCAACACTTTTTTGACAACCCAACCCGCATTAATGAAATGTAACATGCCCTAGATGTCTAATTCACCTACGTGTGGATCTTGCACCATGTGTTTTTGTACCCTTATTAAGGGGATTAGAGTTTTGGGTGTTCCTTTAGGATCCTTTTCCTTCACATCCTCTTTTCTTCAAGATGCCTTGGACAATGATGTTCATCATTTCAATGTCTTTTCTAAGTCAAGGGATGTTTAGGTGGCATTTGGGATTTTCATTCATTGTTTCGCCTAGAAGCTTTATTTATTTTTTGGTTCTTTCTTCCTATTCTTGGATTTTTAGCACCATTTCACCTCCTTTGATTCAACCTTCATTTGGGTATTTGGGATATTTTTAGGGACAAGTTTTTTGAATGTTTAGAAGTTCTCTTAGTTCATTGGCAAGCTTCTCTTTCCATCTCCAAAGTTGGGATAGATCTTGCCTCTATGAAGGTTATCATGTTGGCACATACTTGGGGCATTGGGGGTTTGTCACCCAAATCATCACATTTAAATTTTTGCAAGATAGTTGCCCATTTTTGTTGGGGGCTCTAGGGGCCAACATTTCATGTCCACTTCCATTCCAAAGTCATTCTAGTTGGGTTCATGACCTTCTACTTGTAGGTATTAAAGCTTCCATCTTTCCATTTAGACAGTTGTTAAAAAGAAAAACGAATCATATTTAGGAAAACATCTCAAAGAACATGCATGAACATTCATTTTCTAGCATCATCTTTTTGGATTATAATGATGTTCAATTCAGATCTTGTGCGAGCCTAGGCTTGAGTGCTTAGTTTTTTTCCCATTAAATCATCCCATCTTTTAAGGTGGCCTTTTTAACATTTTCTCCTTAACACTACCCACCATATGGGCCTACCCCATCTTATAGCTCATGGTCTTTCTCAATGCATATGCGGCCAACCCATAAATTCCACATGGATAAACCTATTTTGTTGTGCTCATGGGGAAAGCGCAATACCACACATGATTTAGTTTCAAATTTTTTTGCCTTCATTGTTAAGGATGTCAAGTTCCATGTTTTGCGCAAGCAAATTCATGTTCTCTCGACACCACTTCTTTAGTCATCATGATGACAAGTGGATATTGTGCTTACAATAAATGATATTCGCATTTTGGTAAAAGTAATCATTGTTGGCCCAATTGGTGCAAATCTTGTTTCATGAAGGGTTTTTTTTTTAGGGAGTGGCCACAACGATTAGAGCTCAAGCAAAGGTTGTGTCATGTCGTGATTGACACCTTGAAGATCATGTCATGCATTTAGCAATAGAGGTATTTGAATGTTTACACTAGCAAGTTAAGAATTTTTTCATCAATGTGCCAACATGACATGGTTGACAAAGGGTTCTGCAAGTCCTTTTTAAAAAAAAATATGTTCATTCTATAAGCAAAGGGTGTTGGTGGCTCTTCAGAAAGTTTAAGCTACCATTATTTTGCAATGGGCAATTGTGGTAGTAGGAAAGGCTTCTTCTAGGCTTGGTGTCCTTCCAAGGTTTTCACCCATCTCCTTGCATGACTTGTTCATGCTACTAGTCATGGGTTTGGGTCCTAGGTTTCTTGATAAATGTTTCCTTGTAGAGCTCCCATTGTACATTTGCACTTTCAGGTGTGGTCTTTTGTTTGGACTTCAGTCCTTTCATTTTTTTTCTCTTGTTCCCTTGTCAGGTGTTTTTCCTTTACTTACTTACTTATTTATTTATTCCAAATGCATTTTCAATCACCTCCTTTGGTAGAGTGTGCTTTTGAAACTAAAGTGAACTTTCCATTCTTGGAAGGTCCTAATTTGATTAGCAAAGGACCTTCCGCTTTCGTGTTCCAAAATTTCAATTTTATAAGTCACCAATTTGTGGCCCCTCAACACTAAAGCCTCAGAGCCCCTCAATGACCTTTCAAATACAAAATCCCTGATTGGAGTAAAAGGTCATAGTGGTACTAGTTCAATTTGTACTAGTGTTCAGGCTGAAGAGCTCAAGGAATTGCTAATGGATGAAAAGTTGATGAAAATCTTACATGGCTGAAAATACTGTTTCATTTTCCAACAGACTGTTGCCAGTTCCATCTCTTTAAGGTGTACAGCAATGTTGGCAGTTCTTAAAATGAGGGACAGACACCATGGATCAGTTATCAACCTGAGCATATACTTACCCATCAGTTGTAAAAAAAATCAAAGAACTGATATTTGGTATAATCATGGTTCTCTAATTTTTTTCCAAAAGCCAAAGAATTGCTCGTTCTTTGCTTGTTCTTTCATGAAAACCAATGGTTCTTTGAGGTCTTTGAAATAATCATGACCACGGACTCTGATTTTTCAATTTTTTTCAAAGAAGCCGAACTGGCAATTCTACAATATTTAAAGAGCTGAAACTGGTGGTTCTTTAGAAATTCAAAGAATTGCTCAACACTGGTGTGCAGTTAGACCATCAAGCTAAAAATAATGTAATTAATTGCCAATTCTTTTCAAAAAAAATTTAGTGAATATATTTTGATACAAGAAGATAGACTTCCCTCCATATTTCACGAAGTGTGTCAACAGAGTTTATTATGCTACACTTGACAATGTATGCTCACACAATTATGTGTGGGATAAAGACCTTGAAAGGGGCTGTTCTGGGAACTAGGACCGGGTGTGAGGTCAGAGTCAGGTGTATCTTGACGTGAGTTTCAAGAACTGACACGTTTGAGGTCTTCATCCGGCATAAAGATCTGCTAGAATTTTAATGGCTCTGATTTTGTTTGAGAAAGAGAGAAGGCACCTTAGGCAGTAAGGTTCCTCATATTTGAGGAGCTAGACTTGGACGCATAAGGTGCAATCCATGGACACTAAAATTTTTTAACCAGTCCTTTATGTGTATTTAACTTCGATGACCTTCTGTGAGTGTTGAGGGCTTTCAGAATTTTCAGGATCAATGTCCTTTACTTTATATAAAAAGGTGTGTTATACACAATGGCCCTGCCATTCATTTGATATCAAAAATGGACATTGTATGATAAATTGGTGATAGCTAGTGGAAAAATTAAAAATACATTTTTAAAAATATACCTCATCATGTTGTTGTAAAGCCAAAATTGGCATGATTATTATTTTCAACTTTTAACATCACATTAGTTACAAGGACCCCAAATGGGATCTCACATTTAATGATGACAAGGGTTTAGGGTACCTTGAAGCTGCTATACTCTATAATGATTCTCAACACAATATCCCTGCCTTGTAAGGCGGGGCCAAGAAAGGGGCCCTTACCATATTGATGTACTTGGAGAATGGGGCATGTGTTTATCTTCTGTAATTTGCCTCCACAAAGGGGAAAGATATATCTCATTTCAAGGAGGGATTCTTACTCTTTATACAGTTTGAACTAATTAACAGGCGAGTTCATAAAGTCATACATGCAAAAGGTTGCATTCTATTTTCTTTAAATGCTTGTGGTCATTTATTTTTCCTTTCACACCCTGTGGGCACCTGATTGATACTTGCTGAGTATCACCAGGAAGTTTTTATTAAAAAAAGAGTGGTGGGCTAAACACCGTGTACATGCCCTCAAGCCGGGGGTTTCCTGAAATAAACCCAACAATGAGTCCAAAGGGGGACAAGGAGCAAACGTCACAGACCCATTGCCGGCATGTTGCATGCTTGTTTGCATGGACCTATGCCGGAAAACTATAGCAAAATACCATAGGATCATGGGCCCTATGTTAAAGGTCAAGGCTCCCTCCCAGTTCTCAATGTGCCTGATCTCAAGAGTCCAGTGAGTTCTCACAAAAGGTTTACACTATGAGAATCTGCCTGAAACCCTATACAAGTATCATGGGATTCTAATAACTGCCCAACATTGGTTACTAGTTATTACATAGCTAACCACCGTTATGAGACAGGAACACAATGAAAAAGTGTAACCTGTCCATATACCATTCATCCTTCATGGTGCAATATTGATGGGTGGTGGTGCACTTTGACAGCTCCGTCATTGTCCACATCAAACACAACCTATTGGACATAGTTAGAATCTGGAGTTCCAAAGAATTCCAAGTGCCAATGAAGCTTTTGATGCAGCTCCTGTAAAAGATACTATATCAACAACTCCCCAGTCATATTTGGTTGCTTTTAACAACCAAGTGTCAATGGGCACCAAAATCTAACTATTACACACATTACTACTTCAGTCATTCAGTTTAGTGAAATCTTTTCAGTCCTTGATGTCCATTTGAATTCAAAATAAACCGGGGAGAGTGTCAACATGTTAGTTTGGGCCTATTGATTTTTGTATAGGGTAAGGTTCCCCATTCAGTTCATTGTAGTTCTTAGCTCCCAACCACAAGGGTATCCAATGATCTTGGCCACAACATTTCTGGTCTGGTCATGATTCCATTGGGCACTGAAATAATGTAGGTGTAACCTTCCATCAGTTTTACATTGTTCATCAGCAACTAGCAAATTTGCCACCTACAGGAAGTGGACCACGGGTTGCCAGAATAACCATCAAGGACAGATGGCCAATGAGTGAGAAATCAGTTTGGATGTGTATTCATCAAGTTCATTCAGTGAACCCTAGGTGGTTGACTTGGAGTCATTTATTATACAATGGAGGTGTTGGTTGGCCACTGATTTTGTTTTCCTCTACAAGTACAATGAATATGGCTTGCAATCACATAGACTTTTGTAATACTTATTCTGAAAAAGAGGGGGAGAAGAACATTTATCCCCTAAAAGCCTAAGCCTCTATGCAATTAAAAGTGAATGTGTTTTTGACATTTATACTCTTTATTTTTTCAAAGGTAAATTGAATGTTAAATTTGACCAAATAAATAACTGTGCAGATGTAAAATCAGATAAGGCATGAGGATGCTTAAATTTTTTCATTCCCATCAAAATGGATAACCACCTAGTACCTGGCTCTTACATCCATAGACTTCAGTTCAAGCCAAAATTGTATCTGATATCCTACACAGATGTAAAGTCTCTTCCATTTGGACAGAGCCAACAAATAGTATGAAAAATATTTGGTAGAGATGGAAGTACTTAGGAGGGATGGCAAAAAGAGGTTATGAATTTCTTTTTAATAATGCAATGATAATAATATTCGTTAAAATTTTGATGAAAGGAATTGAGTACACTTGAGGATCCCAGCCTTGCTACGTGAAATTTCAAAAGTGATGAGTTTTAAACAATCCTATTTGAAGATAAATGTTCTCTCACCACAACAAACAAGTTGTGACAAGTCTTTTCACAAGCAAGTCCTATCCTGAATTCAAACATCACCAAAATCACAATTTCTGTGAATTAAGTATGAATTAAATTCATAGTGATGAAACCCTGCCAAACTTTATAGAAAGAAAACACCCACGGAAAGGGAGAGAAAAGGAACAAGGGGCCTGGACCAAAGTTGAGGCAAGCAAACAACCCAACAAAGGCAGGCCACCAGGAGGAAAGGGAACAACTAAGAACCAAACCCTAAGAACTGAACCTTCCACCAGTCACATTAAACAAATCAACGGGAGATAAATCCGATAAAACTTCTAGTTTAGAAGAACCTTCCTTTATAATAACAATTTGTCTCAAAATGGAGGCAGCCTGTGCTCTTTGTAATCTCACTGACATTCTCTGTCTTAATGGAAAGTAACATTAACAAATGAAGATCTCTAATGCTTTTTTGCTATTTATGTCATGTTAGCACATGAATGAAAGAAGTTGTAGACCTAACTGTGAAAACACACAAAAATCTCTATGGCAAGAAGGAAAAACATACCCATTGTGTAACAATCATAAGAAAGTCCTTTCTTTAGTCGAGCTGCCAATGTTGCAATCATCCCACAAAAAAAATTTACCTATAATATTAGGTCTATTTGAATGAGGTCAACAATGATGACATCAACCAATGTGTGAATGTTATTAATTGATGAAACAATGTTGACATGTTGATAAATTTTTTTTAAAAACATGAATTTTCTTGTGCAAAATATGAAACCACACATCTTTCGCAATGAACACAAAAACATCTCAAAATCATAATACATTAACACTCACCTTGCTACTACCTCCAGACAATTTAAATATTAGGTGTTTGCACTATGAAAAGAGTCCATGGATGAATACTCAAAAATGAAATGTGTACAGGCAATTGCTATATCATTTCCAAGTAAATGACCAATATCATAATTTCCAAGTATTCATCCATGGAGTTTTTGGATTATCTGTATGTAAATTGTATTCATACATAGAAAGATGCTTGATATGAATGTTGTACCCGTATACTATTTTTGTACTTCATGCTGTGTGGATGAATACTACAAAGTACGAGGCCTTTTGAGAGAAGCTCGTGTGTGCTTCCGCTGGCTGCTGCTTTGTCCCTTGCACGGCGGCCCGACGTTGCCGTTTCCCGATCAGGGACTGTCAGAGAACGGGCCAGTCGGATGCGCGTACGCAGTACGTAGAAGAAGCCGGCTTCTCCACGTTCCATCATCCTTAGCGCTTACTCCATGTCCATGCACTCCATTTAGTGCATACAAAACGCTGGGCGACCTTCTCTCTGCTTTTAATTCGAAACACCGTCGGCCACAGGCTCATCAAATTTGTATCTAGATCGGAATTGTTGGGTTTAGACTTTGTAGCTGAGAACAGTACATGTGAGGAACTCAACAAGATTTGCAAAAAGTGGTGCAGAGATGAATATGGGGAAGCTGGAGAGGACCCTGTTGGGTGTGGCGAGGCCGCAGCAGATATCTGTAGTAGTGGTGGTGATACTACTCATGGGGCCGCTGCTGTTGCTGCCTGGCGAAGTGGATGGTCAACTAAGCGTGAATTTCTATCAGAACACGGCTTGTAGTAACTTGGAGGCTGTGATTCAAACGGTGATGGTAGCCAAATTCCAACAAGCGTCCACTTCTCCCGCTGCTATTCTTCGCTTGTTCTTCCACGACTGCATGGTCAATGTAAGCGCCGCTGCCGTATCCCATGCAGAGCTGCAGCTCCAAGTATATATCTCTCTCATGATGCAATGCAAATAATCCAGCTTCAGAACTTGCATTAATGATGCTCAGCAATCTTAGACCTTTTGATCGAGGTAGACTTTTTTGCAGGGCTGCGATGCTTCGGTGCTCATTGCATCGACGCCAGGAAACGTGGCTGAGAGGGACGCACCCATCAACCTCTCGTTGGCAGGGGACGGATTCGACGCTGTTACGCAGGCGAAAACGGCCTTGGAGAATATCTGTCCCGGAATTGTCTCGTGCGCAGATATTCTCGCCATTGCTACTCGTGATCTTGTCAGAATGGTACAACCTGCATTCCTGCAATACTACTAGTTTTCCTCTGGCATCGATTTCTCTCCCCTCAAAAGCCTTGCATTTTTTGCTCTTTTGTCGCCTTATCAGAAGTCGCGAGATTCTGAACCTCGTGCAGCTGAGGATGCAGTTATTCTGGCTGTTGGGTTGTTGAAAATCATGAGTAGGTAGGAGGTCCAGCGTACCCTGTGCTCAAGGGGCGGAGAGACAGCAGGATATCAAGAGCCATTGATGCAACGGAGCAACTGCCGACTATCAATCTTACAATCAACCAGCTGAACGCTCTTTTCGGCTCCAAAGGCTTCTCCCAGCATGAAATGGTCACTCTCTCAGGTACACATGAGAACCGTCAGGCTGTTGAATCCTCCTTTCTTGCTTGTGATCACGGAAAAAATGAGTTGCAAAAAAACTAAACACTGCTTCATGTGCAGGGGGCCACACAATTGGGTTTGTCCACTGTGACCAGTTTTTGAATCGCATATATAATTTCAGTTCCACCTCACAAACGGACCCAACAATGAGTGCAACATTTGCACAACAGCTCAGGTTGTCATGCAGCCCTAATGTGTCAAATTCGGATCCGAATGTGGTGGTTTTCTTGGATCAGACAACATCCAATAGATTCGACAACGCCTACTACAAGAACACAGTGCAGGGAGAAGGTGTATTGACTACAGACCAGGAGCTTTTCACTGATCTCCGCACCAGATCTCAAGTAGTGGAGTACACAAAGTCCAATTCCCTCTTTGTTAGTGACTACGTTAATGTTATCACAAAGCTGGGGAGCTTGAAAGTTTTGACAGGGAGCCAAGGCGAGATCCGAAGAGCCTTAGATTGCTCTGTTGTGAATTGAGGGATTCTCTTGCCCATAGTGTAACATCCACGTTTGACAGTTCTTGAGTAACAGCAACAAAAACTGAGTCTGGAATAATCACAATTCAAAGCTTCCAGATTAAAAGTGCTCAGAGACTGTAGCCAAGACATATATATATATATCTCTATTTAGGGTTTAGGGTTTAGGGTTTTGTCAGTTGTAAACCCTATCTCTATTTCAGTTGTCAAACATGGCCAGCTTTCCTCATTGTAGTTAAACACCACAAGACTCTAGTGTGGAGTACTCAGAGATGATTAGTAACATGTGTTGAACATGTGGAGAAGATGAATAATGATGTGGGACTCCTGTTGTCAAAGTCTTGAAACAATCTGTTAACTTCACCCAGTTCATAATCTGGTGGTAAATAAGAACATTTCAAGAGAAAGCTGCTCTTTGAGTGCATGTTTTTGCATATCCATGATGTTGTGCTTTGAATTGCAAATTAGTTAACCGGTGATTCTAGTGCATCCACAGAGGCAAAGATGAATTTCTTACATTCCATTGCACATGTAGTCTATCCATGAACTGAGAATACATAGATAAACTTTTACTCCAAATCAGGCATGCAATTTGGCTCCAAATGATCTCACTTGCATTCTTGGTTCTAGGATATGGTTGATTTCTGAAATTTGGGCTTTCTGTCTGGAAGAACATTTGCAAGTCAAATCATCACTTGTATTGGCAACTAATATGATGTGTTGTGATAGAGAACAAAGTCCTTGCAGACAGTAGATACAAAACCTAAATTTAAAGTTTTGCAGGTGACCCTATAACAGATACACAGATCTCAAGTTCAAATCCATTTCAACTGTATAGCATGTTACAGTGAGTCTCAAAACTTTATTGCAGAGGTCATCTGAGGCGTTTGAATATGGGAATTTATCATATGAGCTGTGTTTGAGCCCACTAACTGTGCCACTTACTGGACCATTATGTTATGTCATGTATCATTTGATCACAAAAGTATTGAAGTCCAAAGGCAGATACTTGAAGGATGATCCTAGGTGTCTAGAACAAGGACTCATGTGGGGATTAGACACCACAATCTGGATTTGAATTTGGTTTGTCCATCTAGTTAGCAATCTGGAATATGGACATGACACTACTTCATGTTTATGTGGGGACTATTATGTCAGATGCAATCTGGAATCCTTGGATTTGGTTTCTCCACGTATAAGTTAACAATCTGGAGCTTGGAAATGACACTAGCTTCAAGTTTGGATTCCTATTCGAAGTCCAAGAGAGAGAGGGGAGCATCTGAAAGAATTTTTCCTTGAGTTTTCATGGCTGAAAAGAGACCACAAAAGGTGAAGTAAGGGATAATTGAAGCAAAGTACATGTATTCACAATGGGAAAACCAGACCTCTCTGCATTAAGACAAATTATAACCCTGAATAATTGGCTCGGAAGCATGGTTTGATCAACCACATGACCATATCTTGTGTATTGCAGAAGTAAAAGTATTCAAAACCAGAAAGTATTCCAAGGTGTCAGTTTGGCCAACAAATTCATTTTGAGCCTATTCTAACAGTGTGAAAATTTTGACATCTTACAATGGCCATTGTACCATCACAACAGTTGTGGCAACAACAATCTCATGTCATGCAAATTGTTGGGCATAATTGCTGAAAGTGATATCAAATTAAAATGGATCACAAGCTGTCTAAAGGGGCAACACAATTCACCTACATACATAGGTCCACCTAGCATCACTAGTTCAAAGGAAAAAAATTGTGCATTTCTGAAGAAGCTGGGCTTACAAGACTTGCAACTTGCAAGGCAATTGAAACAATCAGCTCATAGAATTATTAACCTCTTGGATCACATAGTATTTAATAGTGGGTTGAGAATCCAGGCTATGACCACAAGGGAGACTTACATAGGCTGGCTGACAACACATTTCTGGTTTTTAGACCCTCTGATGCCAGTTTTGGAAACCTCAGCTGGATATCTCAGTCTGTTCCTTTGACCTTAAGAGGAATGTACAACAATAGATCTAGGTCCATGTTACAACCAAGAGAGTTCAAGCCTGAGAATTGATAATACTTGAATATATGTGAAATATATGCCTCAAGAAAGCCTACATATACATGCAACTTTATTGCTTCAAACTGAGACATTACTTGCAGCAGTCACATAAAATGCTCAAATCCACCCATGAACATCTTTGGATCCTCCTCAATGTAAAACCTTTTTTCCTCATCTAAACAAAATCTGCTTGAACAGAATGGGATTTGCTGACAAGGACCAGACTAAAATTATATTAAATCTAGAAATCTCAAGGCTACTCAGATCAATCTAATAGAGAGAACTCAGGCTATGGAGAATCCTGTTCTGCATTGGGGGCTGCAAAGAAATTTCCTGTTCTAGGGTGATAGCTTGGATGTTTGAGATGGAATTAAGAAAGGATGCATGATCAAGCTCCACAATTCAATTCACACACCCCAAGCTTCAGATCCAACTATCCAATGTTCAAGAATCCAATGAGAAATCATGTAGTAATATTCTTGGCCGGGATCCAATATGCCTAACCATGGTGCCCTGTGTTAAACACTGTTCTGAAATTCAAAACTTTCAACAATGGCACAACTTTCAAGCCTTCTAGCTTGACTGAGAAACTGCTTTGTACTTCCACAAGCTCATACTCGAACTTCTTTGCCTCAGCATTTACGGAGACTGACTTCTTGTTCCAGATTTTGTACAAAGTCCAGACGTCACCTTCTCTTGGGTAGAGCTTGACAACACTCCTAGCTATCCTCGCCTTGACTCTGGAAAAATGCAGGAAGGCTTTGTACAGTGATGAAATTTTTCCTGAACTCACCACTCAAAACAAAAAGGTTTGCAGATCATTTCACTAAGCAAGTTTAAGGAAGTACAGCTCCAAAAGGTTCAAGTCATTCAACACAAATCTGTAAGGGCTTTCTCACAATCTTGCAAATGTGGTCATAAAATCAGGGTATCCCATCCTGGTGTTCATAGAGTGCCCAGTATTGATCAATCATGATTTGGCTCTTCATGGAATGCTCATAAAACTCATGAAAATGAGAGCTCTATTTGTCCAAACTCTCATTGGTAATCACAGCTTTGAGCATCTGCTGAGCCATCTGATGAAGTCTGCAATAATGAATTGCATTCAGAACCTGATTTCCTTTGTCTTTTGGTGCTGGTGCTATTTCCAACTCACACTTTCTTTGTACAACACTAATGGAGATGAAAGACAAAGTTGTCTTCTCATTTTGCTTGGAGTAAGATTGAGAGCTCATTACATGATTGGTATCCAAGCTTTTGCCACTGGGTGATTTCTTCACAAGCCTTTTTTGGCTTTTGTTTGATATGTTGCACCCATATTTTTCCCTGCCACATCAAATGGAACTTCAAGATTTTAACAACTTCCATTCATTTCATTCCAAATCATGTCAACATCTTCCTCCTCCTCACATATTCTATACAAGTTCTTTACACATTCCTTAAGGGTGAAAGCACAATAAGTAGATCAAAAACGTGGTCTTTCACAATTAATCATTTGACATTCACATGTAAGAACATCTCCAAAGGTGCCCCCATTTTGGTTGATATCAATATTCAATATAAAGATATAAGTGTTCCCTCACCCCACCCTCCTAAAGGGCGAAAGCACAGTCAAGTAGACCCAAAAAAAATAGTTTTTCACAATTAATCATCTTACGTTCACAAGTAAGAACATCTCTAGCAATGCCCCTCATTTGGGCTATTAGTATCAATATCCAATATAAAGATAAGTGTTCTCTCGCTCCACCCATAAACATGAATTTTGAACAATATTTTACCATGACACCAAATATCAACACCTAGGCCAATCACTATGACTAGTCATTTAAAGCTAATGATATTTTAATACTACCCCTATGGAAGAGTGCAAATAGTATTTTGGAATGCCACAATGAATTTTCATAAGATTGTGTCATTCTTTCTCCTCCAATTTAGTGATACAATACACTGCTGGAGATGCTCTAAGCATGAAAGTAGCACAATACCTGCTCTTATCATAATACCAAAACTTTCCAAGCCCCAAGTTATTGATCTCACAAAATGGAAACCTAATGTTTGAGAAATAATCACATCATAAATTTGTATATAAAAGATATGTTTGAAGACATCTGTGTAATCGATGTTAAAACCTACTTTCATTCCCCACAGAATGAGAGAACAAAAATTTATAGGTTAGATGCTTCACAAAGCCTTTAATATAATTAAAGGCTCCATTTTTTTTTATGATTTAGATTTTATTTTTTAACCTACTTGCACCTACTTTTATAAAAATGGACATTAGAAAAAATAGATTTTGAAGTGCTTTAATTTCATAATTGCCTACTTTATTAAAAAAAAAAATTGAATATTTTTCCATAAAATCAAGAATCACAATAACTTCAATATTTTAACCTAATCACATGTTTAAAAATTTTATGATACATTTTGTGGTACTTGCCATTCAACAAAAAATAAATACGTTGACTAATTTACATGATTGGAGCAAAACTAATTACAACCTCACTCCATCAAACTTTTGATTTAATCTTGGAACAATAGCTAGAAGACAAGCTCAACTTTGTCAACATAATTCCCACCTTCTAATATCAATCTCTATCATTTCCAACTCATTGCAAAAGGAGGCCTAATAAGGCTTAATTTGTGATGAAACTTGTTTTGAAAGGGGTGATTTGTTGATGGGAAAATATCAATGTTTTCCTCTCATTGCAAATTGCTACTCTTTAGCCTCCAAGTCACTTTGTTTGTAAGCTTTGTCATCATCTATGCTCTTTTCAAGATTAAAAAACTTGACCTTCACACAATCAAGTTCACAATCTAGCTTTAATTTTTCGTACATGAATTTTAAAATTTCCAACAATTCATATTTTGGTTGAACTCCTTCCAAAGCAATTCAGAGGTTTGAACATGGTAGGTGAATTCAAACATTTTTACATTGTCTACCTAGATGCAAGTTGTATCAACCCAAAGCACAAGGCATAAGTGCCCTACTCCCAAGCTTTACCTAGCATAATATCCAAGGTGGGCCCACACAGGAAGTCAATCCCACTTGTACAACAGAATATTACATAATTCATAAATTCCTATTGTACAAAAACATTTCTAATTTCCCATTGTATAGGCAAGAGGACCTATTGGATAGATGGGTGTTGCTAAGGAACAATTCAAGAATGAAACAGGTTATTGAACAAGGTTAGTAAATTAACCTCTTATATGGCATCTTGTGGATGAAACTACTTGTTGGATTTGAATCCCAAACATGAATTTATCGTTGAAATGAATATCATGATTTTAAAGTTTTACTTACAATGGTTTTTTGCTAACAATGGTTGATTTTTAAATTTCTAATTACAATTATATCTTTTTCTAACAATTGTGAGGCTTTCAGTTTTCTTACAATTTATAGTTTACCATGAATCTTTTAAAATCAAGACAAATCTACCATTGGATTAGTAAAAAAATCCTTAATCAAGTCAACCATGTTAGAATCAACTAGTCCAAAATGATGGTTTGCTCAAATTCACCAAATAAAATATGAAGATCTATATTTTGACTGATTTTTTTCAATCATATAAACCACCATTTTGGATAATGAATTACAATTGCAATAACATATAAATGAAATCATCTCAAGGCCACATTCTAATTTCAAGAATGGTTTTGTCATGGTCTATTCCACTTTTGGAAAAACTTTTGGAAAAACAATGTCATTTAATACGTGTGTCCAAAATCTTTAAACCCAAAATTGCATAATGTGCCAAGTTCCAACTACCAATTATATCTTTTATCAAATCTTCATTATCACTAGTGTAATATGTGTCTTTGGCCCAAGTGTGAATTGGTTACCCAACTAATTTTTCCTTGCAAAATCATTTTTTGTAATTTAATTAAATTTCCAGTCACAAAACCTATTCAAAATTCAGTATCTCTTGCACCTTATGTCTAAAAAGGTTTCAAATCACCTTTGCAACAATACCAAGAGCACACCCAGGTGCGATCACAATCAAATGAACCAACGATGACAAAGGATTTAAGGATTGCAATCTTTTTTTTTGGTCATTTTCACTTTCTCATAGAAAGGTTTTTTTGGATGAAATGTTTTGCAATATGTTATTAAAAATACATATAATTTCGTCAATACAATCATATTTTTAAAAATAACTTTTGATGAATAACTAAAATGTTTTTAAAGTGTACATATTCTACCAAATTATGCATTTCATTTTTTAAAATTATCTTAATTTAAAATTGTGAGTGTTTTTTGAGTGTGGGTAATCAATTAACATCATCCAAATTTTTTTCTCATCAAAATTCCATTATTAAAAGAGTCTTTAGCTTAGTAATTTCCAAAATTGACTTTTTTTATGCAAATATTGTTCAAATTCAAAGGTCCTTTATTAAAACCAAAACCCAAAATAATTTTCAATTTTTATTTTGAATTCCTCAACACTCATATTAGTCATTTAGCACAACTTCCCATGATTACCATGACATTAAAATGGCACCACAAAAACATATTAACAAAATTACAATATTGAAAAAAATTTGGTGATCATCCAACATGGTTTTTGGCTCATTTGATTATGACTGCACCCACCCAAATTCCTCTATAATTTTTAGTTTTCAATTTAAGAGAATTTTTACTAAAAATATTATTCAATATTCAATAACTTTTCAACCACAAGTCAAAACATTATGAAACCAACTTGGTATACCCTACTCATCAAGGATTTTCCAATGATACCAAGAGCATGTAAGCTAGAAGCATTCCAGTTTGTGAAATCTCAACATGGCATTTGAAAGCACATTAAACCCCCCAAAAATTGTAGTCATGAGTATAATCTTTCTACAATTAAATATTTTGGTAACATATGGACATCACATCTTGGATTATATTTAGTTGTTTTAATTATATTTGATTAGCTTTAGACTTAATCTTATCAATTATTTTGAATATTCCAACAAACATTGACGAATTTGAATGTATGGAGTATATTTGTGACCAAATAGTACCCATCACAAAGTTTGAAAATTTGAATTTGTATTTTAAAAGTTGGATTATTGATGGAATTCTTGGCTGAATTTTTTTATGGTGTATGATATTGATATACATTAATTAAATCTAGAACAATTGAAAAAATTAAAACTTTTGGATGAAATTATATTCAAAAAATGTGTTTTTTTGCATTTTTTTAATAATGAATTCATAATAATATATATTTTTTAGGAAAAACCCACTACCATATCAAAAAAAAAGGAGATTTTATAAATGGGCATTACATTATTTTTTCAATTTCCTTTTGTTTGGTAATGTTTCATGAATTACAAACATGAGGCTCTATGGCCATTGAAAAATTGTAAGTTATATATTGTGTGTATATTGATTCTAGTCAATTCTCTTCATCTGATCATTGGATCAAAATTAATTTTGACTCAAAGTGAACTTTGAGTTTCAAAATATTGTTGTGCAAATTCTAAAGTTTTTTACTTGTGTTTAAATCAGTCAAAGGATGTCATCAAAATTTTAACTTATTCAGTACTATAATATTTGTTATACATCACCTTTTTTGAACAAAAGTGGCACACCCTTAATGTGCTTTCATAAACACAAAAAAATAAAACAACAAACTTTTGATTTCTTTATAGATAAATATTTTTAATTTCCTTCTTCAATTTCTTTAAATTCTATTAATGTTATAAGATAATGGAGTTTTGTTGCCATGTCTATGTATGTAGTTTCACAAACATTGTATTTTGTCTAACCTATTTGAAAGCCATTATGAGATGATAGTAAATCTTTTTTTTTCCCCCTTTATAAAGTGATTAAATTAGAAAAAGAAATTTATGAAGGTTTTAAAGTTTCGTGACTATGAAACAAATGAAAAATTATGATTTTTATTGAATGTGTTACAAGATCCTAGATTAATCAAATGGATGCTCATAAATGCCACCTCACCAACCCAACCCACATAAATAGTCAAAATAACTTTCATTAAATTCAATCTTTTTCAAAAGTTACAATTATTTATTATTCAATGTGTTGCAATCTCATACATATAGGTGAAATACAAATTGATCATTGTAGATACACCATAGTGACATGTTAAACCCCATACTTTAAGCAAAATACAAATAATTCATTTTTCTTACATAACTTTTCCACAACAATGGGAGGTAATTTTCACTAATTAATTTCTCAACTTATTTTTCTTGGAAAAAAGGTAATGAATTAGTAGAAGAAATTATGTCCTTTGCAACCAAGAAATCAATGACTAAATGTCCTAAACGACTAGTAATTGATTGTAATAATAGGATATTATTTCAAATCCTACGTGTAAAAAGTTGTAGTCATATATTAATGGTGCATTTGATTAATAGATGATGACGTGGTAATAGGAGGGGTAATGTCATTTTTTCATTACAAGTTTTCATCCATATGGCATCCATGATTGATGACAAAATGACATGGATGTCCAAAATATCATATGAAATTATGACTAAAATAAAATCATTTCAAATATAACTAAAGAATGACTATGCAAATGACATGGACAAAATGATGTGTCATTACATACATAATGTGATCATAAAATTACTTTACAATGATTAAAAAATGACTATCGGTATAAATTCACACATAAGGAATTACGTCATGTAGGAAACTAATTTCAACTAATATTATACATATAAATAATATAGAAACTTAAATTATATTTTTCTTGAATATACTTGATATATGATCCATTTAAAGATATTTTATATGATTAAATTAATTATCACACATTGAAATATATTTTACTAATAAAAAATGATATACGAAAAATAGTTTTTGATATTATAATTTTAAAATCAAATAGAAATGTAAATATGGTAAATATATGATTTATTTTTACATTAAATTTTTATCATCAATTTAAGTAAAACTTTACATATTATATGATATAAATAAATATTACACAATTATATTAAAACATATGTGTAAAGTTGAATAAAATTTATAATTTCAGAAAATATTCAATGTTTAATATTAATTATTATTTTAAATTTGATTAAATTTTTATTTTATATATAGATTTAGATATTATAATTGATCTATGATCCATTTATAAATATTTTATGTGGATAAATTTTATGGACTCATTTGTCTAAATTAAAAGTTATTAATAAAATTATGATATATTGGAAGAAAGTTTGTATAATATAAATTCATAAATCAAATGAAGGTTTAAGATATGAAAAATATATTTTATTTATTCTTGTACTACCCACAAAGGTTTTTCCATTAACAAATCATGTGTTTGAATTTTTTTTCCAAAGAATGGTCATTGAAATATCATTCAATAACAAAATTGAAATATTTTTCTTTTGAAATGAATTCATATGTATATATATATATATATATATATATATATATATATATATATATATATATATATATATATATAATTTGTGTACATTATTAAAGGAAATTTAGGAATAATTTTTTTATTTTTTCACTTGAACAATTTATCAACAAAATATGAATCATCAAATTTGAGGTTGTGTGTAATGTTTAAATGAAGTATGGTTTAAATAAAATAAACACTAAATTGTTCACACAACAAGTGGGGTGGCTTGGTGGTAAAATAATTTAATTGCATCCTTGGAGCGTAAGGATCAAACTTCACAAATGACATTGTTGTGTTCAACAATGGAATATTGATTGACTATTCCATACCTAATTAAACTACCTAGGTTAGGTGCTTAGGTAGATTAAGTGATCTATTTAGCCATTTAATTTAGTTTTTTATCTAGTTTAGGTGGTGACACATGTCAACAATTGATAAGATGAAATTAATGAAATTAAAAATAATGGAAATAAAAATATATCTTATTATTTACATTATAATAATATCAATTTTTATAATTTGTAATAATAATAAAAAATTACATAATCACTAAACTTTGATTAATGATTTCACATATTTCCTTTATGACTAATGAATGAAATGTGCCAAATCATGTCCTAAACGACTATTGTTTTCAATGATTCATTTGTAATGACTTTAAGGTATTAATCTTTTCTTTTTTTTATGACTAGAATACTAATCATAAACTCGGTCATATATTTGAAGATTTATTTTAATAAATGAAAATTTTGGAAATACAACACATGCTAATTATTGCATCAAATTTTTTTTGCATGGCAATGATATATTTTTATTATTTTCTCACAAAAGGTCTTTTCACAAAGGTTCAAATAATTAAAATTTTCCCACAACCCTAAAAAGAATTAATATTCTAAGAGTTTTAACTTGTCATTTTAACATATGATCTTTTACTTAAGCTATTGATAATTTTCATTGCTAATCAACTAGTAGACGCTCTCAAATCATGTAATGTAATTGAGACCCTTCATCAATATAGGAGCCTCCCAAATTAAGCATTCCATCTAATTTTTACATAATAGTCCAACATATTGCATCCATTAATTCATTCATAGATATCATATTAAACAAATAAGTTAAGCAAATATTATGAAACCAACATCATGCCTAGGAGGGTTCTTTTCAATATGGAGCAAGTATTTGATTTTTAAAGTAATAATCAAGTAGATCCAATTTTATTTTAAAGAACTATTCAAGTTTGGTTGTTTGATGTTTTAAGATTTAAAGAATAGCTCAAGTTCGAGTTTTAAAAACCCAACAATGGTGGTCATGAGGTGGGGATTTGGTTTGGGTACATGTGATTAATTGAGTACAAGCCCTGATTCTATAACAAATACATGGATGTGTAAACATAGTCTCTTTAATCAAGGTATTTGAAGCCCATTTGAAGCCCCAATTCTTTAGCAAATTACCTAATGAGTATACATAGGTTCTTTAACCAAAGTATTTGAAAGCCTCCCTTTGAAAAACAAGTGTTGGGTCTTAAACCTTACAAGGCTTGGGGTATAGATAGGTTTTCTACATTTACAAGGCAAAAGGCAAAGCAAATTTACAAGTTTTGAAATTTCACAACAAAGTTGTAGGTTAGACATTTATAAGCAATAGAAAATAGAAAACCTCAAAGGTCATGGTCATGGTGAGATTTCAAGCTAAAAAAATCTTTCAAGAAAGTATTGTTTTAGTTTGATTATACAAATATTATTTGAAATTCAAAGGCCTAACCCAAATAGTGAATCATAATGAAAGTTTTTATGTCATGTTTGATGGTTTTAAATTTTGGGCAACTCTTCCCTCATTTCATCTTCCATCTAACCTTCAATAGACATCGAAAGAGAACAAACAATCGAAAGATTGCAAATGGAGACATAAAACACAAACACAAATCAAACATCAACCATACAAAACATATGACACATAGAAAATAACAAACATAGACACAATACATATTATGCATAAACAATAGAAAACACATTGAAAACACATAAGCCATAAGAAACAAAGCACTCGCAACAAACTTCCAAGACAAACAAACTTCCACTTAACACATCAAGCACAATGAACTTTCAACATCCACTATTGACACAAACACAGACATTAAAGGCACAAACATAAACACAAACACACATATTAGAAACACAACCAAAAAAACACAATATACATAATAAACATAGACATCAAGAAACATCAAGCCCAAGACTAATGAAGGCAAACATATGTTACAAGTAGAAGATAAATAATGTAGAATCATGGAAAAGTTGTCCAAAACTTGCCACCTTGCCAAATAATTCAATTCATCATTTTCAACCTAGCATTTGGAACATGGACAACCATCTCAACATGAGATTAAATAGAATCATGCAATTTGAGAAAGCTTCGAATTCAACTTGGTCTGTAAATTTAACTTTTAATTATGTCATTCCACCTCACATGTAAATGCAAAGTCAATGGATTTCAAGCAACCAATCTATGGATTTAATGGCCATATTTTATTGAAAAATATCAATTTGTCCATATTGTCTATTTGGAAATGACATCTTTGAAATGCAATCAAAATGAAAAAAACATCAAAAAAATGTTTTATTTTAATTTGGTTGGCTAGGATGCCAAGAATATGTTGTGTTATCATAGCAATGGTTTTGTTCTTTGCACCACCAAGATAAGGCGCACTTGCAATTTTCTACATCAGTAGGATACTAATAGAATCCAACAAGTTTTCTTGACACCAAATCCTTGTAAATGTCTCCATTAGTTGATGTGGTATGAAACAAAATTTAAATAACATGAACTTGAAGTTGAAAATCTTCAATTTTTTCAAATTAGTAAGCATCAACAATTTGGCTTCATGTGTCAATAAAGGCAACAATAGCTCTTCACCATATACAACAACAACAATAACATTTTCATGACCTAAATATGTGGTGATGAATTGCATGCTTTCAAACCTTGGATCAAGCATTGAAGCAACATATTATGGCCTTGCTTCCTATTACAAGAATGCAAGAAGGAAAGAAAGGGTAGAAGGACTTCAAGAATTTGTTGCTTCATGTGGACCACAAGCTTTTTCAACTCATGATAAAGAAATCCTCCTCAACAAAGATGTTACGAACAATTTGGAATGTTAATTTTTCTTGAGTATCTTTGAAAACCTTGTAAAATGCAAAGCATCTAGGAATAACCATTGTACGCAACTTTGGTTCAAAAGATAGCTATTGAAAATTGGGCACAAAACTTCTACCACAACTTCACAAATAGCCTAGATTTTTGGAGATGGTACAAAAGATTGTAATGCCACAAATTGTTGACTTTACCATTTAATGCAATGGTGTTCCAAAAAGTCAACACATCTTGGAACAACAATACTCAATTAACAAATTTATGATCAACAAAAAAAATCCAATAGTTGTCACCCATGAACAAAAGAAATAGTTAAAATATAATTCATGAATTCTAGAAAATGGAAAGTAATAAAGAAAAAAACTACAAAAGGTCCAAAATAAACCATAAAACCACAAAACAATTAGAAAGTGATTAGAAAGGGTTTACCTTGTTTTCATGGGTGTGTTCAGTTTTCTAAGCCTCAATTCAAATCCAATGCAAGTTTTGTCCCATGTTTACATGCCTTTACGAGATATTTTTTGGGCCATGTAACAAAATTTTCAGATGGTAGATTGAGAGGCCTTTATAAATGCATAATGTAAACCAACAATTATTTTTTCATCTATAATAGTGTGGGTGTAGTCACAATCAAATGAGCCAAAAACCATGTTGGATGATCACCAAATTTTTTTCAAAACTATAATTTTGTTAGATATATTTTTGTGGTACCATTTTAATGCCATGTTAATCACAAGGAGTTGTGTTAAATGATTGATATGAATGTTGAAAAATTCAAAATAAAAATTCAAACAATTTTATTTTTGGTTTTGGTTTTAATAAACAACCTTTGAACTTGAACAACAATTGCATCAAAAATAGTCAATTTTGTAAATTATTAAGACTCTCTTTATAAAGGAATTTTGATGAGAAACAAATTGAAATGATGTTAATTGATTACCCACACTCAAAAAACATTCACAATTTGAAAATTGTGGAATTTTAAATTTTAAAAATTTCAAATCTATTCAACATAAATTTCAAATTTCAAAAGTCCTTTACCACCTATAAATGGGGTGTAATGTACATGACATCTCCAACAAAGTTGTAATCTATAAAACAAGAAAATAAAGCATAAAATAGTTAGCATATTTTCATACAAATTGAAATTAAGATTAAAAAAAATGCAGAATTTGGTAGAATTTGTACACTGTTAAAAACTTCTTAGGGTGAAAGCATGGTAAAGTATACGCAAAAAGTAGTACAAGGAACAAAATACCAGGGTCCTTAAATAAAAAGACTAACAAGTATGGGGATGATAATTCTTTTTTGGGGTACATTATTTCTTAACTCTTGTTTGCATAGATTTCAAATGTTAAATTACTATAATCATGTTTTTAAAAACTACTTATAAGTACTTAAATTGGATCGAAAATTTGTGGCAATTTGAAAAGTAAAATTCAAGTACTTGAAAGTAGGTGAAATGTTTTTGCAAATATATATATTTTTTTCAAGCACCTCAATATTGATGTGGTGAAAATTCAAATATAATTTTTTTGGTTAATCGAGTTTATTTTCATAACTAAAATCATCCCCAACCCCTAAAAAATGACGAATTATTGGGGATATTTTTGGGGTATTTTTTCAAGTCCAAATGATTTGACATAGATTGCTTTGAAAAGCCAAAAGGAGGCTAGAAATTCCCTTGAAAAAAATTAAAAGTTTCATTTGTTTTGAAATGCTAAAAGAAGGTTAAAAGTTTGAAAGACTATGTTTTTCATATTTTCAAGTAAAAAAAAGGTAACAAATATGTACAAAATATCTTGCTTACACCCCTTAATTATTCATCAAAAATGTCGCAACCCCACTTTGAGGGAGTTGTGAGGTCGCCACTCACAATCCCGAAAATGGGACTTGGGAGTCCTCCGGGACTCCAGAAAACTCAGAGTGCAATTGCAGGGATTAAAACACCTTGTATTGAGGCGTTTTTTATACCGTTGGAAAGGTCTTGAAACGTAGATGTCCAAAATGGCCTCACATGAGCCATTTGGATATCTTCAGCACAAGTTATGGTCAAAAGAAAGGCTGAGAGTCAAACTGGCAATTTAACTCCCGACAACTAAACGTCGAGAATCGACCCGATTCCGGTGCGTGCAGGTAAAGTGCGACACACTGTTGGAAAGCTCTCAACGAGAGCTACAACTTTGGTTTAGACCTCATTCCGATCCGAGTTTGGGCGAGGAGTTATGAGCGTCCAAAGTCCCGGGAGTCCAAACCGAAACAATTTCGAGACTCCACTTTGGGAGTCTCGGGAAAAAAAGCCATTTGGATGCAAGTGCAACGGAAAGCTGCAGAGAATACTATATGGGGGAAGGTGGTGGCTTCCTCCGAGTCTGGGCGGTGGTGAGTTAGGTGAGTTCGAGGTAGCCTGTGGCTTGTTCCAACACCAAAAGGTTGCAGAATGAGTTCTAACCAACTTGTTGGTTTGATTTGGATGCAAGACCGTGTAATTGAGTAAACTTGTCCCTCTTCCTAGTCTATCCCGGAGCTTTCAGCACGCCCTTCTCACCCCCTTTAGTGTTAGAAGCTAGGAACATGCCTCGAGTCCAGAAATTCTACAATTTGAGTGACTTAGTCCCAACTTGGGGCTAACTTGGGACTTGGGAGCGCGTCAAAAAAATTATACAAAAAATGTGATATATTGAGAAAATTATATGTATTTTTAATAACATATTGCAAAAGATTTCATCTCGAAAGTCCTTTTTATGAGAAAGTGAAAATGACCACAAAAAGGACTATAATCCTTGAGTCTTTTGTCATCATTGGTTCATGTGATTATGGTCGCACCCATGTGTGAACTTTTGTTCACCACCATTATTTTCCAAGGCCTCATTATTAATTATTCTCCCAATTATTAATAGGTTAGGATAAGTAAGGTTTGCATTTAGGAAGTTTTAGCCCATATGAGCTTTCCAAGTTAGTCAAAGCTTATTAATTCAACTTTTGTTAATTATGTAATTTTAGAATTGGATAGGTTTAATTGTAGTATAGGGTGTAAAGTGTTCCATCATTTTGCATCTTCAAGCTAATAGGTTCATTCACACACGTCTGCATTGCTCAAACCTAACTAAGCCTTGAATCAATGAAATTGAGTTTAATTACTATATGGGTCGTTCACTTTAAAACTTGAACATTACAGTAATATGTACATTTATGGGTATTAACCCTTAACATTAGCATTTTGAAGTAAAGTTCCAATGGTTCAAGCTTATGATTTAATTGAAACATAAAAATTGAAACCTAAGTATATTTTGGTCATGATAGGTAAAATGAGAGAATTAAGGGTTTAGTTAATTATATGATCATCATCAAGATGGAAAAAGCCTTGAAGGGTACTCAAGAAGAGGTTTATCTAATAATCCCCAAATACAACATGAAATCATAGTTGGATAGAATGTTCCAACAAATAACTAAGTAACATGAACTTCTTTGCATGTTACTACAAATTCCTACAAGGGATATAGTGCCATGACCATCATGTCCTTAGACCATAGCTAAGCAAATATTCATTTTATTTGCAAGAACCCCAAGATACAACGGATAATGTGTGTGAATAGTTCTGATTTATGATCAATCAAAAACTAGAACAATCGACCACATAACCATCGATAGTGGTGTAATCCAAGTTTTATGGACCGCACTAAAATAACGGCTTCATCCCCTTGGTAAACGCCTTCATGCAAAATCTATGGTTCACCATCTACAACAAATTCGACTTCTAGCACCAAAACAAAGGAACATGCATTGGCACCCAACCTCTAGTGCCACAATCTAGTGATGTGCTCAAACTCTAGTTGAAAGCATGTTCTTTCAATTGGTTTTTTGTGTTCGGCCAATTGTGTCAAATTCAAGTGAGGAGGCGATTCATGCCCTTCATCAATTGGGTGTAGGTTGAGGTTCACACCTTCCAAAATTGTTTGCCATGTTAACAAATTAATTATTCCATGAAATCTTGTTCCTTTAAATATAATTATGATTAAAGTTAGGAGGTTTGATTAATGACTACAACAATGGTAACCAAGGAAAATGCCTAGTTTCGACAAAATTGATGAAAAACTTACATTAAATGGTAGATTGGGTGTGATGGAAATCTTGTGGTAGGAAACCTATTTCCTAACTTGACTATGTACTACATAAATAAGTAATGCATGGGAGATAATAGTAATATGTACTAGATGGGTGAATAATACACTTGACTTAAAAGAACGTGAATATTTCCCACATGGAACTAGTGAAGAAAGAAAAAAAACCATCATCATCCCTTGTACTTGGGTAAAATTATCCTAAGGGTTAGTTACTTTGGATGATCTACGATGGAAAAAAGAAGGTTCTACTCGAATGAAGGAAAAGTGTCATCCCAAGGATTACATTCAAAATGAAAAGAAGATGGGTTTCTAAACCCCATTGGATGGGGGGTTTCCATCTCACCATGATTGGAAGGGAAATGGATAGATGGATCTTTTCATCAAATTCATTGATTCTTAAAGCTAAGGAAGTAGTTGATTAATGGAGACTTGGCAAAGAAGGATTACCCTTCATCTTCATTGGTAAAAAAAAGGAAGTTCTTAAAAAGGCGTCTTGAAGGAGGCTAACTCTCTTGCTCTTACACACCAACTTGAATTTGAACTTGGCCTACTTTAGTTCTTGGCTTGAAGAAGGACTTATGATTTGAAGTGGAGTTTTGGCAAAAATGAAGTGTTAAATTGAGGAAAAGAGAATGTTACACATAGAACAAGTTTTCTCTTCCTTGAAAGTAGTTTTTGGATATTTTGTTCTAAACTCAAAATCTCTTGACTATAGCAATGGATTCATTTAGGAATTGAAAAAATGTTAGATTAATACTCAAAGCATCTTTACACAAAATTTTAGCCTCATCAAACTTTCTGTTCGAGAAATATAATTGTTAGAAGTAGAGGGGGTCTATTTTGAATCTAGCTTAGATGTAATCTCTAGATATTTTGTTCTAAATTCAAAATATTTTGATTGCAGAAATGGATTTGTTAGGAATTGAAATAATGATAAATTAATATTTAAGGCATTTTCACACAAAATTTCAATATCATTGAACTTTCTATTGGAGAGATATAAGGTGTTTGCATATTACAATGAACCATTATGGAAGTCACAATGGCAATTTTTTTTGGATTTGAAAAATGTTCTTGCATACAATTTTTAACTCTTGTTGAATATAACAAAAAAAGGACTCATTTATGTGAAGCTAACACAAAAGGTATATAAACATCGAAAAAAACACATCAAAATCATGAATGCTCAATTAGTAATGGACTTTACAATCTTTGCAAAATAGAGTGTCACAAACTATAAAATCTTGGATATGGATTTTTTTCTCACAATGTATTTATGCAATGTATGTGAAACTTTGGGATATAAAGTATTTGAAGTTTAGGATATTAAAGGTTCATTTAGTGAATGAAACATTGTTTTAACTTTTGTGTTCTATAACATCAAATATGTAGCCTTTAAAATATTTCATAAAGTCCATAAAGGCATAAAAAATGTTGATTTTCTTGATTTTGTTTTAAGGAAGACCTTAAAAAGGTTTTTAACATGGTGGCCCCAAAAAAAATTGGAAAATTTTGAATTTTTGGAATGGAAGTTACATGGTCAATTTTAAACCAATTTCGAATACACTACAAATGGACTTTCAAAAGGGACTTTGATTTGCTAGTTTTGGTCCATTTTAATATGTTTTCACCCTATTATTGTTGTAAGTAAAAGGGGCTTGTTGTGAATCCAGTTTAGATTTTGTAATTTAACAGTTGGATGTTCCAATCACCATTATGGTGTAGAGGTTGGAACTTGGTGAACATAAGCACTTAATCCTTACACTATGAGAAAAAGGGGTGTTTTGCAACTAGCCTTGCAATTCACCATATATATGCTATGAGTGTTATCGAACAAGTTGAAAGAGTTGCAAAAGTTGCAATTCACCACAGATATGATGCAACTCATTACAACTCAATTACAACTTTGTCACAGCAACTCATTTTCAACTACTATGCAACTCCCCTATGACTACAATGATAATGTCATGTTGATGTCATTTTCCATCCATCCATCAAAATTTAACATGTGGCACTATGAGGATTTTTTTTTATTTTTTTGAAATATTGATATCCATTGCCATTATGATTATTCATTTTAGATGCTCTTGGATTATGACACATGGCACAATCAAAAGTTGCCACATGGCATATTAATTGAATTTAGGAAACAAATATATATATGTGCCTTGGTAGTTTGGTACATAGCCATAAGTAAGTAAGTTGATATAGCTCCAACTTACCTACTTACCTACCTACTTACCTAATTACTTACTTACTATCTAGGTAGGTAAAAAAATTAGACCTACTTATCTAGGTAAGTAAGTAGGTAGGTAGGAAGGTAAAATACTAGAAGGTAGGTGAACTAAAAAATAGCCACATAAGTTTTTAAATTTGTTATGTGTTTTGCCTTTAAGGTTAAACTTTTATGAACGCATCCCAACATAGCACATGTATTTTAATGTGAAAATGCAATAAGAGACACCTCCTTTATATAGTTTGTGAAATTAGATATTGAAAACAAAACATATGAGTTAAATCTTTTAGTGGCACCCTAGTTGCAATTGTATTGTAACTACAAAAATAAATTTCCCACATGCTTTTTATTTGATTTTTATTTTGTAATTAGTTTGAAATTTATAATTAATCATCTAACATAATTATTTGGAATTTAGTTATTTGAATTAAATATATGATAATTAATTATCTAGATTGATTATATGAATTAATTAATATAATTCAAATAATTAGTTGAATAAATAATTATCAGAATAAATATTAGATGATTAATTATTTAAATAATTATTATTTAAATATTTTAAAATATAAATTAAATAAATAATAATTATTCAAATTTGATTAATGAATTCATATGAATAGTTTATTATTTAGTTTACTTAATTAATTCATGGTAATTAAGTATATCAAATATTTTTTAAAAATTTAAAAATTAGTAACAAATAATTCATTCTGAAATATTAAATAATAAACATGAGTTTGAATAGAAGACATTGAAGTATATAAAGACATATTCATATGTACACCTTTATTGAATGTTTAATAAAATATACACATTACTTTTAATTTCAATTCACAAATAGACTTTCACATTTCACAAAATTCTATGGTTTGATATGTATGTATACCAACATAATATTGTGAATTCCAATGTAGTGAAATAATATTAACATAACAATTGAACGTTAATCACAAAAAATAGGACTATAATATTTAATAAATTATTTAATTTTAATTATTTAGATCATTATGAAAATGAATTATTTTAATTAATTAATTCAATAAAAGAATCAGCTTGTATCAATGAACATTTAATAATCTAATTTATAAAAGTTTGAAGTGTATAAGCAATGATATCTATATGTACATACTCATAAACACTTTAATACACCATTCTAATCCAACTAAAAGCCTACATTTACACTGTCAATGAATTGCATAATTTATAAATCTTTTAATAGTATGAGTTGCCACATAATTAACAACTAATTCTAGATGAATTGAACACTTTAGTTCCAAAATAGTGGACAAATAACAATTATGTAGTGAAACCATAGTGGCATATTTAATTGTAACTTAGTTGTAAAATTAGTCAATTTAATTGATTCTTAGTTGTAAACAAGTTGTAAATTCCAAATGTCATGGACCTTTACCTAACTATACACATGACATGATCATACACATCAACATCATATGCTTGTTGCAAAGTAGTTACTCACCTACTGCTAAAGCTACACTAATTGCAACAAAGTTGAAATTAACCACTTCATTACAACTTGTGATCATGGTCAAACTACAATTGATTATCATCATATATATTTTGCATACATACGCCTGTATAAAGTTTAAATTGTAACTAATGTGCAACTAAATTACAACTATGCAATATTCTAACGTGGCATTTTAATTATTAATTCATCATATTTCCATACTATAGTTATATCCTAGTTGCACAATAGGTTTCATCACAATCTACTCTCATGTTAATCTAATCTCCACGGACATGATTTCTCATGATGTTAGTTTTCCAACAAGCGTATTCTTGATGGTTTTGAATGGGTGAAGTGAAGTCGACGTCATTGGAAATAAAGGAGTCAACTTGGTTTATCATAACAAATTGCAAATGTGTGAACTTTTTCTTGGCCTTAATTAAGTTTTTTATTTAATGACAATCTTAATTAATATCATTGTGAGTTCGTGCTTTTACTTTGTTATCAAAGTCATTGGATTACAAATGCAACCTAATAACTCATTAAAGATCAATCACTTAACCATAGTCCACCACGAACTTGTTGTGAAGTTAGTAAGTAGGTTGAAGTAGGTGGGTTATAAGTGAGCCTTAGGACATTTTATAAATTATTTAAATTTATTTTGGATTTAACAAAGTTAGGGTTGAATTTCTCAACATTACAATAGCCTCATTATCATACTAGGGAAAAAAATCAGCAATTAAAACATGTTTATTATGTAATAAAAGTCCATAACATTTTTTATGGATTGTGACAAAAAAGTCCACCTTGTAATGAAATGATGGAATTTTATTTTCAATTTTTTAAATTTGATTTTTCAATTGTTATAGTGTAATTAAATGAGTCCCTTTTTAAAATTTCAATCAAACCTCAACACATATTATATTAAACTTAAAGGTACCCTGTAAAAACTACCCTTGTGACACCCAAAAATTGGATTGTATAGTGTGCAAACACCCACCACCTACATACTTGCCTTTTTATGACCTACTTAAACTTATATACAACTACCTACCTACATACACAAAAAAAATTAAAATGGTAATAATCCAAAAAAAAATTGGGTAAAAATTTAATTAGTCAAATGATCCACTATCTAGTAATCAAAATGACCAATTAAATAGTCCAATAGTCTACTAGTAAAAAAGACCACCCTAGTCACGTAGGATAGGTTCAAATCAATTTGTCGAGATTAACATGATGGTTTTTTTTATGCCCATCCAAATGGGTCCTTCTTGACTAGATTCTTTAATCAAAATAATTTGTTTTTGTAGTAGTGGTAGAAGTTCAATGAAGTTTAAGGTTTAGATGTTTAAAATTTAAATATTGTAGTTTAATGATGGCAACACATCATTAGTTATTTCTTGAAAATATCTCTCCAATTGTGCAACTTCTTGCTTGAACTTTATAACAATGGCTTAAGGGATGAGGTTCGAACAAAAGGACAACAATGCTATTAACTTAGTGAGAGGCACAATAGGCAACAAAACATGAAAATAATGACAAAATGATGAAGCAACAAAATGATGAAGTGGCAAAATGGAATGAAAAAACAATAAAACAATGTAGTGATAAAACAACAAAATGATGGAATGATAGAACAACAAAATGATAAGATGATGGAGCAATGGAACAACAAAGCAATGAAATGATAGAACAATGAAGCATGAAAAATGATAAACAATAAAAAATTAGAAGCTCATGACTTGAAAAGAGGTGAAGAACAATAAAACATGCGCAATAATTGCAAAAAGATCCCCTTGACCTTTACTACTTCACAAGCACATCACATAGCTCTAAGCACACATACAAAAAGCAAAATGCAAAAAGAAACACAAATGAAACATAGTAAGCCACATACTTTATTTTAACACTAACAAATGCATGGTCCATCTTCCCCTAGAGTTTGATTCGTCTTCAACATCCAAATTTACCTTCAAATAGCTAGTAGGTCACATTGATATAACATTGTTGTAAAATGAAACAAGACACAAGACAAAGGACAACTACAACTTAAGTTATGTGTTTGTGAATTTTGGTCAAAAAATCCTAAGTATGACCTTACAAAATATGAATGCAATTCATTAGTCCCTATTCACTAGATTAGTGAATTCACTACTTTCCAACTAATCCCCGTTTACCAAAACTAGTGAATTCACTACTTCTCAACTAGTGTCCATTTACTAAAACTAGTGAATTCACTACTTTCCAACTAGTCCTTGTTTACTAAGACTAGTGAATTCACTCAAAATCTAGTGAAATCACTTGACATATATAGACACCTTTTGTTGTAGTTGGGAAGAGTTCGAGTTCTTGAAAAACTAATTCCCAATTGTTATATATGCATATACCCAATCTAATAACCAATAATATCCAATCTTGTTTCTAATACCTACCCCATGCTAGTTCTTTCTCTCTTTAGTGATCAAAATGTGAAAGTAGGAACATGGTGCATTGTGATCATGTGAAACATGGAAGGTGAAAAATGTAAGAGGAGGGAATTAAAATGTGTGCATGTAGAAGTGAATGTGGGAAGGGTGAAATTTGGAAAGGGTTGAATACAAGTGTGAATATTGGAAAATGTAAATGTTTATGTATTAGAGAACACAACTTGGTGAGCCTTTAGGGTGAGGCAAGTAGGCCAATGAGCAAGAAAGGCATGAGCATCACCTTCAAGGTGCATTAGGTGTGGAATGCACCAAGGGTTGTTTTCTTTGACATAAAGGATTTTTTATAGCAGTAACTATTTTAAATTGCACTTTAGTTCTATCCCAAAAAAAAAGGCTCATCCCAAAACAAAATGTGGATTCTTACAAGAGGTTCAAATTTTACATTCTACATCATTCACACCTAATGCTAGATTTTCTTAATTTTGGAGTGTTGTTAGGTAGCATTGTCAATGACGTGACATCCTTGGCAGGCGGTGTTAGCATTGGTGATAGTTAACATCCAAGCTTAGCCAAAAGCTTAAGTTTTGAGGTCTTTAACTCAACGTTACATAGCACAATTTTGATTGTGAGGTTTAAATCAATATTTATTATACATATTTAACATTAATTGTAATAATCTTGATTGTGATAGTTAATAGTCATTGTGATGGTTTGAATCTATCATGTCGAAGATACATTGCATTGTCTTTTGATACCCTGATTTAGCTTAACACTAACCTAGATGTGCAAGGGATACCAAAATTGTCGAGTAATATTTTAGGTTAGTGCTAATTTTAACACAGTTATTTTTAAAAAAATAATATTATCTAAATGTTATTTTGATTAACACTATAAACCCTAGCATCAGGTCTGCAATTTGAATGACCCTTAAGGTGCCTCAAAAGTGGCACACTTTGCCCTCAAAACCCTTCAGGCAAGTTGAACCAGCTCTAGCCAGGACCTTAAAGTCAAGGGGGTAATAATAGCTGTTTTTTAGCATGATTAATTTGACTGAATCAGCCTGCATTGCTGATTGTGCAGGCAATCCATTTTGCTTTGCTCCTCCAACCTCCCTGAGCTTTTTTTGTTGGTGGTTCCTTCATATTAGCCTAGTTCCCTGACTTTAAAGTCAGGGAGTGGACAGGGTCCAGCTGATGCTCACTGGGGGCATGTGTCCAAAACCCGGCAGGGGAGCACGGTGAGATTACTGGGGCTGGGAGCCAGTATCAGCCGAACCCTGCCCACTCAGTCCAGTAAGATTCTTCTCTAATATGTGCAAGATTGGATTTCTTTAACCAACCTTCAAGTTCAACAATATTTTAGATACCTGGCCACTGCCTTTGCTTTTGTCACCAAAAATATTTTGCCCACTTCATTCATGTCCTCCTGCATAAATCCCCCTGAAAATACCCTAGCTATATCAAGCTGCAGATAAGTTAGTTTGTAAGGTAGAATTGAGGATGTGTCATCTCAAAATAAGAAATTAACTTTTAAAGATGACCCAATAAATCTGACTTCATTTCTTCAATAGCCAAATTTCCTCAGACCACACCTCTGATCTCTGCCAGCCTCCAGGTAGCCTTGCTACATTTGGAAAGCGGCGCCAAATTTCCTAGTGTATGTAGAGGCTCCATTCTAGTAGAGCATAAAAATGCTTGAGCATTTCAAAAATGTAATGTCTGCAATAGTGGGCATCACATTTTTCACTTTTTTCTTGTGATACTCACAGCAGTGGCCATTCATTTTTTGTTAAGCTCAACATCATTTTTTCACTTATTTCTTTTGATACCCACAATAGTGGGCATTACAATTTTTGGTAAAACCTGATGATGCCATTTGTGATAACCAGTGGGTACTCGTCAAATATCACAGGAAAAAACAAAAAACAAACAGGATTTGTCTTCATGATCAGACAATTAACTCCCTTGGAGCCGGGAGTTCCCAAAATAATTGCCCTTAAGGTGGGAGTATAAGGTGATTATTTAGAGAGTTCTTCACTCCCCAGGTGTTACCTTACACCAAGTGAATAAAAGCAGACTAGCATCATCCCACCTTCTTTATAAAAAAATTGATGTATTAATACTATAGTGCACAACAACATTAAATCTTGGTGATAATTTTTTGGGAATCCTGTCATACCCGTACATGGCTTCATACATGATGGCCAGTTATGAACATGCCCATCATGCCTTTTAGGATTAATGTATGTTTTTAGGTAAATGTACGTTCATAGGTGACTGTATGTTATTAGGTACTTAGGGTTTTAGTTTGTTGGTGGTTGTATAAAAGGCCAAGCCCTTTTTTTCTCTTTTTAGTTTTTCGAAAATTCCTTTGTCAGGAGAGTTTCCTCCATAATCAGATAGGATTTTTAAATGTTCACGGCAACCATTGGATGACCACCGTCTACATACATTATATGTTCTTCTTTCTTTGCAATTCAATTCTAACAAAATTCTATTATTTGTTGTTTAATGTTGAAAGCGATAAATTTCTTTTGCCTTTGAGTTCTTGAGTTGTTGTTACTAGTGTTATTGTTGCTAGTGTTGTTACTACTAGTGTTGTTGCTGCCGAAGGGAGTGCAAGTTGCTACTAATGTTGTTGCTGGTGATGCTACTGCTAGAGGGAGCGCAAGTTATTAATGTTGTTGCTAGTGATGTTGTTGCCAGAGGGAGCGCAAGTTATTAATGTTGTTGCTAGTGATGTTGTTGCCAGAGGGAGCGCAAGTTATTAATGTTGTTGCTAGTGATGTTGTTGCCAGAGGGAGCGCAAGTTGCTACTAATGTTGTTGCTGGTGATGCTGGAGGGAACTTGCGTTGTTACATTTTTACCAACCAAAAGAGCAAGTTTTAAACGTCCACCCTTCGCTCTTTTTTTCTTTTTTGCTCTCTTTCTTTTTTTTTCTCTCTTTCAGGCACATAAACATGCCCTCCTATGGCGGAAGGTCTTGAAGCTATCGAGTAAAAAAAAATCAAAAATTTTGGCCGTAGCGCCCACCATCGTGACAGAGTAGTGTAGCGCCACAGGCTTGCAGCGTTGCTGTAATGTGAACTTCTAGAGCTCCCGTGACGTGAGCTGTAGCACCGCCATCACTGTAGTGCCATAGTGTCACATGTTGCAGCACTGCCATTGTTACAGCGTAAGGTTGCGAGCTGCAGTGTTGTAGCATTACCATCGTTATTGTGTCAGGACGTCTGCTTAATGTCTGATTTCCAACGTCTAATGTCTGTCGGCTTCCATGCAACATCGGACAACGTCCGTTGTTGCCCATGGACTGCTGTCCACAAATTTCTATTTGATGTTTGTCGAACTTCCATTGGACTTTCGTCCAACTATCGCCTTGCGTGTAGGTCTTGCATCTTATGTTCTGCCGCCCTACATTATGTTGTCTTGCCTTTCCATCCAACGTTCGTTTGACTTCCGTCCGACCTCCATCCGGCCTTTGTTCGACGTCCATTTGACCTCCATCCGACGTCCATCTGTTGCTGGTCATTCCTTATGACAAACCATATTCTTCAAACTATATGTTGTGTTAGAATGTTGTAGCTAGTGTTTTGTATTACTGCAAAATTTTAGGGCATGGGACAACACCATGTCCTTCGATGATGAGAGCACTACTGCTCATCCAAAGCCAAGATATCAATTACAAAGTAACACACAATCCTTTGAACCAATATCATTGAGTTCACGATCTTCCCAACGGTACCATCAAACATCTACAACGTCACCCTGATCTAATACAACTCCTATTAGGAATTTAGGTTTAGGTTACATTACATCAATGGTACAACATAGTCCATTTGGAAGGGTTAATCAGTGGGGTGCACTTATTGTTGCACTTGTTTTCACACCATCACTATATATTCCGCTCCAAGCCGTAACCTCTACACTTATATACACCATGGTGGTCAACAATTCTTCTGGGAGAATTGAAAAGTTCAACGGAAAGCTAAGTACCATTTCTTTGAAGGAATTCAAGGCAACTTTCTTAAGTATGGTTTGTGAATTGGAGCTCAATTATGGTGTTAATTACATCGAAGTGTTTGCATTCAAACAATTGGCTCATTATGTGCACTATGAAGCATTGGATGTCTACAAGCAACATTCTGCAAGGATTTTGAGTGTCACCCAAATTCCCAATCCAGCTTATGCCATAGCCATTGCCACCGCCTCTCAAGCTTCATTGCAAGCTACAATTACACATCATGGGATTGTGCCTAATAATCCAGACCTGGTACCTACTTCAATAAACCTTTCTCCTCAACAATTCATTGTTGCTATCGCAAACAATCCTCCCACCATTAATGCACCAACTTTTGCTAATCTTGTAGGGGAATTCTTTCGAGTTTTTGAGCTGGAATTTCCAATCAAAAGTTTTTAAAAAATTGCAGTTTGCCACCTTCTCTCGGCAAAAGGATGAAACCTTCAAAATGCTCTACAGGAGGGTTCTCAAACTCAAAGAGGATACCCATAGCATCATAGACCTGGAAGCTGCCCATCGATATCTTCATTTGTTGGAAGATACTCCAACACTCCATGTGCAGGTTTTGCAAAGGGTTTTTTGCAGAATTTGGAGACTCGTACACTTTGTTAGATCTGTATAACATTTCCAAAAAGTTGGAATTGGCTCATGCACACTATGAGGCCAATACTATGAGGCCTCCATCATGTTCAAAGCCTTAGCCTACACCAGCTGTGCCAACCAGATCATCACATTCTTCTTCAAGGGCTAAAGTGGTGCACTCGGTTGCACCCATCCTACCTTCTTGCAACTACTGTGATAATCCTGCCCATAAAGCTAGTGAAATGCAACATTTTTTTCGAGGATCTCTTTTGTGATTATTGTGGGAAAAAGGGACATCAGGAAGCTGTCTATTTTGCCACGTTCTCGAATCAGAAGTAACTTCGATTACCACAACAAAATCTGCTAGCATATTCCGTTGTCCTTCAACCAAAAACTAAGGCACCTCAGCCTTCCACTCAGGTTTTGCCCACTAAGGGTAATTCTAGTAAGAATGCTAAGAAGAAGGGGTAGAATGCTGACAAGAGGGAGGTGCTTCAAGCCCATGCAATTCAAGTTCAAACTCTACAAAATGAACTTGAATCATTGAGGGCCTAACTTGTTAATCTAAAAGGTAAGTCCTTTCAACCAACTAGTCATGCTCAACCTGTACAAGGTTCAAGATCATGAGAGGGACCTCCTAGGTCATTCTATGGCCTCCCACATGATGCCATGGTTGGGGTGTATGTTTTTTCCAATGCACACAATTATAGTCTCACACCAAAATTTGCTACTTCTTTTTGCCCTTCCTATGTCGCAGCACAAGAGGTTAGTGTGGTGCCTAAAGTTTCTCCCACTAGGCAGGTAATTCAAACTGATGGATTCGCATTTAGTTCAAGTCCGATTACTAGGGCTAGAGGAGCTCGAGTAGTCATGCCACAATCTTTTCGTCCTTTCAACACGGAAGGAGAACGCATTTTGTTGGTGAGGGGGGAGGAGACTATTACACCACAAGCTGTTAAGGCATCAGGAGTACATGTACATCAGGAAAACACACAATTTTCCACTAATCATCTTATGGAATGTTAACTTCAAATGCGTGAAGTGGCGCAAAAACTTTTGAGTACACCATTGTTTAGTTTTCAAGATTTGAAGCTAAGCACTAGGGACATAATTGTAGTAGTAGAGGATACCCTGAATACTACATTAGGTCCTCTACCAATCCCTAATCCACATGCTACAGAGGTCCTATCCAACACTTTGGAAAGACACTCGATCACGTGTTGTAGATGGCGTTCGTAATCTGGTCACCGGTTCTAGCATGGTTAAACTAGTGGGCTTCCTACCTCTGATTATACATTCACATATTAGAAGGGAGTAAAAAACACCTCACTTGTGGGTTTGTTACTTAGTAAGGGTGTTGTGGATAACAATTCTCTCCATAAAGTTTCTCATTCATTTCCGAAGGTGGTGCTTAGTGAGAGAACTTCCATCGCACCGAAGTTACCATTGTCGACAATATAGGGTCAACAATCCAAGTGGGAGGACATACATCCAGAGTGGTACTTCTTAATAAAGGTGCCCAACCAGTGATTCTTGGAGTTCAATTCGCCAAGAAGATGGGCATGTTTGATTCCAAACTATGAAAATCTATGTGGTAGATTCGCACTGTTAGTGGGAACGTAGAGGAAGTACTTGAGGAAAGCTCGGATTTGATTGCATTTAACTTCAATGAAGGTACAAATCAGGAACTTTGCTTATAGGTTAGATGTTTAGTCACCAATGCCACTAGATATGATGTGCTCATTGGGCAAAAGGCCATGTTTTCACCAGGTTTCACAATTGACAACTGGTTCGAACATGTGTATTGCCAAGTGGATTGGGAGACTAATGGCCCCACCTAGGATACATACCCCTTGATTTACATGGGAACCATAATCCTATGGCTCACCATTGTATGCTCGGAGAAGCACACACCATTTCTTACATCCAACAAGCTAGCCACGAGTGGATAATGGGAGACGAGGAAGAGATAGTTTACGCTCAAGCTATTGAAAGCTTGAGGGTGGTTCCTATTGACATTCAACACGGACCAGAGGTTTTATAGAAGTTCAAAGTAGCCCACAAGCCTTTGGTCAAAGCTTTGTCTAGTTTTGAGAATGTGGGGAGCCATGGCGAACCAATTAAGCCATTACTTTGTCAACTAATCACCTATACACCACCTAAGGAAGGGATTACATTACTAGAGTTCTTCGGTGGTATTGTTACACGTCTTGAAGCCCTACTATAGTCAAGAATGGTGGTTTGGAGGTATTTCTAAGTAAACATTGACCCTATTGCAAAGCAAGTGGCGGCATCGAGAATGAAGGAGTTCACAACTAGATTTCCACAACAGTTTACAACCACCACATGGAATGTAGTTTCACGTTTTTGCTTTCTGACATACAATTAATTCAAAAGAAACATATGGAATTACTTGGCCCCATCGACCTCATCATTTTAGGTTGGGAGTGTCAAGGATTTTCAGCGGCTGGATGTGGAGAAGGCTTCAGTGACACAAGATCTGGTCTCTTCACAAACATGATATGATTAATCACCAAGGTTTAATCCGTTTCTCCTACGCTTGGTTATGTAATTGAAAACACCCCTTCTTAGCTTGACCAGAAGGAAAAAATTCAAAAGCATTACACACTGGTCAAACATTACCTTGGAGGGCCGCTCCTACTTGATGCGGCACAATGCAGTTCTTATGTGCACTGGTTGTGCAACTGGTGGACCAACTTAGCACCATTCTTAGTTCTGCAATTGGCTCTGAGATACACCATCAGAGACCCCAACCTGTAGGTTTCTCACATATTGGATGATAAGAGTTCTTACTAACCAATTACAAGGTAAAAGAAACCTCCTTGGTTTCCTACAAACACAATAGGAAAACCAAGAGGTGCTTGGCCCACCTTTGTTTCCTTCCCAAGAGCACATGCCTTTCAGGGAGATGGACAAGGCCTAATGTATCGTCATGCTTCAGCCACTTGGGATGAACCAAGCCTAGAAGAAAGAGAAAGGGCTATGGGGTTCCAAACTAGCACTACTAGTCACATTAAGGTGACTAGATTGGAGCGTAACGCTCTACTCGGGAGAGGCATGGACCTTAACTCCCTTACATGGTTGTTGGTAACTTGTGTACTCTTTCAAATGTACACAACATCAACATTGATTCAATTAGCTTACAATTATGGCGATGTGACCGCATGGCACCCCGACCAAGGACATTTGCCTATCTTCAACACTCTACATTTCACTTTTAGTGTTGGGGGAAAGAGGTACCATGTAATTTGATTCAAGTCATGTCTAATACACCTTGAGGTACATCAACTTCTAGAGAAACAATTATAACCTTCTACAAATCTTTGCAATTGGATAATGGAAAACCCAATACACCAGGTTCTTCAAACACACTTTCCAACTCCATTCCATGTGTTTCCAACTACCCTTTCGTTATGGGGAATTAGCTCACCAAGAAGGAAAGAGACCAGGTCACAGACTTGTTAATTAAGTATGAGAAAGTGTCCGGATTCTCAATGAAAGACTTAAGTAGGTGTAAGACCATGTAGTTCTCTATAGACCTTATAGATGAGACACTCGTCTATCGGAGGAGGCATAGCTTGAGCAAACACAAGTGGGAACTGGTAGATGAAAGATACAAAAAGTTCCATGAGGTTGGTCTCATTTAGCCATCAAGTTTTGATTTCATAGCCGCAACAATAATGCCAGCAAAGAAAGATTCAGCTGGGTTATGGACTAAGAAAAGGATGTGTGGGGATTATAAGCCTTTCAACCTAGTTACACCTCAGGACAGGTACCCTATGCCCATCCCTAAAAAATTGTTTGATAACATTGGAGACTCAAACATTTTCACAATTGTGGATTTGAAGTAAGGTTTCAATTAGATTGTGCTCACTGCGAAGGATCGTAAGAAAACGACATTCCATGGAAGTAACAAGTTGTGCGAATGGCTTATGATGCCTTTTGGATTAAAGAATGCACTTGTCTTCTTTTAGCGAATCATGGACCAGGTTTTCAAAAGGCCAGATTTCTTGAAGTGCTACATAGATGACGTCCTAGTGCATAGCAAGGGATTCCTGCAGCATTTGGCTCATCTTGAGGAGTTATTCAAGAGGTTCCATAAAGTCAATATGAAGATCCATTTAAAAAAGTGTGAGTTTGTTGTCACTTCAATAGTTTACTTTGGACACAAAATTTTGCCATATGGTATTATGGCTCATTGGGCCAAAGTAGTAACCATTTTGGAGATGCCTAATCCTACTGATGTTCACACATTGAGAAGCTTCATCGGACTATGTAATTACTACAGAATTTATGTCTAAGACTTCAGTACTATTATTCATCCTCTCTATGCTTGTTAAAGAAAGATGTTGCTTGGACATGGACTGATGAGGCTCAGGAAGCTTTCAACACACTCAAGGAAAAGCTTTCAAAGTTCCCCATTCTTAAAAGACCTGATTTCAACAAGGTCTTCATTCTACACACTGACTAGAGTGCTCTTGGTATTAGAGCTATTCTTGGCCAACTTGATGAGGAAGGCAAGGAATATGTTATCGCTTATGCATCTTGAAGCAACAACAAGGCTGAGAACAACTACTCTTCATACGAGGGGGAGTGCCTTGTTATTGTATGGGCTGTCATACATTTCAGGCCCTATCTTTATAGCACCAATTTTACTTTGTATATCGACCACCAACCTATCAAGTGGTTGATGACCAACGATAAGCTTATTGATAAGTTAACTCGTTGGGCATTTATACTTCAGGAATATGAGTTCAAGGTTGTTCACTAACCTGGTATTACACATCAGAATGCAGATACCATGTCGTAGAGACTGCTCATTACCTCTGAAGATTTCTTAAAAGCCAAGTAAGATTTTAACCAGATTCTAGCAGTACATGTATCTGATGCATCTAGTTATCTTGCACTACTACAATGTAACCTGGTTGAGCATCCCATTGTGGATATATGGGAAGACTTGGACACTCTGAGGTTTCTTTAGCATGGGGAATACCCTCCCCAAGTTACATCAAGTCAGCGGGATCGCATACAACAGCGGTCCAAATGTTATTCATGGAGGGATAATCACCTCATCCGATGTTTACCACAAGGCAACAGAGTGGTTCCTCCACCACATGAATGGCCTGGTCTTGTTTAAAAGGTACATTTAGAGCTTGGACACTTTGGAGTTAAGTGTACTTATAACCTTCTTGCTCCTCATTACCATTGGAGAGGTATGTATGCTCAAGTTCGAAATGTCATTGCTAGGTGTGAACAATGTGATAGAGTGAGAATTTCTTTCTCTTCTCGACAGTTCACACTTTCTCCACTCCCTATTCAGGCCATGTTCTATCGTTGATCATGTGATTTAACTGAATAGTTACCACAAGCCTCCAGGGGTAATGTTTACATCATGATTATGATTGAGCATTTTTCAAAGTGGGTTGAGCTTGTTGCAGTATTGGACAAATCATCACACAACACCAGCCAGGCTTTCTTACAATAGGTTCTAAATAGGTTTAGGGCTTGTGCTAAGTGCCTTACTAATCAAGGATTAGAATTCAGGGGAAAATTCCAAGACCTACTTGACCATGCTCTCATTGACCATCGTTGGACTTCAAGAGATCATCCCCAAGGTGATGGCCTTGTAAAAAGGATGGTAAAAACGTGCAAGAAAAGATTTTGGAAGATTTACCTCACTAAGAACAAAAAGGATTGGGACCTAGCCCTCCCTTACATTGCCATGGGTTACAGGATGTCCAAACATGCCTCTTTGTCTCATTTCTTTCTTTATTTTTTACTTTTTGGGAAACATCCCATTTTACCCTCTTCCATTGCTACTCAAATGGACCAGGTTGTGAACTTGGACTCCCTAGCCACTTGGGCTAGGGTCATTGTGAAAAGGGCTGCTCTATTCAAGAGGGTTATGCCCATGGCCATGGAAAACATGTCCATTGCACAACATCGAGACACCTTACGGTATGCACACACACGAGGTGGTAGTTACAAACCTAAGGTGAAACAATTTGATGTTGGTGATTTTGTGTATCTCCAACGACAACCCAATGATACTTTAGACACTTTTTTCGATCGCATTATTTTGAGGATTAAGGCGATTAGGTCGTGAGGTGTGTTAGAGTTATAAGGAGTTGACGGATGCACAATTTGGGATCATTCCAAAATTTGTGCACCCTGCCACCTGCTGAACATAAATCCTACCATCATCACATCAACTTGGATTCCTCCACTTGATTATCCATGTCAAGTATGTTAGAGGACAGACGATGCTGATCAGATGTTGCTTTGCGATAACTGTAATGGTGGATACCATCTCTTTTGCCTCAAGTTGGAGCTCAATCAAGTTCTTGCTGGCAATTAATACTGTTCATCATGTTTTCTTATAACACCTTGATTCCTACTCAAACCATGCCATGTTTTTCCTGGTTCAGGTTTGGGGGGGGATACATGAGAATTTCATCTCAACCTCCTTTTATGCATTATATATGTGTGTGTGTGCATGCATCTCTTTTTGGTTGATTAGTTTATACCTTTGACTGGCTTCAGTCTTTTTGTTTAGTAGAATTTACTATGGATTTACACCTTTACAACATCGTACGTCACAACACTACATGTCACGACAATTGTCATGCTCGTACATGGTCTCATACATGATGGCCAGTTACGAGCATGCCCATTATGCCTTTTAGGGTTAATGTACGTTTTTAGGGAAAATGTACGTTCATAAGTGATTGTACATTATTAGGTACTTAAGGTTTCAGTTTATTGGTGACTGTATGAAAGGCCAAGCCTTTCCTTTCTCTTTTTAATTTTTCTAGAATTCCTTTGTCAGGAGAGTTTCCTCATGCTCAAATAATCAAATAAGATTTCTAGATGCTCATGGCAGCCATTACACGACCATTGTCTACATACATTACATGTTCTTCTTTCTTTGCAATTCAATACATAAGAATTTCATCTCAGCCTCCTCTTGTGCATTGTATATATATATATGCATGCATCTCTTTTTGGTTGATTAGTTTATATCTTTGATTGGCTTTAGTCTTTTCGTTTAATAGAATTTATTATGGATTTACACCCTTACGACACCATACGTCATGACACTACACGTCACGACAATCCTAAATTCAAATTTTTTTTCTGAAATATGCATGATAACTTTTTGAACTTTAAAGTTCAATTATCCAATGGTTAGATTAAAAAATTTATAGATTATTTACATATACATGATATATATTATAACAAATATTTTGATCTGGATTTTGACAGCCATGGGGTCTCATGTTTAAAAGTGTATGAATATTTGGGAGTAGAGCTTCAGAATGGATGAACACAACATCTGATAAGATGATAATAAATGTCTACTTTGCAATCCATGCAATACCAAAAACAATTTGGCAGCAACTGATCAGCAATGCAAAGTACATCAAGCCAGCATTCAAGCGGTACCTTGTAAAACTTCACCTCACCTACTTGAGTATTGTATGAACAATGGAGGAAAGGGTGCTCCAAGACAAATGAAAATGAAGTTTTGCACATTGCATGAATTGAGCTGTCTTCTAGAGAGCCTACAGTCTAAGATCTTGACTAAGAGAAGGTATCTCCCTTGCCTAAGATTTTGACGAAGAGAAGAATCTCCCTTCCCGGACATGTATTTTTTCCCCTGAGGTATAATGGCTGGAGACACAGTGATGCAGAAAATGGGTTATGCCTATCTAATTTTATTTTATATACAGCCGTGTTTATAAGTCTTGGAATGGTTGATCCATTGGACAGCTTTTTCTCCTTGTCTGAAGTGTTTTTACACTAGAAAACATTGCATGTGCAGATCTATATGTGATCAGACATGAAGCAGCGAAGGCAACCCGCACCCTGAAGCTTCAAATCCTTCCGACAAAGAACCCATGGTATGGGCTGCTGCGGTTGATCTCGAGCTGCACAGCTCCTTCCTTGCACACCGATCGCGATCATTCATCACGACGACAACGCCCTTTTGTGCGCCCGAGAGTTTGATGACCAAGTGGCATGGCAGCACAATTTTTTTGAGAAATGCACTGCTGTGATTCATGCAGATCCGTAGCTACGTCATACTCGTTTATATTAGTAGTACGATGCAAAACTCAATCGGACTGTAAATCAGTAGAAACGGGATAATCATCACATTTGTTACGACCGAGGACCAAGTTAAGAAATCTGTTGCAGGGCAAACACTTCAGAGTCTTTAAGAGGGATGTAGACCGGTTGCCGCATGATCAATAAGGACTTCCCGGTACTACTGCCAAACACATGATGAGTCCGAGTTCCGCTAGTTATACTCAAACTTTTGTAGCATTGTGCCAACAAGGGTTGCACCACAGTAATCCACATGATGCAGCCAACCAGAGAAGAAAAAAGAGACCAACTACAACACTGAAAAAAAGGCGACAGAAATCAAAGACACTGGACTGATCAGAAGTATGGGCTTCACTGCAAATTAAGATAGATCGAGAAGTAGGAGTCCTTGCATCCCTCCGAAAGAAAGGAGAGCACTAGATTGGTTTGTAGAGAACACAAGCCAGAAGGGAAGAGCTTTTAGAGCATTAGAGAGTTTAAGAATTTGGATAGCTCACGTTAGTTCAGACAGAATGCGAGATGGGTGGAGATGGATAGGGACATTGTGGGGCTCTTATGCTTCTTCGCTGGAAGAAACCATTATCGAGGAGCTTCTGCCTTGCTGCTGCTGTTGGCAATGGCTTTCTTTCTGCCTTGACTCAGCAAGAGGCATTGTGACCACCATAGAAGAGTACAACAAACACCACCCAAACTTGCATTGTTGGAAGCGGTGGAACAGATCTGGAGCGTTGGATCCAGAGCCCGTGGACATTGACCGGTAGATGGTGAGGCTTGTAGGAAACGAGGGGGGCGGTGGGGGATTTGGTCGTACCATGATTATTTTCCCCCTTCCTTCACTTTTTTTGCAATCTTGTAATAAAGTTTGGCAGGTCTACTGCACCAACCCTGGACTCTTGGCCAGTTCTGTACAGGGGTTTGCTTTTGGGGGTAAAGTGGATCCACAAATTAGACCAGTTTTTGGGAATTCTTTGGAGTGATGCACATGTGATAGGTAGATTACTTATATAATTTGCTTGTAAAGTTTGGGCATCAACGAAATAATAATGCCCATCACTTTCAGAAGGACTACTATAGAAGACAAGACAAATGGCATCTAAAATTATGCCAAGGAAATCGGAGAATGCACATGCTATAGGTTTCAGTGACTGACTGATGATATGTGACTTCCATATGGTGTATGGGATTTCATATTGTTGCACGGCATTTGTTGGTTGGTTCCAGACTTCCAATCACTGGCTTTTTTTTTTGGGCAAAAATGTAGCGACAGCAAGCGACGCCAAAGACAAGAAGGGGAAAAAAAACGCTCCCCCATCCTAAAGTAAAGAAGCCATCACACCCCAATTGCTATCATTGTCCGGAGGGGGTTTGCCTATCTGAGTCAGTGTGGTGACTCCATGAGACTGGAAATCAATTGTTATTAATTAATGGGTCACTTTTGTGGGAATGGTTCTCAAGCGACTTTTGTGTTCCTGAGGTGGCTAGTCACTCATTAACCTTTTTTTTTTAATTTGCGAAAACTTTGCCAAAAGAGAAATTCAAAATTCCAAAAATGAAGTGATTTTGGATGTTTTTAATTGTTACAAGTGAGGGAAAACAAAAAAAAAATCAGTACAAACCACCAGATTTCTATATTTCGTTTTCAGTGTGTAACCAAAAATATTGAACGATGAATGTTACAGATTTTTATTTCATATTATCTTCCCATTTCATGAGGAAGGTGGACTGGTCCTATTACGCTTTATAAGGCACCATCTGTTTGCACTGCCAGAAAACACAGAGTGTTTTACTGTCTTTAGAAGATTCTTTGTCATAATGTCCTATTTCTCAACTTGCTACCTAAGCCCCTGACAAAACTTCGCATCTATTTTCATCCTCAAGTTGTGGAGTAAAATGAGGATGAATGGAATGAGGTGTGAAAACAATTTGAGGATGAAGCAGGATGATGAGATGGACCTAGAACTGAAGAATAGCAAGGTCTTGTGTCTCTAGTCATTATGATTTTGTGTGTTGTTTAGTTCACTTGAAAGCAAATGGAGGTCCAATCCTAAGAAAGAGTTGAACCACTTATAGCAAGATCAACTTCATGCATTTGTGGTGACCGTTGTGTTTTGGGGTTGTTTTGTGGGGGTATGCATTAAAAAATTTATTAAGAAGGTTTTTGAGCAAGAGGTGTTTATTTGGTCATTTATGGAGCTTGTGGTGGGACTTTTCAAATGAAGGACAAATCCTCAGTAAACAAGAAAATGTTCAAGATGGCAAAAATTGAATGACAAGCTTGTTAAAAGCTTTTAAAAGTCTTGCATGGATTGGATTTTTTAAATTTATGAGTCTCTTTGAATGTGTGTTAGCATGGAGAAGTTAAGTTGTTTTAATTCCTTATTGATTTTGATGTTGGCTAATGTCACAAGTCTAAACATCTACCATGTTTTGTTGTTTATGTTAGGAGGGAGAAAGTGGGTCTTGTAGCAAGAACATCAAAGATTAAGGGTGAAAGCACACTATAGTGTAATATTTTATGGCACATGTGCAAGCTATACCAAGGCCAAAAATTGTCAAAATAAAATTACATTGTATGTAGGACGTTATATTACACAAGCCATATGGCAAGGTTAAAAATTTAGTGCTTTTCTTTCTTTTGGACTTTATACACCTTAGCATAACATAAGAAATTTTACATTTGAAGGATATTCACGACCAAAATATTGAGATGTAATTTGACATGTATCCTTTTATTCATTGTCATTTTTTGTATCAATGCAATCATATCATATTCCAATGCTTCATCAATGTGGGCACTCTACTAATCATGTTGAATCTATACTCACATTGTATTTGAAGACTATCATTGGCTTTTGAAAGTCAATTATATTATGGTCACTAACAATCTATTCATAAAATTCATACAATGTAATAATGTCATATAAAATGTTAAACTATTGTTGGGTCTTATTCGTATGTAGTTCAAATTTTTTTTATGTGGTTAATTATTGATTTTCAAATGTGTTGCTTTGAGTTTTTACAATGTTCAAGAAAAGTTGGGGATGTAATGGACACAAATATTGGAAACTCAAAAGGGAATAAGTTGTGATGATCTAATTCCAACATGGCAATCCACAAAACTAAAGGATCCATAATGTAGTTTGTGTTAATATATGTTGGGTGTTTATGCATGTTTGACCTTAATTTGGAAGTGATGCAAGAATATGTTTGTGGATTGGGTTGATCAATTGATGGTATTAGGATAGAGGATCCAAATTATTCACATTCCTTTCTTTTTTGGTCACAAAGCTCTGATGTACAATTTTTCATCATCCATCCAATGTGGGAATACTTGGACATGCATAGTCTATGAAGTGGGAAAGACTATGGGAAGATTTTGGGGGCGTTATGATTCAAAATTTTGTAAAAAATATAGAGACTTTATAACATTCAAGCTTCAAGGCCCATGAATAAATGATTCATCACATGCATCTATATAATAATAAATATGGGCATTTTTTTATTTAGATGTGACCACATTATGACCTTGCAAACTACAAGCCCCCCATTCCACTTATGGTATAACTAGAAAACCCTTGATGAGAAGCCTATGTACACATTGGTTGTTTCACAATTCTTAAGCCAATGGAACAAAAGTTATTGCTTATAGAATGATTATAATCTTTGAAAATTAATTAAATAATTTAATAAATAAATTTTAGCAAGGTTCCATAAGAACTCTATAGTTTAAGTTTACTTCAAAATTGGAATGATTATAGTATGGGGAACCTTTAATATTCTAGCTTTAGTAGTATTAAAATTGTGATTGTAATTTCACTTTTTGTTGGTTAAATTTTGACTAACTATGCATGACACAATCAACATATCCTTAAACACCATGTGGAGAAAAATAATTTGTCATGGTCTTGAATATGTTGTGAACTTGGCATTATCAAATTGTTTCAATCTTGTTAATAAAAATAATGATATTTTGACAAGTGTAAAGTTTAAAATGGCTACATGATATTTAAATTGAATGTTGAGACTGTGCCACGTGTATTCAATATGTATAATTTAAAAAATTCCCTACCATACATGTGGCACACATCAGCTTATCTTGTTTTTTGAGAGCCCGCCAATGCCCATGTGACACATGCCAATTCACAATGCCTACCTATCTAGACTAGCTACCTAGTCTAGCATAATCTAGTCCATGGCACCCAATGAAGGCAAATGAAGTTCATCCAAAAGTTGAAAATGTTTCATCAATTAAAATGGTGTGCCATTTTCAACTAAGATATTGGCACTTTAACATTGGCCCAACAAATGACACATGTACATGTCATTTTCAAAAAGGTGTGAAATTCAACTCAACATTGTTAAAAAAATTCATTGATAGTTGAAAAAAATAGCTTTGAGTTGAAAAAAATATTTTGTGACTAAAATTTTTTTGTTCAACTAAAATGACAATTGCAAAATAATTAAAAGCATAGTTGAAAAAATGGGGTTTACCTTTTAATGTTTCAAATTCTATCTTTAGTTAACTTGAAGAAAGGCCATTCTTGGGGGCAATAGAACCAATTCCTAGTTCATTTCCTCAAAAAGAAAACCATGTTCCCTTGGGAACATATCCATTCCCTCAAGGTACACAAGCATTTCCTAGAAAATAATATAGTTCAAGATGGATTGTTCTTCTTTCTTGAATGAAAGTAATCTAGAATAAAGATGGAAATGGTAAATGAATTTGAACACATGATATGTATCCCACGTAAAGTGGAAAGGTCCAACCACTAAGTTTCACCAATATTTTATACAAACATTAGTGTTCCAACCAATGTTGTGCGAGTATTCAAATCTAAGTGTTAGAAGTAGAGTTCTAGATCTAAGTATTTCCAAACTTGTATTAAATAAGTGTGTCATATAATCCCACATTTGTCTTGTTGCCCTTTTGGCCATATTGCATCAAAATTTGGAAACAAAGGAAGGCTAAAATCGCTAGAACACATTACTTTTTTTATATTGCTAAATGTGAAAAGGGGTACTCCCATCCTAGACTCCTCTTCAATTACTTAACAAGGTTTTTATGGCAAAATTTTCCAAAAATAAAATATAATAGTAGAATTCATAGTAAGGAAAAAAAATTCCCCAAAAAAATCATTTTTTTGTCTGTGTATATATATATAACCCTACTCCTCAATCTTAATGGGCAACATTGAATGAAATTAGTTATTCATCCATAGGCAAAAGTTTTCTACATGTCTAAGATGTGTGCTTGTTGAATTGTTTTGCATTTCTTGTACTAAGCCATTTTCTTGAGACCTATGTTTGTGAAATTTACCATGTAGATGAAAATGAATTGCATGAATGAAAATCATTATATTTGTAAAGTGGGCAACATGGAAAAGGAAAAGTTATCTTATGGATGAAATTAATAATCATATATTTATGAATGTTTGTTGTGTGTAGCGTGCACATTACATACCTTTCTTGCAAAATTGACTTTCAAAATCAATTATCATCAACCTTTTCTTGATACTTTTTGCACACACTATTTCATAAGTGGTAAAATGGCCCAAAAACAAGACTATGTGCAAATTTGATAGTTATTTTTTAACACTACTCATGAACTTATTAATGGGCAATTTCATTTGTGGATATTCTCCATTATACATTAGAGAAGTTCTCCACTTGTCATACTTAACATGTAGAGGAATTTGATTAGCTATATAACATGACATATCTATATCCATAAGTAATTCTCTACATCTTGATCTATTTTTTTCAACCACACTAAAATTATCTATAAAGTGGAGTCCAATTGGGCCCCACTCAAATGACCTTTTTTTTATTTCATCCTCTAAATTATGTTATTTGTAAAGGGCCCAAATAAGGGACCAAAATAAAGGAAACCCAATATGGACCCCCAAACTAGGGAGGATGGCTTGTGCATGAGCATAAGCCTAAACTTGGAGCTTAAAGCTAAATATGATTTTAATCCACCTACATGCATGAATATGTCCATAAATGAATAATGGGTGCAAGTATAGAGATAGGAGCCAAAAACCATGTCGAATAGTGATAAAAACTATGAACTTTTTTACATATGTTTTTCTTTTACAGTTTAAAGTTATGTTAATCATTCCAAATTGTGTTAAATGATTAATATGAAAGTTAAGGAATTCAAATTAAAAATTCATTAATAAAATTTTGGGTTTTGGTTTTAAAAAAGGAGGTTTGAACTTGAATAGATGTTGCGTTAAATGTGGTTAATTTTACAAAGGACTAGGTAAAGGATTATTGTAATAACATAATTTTGATGGTAAGAAAATTTAGATGATAGCAACCTACTACCCAAGTTCAAAAAGCACTCACAATTTAAAAGATATGAAATTTAAATTTTTTTAAAATTCAAAGTATTTTTCAATTTTTTAATTTTTTTAAAATCTTTTACCACATGTAAAGGGGGTTTAATGTGCATGACATACAAAAAAAAGTTGTAGCTTATGATCTTTTTTTAAAAATCATAAAATAGTTACCATATTTTGATATGATTCAAAATTATGATAAGTTTTCAAGATGAAATGCAAAATCTAGCAAAATTTACACACTTTGAAAAATTCATATTTATTCAACAACGATTAACACAAAAAATGTGATGTATTGGGGCAACTATATGTATTTTGAATAACAAGTTGCAAAATATTTCATTCAAAAATTCTTTCATATGAAAAAGTGAAAAATGACTAAAAAAGACTCACAATCCTTTTGTAAAGTAATCCCATTGGCTCCTATCTACGTACTTGCACCCTAATTTCATATGGATGAATGTCATTTTTGCATGGATGAATTTCATTTATGACTTGGATTATATAAATAAATCATGGGATGCAATAAATCCATGATTAAAAAAAATCAAAATTATTTATATCCATTTCCATTTGTTTTCCAATTGACATCTCAAACTTGAATGTCATTTAATAATGATGGATATTGAACTTGTGATAATAGGGGAAAATATGATATTGGGACCAAAATAAGTTTTATTTTCTAAAAACATTTTCATCAACAATGTTAAATTATTTTTACAAATATTTTCATGGGATGTGTGTTACACA
>Ga0209611_10000652_pt1 | contig 53941 bp, 33 predicted proteins | sample S1TSphgellanicum_3_FD_187693 | JGI IMG/M metagenome (GOLD analysis project Ga0209611, IMG submission 187693) | Host-associated microbial communities from peat moss isolated from Minnesota, USA - S1T2_Fc - Sphagnum magellanicum MG (SPAdes) (version 2) | ecosystem: Host-associated > Plants > Peat... | reverse complement strand
CCCCCCCAAATAGTTGTTTGACGCATGTAGATCCCAAATTTTACATTAAGAGTCCCCTTTGGGCACATGTACTTACTTACACAATTAAGTACGTACACATGGGTGCATCACAAAAAACCTTTTTGGATGCAATAAAAAGGATCATAAGGATGTAAAAAACAACATTAAATTTGGATTTTTTTACATGCATGAAACAAAATTACATCTAATTGGATACATGTTTATTTTAATTGAAGTTGCAATTTGGAAAAGAAACAATCTACAATTCAAGAACAATCTTCAAATTTAGGGAGGCATGATCAACTAGAGTAATAACTCCGATCAATTGTGGCTCTATCAATAACAAATGAAAAATATAGATCATTGGTTGAAGGGGTGAAAAAATTAATGTGCTTTCAAGTTTTGTTAAAGGAACTACATGAATCATTTGGAAAAAGGGCCCACAATTTTTTATTGTGATAATGAATCAAACATAGAGATGGTAAAAAACCTAGGGGTTCATTCCTTGTGTATTTTAACAAAGATCTAAGATTTAAAAATATTTTTATATGTTATGAAATAATGGTATATTCTAGGTATATTTGTAACTATTGTAGGTACATCTTAATATATTATCATAATGAATTAAACGCCCTATAATTTACATTTAAGTAAATTATATATATATATATATATAGTTGCACCCTATTTATTTGCATGTTTTTTGGAAAAAATGGAAGTGACAGTGGACATAATCATGCAAGAATAATAGATCTTGATGTGCTAAAATTGGAGATGGTGGCCGCAACCAACTAACATGAAATTGTCAACCTTGTAAAGGCAATCATTATGGGTGATGTTGCATGAACAACATTGACCTAAAGGTCTTTAGCAAGGGTTAGTACCTAGGTTTTGTCTCTCCAAAGCACCAGGTGCATTAAAATGCAAAGTTTATTACACACCATATGTTGCTACCAAGTGCAAAAGTATGTTAAGTTAGGGTTTTAAGTAAGACCATGATAAACATCAGGACCAAACATATGGGTGCACTTTGATAGCAAAAGGTTTTTTTTGTTGATAATCCTTTTTTGGTCTATTGTAAAAATTGAAACATAGATCTTCAGGTGCAAAAGCTTGTGATTTTTTTGTTGTTTTATTATTTTTGTGTATCACATTGGAATTATTATCCATAATGCAAAAAGTAAGTGTTTTATTACACTTTCAATAGGTCTCCTCTATCATTCTTGTACTATCCAAGGAGTTCAAAAGTTCAGCACAAAATTTGTGAGCTAGTGTTAAGCAACAAGGATTTTTCAATCACAATCTTTGGGATCATTCAATGAATTAAAATTCAAATCATGTATGCAAATGAGTTAGGTAATATTTGAATGCATATGTTCCAATCTTGCACCTATGTTACAAAAACAAGATGCAAATGTATCTGTGATGCAATTCTTGTTGAAAAAGTTGTAATAACCAAATTTAAATTTGCAATTGGGCAATGTATGTAAATGATTGTTGATTTTTATAAAGTGGAAGTGTCAACTACTCAACAAATGGTATCTTAATTCATTTTTACCATTAAAAAAATTATGCTAAAAAAACACATTAGATGGTTATCAGTCACTATCACAAAAAAATATGCATAAGAGATTGAACCATCTCACAACATGCCACATGTTGTGGGTTTCACATATACCAATTATTGCTCCAACTTTTTATGTTACAAATTATTACATGAATAGCAAAAGGTTTCATTATGTCCTACAAGGAATTGTTACCAACACATGTATTTTCGAAGGTTTTGACATTCAATAAGTTATTTCAAAGCATGGTACCAATTTCTAGGGACACATTATTATAGGAAATTTTATGAACTTGAAAAAAGTCTTGTACCTTATGTTTTGGTTGGTGAAACAACATACCCCATGTTGCCCATGTATGTTGTTGCCATTCAAGGGGTGTAAACATGGATTCTCCCATTAGGAACAACATTGGAATTTAATTGAAAATTAACTCCACTTGAATATGTGTGGAATGTGGATTTAACTTACTCTAGGGGATATGGAGGATTTTGTTGAAAATAGTTGATTTAAAGAGTTGGCAAATGTACTTGATATAGTTGGTACAAATACAAGCACAATAAAAGGAATTGTTTTAAAGGTGCTAAAAGTCATTGTGACAACTAGTGTTTCGTGGTGACAAAGGATTTTAATAATGTATTAAAATGACTTCAAATACATGGGATTCCAACTTCATGAGTAAACAAACACAATTCCAAAAGATGGATAATTATTTTATTAAATATAATCAATAATCATTTTGCAAAGTAATGCAAGTATAGGTTTTTAGTGCAATCAATAATTGTTTAGGTTGAGCTTTTATTTCGATTGCACCCAAACATGATTCGTGTTACAAAACATTTACATAATTTTTGATGACAAAGTTTTAGATGATTGGATGAATGAAGTTTGATACTCATGATTCCCAAATAATTTTAAGTATTTCAAGCATGAAAATTGTTCATATGTTACAAAGAAGTTTTGGCATGTAGAAGAATTCATACAAAATCATACAAATTATGGAAAAAACAACAAAAGAAGTTTAGATTGTGATGTAATTAGGTGGTAAATCTTTTAAGGAATTCAAGTTGCAAGAAGAAATGACATATAGCAAGATCCTTATGGTTTGTCCCCCAAAAAAAAATGTTGGAACCTAAAATTATATTAGCCTAATGAACATGTTGGGCCAAAATGAAGGAGTGAATGCACGAATGAGTGCACCAAAAATGGCAAATGAAAACATCTTCATAAGTCCATTTCATATATATATTTCAAGCATCAAGATGACTAAATAATTAAACAATAATTTAAAAATCCAAGCATATGATTTATTTAATAATTGTTTAAGACATGATTTACTATGTTACAAACCCAAAAAACATTTTTCATATTGCATATAGATAACTAAGTTCTTAGTGCTTTAAACAAGGAAAGAGATTTTACTTTTGTAGGGCTTCACATTGTCATTATCCAAAAAATTGAGTTTTACAAAACGTGTATTAGGGTGCATGGCATTGATAAATAAAAAATTAAATGTTTTTATTTGGAAAATGTATGATATCAACTAGAATAATAAACTTGCAATGAATCAATAAAAGAATGAGAATAATAGAATAAATTCAGAATGACCATATTCAATAAGGTTTGTACATCCCAAATATGATGACATTGTTAATAAGCCTAGTATACAAAAGTGCAAAATCTGCTTAGTAAATAAGGATGATCACAAATTGACCTATTTTATCTTGCATGGACCTTATAGAGAAAAAATGTGATGGGTATGTTAAGAAATGGCATTTTTATTATGAGAAGCTTGATTATGTGCAAAAAAAAGAAAGTGTCATAAGAATATTTTCTCCTAATGAAGAAAAGTCCATATGATAATTTGAGATTGTTTATCATAATCACAAACAACAACTCAACTCTAAAAGATAACTAGTTTTTTCCAACCAACTTTACATAGTCTATTGGATAGACTTTAGCAAAGCCATTTTAAAAATCATCATTGGCTTTCACAATTTATATCAAACTTTTTCCATTCTTCGTAATTTCACTTATACATCTTTCCATGATTTTTTTTTTTCTTTTAAAAGGATTTGTTATTTTTCAAACTTTCAGTATTTTGATCTTCAAGTTTAATGTAATCTCTAATGATGTGAGAGTGACATTGATTCCTTTAGGACTAAATGCACTTGCATGGGCATGGGAAACAACATTGGCATAATCATACATGAACTCGTCAACAAGTTCATACTAATGGCATTTTGGAAATTTGTCAAAACTTGATTTGAAATTCACTACCTTGTCCTCCTTGTAGTCATTGTGTAATACCGACAAATCATCTTTTTTCTTGACATGCCTTGTTGGCCTTTGAGAAATCTATGCATTTGCCTACCAACTTGGTGTGTAAGACTAAACCAATTGACCATGCCTGGAACAACAACAAAAATACGTTGAATGAAAGAATCAACCTTGTGATTGAGATTATGGCAAAATATAATTGAATAAACAATCAAGTACTAAATGACAATTCTATCATCATTTGTAATTAAGATTTGCCAAGGACCCAACAAATGAGATGTACTAAAGGAGGAATTAAATTCTATCAACAAACTTATATTTAATAGTTTTGAACATTGTCACCATATCAAAGAGCTTGACAAAATTTTGCATCCATTCAATCATTCATACACGATTGCAAGAGTAGTTGTCTAAGGTTATTGGACCTAGCCCCAAACCAATCTATTGGCTCTGCCCCTCAGGGAGACTACAGAAAGATGCAGAGTTCATTGCTCATTGGACTAGCCACAAACCAATTTATTGGCTCTACCCCTTTGTCATATCATAGAAGTAATTAATGCCTTAAATGGATGAATGTCATCCAAATATTGAGGAATTTTAATGAAGTTACCTATATTTCATCTATCTAGGATGAAGATATTTGGGAACTTTAAGCAAATTAAAAAGAACTTGAAAATGAATTGAAGCTTTAGTATCCATTGATAAAGCTCATTAAGCTTAGTGTTGCTAAGCTAAGAACTTTGGATTCTTATTTCAAAACTTCTTGATTGTAGATCTTAATATAAATGTTATGATGATTATTTCATTGATTTTCAATACCTTGGGTCAATTCTAATATGTTGTATAGCTTGTAGTATTATGACACAAAAACCCCCAATGTCATATAATTGAGAGTGTGATATTTCAATATTAGGACACTTTCCCTGTTTTCCGAACCTTTCATATTAAGGAGGGAGAATAGTAATTCCTTAGGAACTAAATATTAAAATTTACCCAAATATAGATTGGGTGACTAAAATTCATTATGAAAATATTTTAAATATTTTCATTTTAATAAAAAGTTCTGTTTATATTTCATTATTTCATATGTACCTCAATTGTTTCCAATATCTCCATTGCATATCCTTCCATGTTGTATGATTCTAATGTGGCTTTACCATTTTCATTTTATATGGTTCTGTTGTGTAATCACAAAACCTTGGCGTTCATATGTACCACCATGTTATTTTCTTGATATCAAGACCATCTGCTTGCTGTTTATTCTGAGTGAGAGTTGTCTTTTTCATTCAGCCTTCAATAAATGCACTATGCTCAGCTTTTAAAACCCATGAAAAATGTGGTGATAATGAGCCCCCAACTTGATGCTTTTTGAGAAAATTGACATCATCTAACAAATCTGCAAATTCAGCTTCTGACTTAGGCATTTGCAAGTTCTGCCTGACAAAGCTTCTGGATTTGCTTCACCTATGCAGCCTGCAATTTGCAAAATAACCACCTGCTGAAGAACTTGTGGACCTAGCAATCTGACCAGTGGAAATAATGTTCCATATTGTCACCAAATGTTGCACCTTCAATCTGACAATGCTTGTAGATCAATTCCAAAACCCACTGTTATCACTTTCTTGAACAAAACAGTTTCTTTCAAGTGTTGCCTCCAACTGGGACACGGTACAAATTGAACTCTGGCATACCCCATGTGAGAAATACATTCATTCAATCTAATGTCTTGGGCATTCTTTTCAACTCTTAGTACTAGGCATGTTAGGGGATGTCAGTGACTATTATCTTGGCTGAGTAAAAGTATCATGAATCAAATCTCAGTGGCCTCATCCATCAGGAAGACACTAGCATATTTCTCCTCAAATTATCTTCTATGAATTGATGAATAACCTATCAATATGAGCTCTTCTTATCAAGAACAGCTCTACCATGTGCTATGTAAAAGAAGGGCTCTGTACTCTATACAGCCACACCTGAGATGTGCAGTCAAGAAGGAAAAGTAGCCAGGATCACCAATAATCACTGCAAGAACAAAGCCCACCCTCAAAGTGATGAAAGCGTTTTGTATCCCTTAATATGATTTGTCTCCCAACTAGTTTGGAAATGAACTTGGTGGCAGCATGGCAGTCACCACACATCCGCAGATTCTTGAAAATACGGAGTGGAGTATCAGCAGGTGTGCTGATGAGCCCAAATGCAATGGCCAACATCTCACTGTGCTGAAACAAATGGAAAACCTTTCCTTCCACCCATATGTCATGTAGCATGAATTTTGTATCTGGGAAATACCCAACATTCTTCATATGCCTGGATAATCTTGTTAGCTCTGCAAAAATTTCAGTCATTTGAGGATGTTGTTGGTCATCCAATACAAAGGTGTATACCTCATTATTCACCTCAATCCAGGTGCGCTCTAGCTGTGTCTTCACACCTCTTTCCAGCATCTGTTGTTGGACATTGGCACTGAGATCCCACTTGCCAGCAGAAGCATATATGTTCGACAGCAGCACATAGCCTGCAGCATTTCCTGGGTCCAATTCAAAAACTTGTTTTGCAACATGTTCTCCCATCTCCACATTACCATGCATACTGCAAGCACCAAGCAAGGCCATCCACACAGCAGCATGTGGTGCACAGAACATTATCTTAATCAGATCCTCTGCCTCCTCCAGACAGCCAGATCGACCAAGAAGATCAATGATGCAGGCATAGTGCTCAACTGTTGCAGAAATACCATAAACTAAGTGCATAGATTCAAAATAGTGGAGGCCTTCATCCACTAGGCCTCCATGGCTACAAGCTGACAGAAGAGAAACAAAAGTGATCTTATCTATCTTGACACCTTTTTCACACATCTGCTCAAAATGTCTAAGGGCTTCTTTTCCCCGGCCATGCATGGCATAGCCTCCAAGCATGGCAGTCCAAGAAACCATATCACGAATGGGCATCCTGTTGAATACCCTCCAAGCATCCTCTAAGCTCCCACATTTGGCATACATGTCAACAAGGCTACTATCTAGAAAAATATCAGTGTCATAGTTACTTTGAATAATTCGTTCTTCAACATGCCTGCCTTCTTCAAGAGCTGCCACACTTGCACATGCATTCAGGACTCCCACAAAAGTTATGGGGTCTGGCTCCACCCCTTCTCGTTGCATTTGTCGATATAAAGCTAATGCCTTGTGCCCTTGCCCACATTTCACATGTCCAAGAATCATGGCACTCCAAGCAACCACATTGCGAGTGGGCATCCTGTTAAACACTTTCCAAGCATCCTCCATGCTCCCACATTTGGCATACATGTCAACCAGGCTATTACTCACAAACACATTGGATTCCACACCAGCTTGAACAATCTCTTCATGAACACGCCTGCCCTCTTCCAGTGCCACTACTCTGGCACAAGCAGTGAGGACTCCCACAAAGGTGACAGGGTCTGGTTGCACCCCTTCATGCTGCATTTGACGAAATAATTCCAGTGCCTTTTGCCCTTGCCCAGACTTCACATGTCCCAAAATCATGGCACTCCAAGCAACCACATTGCGTGTTGGCATCCTGTTGAACACTCTCCAAGCATCCTCTATGCTTCCACACTTGGCATACATGTCAACAAGGCTACTACCAACATAGGCATCTGACTCACAGCCCTGTTGGATGATCTGCATATGGATGTGTCTGCCCTCTTCAAGTGCTCGTAAACTAGCACAAGCATTAAGGAGTTGAACAAAGGTAAATCCATCTGGAATCATCCCCTCTTGTTGCATTTGTTGGAAAAGTTCAAGTGCCTTCTCATGCTGCCCGGCTTTGACATATCTTGCAAGCCTAGAATTCCATGAAAAAATGTTCAATTGGACACTACCTGGTGCAAGTGCAGCCAGTTCTGCCTCCACCCATGGTGGATTGAAGTTGCCATTGAGCCACAGAGGTTCTTGTGTTTTCTTGTGTTTGAAGTCAGGATACCTAACATTCATCTATGACAAGAGATGCAAATCCGTAGATCAGCACATGCATTCCTACAAGCTTCTTGATGCACAGCAGGCTTTTACTAGAAGTCACAACATGTACTGAGACCTTCCTGCATCAACTAATGCAACTGAGACCACCTGAATTCTGGTCAATTCTTACCTTTTCCGATCGGTGATCCCACCACTGCGAAGGATCCGAGAAGAACTCCCGCCAAAGCTTCTCCACGATCAATTTTTGACCTGCCACGAACCGTGACCACCAGGGCATTATGAACAGCAAACAGCTTCAATGGCGAGGACAATTCCTTTCCTTCGTGTCACACAAATAGGACATAACGATAACCAAAAAAAAAACACTACATCCATATAATCGGAATTGAAAAACCAGGTTTTACCAGCGAAAGAAAAATTGAAGAAATGGGATCTCGCAGCTTGTTAGCAATGCTAAAAAAAAAGAAAAAAAAGAAAAGAAAAAGAAAAATAGAGAGAGAAGAGCAAAAGAAAAAGGAAAGACCGAAACAGAGAAAAAAATTTCTTACCACTGCCATGGCCCTTCAAAGCTGCTGTTTTTTTTGGAGTCCATTCCGCGGAACAAAGAAGAGCAAGAGGCCTCGCAGCAGAAGAAACAAAAAGAAGATGTTGTTGAGCGTGGGATACAAACGAAGAAGAAGAGGAAGAATGGACACATAGAGTTGCACTCCCAAGCGGCGTGCCACCACCGAAAACACCAAGCATGCGGTACTGAGATGGTACCGAACTCCGTGCATTCAACTGTTGTTGCACAAATGGAGAAGACATACCTCAACCTGCAACATCATCAAAACAACACTGGTGCGTTCAAAAACCGCAATCGAGATGAGAGCAATCCCGCTAAGCTTGCTCTCTAGCTCTCGCTCGCTCGTTCGCTGGCTGGCTGGCTGCAGTGATGCGACAACCATCGAAACAAGCTCTCTCACGCAACATTAAAGGATGATGAGCACAAGGGCTTGCCCGACGCTGCTGGTGCAACGTGGGCAAACGCTGGACGTCCATTTCTCGCCCTTTGGCAAAACCTAAGTCTGGGAGTTTGAATCCAAAACAAGCGGCTCACAGCAGTATAAAGGTGTGTTCACACTAGGTGTTAGAGACTCTAGTGTTGAGTCCCTTAACACCATACTAGTCATTTAAGACTTAAACTTACTTATCGTGAAGATTTTATGTTAACATTCACTTAACATTAAACTTTCTTCCATTTAACATTGGGTGCCACCTAGATTTTCATGTAACATTGGTTTAACATCAAGTGTGAATGTACCATTATAACTTAAGTATTAGCTCTGCCCTACCTAATGGCAACTTGTTCAAACCAAGTTGGTCTGGTCTCTACACTGGTAGCAAGGACCCTACCAGTCTGGTATGAGCTGAGGCAATACCAGCCTTCATACCAGTATCAGCTGGTAGTGACTTGAGGTAATATCAGCCTTGTATCAAGTTTATTCTCCGGTCTCAAGACCAGGTATATATACTGAAAAATATATACTGAAAAATTAGTCTTGAACTTAATACCAATACCAGACTGGTATGAAAGTTTTTTAAAATACCCAGTACCAGTACCAGCTGGTATATCAAATAAACCCTTCATACCGGGACTGGCTGTTATGTTCAAAAGTTGATACCAGACCAACACTAGTTCAAACTTCAAATCAATGTTGAGTGGGTATCACAAATAGGGGCCAGTTATCAGGTTGAGTCACTCAATGAGAATCAAGCATTGTAACTTAGGTGAGAATTGCTTCCTTGAAAGTTGTCCAAGGTATCATTTGGTTCGAACCTTGGTATTTGAGATTGTAATAAGTGCAATTCTCAACCTAAGTCTATGAGTTTGAATGCAAAACAAGCGGTGAGAGCAGGGTGGTGGTCAGGAAGTGATCCTAAAAATTAAAATTGGACAAAGAAAAGTCAAAACATGCCAGTTTGGCTCAGCAAAAACGTTTTGGACTAGCAATTGGGCACAGGTTGCTGAGGGTGGTAAAATGCACAACAAAGCAAAAGATCTCCCAGAGAAGAGTAAGTATTAGTAGTTAGCCACCTATTTGCAGTCCTAGTTTTGGTTTTATTGGTGGGGTTGAAAAAAAAGTAAATAACTAAACTGGGATGCGAGAAATATTTTTGCACATACTGAGCAATGCTGGAGCTGCTCTCATCGCATCATAATAGCTCTGCCCCTCATGGCAAGTCCAAACTCCAAACTTCAAACCAGCAACAGATAGGAAAGGAAATGTTCTATGAAGTTCCCAAACATTTCTGAAAATATGCCAACAGAAGTTTGCATTGTTCTGTGGTCTCTCCCATGGCTTGTGGCCAGTCCTGGGAACGTCACTCTTTCTATATTGAAAAATAAACAAATATGCCTTATTTTCATTACTTAAAGGCCGCATGTAATAGAGGATATTAGAGGACTTAGCCACAGGTCATAAGAAGATATTAGAAAAAAATTAGGATTCCTGCTATGTTTTGGTGACATGTTGGAACTCTTTGTCTGAATTGAGCCATTTTTTCCAAAACAAATCTTTTGTAGGATTTGCATTGCCTTCATTTTGGTCACCAAGGCCAGAAAAAAACACTGCTTGGTGGTCACTCACAGCCATAGTTTTTGCCCATCAACCATATTGTTTTAGACAAAAGTCCATTTCACACTACTTAACAAAACAGACTTCAGCAAACTCTTGCTGTTAGGTATATAATTTTTCAAGCATCCATGGACTAAATTTCTGAACAACTGTATCAAGCTCAGGGTGTTTCATGTATTTTCATTTTCCAATATCAGTTGGCTGATTTGCTCAAACCTTTGGGTAAATTATGAGGAAATTCACATCTCATCTGTAACAGTGGAATGTGATCATAGTCTAAACAGTGGTCACCTGCACAGGGGGTAAGCTTAAGCTTGATCAACACCTCATAACATAGCATTGCTAAGGTGTACACAAGGTACACACATCTGCCTTTTGTATCAATTCTGGTTTTTCACTACCAAAATCAGTGCCCACCACTATGTCTGAGATCTAGCAATCCCCCTAATTACAACTAGCAACCCAGTTCCTAGGTTTCCTTATTTCTTCTCTTGCATCCTTCATAGATTCTTTCTCCTATACTTTGTTTCATCTCTTTATGTTTCAGTCAAGGAACAATTACAGGTATTAGTGGCTTTCAGATCTACATTATTAAAATGGAATACAACTGCACACAGTTTCTTCTTACCCACTGCAAGGAACAGGAAGATTTCAAAGTTTACATCAGAAAAACCCTGGCCCTGACTTCATCATTGTACATCCCCCAATCATCACCCCACTCCATGCAGTATCCACATACCAATGTCTTTCAAGCAGAAATTCACAGATCTGCTGTAGGCCAGAATCTTGATCACATCAGGCAACCGCCTCACTGCCATCACTTGCCATCAGGAATGGAGATCGCCCAAGGGGGCCAAGGACACGTCTTCAGCAGAACAGAAAGCCCAAGCTTCAACAGTTTCAACAACATATCATGAGGTTTCAGCAAAAAATGCACTAGTCCTTGGTCCCCTTTGACAATCTCCTTTCCTTCTTCAAGCTCCTCATAGATCTGTTCTTCATGTTAGCCCTTCAAGCTCAACTCTGTCCCATTTCCCACCAAGTCCTCCTAATCATCTCCACCAAATCTTGTGGAACTGACATCAGAGAGCACCTTGGGTGCTGACCTAAGACCACTAAACAGGACTAGAAAAGTGACCAGCACCAGAGTCTCACACTTTCTGAAAGCTTGGCATCGTGCCTATCTACTCTATCCATCACGAGTTAAGATCTTATGCAAAACTGTGAAGGTGGTTGATAGACACAACAGAAATGGTCCAAGAAAAAAATGGACAGTGTCTAGTGCAATCAAGAAAGAAAGAGGTAACAACTGCAATAACTCTGGTTTTACAACGATGATTGATGCAGATCAACAGGAGTAGTATAGGAAAAGAAATTTCTAGGAGAAACACTTGACGATGGCTAACCATGGCGAAGGCTACACACTAGGGTGTCGGAAAGAAACTCATGAGTACAGGAACCCGTACATTGAGGTAGGTATGCAGCTTTCCTACAACGTTACATAATCATTAGGGTTCCTGATCCAACAAGGAAAAAACGGCTTGAGAGTACAACGGCTAGACTAGCATGCTGGCTTTAAGACTCCGTGGTGTTTAGATTCTGGGATGCAAGTGAAGCTATATAAAGATTCGGCTATTGAGGCAGCTCTGTACCAAAGGGGGGGGGGTGGTCATCCACAGAGGAGATTGGAGCAATAAAGTTGGGGACACTTACCCATGACTATCAGGTGTGCAACTCTGATGCGCATGATATTCTACAACACCATACATCATGATAGAATTGTATTCTGTAGTAGCGCCGATACTGACTTAGGAGAGTGTGAACTTCAAGAGACTGCGCCATCGATCTATCGATGTACCGGCCGCCCTTCGAGAGTTTCTTCAACTCATGTGATAATAATCATCACCTGCTTCCGACCTACTTCGGGGTTCAATGAAGCATATCACTTTGGAGAAGGAAAACACGGGACATACCCATCTCAACTATGAGAAGATGGTATAATTCTACGCATCCAAATTACAGGCAGAAACCATGATCAACCCTCCCACCCGGACGGCTTTCTTGCAGCTCAAGAAGAAGAATCGAGGAGGAATCGTAGACACGTCGAGACAAAGTCCAGAAAAAAGACAAGGTCATCTAATAAGCTTTCCTTCTTGGATGCTAGACAGGTTCCTCTGTGGGACAGGAAAATTCTTCGTTATGTGAACTTCAGGATCCAGAAAGGAGCAATTATTATTACTTTGTAAGCATAACTACATTGAATGTGTCAGAGATATTAATGGTATACCACCTTCTCTGTGATCGGTTGAAACTTGGAACCAATGTTGGTCTTAGAGCATCTCCACCGGTGCTCAGTATGTCACTCTGGATAATAAAATTAAATGTCCACTACTACTCTTGTATGAGTTGAGGCAATACCAGACTTAATACTAGGTACTATCTAGTATGAGTTGAGGCAATACGAGCCTTATACTAGATAGCATCCTGGTAGGGTCTAGGGAACTGAGGTAATACTAGTCTCAATACCTGCTTAGATAGGCCAAAAATCAGTCTTAGGCCCACTTAAGACGAGGGTCCAGGGTCCAAATTTCCTAGGAACCAATTTGGACTGATTTGAAGCAAATTGAATCCTTGAGTTGGACTATACCTTGGTCCCTAGCCCGATTCTTGGTTCTCCAAATCAGGTGCTCTCCTTTTAACACTGTTTTTTTGGTCTGAACCAATTGATTTTCACTCCAAAACAGGTGCCATGTAGGTTTAGCCTCAATTTGCCACTTTTTGGTCTTGGACCCTTGTCTAAAGGTCTTGGGACCAATTTAAAGCTTTTGACCAATAAGATTGCTTGAATTCATTGGTCCCTGGACCTTGGACCCTCGTCTAAAGTTGCCCTTGGTAGCCAAGACCAGACTGGTATGAAGCTTCAAAACTTTTCTTACCAAATACCAGCCTGGTATGAAAATAAAAAATTCTGATACCAGGACCACACTGGTATGTTCAAAATCAATACCAGACCAATCCTGCTTGAAAGGGTTATATGCTTGTTAATGGTTATATCCTCACTCTCTCCATAGGGGTTGGTGTTGGACGAAGTAATTTGATTGGCCACATGAAAACTGATCCTAATGGAGAAGGGGAGTTCAACTGTGATGAAGGCTCATGGTGCAAAAGGCACAAATTAAAAAAATTCTTTCATAGGTTTTTGGGAAGCAAATTGATGTCTATCGAAAACCTTACAATGTAACAATTTTTTCAATAGTTTGTTTCATTGTGCATGTGACTACTACCACGGTCAAGTAATCCTACCTTTTGAATCAAATGATTCACAAAAAGGCCTATTGTAGATGATGAGTGGTTAAGGATTAATATGCCCCCCATGTTGTGGTTGTTGAGAGAATATGTACAAAGATGACAATAGTGAAGTTCATTGATTGTAACAAAGTCAGTACTTGTGGATTGGGAGAGAAATGCATCTAAGGGTTAGTTTCCATGTGGATAATTGAGTCATTGCACCTAGCATTGACCATGAAAGAATAATTGGAGAAAATAGTCAAAACAAGTTCACAAGCATTCCAATTTGTTTGAAACACTCCACCATGTTTACAATGTATTGCTGGTTACCTTTGGACCCTTCAACTGCTAGAACACCTTCACACAAATTTTTTTCAAAACACAAATTCATGTAACTAACATGTGCTAGTAATTTTTAAAAATAATGATCTCTAATAGAATTGGTGGTAGAATTGGGGGTTTGTTGGGAGGATCAACCTTGTTGCAATTAACAAAGGATTCTATAATCAAATGAGAAAAAATGTGTGTTCAATTGTGTTTAAAAGAGTGAGCTATGAAAAGGGCACAAGGGAAAGATTGACTAATTCAAGTTGGACCTTTTCTTAATCATACAACGAAGTAAGGACATTAGAGTGTAGCCATTTGCAAAATTGGATTTGTGTTGTGAAAATTATTGTTGGTATGGAACAATTGCTATGAATGGCACAAAGAGCCACTTTACCTTATTTGATTTTGGTACAAGCTCATTGTCAAAATAAGTTATAGATATTACACAATTAAAAACACTTAACAACCTTCATGAAACCACTTGGCAAAATCCAATTTCTTTTTTTGCAAACACAACAATTTTCAAAGATGAATCATCTTCAAGGACTTATACCTTAGGAAGGGGTTTGGAATCATGAGGATTAAGTTTTGATTAATCCCTTTTAACACATAGGTAGACTATTAAACATATTTCAAAACAACACTTGCAATATTCATCATTCATGTGATTTTCAACACCCAAAAGTTCCAATCTTTACCCTTTATATACTTGAAGGAAAGAAGTGAATGAATAATTACCCACATTCATCTATATCTATTCCCCATGTATCAAACCAATCGTCCAATACCACTTATAATTTTTCATCCTCCTATGGATAAGTTCTACATTTTTGGGAATCTAAGATTTGATCAAGTTTACACACTTGACCTCCCATTATTACTAATTCGAAATAGTTACCTAAATTATTCATAATCAATCCTTATGTCCTTAGTCAAAAGATTCTCTTTGTAGGGTCCATGAGGTTCATTATTTTATTCCTTATTTTTATCCATATTGTTACCCCAACACTAATATTATTATTTGTAATTACTAATAGTTATTTTGTTATTACATCAATTCATGCCTATTCTTACATGTTATGTAAGATGTTATATTTGCATTAAAAAAGTTAGACAAGTTTTTTTTCATGTTATTAGTGGTCAATGGTCACTCAAGGTTGAGGTTATCATGCTTGTGAAAACATAGCCCAACCACCTAGCTTGTTGAAGTATCTCTTAGACATTCTAGATATAGGTGTTGAGGTTCCCACTTTCTCTTCCCCAATGTAGGTACATTGTTCATCTACATTTGTGCAATCCACAACTTTAGCTTGCCTATAGCTCATTGCAAGTCATTTCATATTGATGCTCACCAATGACAAGGTTTCTTGTCAAGAAGGTACATGGCCTTTCTACATTCATGTAAACCCCAACACATACTTGTAAATTAATTCATAGTTTTTAAAGTCTCGCTACACAATTATTAATTTGCAGAACAATTTCTCATGAGTTCAAACACATTTTAGAACTTTTTCCATGACAATCCTGGACTTGCCACATTCAAGCTGGAACAATCCATCCAACCAGAACAAATGAAAGCACTCATGGAATTCATGATGCTGGATGACCAACTCACTACCAAACACACCCTCCCATTATGGAATGGCATCAAAGAGCTTGGTAATAACACCACACCATATGGAAAACTCTACTACCAACAACCCATGGATTCTCTATCATTATGGTGGATATCTACAACTAGGGATTTAAATTTGATTCATTCCTTGATACTTAATTTCATCATTTCCTTTCACACTTTTCCACCATATTACACTATTTCATCTAATGTCAAAATTTGCCATTTGTAGAGACCATGCTGAACATAACAAATGTTGGGAACGAAGTACAATGGTCTGCCCTTCCATAAAGTCTTCCAACACAATATTATGTCGTTAGTTACCAGTTCATTTGAGTTTCTTCATTGCATGTAATTATAGCCAAAACTGCTGATCATTGTAAAGAATCCTCTTATGGGATAGTAGATGGTGATTAGAGTAAAAAATTCCAAGGTGTGGGTGACATGGAACTAATAGTTAACCACATTCCTAAGTGGATTCAGGATTTTGTGATGGTATATAGTGAACTCCAGAAACTAGAACCAAACCATCAAATAAGTTTGTATGGAATGTGTACACCAATCACACAATTGTTGTTTGGTGTTAATTATAAAACATGGAACATCCCTTTGATTATTGTTGATGATGCCCACATAGATGTCCAAGCCAGTGAATAAATTTTGGTGTTTATGCAGGGTTTAGTTCCACATCTTTGTAAGAAAATGATGTAGGCACTTAATTTCAATACTTCTTTTTCATGAGCTAGTCAAATTTGTGGTTGTTTAGCCTCTCATATTGCTTTTGTTACAATCTTATGGATCCCATGTTACGTGAAGTTTATCTCATTTCAATCTTGAGCCATATTCCCTAATGCAGATATCACAGCTAGCACATTATACCTTGTTGATTACATCTGCTACAAGCTACAAAGTGCAATAAGATTGGCAAAGCAAACTCACCAAGATTGGTTGGCATCTGCATTTATTACACCATCATCTTTTGATTGATGGTTGTATCCCATGATTTGCAGGCTCCAAGTTGAGATCAAAAGAGTGGTGCGCAAATGCTCCCGATGATGCTCTACCAAATGCAATATGCTCAGAAACTGATCAGCATCAGCAGTTGTGCCGAACTCCAGTGTCTCATGCTTGGGAAGACACATGGTGATTATGTGCTTAGTGTGTTGTTGTTGTTGTTGTTGTCCCTTAGTGAACTCTTGCCTGGCAGGGCCAAGCAGTATGCTGACACTGTTTTGCAATTGATTGATGCGTAGTATGTCATCAATTGCTGTCACTAGTTCCACATTCCATTTTGTGTTTGACAAGCATTCCATTTTCTGAACATGTAGCAACCTCCTTTGTGTCAGCAACACAAACTCATCCACTTGCCGCAGTGGCATGCACACCACCAACACCTATTAAAGCACAACATGGTCCAAAGGTACTGGTATAATGAACACCACTAGAAAGCATATAGAAAACATATTGTCCTTGTGTAATATTTGATGCATCAAACTCTGCTGAATTGGCAAATGTATTAATGGGTAACTCTGAGCAAGGTGTCTATGCATGTGCCAGTCATAAACCTAGACAGATGGGTGTCCCAAATCACATGTGTACATGTGAGCTTACTTCATTCTGAAATAGCCATTGTCAGCAAGGCCTGATCTATGCATGTTGCAATGACAAACCTTGAAAAGTGGGTGTCCCAGATTACACATGTATGTGTGAGCTTACTTCATTTTTGAAATAACCATAGTCAGCTTCCAGGAGCACTGCCTGTCCAACAGCACTTTCCCAAGAATAGGGAAGGAGAGGTGTATTCTCATTCAAGTGCCTGGGAAGGCGGATCCGCACAGTAGCTCTCCATTTTGCAGGGCTGCTATGATTGCATATGCTTTGCCCTGTCTTACTTGCCACCTCCAATATACTTACAATTGGCCGTGCTACCACCCCGAGTGCTCCCACTGCAACTCCTATTCATTGTACCAAAACCAAATCCATGCAAAGTGGGTTGGGTAGATATCTGATGGCATATTAATGTACATGGTTACATCAGTTATTTCAGGATGTCTAGGCCTTTCAAGCTCTGTGAATCTCAGAGGCTTATCAAGTCCAAAAAATTTCAAATAATTACCAGAGATCATTCCACGAAGACCAGCTCTCTCAGCTCCTCTAACTGGGGATTGTAGCAAACCTGTTAGACCCTGTTTCACATAACCATGTGATACTGCTTCATGCTTCACATCTCTAAAAAGTCCACATTTTATACTAGGCCAAAATTCAAGTGCTATCATCACATACATCCATCAACTCATCACATTAGGTTATATTGAAATTTGATGCACAAGTGTGTTTGCATTGCACATGTACACTCATGAGAACGTGGATCACATACCTCCAAAAACTCATTAACCAGGCTGAGGTCTTCAACTCCGTGATAATTGTGCTCACGTCTCATGAGTTTTGCCACATACTCCTTGTCAAAAGCAAATGTTGTCACACCCTGCAGGATTGCACAATATCTGCTCTTCCCATCAATAACATCCCAAACATGGAGTCTTCATATTCTAACTTACAAACATGATGATCTGGGTGATTTTCCAAGCCTTCCAGACTCAAGGAACAGGTTGACATATTGAGGTTGAAGTTCCAAGACAACGCTTGTGGACCTTGTGGGCAGCCTTGCTCATCCGTGTTGCTGCATTGCTGAAGGCATAGATTGTGTTGTTGAATAGACTGTAAGTGCCCTCAGCCAAACCCCTCACCAACTCTATTGGGCTCTGAACACATCACAAGGCTAATGAGTTAAATGCTGATCATTTCATACCAGGTGTTCACATAAAGATGAATGCAAATGACGTTGTTCGGCATTGGAAATCAATCAGCTCTCAATAATCAACCTTCATTCTCAGCTTCATAAGACTTCACTTGCAATTTTCAGTGAGTGTCACCCTGCAAAACAATTTCAGCATTCTTGTTTCTCCACTGCTATGGTTTACAGAATATTCTATACAATGCATAGAATCACCTTACCAGAAACCTCATGTGCTGCCAAAAATTCAATTTTAGGTTCGATGACAGTAATCCAAGTTGTATGGGTGTCAATCAGTCAAATTTGATGCATTCATGACATAATGTAGGTGTGACTAAACTTGTGTGATGTGTTGCAATGCAATCTATCACCCATCTCTCGAAGGAAAACAATCATCAAAACAATATACTTATGATGTGTATTTCCTTGCAATCTATCATCCATCTCTCAAAGGAAAACAATCACCAAAATGATAAACTTATGACATGTATTTCCTTGCAATCTATCATCCATCCCTCAAAGGAAAACAATAAATTTATGATGTGTATTTCCTTGCTATCTATCATCCATCTCTCCAAGAAAAAGTGCCAATTTGATTTGCTTTAAAAGGCAATAGCCATAAGGCAACCTCAAAAAGACTCTGTTCAACAAAGTCTTGGTTTTGGTTGACATTGCCCATGTTGGAATGTACCTGAACTAGAACAAAATCTTCAAATTCTGTATAGAAAAAAGAGCATAGCAACACAAACCATAGTGTGGAAATTCCATTTTCATATCATCTTGAGACATTGGGGTTCAACAATCAAAATCTGGTTTGAGATGTGAAACTGTTGAGTACTAACAATGCAACAACTTCAAACACCAGGTGCAATACCAACCAGTTTGGCCATGCATGAAGGTCACAACCATCACGATCCAATGGGTTCCAAGAATGTAATGTGAACCTGGTGTACACTTTGTGTTGGTGCAGAAACAAAGTCCCAAATTCCAGAATTTAGTGTGCGAAAGAAATTGATTGGATTGCCAAACACATTGGCAGACCCCAACACCTGCAATTTCCCCTTATATACTGTCAGAATACACTGTTCCCAGCTAATGCAAGTGAAGAATACTATGCATCAAGAGGCAGGAGAGGTTGTGAAAAGGCTCTCAACATCATGTTAGTTTGTCACTTGCACTTTGTCAATCATGTGAGTCATGCTGCTGAAATTTCACAAGTACTTTGCCTGGATGAAAATCAAAGATGTTTCCAGGCAACAGGTAATTTTCTTGAGAACAATTCTCTTATGAATTTTATTTAAAGGAAATAAGTTGAAGGATGTGTAAAAGGACCTAGACAACCTTATAGATTTCTTGCAGAAGTTGTCGAGTGTAATGGCGTATTATCATTCCCTGTATTACATCCCAGCTTGCCAAGGGATGCAACAATGAAAACTGGCCCAAGTTCACAAGAGCAGCCTCCACATCTGCCAATGCTATCACATGCTGCTGCCATGCCATTATGACATACATTAGCACAAGAAGAATGCACCAGGTGATGAAACAACTCTCCCTACGTTGTTGCTAAAAACATGAGAAAGTGACGAATACATACCCAAAGAAGTGTCTGTATAAATCTACTAATTGTGGGTAGGAGGATGTGCCTCCTCCAAAACAAGCAACAACCTGCTAATTCTCTTAAGGGAGGTGACACAGATACTTGAACCCCTGCTTGAACTGCATTTGGAGGGATTGATTACATGTATACTTGAATCTCTGTTTGAATAGATACATGCACTGGGCAGAATTCATCTTTAAGAATATTGCAGGATGGTGGAAAGAGATTCTGAGACTAAACCTTGAGTGACATCCTAGTCATCCCAAACAGTGACTTTGTTGTGGCTCCAGACTTGTTTGACAGCCATGGTGTGCTTGAAAAGCTGTACACACAAAGTAGACACCAGTTCAAATCTCTTAAACTCTTCAGACACCTAAAATGAATGCAGAATGTAGCTATTGTGAAGACTGTAAGGATGGAATCCAGTGCACAAAGTCTTCCTGGACTCTAGACAGCATCATGCCTTCTCAATTTGTGATGCTCAATTACAGTCGCATGTTTGGTGATGGAACATCATGTGAACTGGTGGAAACAGTGGGTACAATTTGATGGATGCTGCTTTGGTCTGGAACTTCTGTACATCATTTGAAGCTGGTGTGACTTCCAAGAATTTGCACTACAAATAAATCAGCTGAACAGGTCAGCTTACTCTACTCCTCTAGAACAACAGACCTAGTGAGCAGTGGGCTTATTTACCTGACAGTGAGCTCAATGGGACTCACATGCAGACTCTTGATGTACACCTTAGGTCTCACCCTTGCAATCAGAAGTCTCTGGCAGAGTCTACCCGCTGGCTCTATGGCTGCTGGAGCTGCCCAACAGTCAAGTTCTTCCAACTGCTTGACTACTTTATTAAACCTGACACTGCCGCAAGCTCTTGAAACTTGAACAACCTCAAAGGTCTCTGGGGTTGCTGCACACTGTTCTGCACCACCAAGGTAGGTCCCTTGTAGAGATGACCACAACCAAACTTTGCCCAGCTCGCCTGACTTTGATCCAGAAAAGCTCCCTATTGCATTTGCAAGGAAGCAAAGCAAGCATGACACTAATAGCTCCTCCATCTCCAATCGCATTGGCACTAGCCTGTGTCATATGAGCCACATTAGGCATAATTGCAAGGGAGTTCATTTATACTGAATTGCTTCAATCCAGAAGCTCATGAAGTCAAGGAGCACCACAATAAGAACTTTAGTGGGAAAACTCTGTACAATATCTGGACAAATAAAACATTTCACTACCAATAAATTTCATTGCAATACAAATACTGATAGCATGAATAACAAGCTCCTTGTTGCCAGCAAAGATTCCATGCATATCACTTACTGCAAGCTGATGCACTGGAAACAATTGACAGATCCTGTGGGGTGACGTGACTTGGCCACCAGTATTGTGAGAACTGTCCCATTTGAGAATCTGACATTCTGGTCGCCTCTGGAGTGAGTGGTGTCTGTAGCTTCTCTGCATTTCAAGGCCTGATGCCCAAGATGGGAATTAGTGGCAGAGAGAAGGACAGGATAGACAGCATGGTTCAGCTGGTTATCAACCTGCACCGATGCAACCTCTAGCTTCATTTGCTGCCGGTGCTGCCCCTGCAGTAACTGGATACTCACCCCTTTTGCACATGCAAACACAATCTCCTGTATGCCATTGACTTCCCTGATCAGTAATGAGAATGAGAATCCTCACAAGATGAGGGGAGGAGAATATGAACCCTTTCACTAAAAGGCTGATGAGGCCGACAAAAGTCAGCATGTAAACTGCTTGCTCAATTAAGGGCAGAAAGAATAGATTGTAAACAAGATCATATTTTTGTTAGGTGCATGCTGTTGACAAATGACTCTCAGAAATCTCATGACTATTGCTGCTATACTTCCAAGCTTTCTGTGGATGAGCTAAAAGGCTGATCAAATAGTGGTCTCTTCCCGTTTTTGGACTTATATGCAGTGAATACTTTCACTCCTTTAGACTCCCGTGTATCTGTCTTCCATTTCCAACATATATTGTGTGGACCTGTTCATTACCAACATATGGGATGGAGCATATCTTTGACTTCCTTATAAAGAAAGAGTGGTTGCAGGTAGGTTAAGAGAAACTGGATTTAAAATTTGATGGTAAGGTGCAGGATGATACTGGTGGAAGGTGCACATGAAAATCATGGGATGTAAACTGGAAAATTGACAAGCATTGAAAGAGTACCTGAGGATAAGAGTCAATAATTGACAGTCCAACAAAAGAAAGCTCAATTAAGAGCTCTTCCCGTAATTCAGGATCCTGATCCAACATGTAAGTACTTGCTGCAATGTTGTGGCCTAGTACTTGACAGCTGCTGCCATCACAACTTTTCACCATGTGAAGTGCTGTGTCCACAACACTACAGACCTGCCAGTGCACACTATTTTGGTATTTACTCTAAACACCATTACTACTTTACCTCAGTGATTATCACATTTTGTACAACCAACAGGTATCTAGCCTGTACAGTTGAAGTGCATTTTCCATCAGGGTGCACCATCTTGAACATAATGGATTGTTCGATTCAGGAGAGGCCTCTGGAGCTTTTTGCCTCTGAGAGTTGGCCCAGGTGCATTTGACAGAAATTCATCTTTCACATGACCCTGAACAGGACTAAATGATGGCCTGAATGATAACATAAAATAAAATAAAAAGATGCCAAGAGTTCCAAGCCATGAACAATCTGCTCACTCAAGCTATGTGGATGAAGAACCATACAAATTTCTGAATTGTCTTCACAGTTTGGTTTCTTAGGGTGTCTTTCCCTGTTGAATGGTGACCAAGCTGATATCATGCAAAGGTCTTAGACCATCACAGTGTGTGCACTTGTGCAACTTGCACGACTGGTTCCAGTCAGTTGTGTCTATGCATTCTTGGAAAGGCTATACCAAACACCAGACTGTTTGCAGGCAGTTAGGATACTGTTGTTATGATACTACCCTTGCAACCATCAGCTAAACTGACACAAAATCCATGTCAAATTCTTCAACATATGAGGTCTACCCTGAAATTCTACAGCTGGCCTAAGGTTTTCAAAAGTTCATAGGAAAAATGCACAAACCAATCTTGCAGCTCAAGAATGTGCAAACAGACATGCACTTTGTGGATATTCATCCATGGAGAGTTTTCACTTCTTGCACCATTCATATTTTTGCAGATAGTCTGTCTGAAATGAAGAAGAGGAATAATCTTACCCTGATGGGTCCCTCAGCTCGGATTGTGACCATGAATGTTTGCTCTGGCTTCTGCATGATGCAACTCCCACCAAGCACTGCTCAACTTCGGGAAATTTATTCTTCCCATGAACACACAATAAAGCAGCATTCTTGAGAAGAAACCACTTGTTGGCATGTAACAGTAAACTGTTGAACATCTGATAAGTTTGTAAGCAACAAATGACTACAACTGATCTATTTACAAGATGGAGATCACCTGTCCAATAGCAGCCAAAGTAATTGCAGGGTAGGCCTTCACCTCATCAAGACCATACATGCCCAATGAACCTCTCCCCAGAATCTTCATCCAAATGAATTTGAAGAGCAAAAGTCAGAGAAAGACTAAATTTTTATTCTAAGTATTCTAAGGGGCTTGTGGGTGTTCCAAAAGTGTAGTTGGTCAAGCTGTCCATGTAATGGAATCTCAGGTTGTTATACCGATCAGCTAGGCTTGGTGAAGGAAGATAAAAGCAATTTTTAGGCAGATCCAAATTGTATTCTTGCCTAGCAAGTCTGTTAGAGCAAGGCAGAAATTGTGAGAAGAATATTCAACCTCAAGAACAAGGCGATGAGGATGGCAGGGTTCATCCCATGCATAACTACAAGAACTATAAGCAGCCAATGAATTCTCCATTTTTTCATATCTTTGCTGATGAAACTGTAGTCTCTGTGCATAATATAACCACAAAAAATTCTGTCCTCATTGAACAGCATATAGCAAATTGCTTGTCCAAGGCAGAAAATAGTTTGAATATGTGTGAGCTGAGGGGTCCATGTTCCTTAAGAGTACATTATGTTATACATATTGCTCATATCTAAGACTGAAGTCACAACAAGAATTCTTTAAGAATGGACCTGTAGGATTTTCAACATCAACAAGAGGCACAAGAAAAGGAGCAAAATCATCCAAAAAGGATCATTCTTACCTCCATGGAAAAATTATCAACACGATAAGGCATGAATCCAGCATCATCTTCTGAAATGGAGATTGCACATGTGCCTAGGCTTCCACCTTCTGGACTGACACCTTTGGTTTTGAATGTGCTGGAAGCAGTCATGATTCTAATCTCAACCCGAACCAATTGCAAGTCCCCTGTAGTGTGATTCAGCAACTTGACTTGAGTGTCCCCCAACTTGTCAGGAGCAAAGCCACCTGACCATTCCCACCCGTGGTCATTGAAGCGTATTGACACCAAGAACTCCCTGCATCATCACCATGCTGTCGTCCAATTGTATATATAGGCAAGGTTTTTACAGTGTAGGGATTTAAGTAGAAGTCTTCATTCTGAGAAAACTTCCCTGCATTGCATGAAAAGACATTTTCGAATTTTTCAGGTTTGGACTTTGGACTACCATCAAGAAAGGTTTAAATAAGAGAAAAACTCGACCTGCTGAGATCAGTCCAATGAAGATAGCTTTGTTGTCCTCTAGGTAGGATCTTGAAGCAATCAGTCCCTTTCTGCTTTATACACAGGTCCTCCTTGCATGCATTTGACAGAAGAAACCTACATTTCCAGGAAAAAGAATATATTGATCAGTCAGTGTAAGAAACACCATATAAGCTCATCCAAGTTTGGTTTGATACTGTTTCCACAATTTAAGAATAGGTTCTTGAAGAATGAGATTTACCAGTCTGTTGATTTTATGTACCTTGGTCTGAAACTGATTGTCTTTGTCTTTCCAATGCAACGTCCAAGTGTAGGAATGCAGATGACAGAGAGGACATAAGCACCCTTGCTGTGAGGTTGAGGAATGGTAACTGTGGTTGTACCATTGGGAAGTTCCAAGTTGAAAGGGGTTGACCATGAGAGTTCCCCTGACTCCCTGTGCACCTGCTCAATGTGCAAGGGCTGTACAACCCTGATTCTCAACTTGTGTTGACTTGCATCAGCCCCTTTCACAGGAGAATACATCCGTGGAAATATGGCTATCCCACCATCATCATCATGAATTCCAACTCTTTCTGAGCAATCTTCCAGTGGGTATGGCATGTATGATGGTTTGCAATGGGACATTTTGCAATGAGAATGTTTGGGTGTCATGATTGGCAGTGCATGATTTGGGAAGTGCCTGTAGTTCATGTTGATTTCATGTGGTTCACATGAACTATGTAGGCCTGCAAGCCCTGGCCTTAATGATCTCAACATGGCATCAAAATGCTCTTTATGTTTCAAGGGCTGATCTTTCATAGCCATTGGTTGGAGCCTCTCTTGCCTTCCATAAAGATCATCAGTATCACCATCTAAAATTGCCAACTCCAGGTTGCTCCAGTTATAGATCCAAAATGGAACAGACACATATATCTCTCGGATGCCACTCACTTTGTCCACTAATATCTCCACCTTCAACACAATCGTGCAATCTGCATGCAAGCAATAAACAAACAAGTCCAATTGATAACTCTTTAGCTGTGCCCTAAAGGAAATAGATCAGTATCCACAACAGTTACAAATTACACAAATTGAGGAAACTCTCAAGAAGTGGGTTACAAGCTCATTTCACTGCACATTTAAATCTCCTTGTGTAGTCAAAGCCCAATGAAGAGCTCTAGGACTGTGTCTGAAACAAGATCACCTAGACAACCAGAGAAACCAAAGGAAGTTTGGTGCATCGAGATTCAACACACAAGGATTACCTGACATGTTTTCTGGAAACAGATCTAAACTACCAACCATGTTGATGTGTCCCTCTCTATCAGAGCCTATGCTGGGCTCTGCTATCAAGTCTGCTGCAGGCACCACCTTTGGGTTGCTTGTCTTGTAACCCGACACCTGGAATGTCACACTTAAGTTGTGTACAGTGTCCACATCATAAACAAATATGGTCTTACCCTGCAACATCACAAACAAACTGATCATCAAAATTTTTGACACTTCTGAGTAGGATGAGTTGAGAAAAACAGCAAGTTCTTTTCATCTCTCAGGTGAAACCTGCATGATATAACCTCACCCTAGGGCTCTACTTGGCTCACTGTCACTAGTAAACTCATTCAATTTTCTTACCCTCATGATTGAAACTAAAAGAATGCAGACAACATAATTTCCATTTTGCATATGACAAAGTAGATCCTTGTCATCATTTGAAATGATATATTCAATTCTATCTGCATAAACATAAAGTTTAAATTCTGGAATTCAAATCATCTGTATCCCAAAAATTGGCAAATTTTCAAAAGTGAGAGTCAGAAGAAAAGTATGAACACCAGTATATTCTTGAGTTTCTTTTCACAATCCTACATAACAGAGAGACTGGTATGGAACTTGCCCCTGGAGCCAAGTGGTTGACAACCATGCCTGCTCCAGTGTCTATGTCAATTCCCAGAGGATAAGGGAGACAATTTGTAACCAAAAGGGGTGCCTGAATAGCTATGTTCCACTTGAATACCTCTAACCTTTCCACTGGCACCCTCACTCCTTCCATCCCATCTTTAATTGCTTCCCCACATCTCTCATCCACAGCTGGGAGAGGTGAATGACCAACAGTAATGCAACACCAAAATGGGCGTTCAGTTCCGTGAGAAGAGTAGCAGAGGACATCATGATGCAGATGCAATTTTGACTCTCGCACACATAGCAGGTCTGGGAGAGATAGCACTTCACTCCATAGAACATCGTTTCCAACTGGTCGCACCCTGATTTTACCTGTCTGAGCTAAGTGCACTGGTAGTGGCATCACTTGGTTTGGTAAAACTGGTTTCATCACCTGTTAAAACAATTAAGAGGCTCCTTGTGTGAGTCAGAGTTATATAACAACAATGTTGTCCTAACTTTTTGTAACATTGACAGCAAGATCAAGAGTGCTGCATTTCACTTACCTTGGGGGAGATCATGAAAGGGATGTCAAATAGCACTTCAAGAGGCACTGAAATCATGTTAACCACTGCCACCTACAACATAACATAGCAAGTTGACCATCAAACACTCTGAAGCTCCTTACATTAGCATAGATGGGCAGTCATCATCTTTTACACTAAGTGACTTTCCTGGTACCCATGTGAGAATTCACAATTCTTGTGGGGCAACACTGTCTGACAACTGTAAGTGTGACAAGAGGGTTGTTATTTCTTCCCTCAATGGACTTGGACTGTTCTACATTCACAGAATTCAGAACTGCTGGATGATCTGCTAACTTCCTTAATAGCTGGATTTTGGAATCCCAGCTGCCAGCAAACTGGCTATGAGACCAGCTACCATTAGGCCATCAGCTTGGAAAACAAATGAGTAGTAAGTTTAGAGATCTCACAGTTGAGCAAAGATGGACCAACTTGCTATATTCCTGAATGGTAACCTCAAATACAACTTGAGAGCAGAACAATGTGTGACCCATCTCAAGGGCATTTGGGTCATAGTCATGAACAAGTCCCTGCTCATAGTACAGCTTTTGGTTTTCTCCATCCTTAGACTTGCTTTCCGAAAATTTCACTTCAAAAGACTGTAAGCCAACAAGATCAATGGACATGGGTGGTGAGGGTGTCTGGGTGCCCTCCAGCTGAATGCAAATCATATTGTGCTGCAATGCACCCTCAAACATCTTGTCTGTGCCCACCCACCTGGTACAGCCACTGGATTGTGGGTGACACTTGAATTCCTCACGATTGCCTGGTACAGACAATGCCACTGAACTATCTGGTTGCACTATGGTCCCACTGCGAGGGCCACATCTCTGCCACCCTCTTGCTCCCAACTCCTCACTTCCCCAGTTCCTTGACACTCCAACCAACCAATACGTGATAGCAACTCCTGTGTCATTCTGCAACCAATAGCAAGTATTCTGGGTTGACCTTTGTGATTTGGTGCGACTTGCAACAGGATCATCCAGCCATGCATCTTGGGCCATCTCTGCTGCCCTTGCTGCAGCCTGAATAACTCACACAACCCATAGTTTGTTGCAAATCCAGGGTTATAGGGAACACACCAAACATCAATGCAAATTGCAAAATGTGTCAGCTTCCAACACGATGTGCCCCTCAAATCTGCTGTCAATGCAAGTTTGCATTTGAAGTTTTCCAGGAGATCCATTATTGTCCCAAGTATGCATAAGGTACAGACTACAGACTAGAGAAGAATTTTATTCAGTAGTTTTCCAGTAGTTAGATATCCAAATATTGTATTGAAATGTCTTTCCAGAATTGTCAATCAACCTTTGCTGACCAGCATGACTGGCATACAGATTTCCACTCTCTAAATAACCGTCAGACTTGGCTCATATGAGATGAGCAAAAATACAAGATGGCAAAATTTTCATCATAAACCTGCTGGCAGTTTAACAATCCTTGACTGACATAACTGCCCAGATGAACCTCCCAGGCTTGACGAGGTACCTGCACAAGAGATTCCGTGACATTGATATTGAGTTTGGCAGAAGATGAGATTTTGATGCTTGTGGAACAGAAATGGCAGGGTAGGTTGGTGTGCTTTTGTGCCACTGAACAGCTCACATTCCATGGCTCCACTATAGGCTCCCAACAAACCTGCATACAACATTATCCCTTATATACTCTTGAAGGTTTGATTTCTATGGTTTCCAGCGTATTGCTCATGCATACAGTTCCAGGATGACTGATGAATTCAGTTGGCACTAGTGACAGGTGTGCATCAATCTGTTTCTAGTTTGTCAAGGGTATCAAACCAGTTGTTTGACAATAAGTGTCTGATGGTTTTTTAGACACTTGCTGCTGGTTAATATTCTACCTTCACAAATGCCAGAATCCTTTATGAGTGTTTATCCAAAGCCATCCAATATGGTACTGAATAAAAGCAGATACAAAGTTCAACTTCTATCAATATATCAGGCGTAACTCTCCCCCATTGCAGTTCCTGTGACTTTAGGTCATGCCTTCAAGACTAGGGTAAGAACCACACTTTGGTTCAACAGCTAGAACTAATGTGTATGAGATATGGATTACCTACATATTCCATATTCTACATGCATAGGATTAGATCACAACAAAAACAACTGGAACTGGTGGATACCCACAAAGTTGATACTTCACTGAGACTGGTTAAGTCTTGAGACCTGCCTTCTCCATGTTGTGGTAGCTGGCTTCCAAATCACAGGACACAGAGCCTTCCAAATTATCATGGTCCCAGCTCAATTCAGCAGATATGCTTCTGAGCAACAACTCCACCATAGGTTCATTGCAACCCCACTGCACATCAACCCAGATTCCTGTCTTCCCATTTGCAACTACTACAACTGGCAAGAACTATAATGTTGGTAGCCCAACTAAGAGCAATTGAGTAGAAACCACAATTGTACATAATGAGCAGCAAACCATTCTGAAGACAGATGAAATTTGCAGAACTTACACGACCATCACTCAATAGAAAGGAAGCACTCTTTAGTTGTATCTCCAACTTCCCCTCAACATAATTAGGTGCTGCTGAATGGCTGGATTGCAGTGGCTCCAAAGTAAACTTCTTAAAAAACCGTAAGATTGAATTGGAGCACAACAAGCTTATGTTGTCCACTTGTATCTGAATAGAAATTTTCCCACTCAGTGGTGATTGCTGAATACTTCCCTCCATCATAAGCTGTATTTCCACGGATTGAAGGCACAATTCTTCAAACATTTCTATGTCACAGAAAACCTCCATGATCTTCCCTTGCCCCTTTGTCATACCTGCTGTTAGCACCCATGAGCCATCCTCTCTAATCTGTAGTTCATTTACACATAAGAAGACAGACAATGACAAAAGCTTTCCTGGAGAAGTTCTATTCTCTGCAAGGCTTGCAATTACTCCATCATGTGTCACTGGTGGTGGGGCAGGCCTTTTTTCACCATGTTCCACAATGAGAAAGTCTAGAACAAAATCACATGCTTTTACCACAATCCTTGCCTTTTCCAGCTGCTGGGAAGGTAGTGAGGATAATCCAGCTGCTGTATTTGACATGCCAATAGCAGCTTCTAGATCTTGCAATGACTTCAGATCTTGAAGAATAGAAAATTGTCTCCCAGGAAAAGTATCTTCATTAATGACAAGCAAATATTGTTGTTGGTGTGCCAGTGGCAAGGAAGTAGAGGAAGGAGAAGAACAATGCTGATGTGCAGAGTCATTGAAAGGAAACTCAGATGCTAATTCTCCCTCAGTTGGGCCTTGGCACACAAGCTTGCTTGCAAATGCAGTGAATGTTGCAACCACCTCAATCCAGGCTGCAAATCGGAGCCACATTTTTATGCAGGGAAGAGAGACTATATGAACATCCCTCTCAAGCCCTTCTGTGGACAGGAATATTTTTATGGCAGGTTGACTTGTGCTCTCCATTCCCTCCTGAGTTCCACATTGCAGCAATTTCACCTTGTCAGGATGTTGCAAAAGCTCAAGGCTCTTCAACTTTATCTCCAGACTTTTTAGTGTGCCTTCATCCACACAAAGATCTAGATTCAATTGCTCCAATCGAAGTAATGTGACAGCACCAGGTGAGATTGCCATCCCTCCTCCTACGTGAGCTCGTATGATGGCAGTTACTTTCAATGCACAAAACTTCAAGCTCACAGAAGCCTTCGTGCTTTGAGTAGCTTCATCATCAAGTTGTGGTATTTGTTGTTGCCAATTTTGTAAAGGCCCTTCCATCACCATTGATGCCATTGCATGGGACTTTCTCTTTAGGGATGATAGATCATGAAAAGCATCCTCCAACATTTGCAATTCCTTCTCATATGTGTTCCCTGTCAAAGATTGGAAACCAATTTGCATCCATAAGTATAGTCAACTATTGGTGGAGTAGGTGGATACAGCACTAACAAGGGAATGAGGTTGGATGGGATAACACAATCATGGATGGGCAAACCTTTCTGAAGGAAGAATGAGAAGAGTAATTGGTGTTGAAAGAAGAGAATAACTGATGAAGAATCTGGGCATTGCTCAGTTCAATGCCCAGATCAGGACTAGGGATATAGAAGGAAGACAAAGAAAATCCTCAATGTCGCATGAAAGATAGATGCGTCACTTGGAAACATAAAACAAACTGTCATGCTCCATTCAATGCCCAGATTGGAACTAGGGATACAGAAGGAAGAGAAGGAAATATCAATGGCTTGAAAGACAGACATGTCAAGGAATCCACACAAACTTGTCAACTGGACTCTGCTTTTCATGTGAAAGCCATTAGTCTTCCACTTCTTGTGGCAGAATAAGGAGAAGTAGACACCTCAAAACAACAAATGAGGCATTACCATTGAAGTTGAATTCAACAACTGATGAACAAATCTCCAAGCATGTTGGGAAATCCCCTGTAGGTACTTCAATGGACATGAGTCCATCCCATCTCTGAACCAATGCAATCCCCTCATCACTTACCTCCCCCATCTCTCCATCCATTGTGTGCTTAACCTTATAAGCAGTGCTCCGGACCCACACAGAGACCCCCTGGCCCTGAATATCAAAGATATCTGCAGTGCCACCCTTTTGTACTGTGGAGAGAACAAGCTTCCCTAATCCAAGTTGCAAATACTCATCCTCGCTTTGCTCAACTGGTACAAACAGTAGCGAGTTCTCTACCTCCAGCTTCAGACAAACTGAACTTTGACTCCAATTAATGATGCCTGGTTTCCTGTAGGGCTTCCAATTGGAGATGTTAAAGTATCCTGCTAAACTTGCCAAATAGTTGCATAAGAGAAGAATCTGGGCATGCTGCACATGCAAGATGATCTCAAAAGAGGATCCATCACAACCATTTTTTATGCTTATATTCCAAGTTGCTGGAGGTCCATGATTTACACTTCCAACTGGGTCCTTATCCACATTACCTGATGCCAACCCTGTCCCCTTCACCTGAACATCAGTGGCTGCCACCTTAACCTCCCAATGCTCATGAGGTGATGCAATATTTGATGTGTATGCAGATGCTTCAGGAATCACCACACCAGCCACAATATTTCCTGAATCAAAGAACTGTACAGTACAGGCCTCCAATTGAACATATAGGTTTAATGCACCAGACTCTGACTGTCTCTCGAACATAACCGACTCTGGCCGTAACTCAGCAGGCAGACTTGCAAAGCTACTATGTATTTGTTGACCACCTCTCTCTACCTCAAACTCAGGAGCAGTTGTGGCATTGGTTTTTTGTGGTCCCCATGCTTTTCCCAGATTGGAAACTGAGCCTGGTGGAGTTGTGTGAAGCCTCTTTGAGTTCTGCTCTGTGGAGTTCATCTGAAATCCTGAGGAGACCAAGCAAGGTATAATGTTGTTCTGACCATGCAATCCACCTTGGCCATGCTGACTGTGTGCAGCCAAAAGGCTGTTGAACTCATTGCCCACTGAACTCAAACTTTGTGAAGAAGAGCTCTCTGTCTCCTTGCCAGAAGATGAGCTAGCAGGGGCTAATACCTCAAGGAAAAACTCTTGCAACTCTCTAATATAATTGGGCATCAGATGAAATGCTAGACAACACAAAGTCACTTGCAATTCTGTTTGTGATGTGCCTTTCAACTGGGTTAGTAGTAAAGACAAAGAGACTGATTGTTTCTCTGAGTTGCCTAGCATGCTCTTGAAGTTGGAGCACTTGAAATCAGCAGCTGTTGTCTTGCATTGGCGATCCTTGGCAGTGCAACAAAGCAAGTAGTGCAATGGACTGCTTGGCAGCTCACTTCCATCTTCAATCTGGGCTCCCTTTATCTGTACCTGCAACTTCTCTTGCAATCCTTCCTGTGTGTACCTGCAATGCATCACCTGCAGCGTTCAAATGTGGGCATCTTGTTCCCAGGTGTACCCCTTGAATCCAATTCTGCTCTGGATGCTAGCTTGATTGAGTGCAAATTTGTGAACAGAATGATTCAACTGGTACAAAAAGGGTGGTTGAAAGAACCTACTTGACATTAGTTTCATGTAGTTGAGCAACCAGGGTGTGCTTTGTAACCATTCGTGACACACCTATTTGCTGCTTGTTTTCAAGACACAACTCCAGTAACATAAGTTTCATGCTCAGACTAGATTCCCAGGGCATCAACCTTTTTGTCACCTCCAAGACCTGCAACAAGGTGATCATGTCATCAACAAGATGGTTCATATAGCTTTGCAATCAGAAGATAAATGAAGAGGATCAATTTCTTTTTTTGCATTCTTAAGGATTTGGTGCCTGACTCATACAGGAGAGTGCCACTGTGCTGCAGCTTCCGCTGTAGCCTTGCTCAACTCATCACAGCTCCAAGCAATCTTCAAAATCCAATCTATAGCAACTTGGCACTTTGCAGAAGAAAGGTGGAGTCGAAGTATGGGCAAGCGCACCAAAATCTGTGTCAACATATGTTTAGTCAATCAGAACAATTACTATGATTGTTGTGAAGATGCACGTCAGCAAATCTTCACAGAAATGTAGCATTCAGGTGAAGACAATTTCATTAGAGCTAGCAGAAACCAGGGGACCCCTTCTCTCTCTCTCTCTCTCTCTCGCTCTCTGTGCATTACCAAACAATTCATATTCTGAAGTCCATTCAACAAGGGTTGGAAGTTCTGAACTGTCACCTTTAAGGGAGGCAATGTTGGATCATTCTTGGCACAAACATCAATGGAAATGAACATATGGAAACGCTTCACAAGACGCGACTCTTGATCGACTTCAGTGCTGTTTAAGCCTAAGACACGAACCTGACATTCACAGAAACAAAAAAATAACTCACAATGATTACCATTGGAAGTTCAACTCTGCATGAAAGAAAAAGAGGTATTGCATCTGATCTTGATCACATTTTCTTGCATCCAAAGTCCCGCACTTAAACAACACCTTAATAAACTGATGATCTCTCAAAATTGCAAGGTTTCAATGACATTGTTGCAGAAACTCTGTCTTTCTATCATGTTCAGAAGTTCCTCAATTGCGATACTAATGATGTTTGATAGCCAATGAACACCAAAACATGACAATATCTTTGCAGAGACATGTGATGTTTTGGAAGAATGGATATGGGAAATCTGACCTGTGCACCTGTTACTTGTAGCTCAAAATGGTCATAGTGTGCTGCTCTTGGCTCAAAAACTTGATCCTTGATTTCCCTCTTGTGTCCCTGTGCCAAAATCCACAAGTTTGAAAGCACAGCTTACCAGATTACAGGAATCCTTGACAGAAACTGTCAAGCTCTGAATGTGACTTTGTCCATGACATGAAGAGGTTATCAATTCTTGTTTTTTAATTGCCATATCAAGAAAAATAATTTAGTGATCACCTCTATTCTGAGCAGTGATTCAAAGACTACAACAACTGTAGATGGTAAAGATCTGAAAGCAGCAAGGCATGGAAAAGCTTACATGATCTTGGCTGACAAAGTAGTTTGCATCATGTCTTTGAACTGTAGTGGCTCTTGAAATCCATTTTGCTGATCTACTCTTTGAATAATGCCATAATGCAGGTGAAGCAAAGTGGATTGACTCTACTGCAAGAATCTACAAGTGCCCTCAGAAATCCACATAATCACACATTGTACATACCTTCAGTGACTTTGCATTTGCTACACAAGACTGAGCATTGAAGCTCATGTGATAATTCAATTTCAAATATGCACACAATGATTGAAATAAGGGAGCAACAGTTTTATTTCATCTCTAATTTGATCACAAATCAGCAGCTTCAAACTGTCACCATTGATCAAATTGGGAAAATAAATAATTTCGCTTACAAGTAACCTTTATTTTCAACAACAATCTATACAATCAAAATATGAAGTATGTATGTTTGTGCCATTTGAACCTACCTTTTCCAAGCCTAACTACTCACTCCTTTCCCTACCTATTTATATGGATTGTGAAAAGGCATGCTAAAATCAACAAAACAAATTGCAAAAGACTCACATCCTGTGGTGATCATGTCAAGAATTAGAGAGAATAGATCACCACATCATGCTGTTTTTGTCCTCAATTGAGCAAATTCTGCATTTTGATCAGATTTTACTCATAAGATACAAGCAATCAGATAGAGATGAAAGAAGAAAGAAGACTCACTAATACAATGTTGCTGTTTGATGCCATGGTATTAGCAGAAAACAAAAAGTATGGTTTCCTCATTTTGACTGTAAGGTGCATAGGTCTCCTGTTTGCCATCTCCATACCAATTTGTTACATTTTTCAGCATTGATAGTCTCTCTGGTTTCCATTGATAATTTCCAGGACATGTACAATCAAATAGCAAATTGATTTGAGATGACCAAGGAAGAAACTTCAATCTCCCAGTGCAGGCAATGTCTTAACAAAGATTTTTCATCTGTAATCTCCATGAGAAGCTTCTTCAAAGAGATGTAATACTCACTTGAATTGGATCACTGTTTGTTCTGCTGCTGTTGAAGATGAATCCACCTGCAAAATGGCAAAGTCATTCTAAGCATAGCAAGAAGAGAGAGGGAGACAAAGGTGCCTGTAATCTTTGAAACACAATGCTGGTGAATTGGATCTTGAAATCTATGTTGCAATACTAGGCATTGTTTGAGTTGCAGTTTAAAGTTCCAACAAAATACCTTCTCACTGTGTCCTTGTTGAGAAACTGTGAAAGAGAAAAATGTTGCTATGTGCTCCAAGAATGTAGCCTTGTAGGTGAACTCCACTGATTGTATAACCACCTGTATCATTGCTCACAATGTGCAGACATCAGCTCAGGAACCTCTCATCAAGTACATTAAAATTCATGCTTTTTACAACAAGACCTTAACTCTGAACTCTCATAGGAGCTCCAACAGCAGGCCCTACAACCTTGTGAAGAATTGACTTAGAAAACGGCTGCATAAGGGAGGAGTCCATTACAGCAACTGCACATATGTAAAAATTCTCCCTTTCCTGTTCCAGATCAATTTCCAGATGCAAAAAAGGTGTCATCAGCTCTGTGTTTTGTGCTCCTTCATCCGTCACCATCTTTGCATTCCTCTCAAGTGCATCTCCTGCTGTTGTTGCCTCTGTAAAGCTTCGCATGAACACTGGTTGTTGTCGAGATGATGGCAAAGATGAAACTTCAGCCTTCCACATGCAATTCACAGTTACATTCTAGCACCTCTGGCCTCAATAGACCAACAAGAAGCTGAAAGATGCAATAATAACAGCATTCTAACTTTCAATAGAGATAGTTCCCATTCTCAAGATTCAAAGTGCAAATGAACCCTGCAATTTGCAATGCAGAAGAGAGGAGTGCTACCCTTGGTGCAATGATTTGTTGAGCACTGATTTCAGCACTGGAAAGATCCACAACTTCTACATTGCGCACCATCATGAACACAGTAGCAGACTTTTCACTCCACATCTGGACACTAATCCCTATGTTTTGGATTGACATGTTCACAATGTCACTCCTCAATTTCCTGTTATCATGTAGAGAAACAAAACAGTTCCAGTAATAAATTTACTCTTTTGATGCTTGATCTTGTGAGAAGGAGATGAAAAATCTGTTACAATCAATCATCATTCAATCATGGAAATTCACAGTGATTCTTGTTGTCTGTAATCCTTTGCACAGAAGGGGATGACTTACAAGATGATTGAAACACTTACAAGCTGTGTAGGCTTGCTGAAAATTCTCTAACATGTAGAGTGATGGCAACATGACAGATCAATCCCTTGGATATTTGCAGATTGGTCTTATTAAGTGGCGTGGGCCACTGCAACTTGGTTGCTTCATGTAAGTCCTGCAATTGTTTTGTTTCATCAGAGGATCAGTTGATGAGAACAAATAAACATCATTAGAAAGCCATCATTGCATGGAAAGAGATCCAGAGACCAGCACCAACATGCAATGTTTTAAGAAGAGATCTCCTTACTATGCTGATTTTTGTAGTAACTACAAAGATTTTATGTGCTCAGTATTCATTGCATTATGTGTATTTCAGTTCAGCAAAAAGAGATCATGGAGAGACTGTTTACCTTAACAATTTCTTGCATGAAGATATGACTAGAATTACATGTGTTGGCTGTGCCTAACATGCCAAGAGAAAGCCAGTTGAGCCAACCCTGCTGCTGCTGCAGGACTGCTTTCTCCTGCTGTGGTACCTCTGCAGCTTCCTCATTTAGTATCTCAATTCCATCATTGGTTTCGTTGTCACCAGCTGCATCTCCAAATAGATCCTGGTCCATATCCTTCCTGCTTAACTTGATAATGTACACAACTAAAAGATGGCTAACCAACAAGAGAAAAACAACTGTTGAACAGCCTCACTGCAATACCAGAAATGATCTTGAGCTCCTCACACCAAGACTTCAATCAATTGTTTATCAATCACCCTACGAAGTCCTTAAATTTTTCTGCTCCACTAGCACACATGCAAACTGAAAACAAAGGTACCACAAGGACCAGAAAAGAGACAATTGTTGACATTATTCTGTAATGGGACTCGAGCTTTTGTTCAGAAAGCCCACCTCAAGTGTCATTTGCTTCTCAGCAAGAGATCTAAAGAATAGAATCTCATCCATCTCAAACTGTCTCTCAAGTTCTTCTAATTCTGCTGCCTCGTCATTTCCCAAGGGCTATGCAAGCATCAAAGACATATTTAAGTGCCGGAGACAAAACTTAGCATCCATGAGTCTTTCAAGTGGATCTCAGACCAGAGCATAAGAATAATACGACTCTTCTATTTTCTTGCTTGGAAGTACTTCACTTCCAATACAATTAGACATCTTATCAATTCAGACAACACTTCACTAGTCACACACATTTGTGATTTCAGATTCAAAGTTCAGAATCATGTTATGATCATTACTAACCTGTCCATGCTGCAGATTTTCCAACTTGGCTAGGTATAAAGCCATGTATCTCTTACGGTACTCCCTGCAGCAAGCAATTCTCAAACTTGGCTTTGCATCACTCTGTTTTCTCAATTGCACAACAATTTCAACACCAGACTGTTTGGAAATGTTGATTTCAATTAGTTCTGGAATGGAACACTGAGTTAGTTACTTGCATCAAAAGGCACTAATGAAAGAAAAAATCTGTGCAAATGTACCTGCGCCAGACAATGTAGTTTGCTGAAAGGTGCGATAATCTCTTTTGAACATCAGACAATACTGCCTTGATTGCAAACATCCATAATTTCTTCTGCCACCCACTGCTTCCTGGTTTACCCTTCTGACTTGCTTGTGACTGCCTTTCCTTGTACCTAAAAAAGGCAACAATTTCTTGAACTGGTCATCAGTTCTGTACTGTGGTCAAGAGACAAGTTTCACATTCACAACCGAAACTAGAAACTCTGTAAAATGAGAAACTTTGCAGCTCTGAAGAACTCAAAGCATCAGGTATGTTCATATGAAATCACTGTTTTTGTGCCCGTGACAAAGAGATGGCATCAGAAACCAACAAAACCGCCTGTAGTTGATTGTCATCCAGCACAATTGACTGTCAATCATATGCAAAAATCGTGTTAATCACTATCATGCACATGCCTGCATCATTTTCTCTTCATTACCAAATCTGCACATTATCAAAAGGGTCTTGCAAGACCATGATGTAGAACCTTGAATGGTCAGTCCTCGAATCAGGTACAAAAAGGAACAATCTCTTTCTCCAAACTCAAAAAGCTTATACATGTAGAAACTTGTGTGCAACAAATTTCAGCTTCCAGGCAATGTGATCGAGTAGCTTACATTGAATCTAACACTTTCTACAAAGAAAATGCACAGCAAGAAATACTAAAGAGGATTAACAAGAGGAATGGGAAAAGTCTTTGCTGACCAAATTGTCTACATTGATCACAGCTGCATACTGATGGTTTTGCTCTTCAGAAGACAGATTCTTATTCACCTTCAGCCACAGAGACTCCAAGTCAAGTATCTCACACAAAATCCACAAGAATTTTTGATCATTGTGAAGCAGGAAAAAGAATTGTCCTCATCAAATGCAAATCTTTGAAAGTCACAGTTGTATGCATGTAGCACAAATTGTGAATTTTATGGTAAAGGGCTACGAAAAAGAGAAATGGTGTGCACCATTAGCTTCAAGAAGACATTCATGGGTCGTAAGAAATAAATGATTTGGTCATTGGTGTCTTCTGCAGTTTCCTGTCTCAAACTGCTGAAGAGTAGGTTCTTGCCCAGCTCCATTGAGGTGCTGCCAACTGCATCAGTAAGGGGATTGCAATACAGTGCAAGACGAAATATTTCCACTGTTTTGTGCTCTCGACTGCCCTTTAATTTGTCGCTTGTGGAAGCCCTGCCACCACCAACCCTCACTCCTTCCAATCAATGCCCAAGCTGTGTCCTGAATTCTAGAATACACAAACCTAGCTGTAGAAACTGAAATGCTTTTTGTGGCAACAGTGTTGGTCCACAAGTAACATGGAACTCATTTTGGTCCAATGTATAACCTCTCTTCACCATCATTTCAATGACAAAATTCTGACTAGAGGTTAAGTTTACTGCATGATTGATTTCCCTGACTCAGAAGCTTGTCTTTAGAAACTTGAAGATCGTGACAAAGATGTCAAAGACAGGTGTGAGGGTGAAAAATAACAATGATTCATCACTGGTGCTGATGCTAAGTTTCGATATACTGACACCTATCGAAAATATGACCTGCAAGCATCCAACCATGTCACAAGAATTCTTAGAATTGCTTCTTTAGTGTCTCAGAATGGTGCTTTGAGCTTGGTGTTCTTGTCCAGAAGTAATACCTCCTTGTTGTTTTTTATCTTGTGAAAGTATTGGACATGCACATTGTTGACAACCACTTGAATCTTGTTGATAATCTATACAATAAACAACACCATATCCTCTTGTTACTGTCATTCAAGAATCAACATTGACTTCCTGTATTGGAAAAGGTGGATTTATTTCCATACAGTCCATTTAGATTGCATTAGGTTTAGCCTAGCATCCATTTTTCAGAGCCAGAAATATGTCAGTGAATGCTTTTGAAACTAGTATCTTCATATGAATTCATGAAACATTTCTTGTGGTGTTGGACTTCTGAAGAAGCAGCTTGAAGTACAAGTGATTGTGGCACACCTTACCAAAACAATTAGATAAAAAAGAACGTTTCAGCTTGTTCTCTGCAATCAACACAAAGGATTGAGCTTGAGCAATGCAACAATCTTCAACTCACAATTTCCAACAAGCATAGTGAACCACCTTTGGCTGATTGGCAAATCAACTCTAGTCCCCACAGTGAATACCCCAAGAAATGAAAGTGTAACACTTGAAAAGACTGTTTGTTTCTACATTAGAGGCTATGCAACTTACCATATTGGTTTAAGAGAGATGGCAGATTACATATTACAAACATGACAAACTAAATAAATGCCAGTTGTATACTGCATTCACCAAAGGAGAAAGTTAGGTATGGTCATCAAAGGTAGTCTACCAAAACCTTCTTGCACCTTGTTTTGTGGCTGCATCCAAAAATCCTCAAAATGGGTATAAGTTGCAGACACAATATCAGAGGCCTAAAATTAACATTTACTTTCATGGACTATGCCAATAGGTAGTAGCAAGTAGAAACCTGTTGGAGCTGTGAAACACATTACTTCTGCTCAAACATAACACTTAAAATAAAGAGCAACTCCCATACCAGCAATATTCATTAGAAAGAAAGGGTACTAGGATTGACAATTACCAGGTATGCATTTTGATAGATTTACAATTTCTGCTGTTGCTAGCGCTGCCTTCTTGGTTGCCAATTCTCTTCTTTCTGATGCTTGCACATCCCACTGCCACACCCAACCATTCTTATTGTTACCCATATGAGACATGAACATGTATACTTGCAAATTTGGACAGATTTCACCAAATCCACTAGCAGAATAACAACAGCACATAGTGAATTTTGTTAGCAAATAATCTACCTTTATTGTTGAAAAAATGCAACTAGGAATGTCTCCATCTTCTGTCAATCTATGCCTTCAAAGTTCAAGTGGAAGATCAATCTCACTCTTTAAATGCTGTGTGTTGCAAAAAGTGTGGAAGAAAATGTTCAAATGCAAACACAGAAATAAAGAGAGATATAAATCAAACATTTGTGTTGTCTATGTCTTCACAAGCAGCAACAGAGACAGTAACATCTTCAAGGAATATCAAAATGGGTTCCCAACCCAATTTCTTCCAAGGGATTGAAATCCTTAACTTGCCAATTGCTCCTGGAACCAGCCATAGCCCAGTTGACACAATGACTTGTGTTACGACTCTTACAAAACTTTCAATAACAATGCATGTAGACCTCGACATTCATGCAGAAATTTGAGTATACATTATATGCCATACTTCCATTATTCTGCTCTTCAAACAGGTGAGCCATGTACATCTGAAGGTTTGATAGTCTCTGAGGAAAGTTAGGACATATGCCTTGTTTGATGACAAAGGGCAATTGCAAGTAATCAAAGGCCTCCAATCGCAGCTCCACATTCTCCAATAACACTTCTCCTGCAACATGATCTTAACATTGTGATGATCTCTCTCTCTCTGGTATGTGATACTTTCCTGGTAACCTAATATCTAACCTGTGAAACTTGCAGCCCATTTCACAGGTGATGAGATAAGATTTTAGTACTATGAATGAATACCTACAAGCATCTCATGTGCTCTGTATAGTTTCATGTGGATTGCCTGACATCTGATGGGGAAAGAGTGCCTACCACTGATCAGCAGATCCATCACCAGATGCTCCATGAGTATCACTGGCAAAGTTTAGAAAGGGGTGCTGATGAATTCTGTTTCCCGCTAACAACTATCGTGGTTCCCAGTATGTGACATTTGCCATCAAATGCAAGGGAAGCATGGAAATTCAGAATTTTGTGCAATTCATTCTATGGATTCCATTACCAATCTCATTTGCATTGTGCAATTGATGTTCCACACGATGATGAATGTAGCGTAATAGATTGCAGAAGTTACTAAATGAACAAGTAGTACCTTTCCAGACTCCAACACGGAATTGTTCACGTTGCATGTCCTTGACATAGTGCGAGAAGTAGCCTGCCAAGACTTGATACAATACCCTTTCCAACATTCTGTGAAAATTTCTTCTTCTTCCCAGTGCAGCTGGTGAACTCTATTCTGGCTCTAAAAGCTTCAAAGTAATACTCTGTTGGTATCAATTCAACTCAACACAATCCAAGGTATGCATGCACTTAATCTCAAGAATCGTGGAACATCCAAGCCAGCTTATACTCAGGGCTTGCCACGAATCGTCATCCTACGAGAACCCTGCAAACTGAGAACCACGACAAAGAAGCTCAAAATTGTAGGCTTCTCAAGGGAGCCTGCAGAAAGAACACATGTGAAGACCTATACTCATCACGAACAAAAACAATAACGGAATTTGCATTGAAATCATAACACATACTCGTATCCTGCTGAGAGATCGATCACACCCGCATGGAATTCAAGGATGTTTCAAATCTCAACTCATCATGTCCGCCTTCGACAATCCATCAGATCAGGGGTTAACTGCATCTCAACGAAGATTTGAAAGACCCATGACAGATCATATTGTTTACAATCCTGGTGCCGTTATTGGGGCTGTTCAGCCTGATACAGAATCCAGATCTCTCTCTCTCTCTCTCTCTCTCTCTCAAGATATTTGGGTATTCTGGCAACCGTCAGCGAGGTGATGATGACAATCTGTTAGAATTTCGCAATTGTGCAACACGAACGATGGGGCCGCGCAACCCAGTTCAGAAAATGGGGCAACATCTCCACTTTTATTGCCAAAAGCTGCGTACGGGGTAAATCTTGTAGCAGGTAGTCGGGCAGGAGGCAGTTCGCCAAACAACTGCATCATCTCTCTAACCTCCTCTCCTTGTTATTTGTTCAACTACTTTCGTACCTACTTTGCTTGTAAGTGTTCAGTGGGCTGTTTGTTTTAGTACTTTGCTTATGCGTGTTCAGGATTTTTTAAGTATGTGACAATCGATTTTGTATGACCATAAAGATTCATTATGGACAGCCAATAATGTAGCGAAACAAATTTGTAATAAAAGAGATGTTCAAAGTTTATTGCAACAAAAGGAAAGCATCATAAAAGCCCACAAGTCACTATAAAGCGCAAGAGGACAACTTGGGACCAAATTGGCCAAACACCAAAACTGGTGCAAAAGCTAAGTTTATTGGCTTGTTATTTTTCTTTGTAAACTAAGAACACCCAATTTCATGTTTCATCCCTTATCTTTGTTGAACAAGGGGTTCCAATCTCCACTATGAAGGACTTTGTGGATAATTAAATTATTATCACATTTTGCAATGTTTGAAGGTGTTGTGAATTGAAATGGGAGTTGTAATTTAGATTTTGAGATAATTTTGTCAAAATCTTTGATTTGGAGTCCAAAGCCAAGATAATCACTATGCAAGTTGTGAAAATGGTCATTTGTTGCTTATAAGCAATTTTTGCATCAAACATATCATCACACTTTGATTTTGCTGATTGAGAATTAAACTTGAATTTTGGGTCTATGCATTGAATGTCTCAAGTGATGCATTTTGAAGTTTGTGATGCATTAGGTGTAGAGTAAGGCTTGCATAATTTTTTAAAAAATCATTTAAACAAAATGTTAGGGTGATTTTCAATAGTGCAACCAAAATGGCAACCTCATTTTTTCCAACTACAAGCAAATGGTAACACATGACAAATACGCAATAGAAAACCAATAAGAAAAATAATGAAATGGCAATTTTTTCCAACTACAAGCAAATGATGACACATGACAAATACGCAATAGAAACCAATAAGAAAAATAATGACATGGCAAGGGGAGATAGTTCAACCACTTTTTGGCCCTTCCATAAAATCACATGACAAATTGTTTTTAAAAAATCATATTAAAAAAAATTACAAAAGGGAAAGGGTTAAATTAAAAAGATCAGTTGGGTAAAAACACATTCAAAGGAGCCACCAAAGTGAGTGATCATTCTTTAAATCTACATTTTTTAATGTTTGAAAGATCACAATTGGAACAAAATAATTTAGATTGTCATTATTATTTTTGAAATACTTTCCATTAATTGCAAAGTTTACCTACTCAAAGCTTGATACAAACCAAAAATATTTTTGCATGTTTAAAACATTCAATTTACCTCAAGAGTGAATTGTCCTTTTTTTCTTTAAAACATTTTTATTTTTTATCAAGTGTGCACCATTCCTTCTGAAAATTGGAAAAGATTTTAACATTGATATTAAAAAGGCAAAAAGGACTTGAATTGATAAAAATTGTTTTAATAACCCTTTTGAGCACATTTGGTTCAAAAATGTTTTTGACCTTAAAAATTATGGATTTTGAAAATGTGATTTTAACAAAAGTTGTTCATATTTATGTTGTAGCGGGCATAAATGCATAATATACATGATATAAAATCAATTTGTAATAAAAATATATTTATATCTAAAATACAATGTTACATGGGGTACCCGAAATGCAAATTTAAGTTATAAACCGACACAAAAACAACATGTGTCATGTGCAATCTTTGGAAAATGATTTTTACCTTGGTTCCTTTGATTGTGTTTTCACCCATTTGGCAAATTGTAATAATGCCCATGTCCATGGACTTTAATTAGTATAAAAAACTACCAACATTTTTATTTCCACTCCAACAACCAAGATTTGGAAGATAAATATTAAGAAAATGATGAACAATGTGAACTCACAAATTTTATTTTATAACTCAAACTAACAAGGAAAAAAACATGAGTGCATAATAGGGATAGCAAAATAATGCAAAAAAGTGGCACATTCCATAACAAAACCTTGTCCTACTTTTAAATCATGTGAGGTGTTAGCTTTGAAAAGAAATGTGCCAACTTTCTATTAGGGCAATGTTACAATTTTTAAAGGTCTTCCTCTACAGTAATGAAATTTTGGTAAGGCTTTACATGTGTTCCATATATAATTATGTTTTGATTTTGAATGCATGTTTATCAATTATTTAAATTGATGGTGTGTGTTTGTCACTGTAATTGCATCATGAATGTACATAGCTATTTTTGAAAATTTGGGCAAGTAATGAGTTGTAAAGTTGGGTCTTAAGAATTGTGGTTATCATGGACCCCTTGTCATGTCCCTCTTCACAATTTTAATTTCATGGAGATTTTGAAAGAAGTTGTACCTAGTAGTGTGGTTTTTTTTAACACATCCAAATTTTATATTTTATTTATAATAATCTCTTAAGAAAGGGCAAACCATTTATAAACATGGAGTCAATCAAAGACCTTTGAAATTTTTGAAGACCAAAAATGTTTCTTTTTGGCATTAGGGTGACAATCTTGTTGAAGGATTATAAAGTGCATTTGTGATGCAATGTTAAAGAAAAATTCTAGTTGTGTGCTAATGAAATTTCAACTATTGATTTTAAATCTTGAATATTAATACCTAAATGGGCATTAATATCTAATATGGAGGAAGGTGTCCATTTTACTAAGTTTGGAAAAGATCTTGAAATGGGCAATATCTAATAACAACTTTTAAATCATTTTTGGTGCATTGTTGAGGTATGAAATTGTGACACAATATGATTTCAATGAGGAATTTTTTTGCTTTGGTGCCAATGGAATGGTTTCATTCCAAGGGAAGAACAAGAGTGCATTTGTGCGAAACATGGCAATGATTTATGTGGTTCATGTTCATATTGTAATGCAACAAACAAATGTTGCAATTGAAATTCTTTTGTTATTTATTGTCATCTTTAAAATTGAGAGTTTGCTACAAGCCATGTATTCATATTTCACAAGTTTCCTTGGCGTATGTTGAAGTTGTAAAAGGTGGCAAAGATCTTTTTAAAATCAAGGGACTCAAAATCTTTTAGAATGTCAAAACACATTAGTTGAATATGGTGTCATCACTTAAAATAGTGAATCATGTATAATAGTATGGTGTTTTGGTGGTCTACATATATATTTCGAAAGGTAACCAACATCTCCTACAACCAACTTACACACCCAAATCTAGAAAGTTATTTTCTTAAGTTTGACATCATGTTTGTATTAAACTATTTGATGCCACTTTTTCAAACCATGCATGTGTTGATAAAATTTGTTCAAGTGAGGGACATTTATAGATATAATTCGTAATTGTCAAATGCAATTAAAACAAATCCGAAGTCCTATAAATATACACAAATCCTTGATGGCTCAATACTTGGATAACACTTTCATACCATTTAACAAGCCTATTTGCAACCAAACTTTGAATGTGATGTAATTTGTGGTTGGTAGGCCAAACAATAGGGACTGACTTCTTGGCTTATGATTCTTTTGACCTTTAATATTTGTTAATACAAAAATAAAAACATCAATTGAATATCTAGAAGTGATTTTCAATTGGTTGAAAATATAATTATATACATAGAAATTACAAAGGGTTTAACATAAGAATTGACATACCCATAATTTTGTCAAGTTGTATTGATGGTAAAAAATTTCTTTCATTTTCAATTATGTAATAAAATGCAAACCCAATGCACATTCCTTAATTCCCAACAAGAAAAAGAGTGTGAAAGGTTTGAAATGGAATTAAAATGAACTCTTATGTTGAATTCACAAATGTGTCAAATGACACAAACAAAACAAGAGAAATGTTGTTAGTTCTACATGAATGAACCACAAACTAATTAAAATTCACAAGATTCATCATGGTTTGGACTTGGGAAAGCTACCACCCTCCTCTTGATAATATACTTTACAACTTGTCACATGGTTACATTTAAATGGTCATTTGGCTCAAGGAGTCCTAAAATTGTCAAATTATGAGTTTTAGAACTTTGAGATTCATAACTCTCTCATTCTATTTTAATTCAAAATCTTTCAAAAAAAAACTTGTAGAGCTTGAAAAAAAGATTTTTAATGACATATCAAGCTCTTCAAATTGGGGGTGATTTAACTTTTCAAATCATCAATTAAATGGTAGAAGGTTGCTTTAGCTATTTTATTTTCAATCCTTCAAATAGTCATAATTATTGTTATAGATCTTTATTTTGAAAATGAAACCTCACTTTAATGTATTTGACCTTTTCAATGGTCTAAATAAGACCCAATTTGAACAAGATTTAATCCTTTAAACCTTGATCCATATATTTGAAACATTGTGAATCTTTAGCTTCCAAAGTGTGAGTACCCCTCTTGCACTCTCCACACTTCCTTACATTTAAAGGCATGTCAACTTGGGTTCTTGCTTTCCCTAGGATTATTTTTGATTGATTTTCCTTGTCTTGCCCCAACCTTGGTCACAAGCCCAAGGCTAGAATTGCAACAAAAACTAGCTATGCAATTTCATAATCAAGATTTTATGAATGTTCAAATCATTATTTATCTTCAATACGAAATATTCATCACAAATTTAGCATGTAATGAATTAATAATGAAAATTGTGTGAAATTTGGGTTCATACATTTTATGCACAAATATCATGTGTTGAAAACACATTTGACACTCGAATAAATGTGTTGACGAATAAATTACAAATCTATGAATGAACAAATGTCACATAGATTTCGCTATTCCAAAAAATCTATGTTTCAAATGGGTTTTCAATGCACAATATTAATGTGCAAAATGTACAAATTATGAATGAACAAATTTTGCACAATTTGCATTATCTAATTGTGAGATGCTAAGTTTGTGATGCTTGTACTTTATGCTAAAAATATTTTTCCAATGCATTTGTCCATTGTGAAAACTCACTATTTTGTGTTTAAGTTGTCGGAGCTTTCTAGAGTATTAATACCTGCTTTGCAAGATTCTAACTCTACATATGAAAATGTTTAAAGAAACCATGTTGTACAACTCTTTGACAATTCATGAATTGGACAATAAAATGATCAATGAATCAATTCTTTCCATTGGAATATCTCTACATCCAACAGTGAAGCGAATATCTTTCTTTTCCATTCTAACATCTCTACAGCCAATAGTGAAGAGAGTATCCTAACTCCAATGCAAATGTTTAGCTTGGTCATGTTTTAAGTTGACCTTTTCATTTTGAGAGTTGTGGCTTAAAGCTAAGATGTTTTGGAAGTCCAAGAAGCTCCTTTCCAAGTAGTAGAGACTGAATTTTGGTGAATTAGGCCTGCATTTTTCAGTTTTCCAGGTCTTGATCTTTGACATGTGCCCTTTAGTGGAAGGAAAATCTTGTGTGCAGGCTAAGTATTCTAAAAGACATGGGAGATGGTTGCATCTGAGATTATTTGCCTGATAGATGCAGTTGCTGTGGCAACCGTCAGAATCACTGCTAGACCTATCATGACCCAGTGCCAAGCAACCTGATAGAGTGCAAAATTCTTGCCATTTACCTGCAGCACCAATAGAGCCCACCCATATCTTACTCCTCGAACAATGTAAAATTAACAACAGCAAGTAGCTTAGATCACTGGCTTCAATTCAAGTTTCATGAGCAAATGTAGGTGCACGAAGGTTATTGTATGGAGAAAGAATGGATCAGAACTGCAGACTTGAAATATTACCTTCAAGTACATGAGATGTACCAACCCAAAGTTGAGGGGAAAGACAGATAATGCACCCGTCAGAGCAACAAAGTCTCCAAAAAATGGAAGTAGAGCCCCAAAGAAGGTGGCAATTGCAATGAATGTCCCACGTGTAAGGAAACGAATCAATGTACTGTGAGCAGACCAGTCCCGTTTATCACCATAGTTTCTTCCAAAGAATGTGTCAACAAATTCATACATAGGCAATGCATAGACCTGCACATGAGTCATTGAAGCCCACATTGTGAGAACATGCTGATCAAGAAATGTCCATGAGGCAGTACTGAATGTCGTTGCAAAAGGTTTGTCAACTTAGAAATATTACACCCTGCATGAGCAGTTTCTAGCTAGGGTTTAAGGATCTGAACTCACATGAATTGAGACGATCATTTGCAAGAAGGCCATTACATTGGCAAGTGCAACCCAAGGTCTGGAACCTGATGTGGAGTTCAGTAAGTAAAGATTGACTGCGTTCCCGTAAGCCCAATAAGCAGTCATCATGACTAAGATGATAGGGAAGGTGCCAAGTGTGAACTGCATTACAAGGGCCTTGTGCATGTTCCTCACAGTTGGTTGCCTCACTACTGCCTGCAGTTCTCAATGCACAAACACCACCAGATCAAGCACTTGATTACTACACATATCAGTGCAAAACCAGAAGAACTGAAACATTAATTAGCTACATTGATGGTGGATGTGAGATATAATGCATTGAGGTTACTTACCTGCATCTCAGGAAGGATGTTACTATTGAATGCAAATGCAATTGTGGCCAGGCTCCCAATGGATCTGAAGGACACATCAGCTTTGGTGCCCAGTAATGAGTAATCCCTTGGTGCTGCAGCCCTGAAGCCTGCAAACAATTTGCAGAAGACATCATAAACTTGCTGAGCTCCAATTCCTAATTTTCAGTATCAGTTCACTAAAACTAAGGTGTCACATTGCAAGTGTCATTGCTGTCTGTGAAAATCATGCAAAAAGTAACAAGAATGAAGTAAGGGACAATTTCATACCATCATTGAAAGAAGTGCCAACAGCTATGCAAATGAAAATGAGAGAAAGGAAAATTGAGACAGCTGTGTGGAGCCGCAGTGAATGCATAGTTGGTACAAAAAAAGCAAAGAGACCATAAGTGCCACCAGATATCACAACCCAGATTGGCAGCGTGATTGCTGAGTTGTGGCTGTAAGCCACCCAGATTCCCTACAAGAATCAATCAGAAGCTTAATGCTCTGGAAACTGTCACTGATTCTACAGATTACTATGTTTCATGACATTCTCAGTTGCAGCAACCACGAATGCTACCAAGCTAGTACCATCACTTAACTGCAAAAAAGTTTGAATGGCATCACACAGAACACTTGGATATTGAAAACCATCAAATAAGTTGTGGGGAACATTGCAAATTGTGTGCTCAATACATTGTAGTCAGCCATGGCATGGCAGTATCCTTCAATTCTTCTCTTAAAGAGAAATGAAGTAGAAGATGTTGTGGTGATGAGAGAGAAACAAGGCAAACAGAGTACAGTGAGTACAGATCAACTGGTGAGATACCTGCAAAGATTCACCACACAATATGATGCTGCCAACTGTTGCAATGCCCAAGTTCAAAAACTGCAGAATCCATGTCGCTTTGTACATGATGGGACCTAAAAAAGTAGTCATCATCATCATCATGCACAATTCATGTCAGGATGCACGTATCTCCTTGGAACCAAATCTCTTCTCAAGGTTATAACCAATGTGCCATGCGCTTCATGTTGAAGATTTCAAGGAAATATCAGCAATGCTGTTTGGACAATGAGAATTTATTCAGTAATTGATGAATTTGTTGTGAAGCAGCTTCCATAAGCATTTTCGGCATACCTAAGATATGGCCTGCGAGATCACGAGATCGAATGTGGCGCTTCCCTCCAGTCTCATGAAGAGTAGCCAGCAAGTAGTTGTTGTAGAAGGATCCGACGTAAAATGCTCCCACACAAATTGGTCCCGCGATCCAGCCCAAATACACCATAACGAGCCCAGGATATCCGAGCACGTAGCTGTTGTCGAAAGCCGCAATCAGATGGCATCCCACCTCCCACCATGTGTCTGCAAGAATCGCACAAAACAGATGATCCTCTCGCTCTTCTTAAAAGAGTTCCCTTTATCCAAAAGAACTGTCGTAAAGATCTCCTCAACAGCTTGGAAGTCTTCTTCAATAATTACAGAGAACAGAAGCATTGAGAGAGCGCACAAGCACACGCACACTTTCACACACAAGCAAACAGAAATGGTAAAAGCTGGATTTCTGACGAAAACAAGCAGGTGCCAAAAGGAAATTGGGATTGGCAGAGTTGCCTTTGCCGACGTGATGGACTGTCTCTTTGGACAGGCGCATGTCTGGAGTATTGGAGTTGGAGTTCTCAACATGGTGATTTCCATCTGCTAATTCGGGATCAAGATGGGTCAGTTGCGAGGCCGAATTCCCGATTCCTCGCTGCACTAAATGATTGGTGTCCACTTTGCCGTTGTGATTCTCAATTCCTCCATTCGACATTGCCATGCTGCAGCAGCAGCAGCAGCAGCGACACAATTTCAAATCCTTTGCATGCTTCAGAACCAGGTCGACTGCTTCCTATATCGATCACTTCACGTCTTTGTGACAGCAAAGAAAGAGCTTTTTCCGGATCGTTCTTGAATCAGACAAAGATTGCAATCTAAAAGGACGAGCTATATTTTAGTAATAATTTCAATTATTATTAATTTAAAAAACAACGTGCTTGTATTTTGCGAGGTCCAAGCTCCATAGAAATTCCTCAAAAAAATAGAACTGTCTGTCTGCTATCAATTTTGTAATCAAAGTAATAACCCCGGTTATCAATTTAGCTGGTTTTAAACAATAGCCGCCTGTTATGCACAAGGGTCGGTTATCTAATAATCATTTTATAACCAGGTTGATATTGGCTAGCTAGGGTTGGTTTTAAGTTTTGCGGGCAGCAGGGTGAAAGGGGGTGGGGGGGGGGTTGTTGGGTGCCTTATTTTCAAGAATAAGTTTACATAGTGATGTGTTTGGTATAGATTTCTGAACAACATATACAAATTAGTCATGTAATATGTTTCATAATCTCTAAATGCCCGTGTCTTTTGTAAATCAAAGTTGTGACATGAGTACCTGTGGCCAAAAAGGAGGTTGTGTGAATCATCACTACAGCTCACTGTGTACTGGTTCCCACCCAAATCATACCGCTTTTGAACATCAATAGAACTTATGAATTCATCTCTGATCATTCAGCAACTCTATTGATACAATCCCTGGTGGTACACATTTCATGCTTTCCTACACCAGCAGCATCAACTCCCAACAACCTATCGTCCTAACCAATTGACCTAAATCAACCACAGATACAAGATAAGAATGGTGGATCTGGTGGATCAGATCTCTCTGGACATCTCTCATTAGGCTATCGGGGTCTCACTTGGTATCAACTAACCCATCATTCTCTCATAACCCAATGTTAATCCTCAGCTACCCTCAAGCAATTTTGACAGGAATATATCAAACAACTGGCACCATTGACAGATTTCACTTCTCCCCTAAGTCTGTAGAGCAATGCACAGCCTGTAATGCCAGAGTTCACAAACAAAATGAGCCTCTTCGTGAATGCAAATTCCCCAGGTTTTCATTCAACATGCCCAACATCCTCACAATCTACAATGTTGATGCCTTCTTCAAACTATCCATGGGGCCCCTAGGGATCTTCGTCACTTCCACCAAACACACACACTTTTATTCATGTTTGTGGTTCTACACAAATATGATCTATGAACCCCAATGCACACTAGAGAAGAATTGGAGTTGAAGAAACACAAAGGATCTAATTGAGAGTATTCCTCGCAAACAATCCTCACAAAAAAAAAAGCAAAAACCAAGCTTATCACCTTAGATGGAGCATTTCTACATAAAAATGCCTTGTCATATTTAGCGAGTCAAATTTAACATGGCCATTATGATTGGGTGGTTATTTTTTACTACTCATTTGGACTGGTAGGGCACTGGATCACTTGACTAGTCATATTAAAATAATTTATTTTCAAAAATAAAATCATAGTGATAGGTAAATTGAAAAAAGGTAAGTAGTTAGATGGTGACCTAACCTAACTACCCAACCAAACCTACCTAGCCTAGCTCTCTAAAAATAGGTTGCAAGTATTAAGAATTGAACCTTTCACCTCCACGATGATGAACCAAATCTTTACCAATGAAGTACAACTTCATAATTAAACATTTTAAATTTTATATGTTATGTTGTATATAGTAAACTTACATAAATAGATGAGATGATAATTTAAAAATAATTAAGTAGGTAACATAATAAGTAGGAGGTGTATTGGTCATCTAATTGCCTACCAAATTAAACTAAACCTATCATACCCACCCACCTACTTATCTACCTACCATAATATTTAATTTTAAATTATTTAAATACCTAGTATGAAAATTTGATAAGTAAATAACTACTATGATAACTAGGTAGGTAGCTATTATGGTACCTATTAGGTAGTTAGGTAGGTAGCTAATTAAGTACCATAGTAGATAGGTAGATATGTAATAGGTACCATAACATGTAGGAAGGTAAATACGTAGGTATCATAATAGGTAAATAGGTAGTATGTACCATAGTAGGTTTGTAGGTAAGTAACTAATCCCATCATTAATAGTTATGGACTAGTTGTTTTCCTAAGAACAAAACCTTGCTCTAATTTATAATCTAGTAGTAACTTAATAGTAGGTTAAAAATAATAATGTTGTAGCAACTTGCAGGTAACTTACTAATTGCTACTTCTACCTTAGGTTATTTTACTTAAATTATTTTATGCAGGTTATTATTGGTTATTATAGGTCCTTCTACCTTATGTTATTTTAAACTATTTTACCCTAGGCTTCTTAAGGCCATCCAATATACTCTAGGTTTGAAAATCAAAAAGATTAAAGATAAATATTCAAATAGACTCCTTACAACATAAACATGACAAAGGGGTATGAAATTTTGCACGTGATAATGCAAATAGATTATTGGTTTCTTCATAATGAGGTAAAGATTTTAACAAACTTCATGTAGCAACTTGAAAACTTTGTTGGTTCAAACTTGTGAAAAAAATATAATTCTAGAAAATCACATAATATAGTTTAGAAAGACAACTTCAAGGATAAAATAAATTTCCCAAAACTTTTCACATTAAAGAAATAAAACAATAATGCCTCCTTGATTTTAACAAGTTTCCTTGGAGAAACTTGCATAAAATAATTGCAAATTGTGGAACATTGGAAAA
>Ga0209611_10000651_pt1 | contig 53957 bp, 41 predicted proteins | sample S1TSphgellanicum_3_FD_187693 | JGI IMG/M metagenome (GOLD analysis project Ga0209611, IMG submission 187693) | Host-associated microbial communities from peat moss isolated from Minnesota, USA - S1T2_Fc - Sphagnum magellanicum MG (SPAdes) (version 2) | ecosystem: Host-associated > Plants > Peat... | reverse complement strand
CAGCGGTTACGAACTAGTTCGTAGTTCGTGTGGAGATAGAGTCTGGAGGGATGTGGACCGATGCAAGTCATCGGAGATCGATCAAATTCTCACCAGAATTACGCTGAAATGGTGAGAAACTGGCGGCACGTTGACCTCAAACAGTGCAAAAACAAAAGAGTTGGTGGCAAGAGTTGGGGGCCGACGACAGCGCGTGACGATCCACCAGACTTGTGGACTCCGGGATTTGCGGATCGAAAGTACGTGCGCAACTTTGGCACCGTCCTTTGGCCGTCCCTCCCGCGCTCCCGGGCGCTTCGCCTGGATTTGGACTGCGGACTCTTGGCGGCTTTCTTTCACGAAATTCATTCATCCATCAGTCCAGACGGACGGACGGACGGACCGACCGACAACCAGCCGGATATAGTGCTAGAGGTGGAATCTACAATTTACCGACTAACAAAAAGATTTCCTTTTTTTTTCTTCTCAATTTTGTGATGTTGCTTAAGTGGCAGTAGTCCATAAATGTATTTAGCCAATTTTGGCGATATTCAAAATATGAAAGTATAAAATCTTAAGCACTCTTTCATATTGTAGGCAGTTCTGATGACTTTGGGCGTTTTTTCCAAAAAAAACAGGGAATTTGCGATAGATTTTTTTAATGTTATCTTGATAAATGGCGAAAATTCGCCACCAAAAAAACAAATCACTGATTAGTTTCTACCAGGGATTTTATTTTATTTTTTAGAGATTGATAAAGTTGGCGAATTTTCTCCCCCAAAGAAAAAAAATTAGAAAATTTAGTCGAAATTGCAGTGGAAATTTGCAGATTTGTATAGAATTTTCTACCCAAAAAGGAAAAATCGTCAGGTTATCAAATTTTGCACAGAAAAGCCAAGCTGGTAAAAGTGATTTTTTTTCAATTTTCTGGTGTAGCGAGATTTGCTAGCATCCCGAGGAGGATATAGCACTAAATGACAACAGGACAAGTGAGAGAGTAGAATTGTTTTGTAATCCTGTTGTTATCTGGCGACCTACAGGAGGAGGCCTTCTAAATCTGCCGAACCCAGTCCAAAACCCTTGCTTTTTTGGCGAATTTTTCCTAAATTTTCCCAAAAAAATGTCTTTGTACTTGTAGCAGTCCCAAAACTGATTTCGCATTTTGGCGAAATTTCACACCAAAAAAGAACGCTGGCTGGTAGTACTGACTATTGGTTTTTTAGTTTTATTTTCCTGAAAAAATCTTGCACATTTTCGAGCTCAAAAAATAATAAAGGAATAATCTGACAAAAATTCCCTATTTTCTTTAAGAATACATTCATCAATTTTTTGATTGGACAACGCGATCTCAGAAAACTGAAAAATAAAAATCAAAGACACATTAGAGTTATCCGTACTGTAAGAAAAACACAGCACCAGAACCCTGAGTTTGGTCACACACAGGGTGAGACTCAAAAAAACCCTGCAAAAAAGTACCTTAGCGTTCAAGGGGTAGTGGTGAAACTCAGAATACCATCAATGTTGATGGTTCCTGAGTTTCGCCCGGTCTTTCTTTTTCCCTGAGCGCCTCCACTGCTGCTACATAAATTGTCACGGCTCCTACCTATACAGCTAGTATAAATCCTCTCAAACCTTGTGCATTAAATGCTGAGATTCAGCATTTCCTACTTGAGTTTCAGCATTTTATACTGAGATCTAATAAAATTTCCTTACTTTACGGATACCACTAAAAGAGGGGTTAAGGGGTGAAGTTGGCCCAAAGACAGGGTGAAGACAGGGTGACTTAATGAATATCTCTATTGTCACTTAGTACTTGCTTTTTTTCCCTTTCTCTATCTATACAGATCTTATAGCATTTGGATAACTTTAGTAAATCATCCCAACTTTTGTGTGGGATAACGGCCGAGGCTGGGGCCGCCTAAAGTAAGGGCCCCAAGAGGTGACAGCTGAGGAAGGGATCCACATTGGGAATACTGCCATCCGAGGGTATTATCCCATGTTTTGACCCAGTGGAGAATTTTTTGTTTCATTTTTTTCCCATGATACTCACCAAAGACAAAAATGCAGAAAAAGGGCAGGGCATTTTGCAGAGGCAAACATTGCTGTAAATAATGTGGCCTCCAAATTCACTAAAAAAATTCAGCAGCTTCAGTAAGGTTCCAAAATTTCCATGGGTCCCATACTCGTCATCATGGGCACAATTGGGGATAACCGTACTATCTCCCTAATATTTGGTGGGATCCTGTCATACATTCACCATTACATATGGGGTGGGGTATCTGGTCGAGTGATGTCTTGGGTTTAAATCCATAGTTTTCAAGTTTTGGAGTTTCTTGACTATTTTATGACAAACTTTGGGGGTTAGTAACAACAATTCTGGTTTGAAAATGGGGCTCAAGTTTTGAAAATTTTGACAGAACCGATAGCCCAAAGTTCTGTCGGGCATGAACTCCAATAATACATGCAGCTTATGAAGTCATTGCGTATTTTGTAGGTGTGAACTAGTTGATTGCAATGTTGACTTTGATGTTGTTTGGACCCATTTGAAGCAATGATTTATGACACTCGCATTCTTTCTTCCAGGTGGAAAGTGTTAGGGTGGCTCTCAGAAATGAAAGAGCATAGAAAATTAATCATCCCCTCTTTTTTCAACTAAATAAAAATGACCATAAATATAAAAAATGAAAACAATCCTTACTCGGCTACTTAGCAATCCATAAATATTGAAGAAGCCAAGGAAATAATTCCACAACTGAGGAGTGGTAAACTAAATAATGAGATGACCTGGGGAGCCAGTGTAGTTGCTTTTTCACCCCTCCTTCAAATCACAAGGCCAAATTTAGGCAATTTAACTTGATTCTTTCTCATCATTTCATTTAACCAAAGGCATGGGGCTAAAATTAAATGTGCTATCTGGAAAAACTTTGCTTGCCAGTTTAAAAACAAGGCTGCTTCCTTGTGTCTGGACTGTGAACAGCTTTAGTTGAATATGAAGGTACCAGTTGAGCACCTCTTTTTGGTTTCTTCCAACTGGAGAACTTTGACTTTATAGTTTTGTCACATTATCGACTGCCTTTGTCTCCCCTAGCTGGATTTGGAGATACTTTGGACATGCTTGCAGCATCCTTGGTGCATATCCAGTGTTTTTGGACTCATATTTGGTCCAGTCTCCAGAGACTCATTTGGTCCAAATGAAGTGTGTCTGCCATTATTCTTTTGTAGTGCATCTGCTGCTTCTGTTGAGAGAAAAGACAGAGAAAAGAAAAAGAAAAAGATAGAGAGACTCTTGAATGTTGACCTGGTGTCAATGAGGCAGTTATTTTACTGTTCTGCGCTTTATAGGGGTTTGGGGTTTGAAATGTTGGCTGTTTTTCAGTCCTGCACCCTGGTAAACGCTGGGCGCTAAACACCCCCTAACGAGCTCTGTCTGGCGCTGGTTTCTCGCTTGTCTTTCTGCACACCTTTTTTGGCCTTGCACAGTTCCGCAGCAAACCATGCAACCCGGTTTTCAATGTTCTTCAGTGCCAATGTTCTGGGCCAATGTTTTGCATTACAGGCGCAGGGATTGAAACCCACGAGAGCTCCATTGCAGAGTGTAGCACTAACCACTTGCATACCATCAGGTCTGAAGGGGAGAGGTTTATTTTTCTAATTTATTGCAGATACAAAGTCAAAAAGGGGAAAAATTTTTAAACCCTGCAGCAGAACAACGCAGTTCTCTGCAGAGCTGCACTGTCAGAGCGAAAGCAGCACCCCACAGAGCTCATTAGGGGGTGTTTAGCGTCCCTCCTGGTAAACTGTGATGAGCACCAGCGACAAAATGGGTAGGTAGTAGGTCTTATGTTTTAATCATACAAAGAAAAAGATTGTCATATGCTGCCAACTAGCCATTGCTTTATAAATAAATAAAGAAAGAAAAAACACCGTGTAAGCAAACAAGAGAAGAAGAAAAAAAAGGACCAAAGTCCAAACAAATGACCACACCCAAAAGCACAAAATGCACAATGAGGAGCCCTAAGAGAAGAAATCACGCAACCTAGGACTTAAACCCATCACCAGTAGCACGAAGCATGTTGTGCAAGGATATGGGCGAAAAACCTGGAAGCACACCAAGCTATTGCTTTTGTTTCTTTTTCTTTCTTGGCACAAACAGAAAATTCCATTGCCAGGAGGAGAAAGTACAAAGTGAAGGAAGAACCAGGGGGACTTCCCACCTTGGTTGCATCATTCAATAGCTACACCTACCACACAGAAAGCTACCAAACTAGACACAGCTTTTACTGATGATTTCTGTTGAGAGATAAAAGCAGCTACACCGGCAGCAGTATAATCATCATCAAAACCCTGCAAAACTTTTTTCATAAACACCGTTGATTTGGAAAATGTACAAAGGTATTAGAAATAAGGGAGAAATTAAAGGATGTCAAGTAAGCACAAACTAGATGTCAAAGCTCTCCATCTCAACAACAGATCACTCCTAATAGGTCAGCCATGGCAAGGGGGGTGTGTACTAAAGGGGTGGAAGTCGGGAAGTAGCTAGGTCTACCATTATTACCTGAATTAAGATGGAGGATGCTTGCATCCTTTACAATGTGACTGAAATTTTTTGACAAAGAAAAGTTACCAATATAGAAAGTGAAGGGTCTTTTGTCTTTTTGAAGGTCCAAATGTCATTAGCACAATTGTGTAAGAACACATCAGCCTGTTTGTATAAACATTCAAATATTTCAATTGCTAGAGGAAGGAATTGATCAATGGGGGGTCAATAGCGATAGCTCCTTTCTTTGGCTTAAGTCATATTTAAAGTAACAAATGTTTGAATTATGCAAAATCACAGAAATACATCCACATGTGTTGGGTTGGTTATGACAACTTTAACTAAGGTGTGAATTCCATTTTTGGTGAACACATTGTCAATTCGTTGATAAGAGGAATTGAGCATGGTTGAAAGAAGTGCATGTAATTATTCTCATCCTACGTGAAAGTCAACATCTTGCATAATGGTGGAAAAAGTGTTACAAACTACATCATGAGTCCATGTACATTCATTGCCACAAGCACAACATGTGCACACGTATAAGGTCAATTGGATATGTGCACACACATCAATGGCACCTACAATTGAAAGATGTGGTAGTTTTAACCACGTTTGAAATGCTATGGAAAAACTTAGGGGAAGATAATTGAAAGGCTGGGAACACTAGTTGAATTATATGCCAAGTGCATGTTTAGGCCTAGAACATGATAAAATTTAAGCACAATGGGCTTCAAGTATCTCATCAAAGAGCATATTGAAAAAGGCATGTTGGTGTAAATGCTCTAAGATGGAATATTGAAATTGAACCATTTGTTGTTTGATAAATTATTCAAAAGGAAGAAAACATACTCATGTTAAGGGCGATATAAGATTGCATCCCACTTGAAGTGTTGTTGGAAAAGGAAGGTGTTGATGGAACATTGGTCAACCATAAATCTAGTAACTATGATTCAAATTACAAGGTCCCAACTCCCTAAACAGGTTCATGGGGTGATGGTGGATGTTGGTATGAATTTGATGCCATCGAAAATTATTGGGAGAGAAGCATGTTTATGGGCTAAAAATCCTTCAAAGCTATCAAAGGACTTTGGACCCAAGAGGCATCCAAACATTTGAAAGAGGGAGAGTCAAAAAAAACATAGGAGTTTATGAAGGTGAAAGAAAGAGGTGTGCAAGATAATAGATATAATGATCATTGCACAAAACAATGAATTAAAATTCCAAAGGTTACTTCAACATCACCCATTGTAATAAGAAGGTCGACATGTCAAACATCACTTAATTTAAGGAAAAGGTCAACATGTTGAACATCCTCCAACAAAGCATATTTGATGAACGATGATCTGAATGATGAGGTGCCCAATGGAACCTACAAGACTCTAATTCCTTTTGATGGGGTGTTAAACTAGGATGGAATCTCGAAGTTAAACAATAGGCCAAATGGGGACCATGCTACACAATTCTAAAGTTGGGGGAAAAAACCTTTTAAACAAAGTTTTGTTTTATAATGTTCATAAGCAAACGGTACAATGGAAAGGGGGCCTATGATGTGAATGTCATCTACAATGGATGGAAATAAACAAAAAGGGAAATGATTAACTATAAAACATAGTGCCTTGAAATGAATTAAAGCAAATAATGCCCCTCTCAAAGGATCACTTTGACGAGTTCCCTTGGCAAATGGGATGATCATGACATTACTAACATAGTTATAGTGATTATAAAACAAAGGGGATACAAATGCATAGAATGCATGAACAAAAGGGACATGAATTATATGTGCATGAAGTTTTTGAAATATGACTTCTCTTAACATAAAATTGAAAGCATTCACCACATCCAACTAAAAAACAACCCAATCAAATAAAAGGTCCAAGGTGCACTTAATGCCACAGATTACTTATTCACATTCACCTTTGGTTGCTGTTTTAAATTGGTGTGGGGATAAATGTGTTATAAAAACATCACAAAATTAGAGGCATAAAATGCAACTTGTGAATTGATACAACATTTCCCCTATAATAATGGGATGAACTCCATTTAAAGGTTCAATCATGGCTAAAAGGCAAATTGCCCCATTACATGTGTACTTTGATGTGAAATGTGATCTTATGCAATATGATAACAAAGTTGAAACAAAGTTATGGGAATCCACTTGTAGAGTCTTTTAGAAAAAAGTAGTTTCTAAGGTGATCAAAAACCATCCGACAAGTACATGGACTTACATATAAATGCAACATGCGTTAAAATGTTAGTTTGAAAGAATCAAACAAAAGCTCAAGGTCTTACTCTCATTCATAATGAAAAATGGGAAAAAGTTATGCGATTTATGATGTAAAATGACAAAAGTTAAAGTGGTGTCAAAAGATGTGGGTGCAAAAGAAAATGGTAATAGAGCATGAACTCCTTGAAAGTATTATCATGCACATCCAAGAATTAAACTATGAAAAATGCATTTATGAGCTAGAATATCATGTTGGGGAGGAAGCATTGAAATCAAACTTACCACCAAAGTTTGGGCCTACAAAAAGAATTCCTCTTGTAGGTTTTCTCAATTGCCTCTTAAAAAATGTTTGAGTTGGATCCATTTTTCCCTTTGCCAGGTTGCCCCCCTTGAGGGAGCAAAGCAAAACGCCATTGGGGTAACAAGAGGAGCAAATGCCAAGCTACCACATCATAAAGGTCTTATGCCAACTTGTCCAATGAAAAAGAAAATGCCACTTATACATTATGTTAGTAAATTTGTGATTATACAATCAAGGACAATGAAAACCTAAATGGAAAACCCAAGGGCATTTAATGTCAAAACCTAAACCTAGGTTAATGTAAACAAGGTGGGAGTAAGGAAGGGTATTGGGCCAAGATGGTCATGTAAGTTTGAATTAAATGAATTGTATGCCTAACAAAAACACTAGTGATTGATTAGCCCTCCAAAGGTAAATTAACACCCACGAATGGGGCAAAAGGCTCTAGGTGAAGGTTGTAAGCATGTTGGGGAGATGTTTGTAGGTTGAAGGGTATAATCATGAGCAATTGTAGGGGCTAATAGAATGGGAGGGAGAAAAGGTCCTTCATGTGCATTATTTAAAAGGATTAATAATTGTTGGGTTGGGTCCCCACATTCACACAAAAGGTTGGGGGTCGATAAGGGGAGCTAGTGGGTGGTACATGGTTTGTTAAAATGTAGTTAGTGTAATGGTGTGTGATTTGCATATGAAAGTAGGTGGAAAATGGGTTTGTGGTGGTGTGTGAAAAGGCAAATGGGCGATGTCAACTATGAGGTTCAACGAGACTTGATGAACTAAAAGACATGAGACGTTTTGTGCCCATGAAAAAAGAGGTGTACTAGGAACACAATTACAAATAGGCCCCACTTTTTCATAGCAATCTTAAACCTATGGAACCAACCACACAAAACTAGGCAAATCAAAAGGAAAAAGATAAAAAATTGTCACAAAAATATATATATTTCAAAAGATCATTGAACCCTAACTTTGCCATAGCCTTGGACACCACTGTTGTTACTTTACCAGGTTCAACATAACCTACACACTTTTGAAAACTACTGTGGAAGGATTAGGCGCCCAAAAAATTTTTAATTTGTATTTTTTGGACTACCCAACTATTACAATAGTATGCAACCCTAACAACAAAAAAACACCTTTAATTCAATCCTTTGCTCCAAAAAAACCCTAGAAAACATATGGTTGGTCAATGATTAGCCTTTATGTATTAACACATGGTAAAGACTAACCAAACTGGTGGAATTGGACCAAAAAATTCTTTGTCATCAAATAAAAGACCCAATGCACCCAAAAAAGCCACCACCACCAACAACAACACAAGAAGAAAAGGAATTACCTCAAATAGAGCACCCAAGATAGCATTCACCAAAACTCATCAATTTATTTCTCTCCTTTTCTCACAATCCACTCCATTTCAACTTCTAAAAATTAATGACAATAGCAAGTGGACCAAACTAGTCATTGTTACCAAGTTGTTTTTTTGTCAATGGATCCTTGTTCCAATACATAAAACCTCTCTATGGATCTCTCTCTTTATGTCTCATATTTATACCATAACTTCTAGCTTCTTTATTTGGCATAGTAAGCAATGGCAACGTTCCAACAAGTGAATAAGGGTTGGTCATCATGCAAAGTCTTCTTCAAGTATAATAATGGGTTGTAAATAATACTTTGAACTCCACATCATGCACATCGATCATTTCTACAAAACATTTATTAATAAGTTTCATGAAACATGCCTCTTAGATTCATGGGAAGTTCATGCAATGTCTTGATCCAAACCATAAACCTCTCAAAACAAGCTTTCCAAAATGATATTCAATTTGAAGTTTTCTAAATATTGTCATTAAATATTATAATCTCTAATTATCAAATTTGAAATATCTTAATGTCATATATGGTCCTTTTACACCTAAAACGAATTCAATGTTAAGTTTAAAATGAAAAAAACTAAAGACACCACAAGTTTGGACTCCACACTTGATGTTATTGTTAATTATAGAATTATATCTTATGTGGCACAAAGAGTTAGTAAAATGTTCAATGTAATTTTATATATTTATAAAGAGGTAAAATAACAATCTTCTTTTCAACATTTTAGTGTAAACTTCAATGTTAAATTTAAAATCTAATAATCAAATAAACAAGTTTGTGGTAAACCAAATGTTCAAATTTTATTCATCATGGCCATTGTAATCATGCTCTTCCCCACCCCTGCTCCTTACACATTTGTGTGGGCTTTGAACAAAACACAAGTTCTTCAACATCTTTACATCTTTGCATCTTTTACATTTGCACGCACATTCTAAATATAAATTTTTCAACATCTTTGCATCTTCTACATTTGCACACATTCTAGATATAAGTTTTTCAACATTGAATATTTTTTCATCTTAATCATTTTTGTTTAGTTGCATTGCCAATTCAAAATCCCAAAATCTTGCAAAAATTATCTTGTGATTAAGTGCCATTAGATAAAATAGACAATTTTTGCCCCTTGTCATAAAAAAAACCAAGTAGCCATAAACAAGTTTTAATGTATTGAAAGTAGAAATTTTTATATATTTAATGATCAACATGAGGATAATCTCTAATTTTATCACAATGATGTTGATTAATCATATATTTAATATGCATTCAAGTAATTTTTTAAAAATAACTATACTTTTTCCCCTACTTTTAGGTTGTCCAAAGTTCAAACTTGTACAAATAGGTGAAAATAGATCCAAAATTATTGAATATTTTCCACTTTCAACATGATGTAGCTTTAAAATGTACTTGTAAGTTCTCAATGTTTAAATATTATAGGAGATTACATCAAACTTCTAATGGAAAAATATACTTAAACTCAATGTGACCAATCATTTTTAAACATACTTGTTATCTACTTTTATTGTGCCAAAGTTTCTCAAATTCTATAATCACCTCACTATAAACTCAAAGAAAGCACCATGCTTTTGATATGTTATTTTTAATTATTTTCAATCTACTTTCTTCTACTTGTGTCAAAAACTAGACCATTTTTTAATTGTCTTTTTTTTAAATAACTTTTTTGTATACTTTACCATGTTTTCACCTAGTTATATTTTTATGAACAATGATTAGTGCATTCCCCTTCAATTCCATGTTAAAATATACATAAACTTGTGCCATTTTTCATGTGTTCTCTATTTCAAAAGAATTCAAATGTTCAAGAAAACATACAAATTCTAGCCACGTATAATGATCTTGGAGCACAAGGGGTGGAGTAACAAATGAAGGTAAGCCTTTAGCTATAGATATAAACACTACAAATGTTGGCAAGCAAAGAATTGTAAACATCAAAATTGTAAATGGATGTGTAAATGTGATAAAACAACAATAAAAAAGATGAACCACTAAAAGCGAAAAAAACATATAAGAAAATTACAAACAAAGACAAAATGAATTTGTAACAAAAACCCACCAAGGCAAAAGAGTTGGAGAAAGTTTGAAAAATAATGAAATGAAAAGGAATGAAGAGACAATGGAACAATGAGGAAAAGAGAATAGAACTAGCTAAAGAATGAAAAAATAATAAAAATATTAGATTAAAAAACTAAGATAAAAGGTAATTCAAATGTACCATGACCTTTAGGTCACCAAGTCCTAAGAAAAACTTCACCCATAATGTGATGTTACATGTAACTTTAATAAGTGTGGACATGTTGATTGCAAAAGTTGGGTTATTGACTTGTTAATCATCAAGCCATATGTAGGATTTTCACTTTTCATCGTTACAATTTAGTAAGTAGGTGTTAGTAAAGTTAGAACTAACCAACCTATCCCTAGGTGGGGATAGACCTTTAGAGATTTGAACTAATAAACTTCCTCTATCAAAATTAATTAGTCATCTCATCTATGGTCTTTATCAATTAGGGATGATGAGTTAGCAACGAACATATGTAGGTCACAATTCATGACTAATGTTAATTGTTCTATGGCTTTGTGGCTCCAAATTTTGTTGGTTAATTTGAAGATAGTAGTTCAAATCTTGATCTTATGCCAAGGATCAAATTCATTAGGTCTAATCCAATAATGGTCTTAAGTGGCATGTGGGTTACCAACTAACCATTCCATGTTTTTTTACATTGTACTACATGGATGCCTAGTTGCTTCCTTATTTACCTATTTATTTTGTTGATCACAAGGAATTTAATGAGTTTTGGGGGATATTTTTGAATTATACACCATTATAATCAACCAAAATATGAAAAACTATAAGGGATCATACTTTGAATGGGTTAGTTGTTAGGTCATGGTTTTGAAATATTATTTTCTTCATTCCTTATAAATATATATTGAAAATTTTTATTTGTATATCTAAAACATGGCTAATCACAAAACATAATTATGTGGGTGAATATCACTTTACACTTATGTCATACTAATTGGCAAATAAACATTTTCAACTACCTTGGTTCATAAATTTATTTAACAAACATTTTCTTTCATTGGCCACAACTTTTATCAAATATGAAAAACTTATTATTGTCAAAACTCCCCATCACATAAATCTCTTTTCATTTCTTTTAATAACTCCATGTATTACATTTTTAATGAGCCAAATATTAGGTATAATGTATTATAAGTTATAAACCATTCAATCATGATTTTGCTTTGAGCTTTGTGAAACTTGTTGTGTTTCATTTCGTTTAACCAACTTGCTACAATTTTGCAAAATATAACAAATAGAGGTTTTAAGGCCATCTTTGAAATTCTACAACCTTCTCCATTTCTTTTCTTAAACAGTCACCTTGCTAATTGCCAATTTAATCGCATTTGAACATTGTGGCATTTCATCATTATGTTAACGCCAAAATGGACACTACATGTGTGGTTTCATTTTGAGGTCACCTACCAAGGTCTTATCATCCGATCACAAGGTCAAAAATAGGATAATCCAATTTTTGTTATAGAATTATTTGAATTTTGGGATGAACCTAGCATTCAAGAGTCATTAAAATCCTTTAATGTAATTGTATGTATGAGTATAACACAAAGGGACATAGATTAATAGTGTATTTTAATAATAAATTACATATACCCTATTTAGTTTGGATGAAATATAAATGTGGATTGATTACTTTGATGTCAAGCCTAAGGCTTGTGAGCAATTTAATGTTAATTGAGTATTGAAGTCAATAACCATGGTCATAATGACTTGTGGCAACTGAGTTGAATAAAATATATCTTGGAAAGGATACCAAGAAAAAGACAATTTCTATGGTATTTTATTAAAGAACACTGCTAATATTTTGGATGTTAACGTGGAGATATGGCAAAGGATGATAAATAAAGAGGCTATGTATTTAGAAATTGAGGGTGAAAGCACACTACGATGATCCGCTTTGGGATGTCACATTGCACTACTTTCCAAAAATGTGCGTGTTGGACTATATCCCACCTCAAAATTTTTGAACAATTTTCACAATAGTTTTGCATATTATGTTAAAATATAACCTAAGCAAGATATTAAGAAAGAAATTATTTCATTTCATTTTATAAAATGAAATATTGGAGTATTTTGTGGAAATAAACACTAGTCGAAAAACCTCATATTTTGACTTGTCTTAGGCGACTAAAAGTGTCTTTTGCAACTATTTTTGATCATGTAGTGTACATGTATATTCAAAAACAAAAATATACTCCCAAATAAATTTAAATGATTTTTAATTTTTATGAAAGTTGAAGGTATATTTAACCATGTCATTTCACATAACTTGAACCATGTTTGGATACCATGTGATTAATTTGAAATTTTTCATCTCAAAAATGGAGTTTTTTCAACAAAGATGCGATAAATGTGTGATAAATTGAAATTTTAACAAGTAATCACATTCACATGGAAAATGACAAGCATAGTTAAATGAGCCATATTTTCAATTCCATTAAAATTGATTATTTTAATGATTAATGAAACCTTAAAATTAGTGTAGTCAAAACAAAACAATGGCCCTATTATACTCATGTGTACTATAAATATATACATCTTTCAATAGCTATGTCTCCTAAAGCTATTCTAACATCTAACATTTTTTCCTGATTTGCTTTTGTTTCACCTATATGGCAATTTTTTTAAATTGTTACTAGTAGATGTCTATCTATATTTCTCTATTCCTCTACCATCATAACTTTGATATTTTTGTGTTCAAAATCTAGTTTTCAATTGTTCAAAAATTCAACTAAAATATTATGATGGGAAATCTTCCATTTAATCTCAAACAGACCTACCAATCCAACTTTATTTGCCCATTTTTTCTCCTCCTTCTAGAACTTGTCTAGAACATATTGTTCTTCATGTTGTTATTATAATTCTACTTTGTAAGAGTAAAGATATACCTAACCTCATCGTCCTATTGAATCTAAACCTTTTTTCTTTGGAGATTGGTAACCATTTCTTGTCGAATCTTTCTTTTGTTGCACTTCCAGTTTAAAATTCAGACCTTCTCTAGAGTTTGTTCCTATGTAGGCTCCTTTTGTTGTGATGGTCATTTTTGTTGTTGTTGCAAATTGTCCCATTCTCGCTATTCTTTAGTGTCAGAAATGAAAATTGAACCAACTTGTTGACTTGTGCATGCCTCTCTTCTAAGCTTTTTAAAATTGTATTTCTTCAAAGTTTCTTTGCAATCTCTATTGTTCTTTTTAATCACTTCAAAAGCCCTCTCAAACTTAAACAATAGAGAAGATCTTGGAGAAGAAAAATAATAAACAAGAAATGGAATTGGTAGACCTCTCTTTGGAGACTTAAACTACAAAGGCAAAATGTTGGAAAAATTCTACTCTTCTCTTTCTCTCTCTTACTTTTCTTCTCTTAATTTATGTAGTCTCTTTCTGGATTGTCTTTCTTTTGTGCTCATTATGAAGATAAAAAATAATAGAAACTTGTTTGCAGAAAACGAAAATGAAGAATCGTTCTTTTTTTGCCAATTGTAAAAATGCCATCACCTCTTTTCGTATAATGATGTTTCACTTTCTGCTTTAAGGTTAATGTTTTAATGATTTGTCCTTTTCTCTTCTTTTTTGACATATGTTGACTTTTGTTTGAATTCATATTAACAGCAATATGGGCTATAATTAATGCATGTTGACCTAACAATTCTGCAGATATGGCACTAGGTTCTTCTAATATACCTCTATTTCTAATGATTTGGTGTTATTTACACTACAAATTTATTGTGTCTTATGCTAAAACATTATATCAACAAAATTTTGTTCCAATGTTACAAACGAATCTAACCTATAGTCTACTAGTTATAAGATTGTGTAACCATGGTTTTTGAGTAATCTCATAGCTTGCTGATTCATCAAATTTACTAAGGCTTCTTTTGATGTGAGTAGCTGATTAGTATCTATAGACTCTAAGGACTTGTAACTCTTTGAATTATGAATCCCTTTCAATGTTTGGTCCACATATCTATTTTATTTCAATTTGTTAACATTAAGCAAAATTGGGTTTGGTTCAAAATTGTTGACAAAAACAAGAAGAACTATCTTATGGATAAGCAATATTTTACCCTGAATGGGCCAAACCATCATTTCTTGAATTTTCCCATATGTGTATTTTCTCCCTTGGGAAACCACATTTATAGATAATGAAATTTATTATTAGCTTAATAATAATGTTACATAACATTAGTTTTGTGAAAATAACAATTGTAGGGCCCAAAAAATTTGAATGCACCATACTTTTGGAACAATTATATTATATGTATTATAATATTATACCCAAAAAATGCTCAAAAGGGGGTCACTATAGTGTGCTTTCACCTTGAGCATGTTCTTTTTACATGGTTCAAACAACCAAAGTTCATCAATTTAATCTTTCATCATTACTTTCAATTGCATTTTTCTAGAAAGTATCAATTTTAATGGTTTAAGATTTAAGTTTGGATGTGGGAAATTCATAGTAAAAGTGGATGTTTGAATCATGAAATGTTGGGTTATGAAAGGATCATCTTTATAAGAGGTTTTTATTCAACAATTTTCAAACTTGAATACCAATAATTTAGGGAAAGAATGAAAGCATAAAATGCTAAATTTTTTGAATGCATAGCTTGAGAAATTCAAACATTGACACTAGACTTATTACAAGTCATGTTTTTCATGTTGTCTTTTAGATTGAATTTTAGCCGAAATAGACATCCAAATAGGCTAACATTATAGATTAAAATGACCAAATGTTTACAATAGGTATAAAGTAGCATTTCAATCAATACAAGCTTGACAAAGTGGTTAGTTGTGTGCACCGTGCCATGTCTATTTTCGTTGACAACTATTCATTTCATCATGGTTGTTTTGAATGAAAACCACCAACTACTAACTATTGTAATACTTGGGCAACTTTGACAATTCTCTACTAAATAATTACTTTAATCTAAAATGTTTAGTTTGGGAGCTACCTTCTCAATTCTGAAAATTTCGACATATGTGTAATATATCTAATAAAATTCATTAGTGTTTTTAAGATATTTCATTATGTTCGTGGTTAGATGGATGTAAATTACAACTAATTTGGTCAAGCAAGTCCCTAGTTCAAAACTAGTTGGCACCTTTGAATGTGTTTTTGAAAATTTCGATAAAAGGGGCTGACTTTTTTCTGAAAATTTCAGCAAAGTTGAAAATAATTTAATTTATGCTAGAGCCACCTAGGTCAATAATGTGGTTTGTCTAACTTGACTAAAAAATAACATATATCCTAGTTGATGTTGACTAATTGGTACCATAAATCACATGACTACATTGTAATTAAAATTAACCAATGAAGCTACCTAGGGATATAAACTATAAAAGTAAGCCTAGACATCTAGTTATGACTTAGGCACCTTACGCATGTAGGTGTGCAAACCCCTTAAACATGTAAGCATGTACATGCTTCATTTTCCCCCCTAGGCATGAAGCCTCCCTCCACCCCCCCCCCTCTTTTACACGTAGGTTTCACTCCCCTTTAAGTTGCACATTTTAGGCTTCTTCCTTGAGGCATGCATAGGCCTCCCTCCTCCCCCAAATCATATAGGCATCTTTTTTTTCCTTATGAATATACCCTCCTTTCCCCAAACATGTAGGTTGCTTAGGTAAGGAAATCATGTGTAAGCATGAAAACATAAACAAAATGCCACAGAAAGGGGTTGAATCCTTCATCTACTTAACCATAAGCCAAGTCCTTAATTCAACTCATTACAATTCTTTAAATTTTGACATATTATGACAATACAAAGCTATAAACATGAATCCATTTCAAATCTTCTTATGCATGTCTTACATTTACATTAATTGTGATATCATCTCAAAGGAATGACATCACATTGCTTTATTGTAGGGTTTATACGCATGGAGCAAATGGGGATGTAAATGGTAAAGGTGTACTTGCCAAGCCTTAATTAAAATGTCCTTCCAGATATAATCTTAGTATGCACTTAGGGATGAGTACATGGACAAAACATATTTGTTCTATTAGATGCAATTAAACACCTTAGACTTTTGATCAATGTAAAGTGAAGGACAAAAAATTTGAAAAAGGGTCCAAACATGTTAATAAGAACTAGGGTTGCCTCTGTAGGTGATTGTTTGTTTTGAAATATTTTGTATGAAAGTTGAAAAAATCAAATTTGACCCCAAAAAATGTTGCAATATACCATTAAGTAAATATAGGTTAATTAAAAAACTTTCCAAAAATAAGAGTCCTTATGTTTAATGAATGTTTTGAATATTTTAATTTCATTGCATTCATTTCAAATCATACCACATGTTTTTCATAACATTTTATAAACATTGTCATGAGAGCTTTTGAATGACTTCTAACATTAATAGAACTTTTGACACTAAAACATGAAAAATTAAGCATTAGTTATACTTGCTTTGATTCTTATTAGTGTGATTGCACCCAAATGGATTAAATAACATTAGTTTTGGCTACAATTTGTATTTTGATTCGTAACTTGAAAATGGTTGTAGTGTATAAATAAATAAAAGGTCCAACCATGATAAAGTAAGCCAAAAAAGTAGTCCTAAAAAAACTTAATTTCAAAAACAATCTCTTTTCAATATTAACATTAAAATATATATATATTAAAAACCTATTTAAATTGCATTTTGAAATCATAGAGCATTTCATTGAGTTTATTGTAAGTTGTACATAAAGTTTGAAGAATTTCTATATAAGAAAAATAGATGAAAAGTATGTTCTAATTTGGTTGATTGTTCAAATTTTTCAAAATACTTTTACATTAAAACTTTGATAGATTATGTATAGAATATGAAAAGTTAAAATTATATCCATACACATTAAGCCTTCATTAATTTGAAAGTATAATAATTCTAATTGATGTTTTGCTTTCATATACTTGTAACTCAATTTTGCATAATTGTGATATGTACCTTTTATAATATTTCAAAAAAATGTATTTAAATGCATATTAATACATGTGTTTCTTCAATATTATGCAATATCATGAATTCGATACATTAAAACATATTTTATGGATACTTTCCAAAAAAACAACAAGTGTCTCCGACTAGCATACTTTACCATGCTTATGCCCTAAAGCCTTAATGCTTTGAAAAATAATAATTTATTTATATTTATATATATATATATAACAAATGGGGCATTGGATGACTAGGTCCAATAATTAGTGCAAGTATGCCAACCTAGAAGTGTTTATGATCATGGACAACATAACAATTCGCTTGTTGCATAATCCATTGAAGCATGATCAAAATCACAGTTTTACTGCCTTAGCTATAAATAACTTGACCATCAGATTTTTTCCCCCAAATTTCACTAGTATTGTCCAACCAATGGACAAAAGCATAATTGATTCTTTCAAAATGCATTACAAAGCAAACTTTAAGTTACAAGAATAGGTTTAGGGTTTTGTCATCCAATTGAAAATTTAAAATCATGATGGAATAACTTGTTCAAGCCAAAGGGAAAGAGGAATATAGATGGAACCTTGGGAACTTTAAAACCTTATAAAACATCTATTGTACATGCATGGTAGATTCAGCACCTTCAATTGAAGTTTTCTAAACTTTGGTTGATGAACAACATAAATTTCTCAAAATTCAACACTGCTAGCGACATGCCCATTTGTGGCTAATGTTCTAAAGCTCACACGCTCTCTTTATACTTGATTCTCATTCACTCCAAAGCACACACTCCTCATGTTCACTTGCACACAAAAGCAATGAAAAAAAGAAATATATAGAAAAAAGAATAGACAAAACACAATAGAAGCTAAGAGAAGGAGGGAGAGGTAGAGACAGTTTTGGCAAGAAATGATTTGAGGTTTTTGGGAAATTGTGTAAAACATTTATCAAATTTTGGACATATTCCAAATTTTGCTTGATTTTTTACAAAATTGCCTTCTCCATAGGTTTTGATGTACACTGCAAACTTAATCCCAAAGCTAATGTTATAGTTGGAGGAAAAATACATGAAAATGTGAAGAAGCCAATTGGATTTAAACTATATTGGAAACACAAAACATTGATGTGAGGAGAAAACTTATGGATGATTGCCACTTGATTGACATCACAAAATTGACAAAAGGAAAAAAACATTAATTTTATGCAATGTTTTTTATTTTTGGTCTTCAATCTTGTGATGTTGTTGAAGTGGAGAATAATATTTTCTTTTTGCAAAATTTCACACAAATGTGATTTCAAAAAAACAATTGGTCACATATTCCCTATTTTTTGATCAAATCAAAATATTGAAAAAAGAAAAATGTAAAAAACATTTCACCACATTTCAAGAAATTTCAACTTGTATTTTAGTAATTTGGTGACATTTTTTAAAGAAATTTTTAACTTTTTGGGCAAGTCCTAAAAACCTATTGCCATTTCATGCTACATCCTTCTTGGGGTGCTCACAATCGATGCAACATCATGAAATTGAAATTTAAGAACAAGAAAAAGAAAGGAAAACACTAGTAGCAATAATGCATAAAAGGAACTAGCCAAGTCTTGTTATAAAAAATATAAAAGTAAAATGCTTTAGAATTTCCTCTATATTATTGGCTATTTACCAGAATTTGATGGTATAGAATCTGCTGGGGGTTTTTTCTCTTTTTTCTTTTTGAAATTTGGGTGACTAGAAAACCCAAAACCCCCTTTTTTCCAATTTTTGAGTTGAAATTTTTGTTGAGAAAAAACACTAACTATAACTCACGAGCCACCATAGCTTATTATCACCCATAAATTGGTTCACAATTCAAGCCAAATTCTTATCCCAAGAAGCTACATGAATGTGAAGTCTCATCCCCATAGACCAGGGTTTTTTCTTTACCGGCAAAATTTCGACAAAAAGAGAAATAACAAATTCAAAATTCAAAATTCAAAAATGAAGCAATAATTTTGGAGGGTTTCAATCTCCAGAAGTGAAGGGGGAAAACAAAAATCAACAAGTGCCAGATTTCTATATTGGGTTTTCAGTGTATATGAGTATAGAAAGTTGTTTTGAAGATTTTATACTTCATATCTAGTTTATAGTTAGATTTGGCTAAATCTTCCTAGGGGTTGATCCCTGATTTCTCTACATCTTCTTATGGATGATCACCACTTAGACTACATCCAAAAAATTCGTGAGAAAACACTTGCAAGAAGGTGCCATCCAAATTAAGTAGACGGAAACAATGTCTTTATTCACATTCTTTTATTTAGTGTTTTAAACCTAGTATGTATGGAGGGAGGGTTATTCATGTACTAATATATGGAGGGTGTTGAATAGGCTTTTGTGTAGGAGAATTTTTTAATTTTTTATTTAATTAGTTGTTGGGACCCTGCCCAAAGGTTCAAATTTTTTTCTTTTGTCATGGGCATCTTTGATTGAACCATCACCCCAAAAAAAATTAAAATTAAAATCAAGCTTGAACAATCTCAAAATAGATATGTTGTAATCTCCTCTCTTTTGAGTTGTGTATGCAGGTTGCAAGAGTAGAAGGGATATGGGATAAAAGTGAGGAGCTATTGGGAACATATTGGGAACTTGATGTGAAGAAAGTGAGAAAGCATTGGGAAATTTTTTTTTTTTTAAATCCAATACCCCAGCCTCCCTCAAAAGAAAAACAACCTGAGCCCATTTGATGTATTTTGCTTCGCATCATTGGCTACCAAAAACCAAATTTGCCTACCTGTGTAATTTCCCGTTTTCAGCCGAGGCTTATGGCTAGGGTTTGAACTATGTGTTTTGGGTGTATGGGTGTATAACCCTATGGTGAGGGTATCTATTGTTGGTTGTATTAATTAGTTGTGGTGCCTCCCAATTTCAATTGTATTTTTATTTTTTGGCATGTAGCTATTTTGATTGGCCCATCACATAATAAATAGTGAAACTTTGAGAGGCCTCTCAAAATAAAAGTTTTTTTTTTCAAAAAAGTTTTTATATAGATGACTTGAAACAAAACCACCTAATTACTTTGTAAGCATAGAAAATGAACTTGCGGTGCACTTACTCCTTCTCCTTGTCTTTCAACTAGTGACTCTATGAGAGTGAGACTTACACAATTCTGAGATTAAAACTAAAATCCTTGTATACCATTCACCCAAAACAAGTTGCCAAAATTAAACAAATTTTATGCAACACAAATGTACTTCTCAAACTTGCATAAAGTTTTACTCTAAATAAGTGTTTTAGGATAACCAACTTGAATTCAAGTTAAGTAAACTAAATAAGTGTTTTAGAATAACCAACTTGAACTCAAGTTAAGTAAACTAAATAAGTGTTTTAGAATACCCAACTTGAACTCAAGTTAAGTAAACTAAATAAGTGTTTTAGAATAACCAACTTGAACTCAAGTTAAGTAAACTCAATAAGTGTTTTAGAATAACCAACTTGAACTCAAGTTAAGTAAACTAAATAAGTGTTTTAGAATAACCAACTTGAGCTCAAGTTAAGTAAACGTAAAAATGACCCCCACCCCAAAGGAAGGAAAGACAAGCATGTGGTAGTGCACACACACAACCTCACACCCCCATCCGCAATCCCAAAAGGGGGAAGGAGGAAAAAAAAAAAAAAAAAAAAGCAACTCCTAGATGCATTTCTTGGTAGTCCTTTCATTGTTTACATGAAAATCCTACTACTAAAACAAATTGTCACCACCTAGGCTAATTACCCCTTTTTTTCTTAGGCTAATTGGAATTGAGGTACCTACCTAATTAGATGGCCAATGGAAATGGTAGAAAGAGTCCACAATTATGGGGAACAGTGTCATAGTTATCTGAATAAATTATGGGAACACGCATTGGAACAGGCCCTGCTAGAACGAAGCCCTAGAGACCGGTCACGCCCCCCACCCCTCTGGGCGCTTTGGTTTTGCAGCGACTGAAGCTGCATCAGCTATGGCGACAAGCTCGCTCCTCACCAGCATTCGTACCGTGGGGGGAATTGCTTCTTCGCAATCTGCCTATGGCTGTAAGCTTCGTCTCCGTGCAGGAGGAGCTAATAGCAGTAGAACATCCCCTAGCGTTGTTCTCGGTGTCAATGGACCTCCTTTCGGAAGCCCTTTGCAGCAGCAGCACTGCCGCACAGTTTGGACGCCTTCTTTGGGGATGGGAGCACGGAGACCAGAATTAGGGTTAAGGTATGCGGAGAGTCCATCCGCCCCCTCTCGATATGGACAGTCGGAGGAGCCTCAGGATGGCGAGGAGAATGTGCGAAGGGGGAGCAACTTGCCTCATTTCTTCAAAGAATTGTCGAAGGATCCCGGGGACCCTCCGAATCTTTGGCTCTGGGCATGTGGTATGAGTGAAACGATTTTCCGTTCTTTATTTATTTTTGTTTCTTTGCGCAAATGAGTCCGATATGGAAAAGCATGAATTCGGAAGCACGCCTGGTTTCAAGCTACTATAGAAGGAGAATCCCTTATTAGATCACTGGTGCACTGTAAGTGTAGTTGACAAACATGTTCATTGAGCTGTGGGTATCTACCTGTGTGCTCAATTCTGCTGGTCCCTTGAGTAGAATGCACTTCTTGAAGAAGGGTTTAGGGTTTAAACCCTAAACCCTGGTGAACTGTAAATGGCAATGAGCTCATAGCACTCAGGTCTTAGTCTTTAGGAGTAATTCATGCTGAAGACCAACACCTCTTCAAGCTGCTTGATAGGCATTGTGTCAGGGACATGTGAACTGCATATAGTGTTTGTACACTAGAAGATTATGATGCAGGAACAAAAGCTGCACAAGGGGGTTTGGACCTCCTGAAATTCTTTGATATGGACCATCAAACCAGAAGTTTCAAATCCAACCTGATTTGCAAATGATATGGAGTTATGGCAGGGTTTGTGGTGATAGTCTTAATGAGGGACACCATTTTTCGAGAGCTTGCCCACTGGGTCATTTGGGCTGGACGGCTTGCCCTCTATGCAGCAGACGCTCTAACTGTAAGTACCTTCAGACCCTAGTTTGTTTGTTTGTTTGTTTGTTCAGTTCTTCACAACAATGTAGCCAGCACTTTGCTGGTCTCTGTTGGCTGGCAAATTGAAATTGGCAAAGTTCTGTTTGCAACTGACATTGCATTGGTCTCTCTGAGGAGTACATCCGCTATTATATTGCAGTGATTGTAAACATTAGCAGGAAAAATGCAAGTCTAAACTGTTGTGTAAGCAAGTGGAGATTCTTGTCTGTGCTAATCAACGGTTTCAAGAATGTTTGCAGCTAGGGTTGGCAGCTTTGACAAACATTGCAGCAGAGCCGATTGCAGTGGTCCTCACTTTAGTTGGATCAGCTGCAGTGGCGGTTTCAGATCTTTACCACTTTATTTTGGATACCACTCCTGTTCTAGCTCTTGTGAAAGCTTTGGTTCTCTCCTCTGCAGTTCTCAGCATAGGAGATGCATCAGCCTCGACAGTTAGGGGCTCTGAGTCCCCACTAATCGGTGTTGCAACACTACTTGGGGTTGCAGGTGTCCTTGAGGTTTTGAGCCCCATAGGATTACTGCTAAGTTTAGCCCTTCTCACTGCCTATGCATTTCTGATACAAAAGGCAGATCTTGTATCTGGACTTATGCCAGCTACGGTCACAATTGTAGCTGTCTCTGAGCCAGTCTTACAAGTCTTGGCATTCTTGTTGTTTGTTATAGTGTCAATATATGCCAACTGGAAGTTGACCCCTCAACAAGAGGAGAACAAGGTTACTCCCAAAAGAAGGAGGGCACCAGTGATCCTTCTGGCAGCTGCATTTGCTGTAGCCATCACTTTAGCAGCCCGAGTTTTGTATGCCCGATCAGTAGCTTGGCTTTTAGTTCGATAGAGGAACAGGATCTCTGCTTGTCATCTGTCCAAATGGGAACAACTTTTCTACAAGACCACTCTGTGAAACTTGGAAATGCGCTTGACAGTCGCAGCAGTACATGAACTTGACATGAGTCACTCCAGATTGGTATTGTAACTAGTAACTCGCATAGGTTGGAATTGTTCATGTCATTATAACCACACCATGATCACTGTTTGAACCATGTTTCAAACTACTTTTCTCTTTGCATTACAATGTTCATATGTTCTGGACCTTCAGAGATTGTTTGGGTAACAAAGTACAGTCCTCATTTTTTACATCTTGACACTGATTTGTGGATTAATTGGATATTAGGAGAGTTGAAGGCAGCAGAATAGGCTCTGGGTGATGGAACAAATATCACATTCCATGGTCCAGAAGGTGCCCAATCACTCCTCTACCATTTTTGGATCTCTATTTATCCACACCTGAATTGGATTCAACTGCCATTGCAATCAGCAGCTCAAAATATCTATTATTTATTAAATGGCTAGTGCAGGAATCCCAAATCCAAAGACAGTCATTTGGATTTTTATCAATTTTACTGTCTCAGTAATTCTGTAAGCCATATCTGCTTACATTATGACAACTGAAGCGATTGCATTTCTTATAAGATGGAATCAAGCTGCCCGCCTGGTCTCCATGGCCACTGCCAACTTATCCTCCTGTCATCAGTCAAAGAGCACAGGAGTTGTCCAGCTGAATGTCTGGAGAGAGCCAATGCAAATTTGACATATCAGTGACCGTGCACGTCAGTTGGTGATACAAAAAGACTCTGGTTGGAGTTATTTTGTTTGCATTTGCTAATGTGACTTGAGTTAGTGGATTTGAGGTTTTCTTGATTGGTTTGACAAATAAGTTTTCTAGAGCAAGCACATATTGATGGAGGATATGAATGACATGTTCCAATACTTCCAACTAGTGTGCATGGAGCTGCAGCTGCTTGGCAATGCTTGCTCTTGTGCTCTGCAAGTGGCACACAAGAAACTCTAGTGTTGGATTAGGAATTTCCAAGACCAATGTGCTGTTGGTCTTCATGAGTCTTAACCCAAACACCCATCATCTGCAAGTAAGGTGATTTTTCCTTGGTGGGAAGGTCATGTAAGGTGATTTTTCCTTGGTGGGAAGGTCATGTGTATATTGTAAATTAAAACCTAATCTCTTAATCTTCACTCTGTCTCATTGGAAGTTGCCAAAAGAACAGTCAGCAACCAGGAGGCTATTTGTTCACAAACCACCTCGGGTTAATATCAAACAATTTCTTGCTTGGCATTGTACAACTTAAAAAATGAAGTGCAAAATGGCATCACACCAACATAACAAGAACATCTAAATTGATGGTACTCCTTACATAGTTGACAGATTATGCAAAGTAAAAGATAATGAACTGAATACTTAAGGAAAGTCTACTCTACTCATGATTGCACAGTATGCAGTCATTTGAAAATGTCATAAGTTCCACACAATAGACCTCTAAGAGTACAGTAACATGTAAAATAGTTCCATACACAATCAAGGTTAGCATGCTTAACTAAGCTCTATTACAACCAGATCATGAGATCAAAACAAGGACATCATTTAAGTGATATTCATTGCCACTGAACCCCCTCATTTGGCACCCACACTAAATAAAATGAACAGAATTGAAAAACACCAGAACTCACACGACATAACACATCTTGCTTCCTTGGAATTCCACTTCGCGACAAACCAATATCTTCACCATCACCATAGCCTTTATTTTGAAAGATTTCACAACAATGTAACACCTCAAAACATGCTGATCACTACAATTAAAACATGATAAGAACAATCCTGACCTAATCAACATCACCACTTAAAACTTGGGAGTTTCCACACAACAAATGGCAAAGGTGGTCCTGCTCACAAAATTGTCACACCAAACCCTAAACCATTATTCACACAAGCTGGAATATAAAACCCAATATCTAATCACCCAGACCAGAGTTGTTTTCAACTCCATAGGTTCCACAATTGTAAACCATGTCAACCATGGATAAAATTTGTCATCCTCATAAAAAAGTCAGGGGAACAAATGCCTAAAGTTTGTTTTGTTAGTGCAAGAACAGATTGTATGTGAAAAGATTTTATATAGAGATGGTCAGGGTATTCCAAATGTCTTATGGATTGGGGTAATGGTGTGAACATCATGCCCTTAATGACCATAAACCCTCAACCATGACAATTAGTATTGCAGATCATATAAGGATCCAACCCAATAGGCAAAATGCCCATTTGGAAGAACACACAGAGAGCGTGGATCATATACCAACTTCCTAGTGAGTCTCTGAAAGTCACTACTTGCTATTAGTTTTAAGACATCTATAGTTGGTGCAAGTCAATGCTCAAACAAATTAGTCTACAAGAACTACTAAAACTCTCTCACTAAGATAACCTTTCTAGGGTCTATCAATAAGGACATCCTCAAGGACGTAACTTTTGAATCAGAGAGGACAATACTGATCAAATCTGTGACATAGAATCTTTTTGGTGTGATATATTTTTATGTTCATTGCAGACGTCTCACCCAGAAAGACAAAGTCAAAGAATGGAATGAAAAAGCACATGGATGCACACAATTAATAGGGAGCTCACCTTACATTGAATGCAATGACAAAATATTCAAGAAAATGGATGACACAACTGCGTTCAGAGCTATTGAAATTCCCTCAGTCTCGCCTGCTTCATTTATTGTGGTGCTTAACAACCAAGCTCCCTCCCTCCATCAGTGTACACAATAGTGCTATGAGTAAGCAGAAGCAGGGACTTAGCTGAAGTGTTCTAAGCCATATCCTTTGCCATTTTCTCAGCCTTCTGTGCCACCTCCTCAATCCCCCCAACCATGTAAAATGCTTGCTCTGGTAAATCATCATACTTCCCCGCCAGTACTCCCTGCAAATCACCCATTTCTTTGTGTCAGATGTGCCTCACTGCACAAGCAGCAGCAAGAGACTAAACAACACTTTCTGACAAGACTTGTGAAACAGACATTGAGACTTTGATACTGTAGCAATCTTTTACATGAGAATGCAGGTGATACAGATGGGTAGTGATTAGCTACCAGACAGGGCAACTACATCCAAAAGTTCAGCAGATTTTCCCAAGGAAAAAAGCATACTAGAAGCAAGAGATCAAACATCATAATACACATGCAAGAAGGATAAGCAGAGGCGCATAATGACCTGGAATCCTGCAACACTGTCCTTCAAATCAACGTACTTCCCAGGAGAGCCTGTGAAAACCTCAGCCACATGGAAGGGTTGACTCAAAAACCGCTGCATTTTACGTGCACGGGCAACCGTCATTTTATCATCCTCGCTAAGCTCATCCATACCCAAAATGGCGATGATATCCTGCAAATTCTTGTAGTTCTGCAATATCTTCTGCACTCCTCGAGCACAGTGGTAATGCTCTTCACCCAAGATGCGAGGTGATAGCATCCGTGATGTTGAGTCCAATGGGTCCACTGCTGGATAAATACCCAGCTCGGAAATCTGCAAATTCCAAGACACCACAAACATTGAGTATTGCCTGACTGTACATCTTCCAAAGATCCTGACTATGTTGAACAGCAGGCCACTGAGCCAGCTTCCAAAATAAGAGAAAGCACAACATCCAACAATTAGTGTTAAGAAACACATCAATGAAACACGTAAGACTCTAGGCTTAGGGTTAGGACCATTTTTTTCTCTTGGTCCTCATGCTCACCTGGCATTGCCATGAGTAAGATGTGTGATGGCACCTAAAGCACTCAAGAATTCTAAAGTTAGGGGTCACAGCATCACGTGTGAGTTCCAGTGGTAGTACAGGCTGTGGAATACAGCCCTCAAAGAACTCACCTGCCTAGAGAGCACTGTTGTTGCATCAAGATGAGCAAAGGTAGTTGCAGGGGCAGGGTCTGTAAGATCATCAGCTGGCACATATATGGCTTGCACTGAGGTAATGGACCCCTTCTGGGTGGTTGTAATGCGCTCTTGCAGACCTCCCAAATCTGTAGCCAAAGTGGGCTGATAACCAACAGCAGACGGAATACGCCCTAAAAGAGCAGACACCTCTGAATTTGCCTGTCCAGTCACATCATGTGTATACAATACAACCTCAAATCTCTGTGATTGCCTGTCTCTCCAGAAAACAGAAACAATTGATTCCACTTTACTATTGTGAGCTATTTCTGGATACAAAGTTGTTACTGAATGTGGCACCATTGAAGACCCAATGCGGGCCAAGTCAAAAGATTTTTCTATGTCAGTGTCACAGGACTGTAACGAATCAAAGCTCAAACCTAGTCCCCAAGTCTTCATGACCTGCGAGATAAGCAGGGAATAATATCTGAGAGACAAGGCTACATATCTCCAGAGACCACACCTGAGTGAATCGGAAAATGTTGTCAATGAAAAACAACACATCCTGGCCCTCTGCATCACGGAAATGTTCTGCAACTGTTAGGCCTGTGAGCCCAACTCGAGCACGGGCACCAGGAGGCTCATTCATCTGCCCGTACACCAGCGCACACTTGCTTTCCAACTGCCACCACCAAAACTCCTCTCTAAACATCAACAATTTTCTAGTCTGTGTAAGCATTGAAAAATGAGAACACAATCCCAGCAATTAAGTTTACCACAATATTCAGGAATCAACTCAAGTACAGAGTGAAGCAGCTGTGCACCTGCTTCTCTCCAAGCTTAATGACACCACTCTCAATCATCTCTTTGTACAAATCATTACCCTCTCGTGTCCGCTCTCCCACTCCAGCAAACACTGAAAACCCACCTGCAGACAAACAAATGGAGAAGCAAACTTTATTCTCCTGTCATCATACATTGAATCTTTCAAGCTGCAAGACATAGTGCAGCTGATGCATTTTTCCCATTCAGATTTTGCAGTTAAATGCTTGTTTATTCAAGCAGGCATTGTTCTCAATGTGCATATACGCCTTGTCAAGACAGTGAGTAAGATAGATGTATTTCTAAGTCAACTGCTTGCATGTGAAAAATCACAGATATGCATATCAGAGACCTGGTGGTTTGGCAAGAGTAGAAATATAATATATTATTCAGGGAATGTAAAAGGACTTCAGAAGATTGAATGGCAGGTGCAAAATAAATTAAATAATGGTACAAACAGATCTGAAGAATGCATACCATGAGCCTTGGCAATGTTGTTGATCAACTCCATGATAAGCACTGTTTTGCCCACACCAGCTCCACCAAACAGACCAATCTTACCACCACGCTGATATGGTGCCAAGAGATCCACAACCTGAAAATTGACACAGAAAATATGTAAGTGCTTCTCTCATAAGGACAAACTGCAATTTTTCAGCCCATCTGGTGATATTAGATCTAACAACTGGGTACACACACCAAGACACAAAAAAGAATATAAGGAAGCTTGAAGCTCAACTGGGCTCAGAAAAAATCAATGAAGCTGGATCCTGAACACATAAATGACAAATCCTCCTCTTGGCATCCAGATCTACCCAAGAAGAACTCAGGGAGACATAAGTCTCAACTCCACATTCATTGAAAAGAAAGAAAACATAGGAAGGAGCCTAATGACCTTGATTCCTGTCTCCAAAATTTCTTGCTCTGTCCCTTGTTCTATGAAAGATGGAGCCTCACGATGGATTCCAAGAATGTGTTCTCTACCTGCCAAACACAACATGAATCGAACATTGCCTATCTGGTGTAAAAAACCACAAGCAGGAACAGAAGAAAGTGAGTAGAAAACTCAAGAGGACAACATATTACAAGCTGAAGTTCCATTGAAAACAAAACAAAAAGTCGAGTCAATCAGAGACAAACTGGAGACTGATGCATTCACACAAACAGATGTAAGCATTGATGCAAGGAGAAGTCTTGCCATCTGAAAGAGATAGACTTACTGATGTCACCACGCTCGTCAATGGCTTCACCAATGACATTGATAATCCGCCCCAATGTTGCTCGACCCACAGGAACCTGTACCATGGGACATGTCACTGAATTACCAGGTTTCTGAATCTTCTCAAAGAGAACTCACCTAATTGATTTCATTTCCAAAGAAGCAAAATGCAAGAGAAAAACTGAATGTGGAATTACGAGCAGTTGAAATAATGCAGCATTTTCTTGATTTCTTCAGCTACTTGGAGTGGATCCTTGAGACATCAAGACCATATAATAAACATTTGGATCATGGGAAAAAACATGAAGACTCGTAGGATCTCATAACATCGAACAACATGTGAATCAATGAGAGTGAGGAAAACTTCATGGGCACACACACAACAAGCCCTAATCTGCACACAGAGAAAAAGCAAGCCATGGGTGGTGCTCCACCCACCTGGATCGGAGCTCCAGTGTTGAGAACTTTTTGGCCACGAACAAGACCATCAGTAGTCTCCATAGCTATAGTTCTCACTGTACTCTCTCCCAAGTGCTGTGCCACCTCCAGCACCACCCTTAGAGGGTTATCCTGCACCTCCAGAGCTGTGAGAATTGGAGGAAGGCCCTTGTCGAACTTCACGTCCACCACAGCTCCAATAACTGTGGCGATTTGTCCGATACTTCCAGCCCCAGTGAAATCGGCTGAAGTATTGTCAGTGGCAAATCCCTGTACCATACCTGCTGGACCCAGGCTACTACTACCGCCGTTGAGAAAAGACCCATTGAGAAGCCCTTTGGAGGTAGCATTGATTACAGCCCTGGAGGACGACGACGATCCTCCTCCTCCTCGGCGTCTACTACCCACGTACCCATTACTCCCGAATGATCTGGATTGCTGCTCCGTCTGCTGCTTGGCAGCAGCCCTCCTTGCTCCTGCAGCTCTCCCTGTCCGCAAGACTGCTGTCAAAGCCCTCCTCCCGGACATGGCGTACTCTCTCTCTCTTCAGCCGCTTCCTCTCCCCCTGCGAGTAATCCCCGATCACGCACACGATCCCGAGCTTTTGATCGTTGCTCGCAAACACAGATCTGGATGCACGCTCGTGAATGCTGTCACGACTCGTGATGCCGCGGACTCGCGGAGCGTTTGTGCGCAGCGGAGGGTGCCCTAGGGCGTCCGGGGCGTGCGCATCACCACCTACCCAGTTTACCGTGGTCAATTGACCACGGTCAACAAAGCAGTTTGCACTTTTGAACTTTACCATGGTGGATTTCCAGCGTTTTCCACTGCCCAGAATCTTTTTCTTTTTCTTTTTTAGAATTTTTTTTGGGGGTGACCCAGCCGCCCAAAAATAAAATTTCTTCAATGTGGTGGTTATTTTCAGTGTTGGGCAGGTAATCAGTTTCACAGGTTAGAACTTAGAACCCTCAGTTTCAGTTCTGGTTAGTAATAACCGAACAAAAACCAGGTCTGATTTTTCAAACCAGGTTTGGAACTAGAACTGGGGTTCTTGGCTTTTTTTAAAAAGGACTAGAAGCAGAGGCTTTTCTGGGAAAAAAAAAGGGACTAAAACTGGGCGCTAAACAGTAGGTAATCCCCAGTTTTGGTCCAGGTTCCTCAGAACCAGGTGTGATTTTTAGAACTGGGACCAGAGGTTCTTCATAAAAGTTAAGAACTGCCCAATACTTGTTCTTTTGTTATTTCAAGTGTGAAAGGAACCCTCTTATGGTAAACCTTTGGTGTGATGTCAAGCCTAATAATATGTAGGAGGTATTGGGAACCAACCCTCTCCAGTTAAACTTTAGAGTGGATTTTGACTTGCCTTCTGAGAATGGTTTGGAGGGCTTTTAGTTTTAAGTATTTGCAAGGAATGATTAAAGCCCATTATTATATGAAATGAAAGTTGATGGATGAATAATGTCAAAGTAGATGGAGTGAATTTTGAGAGATGAGATTGACCTCGAACACACCGAATGAAATGATTTTTGGATGGATGAATCTGATTACATGAAATGAGGTGAAGGTTGATGGATGAATAAACAAGGGGTGACTCACTCTTACAGTTGAAACTTCATAGTTAAGAAAATTGAATTCAATGCATCAAATTGGTACCCATGTATTAATCATACATTTGATGGGTGAAATTGATCAACTCAAACATACAACAAATAATAATGATCCATGGATGAATGTGAGTGACCCCCATAGGACAAACAAGTTCAAGTGAAGGAGGTTGCAGAAATGGATTTCATGCACTTTCATAGATGAAATTGTGACCCAACTAAAAGGTGGTCGACTAGAGCCTGGCCTCCCCTTTGAAAAATTGCAACATGTTGAAGGCAATTGGCATGCTACCGATCTCATTCTCCCATCTATCTTTGCAATAAACTGGGTGTTGTGTGGCAGTTATCACACTTGCAGATTCTTGGCAATGTGGGGTGGAATACCCATGCATGTTAACGAGTCCAACCACACTACCTATGGTAAAAGCAAGCACAATGCCTTCTTCTTTAACAAAATCTTCACCTACTTCTTTCCATTTGCAAGAACAATTTCTCAAGTTCTGGACAAATTTCATGTGTACAACAAGGTTGTGCTGTAACAAGTTTCTAACTTTAGGGTTTTGGATGTGAATAGAAATGGGTTTTACAGTTTTCAAGGAAGGATGTTTTTTTTCCTATTGGCGGTTGGTAGTGTTTATTCTCAACGGCATAGAGACAAGGAAGAGCATTGAATGGAGATGCGATGGTGTTTGATGGCGTTGAAATATGTATGTCGTTTTCTTCTATTTGGGATATTTGTGCTATTGTTGGACATAGGAAAATTGTGTGGCAAGGGAGCTACCAAGTGAAGTGTAATCAACGAAAAGCTTGCGGTGGAGCGGAAGAAGGATGAGTAGCAAAGCAGATAAGTAAAGTGGGTTTTTTTGGGTTTTTCAAAAAGGTAGAGGTTTTTCAAGAAGTGAGATTAAATCTCTGTCTCCAACAATGGTACAAAAAAATACGTTGCACAATGTACTTGGGGAGGCAAAAATTTAGTCTAAAGGTTGGTTTTGATGGTTGATAACGGGGGTAGAAATTTAGTCTGAAGGTTGGTTTTGATGGTTGATAAAGGGGATGATGAAAAGTTTAAAGGTCTCGAAAATAGCTAGAAATCCTTTTCAAAATGTGTGTTTTGGGTTGATTTGTTTGTGGGTGTTGTTGGCTTACATTTCACGAGATAATACCCCGATTATTAGGAATTCCGAAAAACTACAATAGTCCATTGATGTTACAGGGTGGATCATGTGAAGGAAGGTTGTGGTTCTTTGTAAGACTTGTGAAGCAATCACTGGGGGAGTTGATATGTGTTGTTTTCATGTTTTCATGTTTTGTCAAGTTGAAGGATAATGTCAGGAACATTAGATTATGTACCTTGTCTGGGATGAGGGATTTATGTTACCAAATGCAAATAGGAACTTGAGTTCTTGTGGAAGTCCAATGTGATTATAGGTTCGTGTGGTCTAAAAAATGTGAGAAGAAGAAGGAAGGCCAACGGGCTCAAGAGAAAAAAATTAGAGCGATTTAACCCCTTAGAAACCTCAAGCCTCTCTTTGATGAAGAAGGCAGTGACTTAAGTGGTTACATGACAAAACTTAGGTGGCCATAGGCTCATGCCAATGGGTGACTCTAAGAATGTATTTACCATTCAATATATGTGTGCTCTATGTTCTAATTATCATGTCCCCCAGTTTTTTGTCACAGTGTTTGGTCATATGCACCTCTATACACACCTCATCCAATCGTGCCCCAACTATATCGTTTTCACTCCTTATCATCCTCTATTGTCCAATTTTTGCACTCCAATCCCACTTGTTTACAACATCATAAGTGTTTGATAATAAGCCATAGACTTGGGCATCTCTAAGTTCCAATCCAAAAACTCACTTCGTGACAAGATCACATCCCTCCATTGCCATGAACTCTACAAGTACTAAGCAAGGACATTATATCTAGGATTTGGTTGACATGACATTGTCTTAATCAAATTATTTGTCTTGTGCACATGTAGATAATTGGTTTTGTCAAGAATATCAACTATACAAACATCCCTAATGATCCATTGTTGTAAACATACCACATACTAAACCTATGGATTCAAAGCAAATGTCATGCATATAAAACCACATGGTTGCAAAATGACAAAAAAGAAATGAATTAAAATATCTAGCCTTATGTTTTCCCCATTGTAACTTGCTAGTTTGGACAGAAACCCACCAACCTCTTCCAATTAGCAAATCCATTATGCAAACAAGGGAAGCTATAAACTCATATTCCTAAAACTCTAAAATACAATAAGAGTGGTTAATTATGCATGCCACCACTAACTTCAAATGAAATGAACAAATCCTTGCATCACACAAATATACAAGGATCCCACATGGAGCCTATAGAGGCTTGATCTTGTACCCTGAATGGATAGGCTACATTATTCAAAAATAGAAATCAGCCAAGTTCTTTGTAATGTCAAGATGATACCATATTATTGTCCAAGAGTCTCTCTACATTAATCATTTGGTTTTACTAACAAAGATAACTTCATAAGGGTATTATTCCTTTAAATAAAACAACATTGATTGCTACCAATAGAAAAAAGTTGTTACATTTGTTGTCCAAAGATAATATTTGTTAGTTTATATGGTCCACATGTGTCATGATGTTGTCTCTCAATTTTCATACATGATCTAAATATATAGAAACAACTTTGTGTTCTTGAGGTGAGTAGGAAAGACTAATTTTCACCCCTCTTTTGCTTGACTTGACATTGATAAACCTTTGCCAAAATGCTAAAATTCTATTTCACCATAGGAATGAAGTTCAATGGTATTACACCATGTCTACATGTTATTCCTACATCATTATGCCTCTTTCAATCATGATTCCTTGTAGTCATTACACACCCATGTCATTTTTCCTTTACATTTCCCCATGATGTATGTGACCTTATGCAAATCAAAATTAATTACAATCTAGGTTTTGTTTCATGACATCAAACAACCATTTGTTTACAAACTCCTTCTCAATTGGGATCTTCAAAGCTTACCACCATGGTAAGTTGAGAAGGGAGTATTGGGTTAACTTCTCCAAACATGTTGAGCCAATTTTCAAGTCCATAACTTATGAAGCCAACTCAAGAATGAGTTGTTCCCCCACCTTCAAAAGAATGGATAGTAACCACAACCATTTATCAAGAAATGGTTCGATTTTTTAAACGTCTCATGTTCAAACATTACCTCAAACTTGGGTTTCTTTTTCTATTGAGCTCAATTACTGTATGCTACAAGTTTTAAAGTCTTGCGCATGTTTAAGTTAGACAAGTATAATTATGTGCAAGTACTTCCAACATCAAACAGATCCAATAATCAATTTGAGTGGTGTAAAGCTCAGCAAAAATATAGATTATTCTTTCACATCACAAATCCCATCACAAATCTTATGTAATTGTGCACATTTAAGCCCATATGGAAGTAACCAAGTCCCTAATGTATGTATTGTGTTTTTTTTTGCAAAAAAATGCAAATCATGAAGCATTATGTTGTTCAAATTGCATTATGAATTCAATGAAGGTTTTTCATTTTCTTGCATACTTTTCATTGGAGCTATTTCTCAAAGTTTTTGATCTTCACAAAACCTTTTTTGAATTCTTTGATGATTCTTGCTACCATAGCTTTTTAATGTTTAATTATTATTTGTAGCCTTGCATTTTGATTTTTAAAAGTAAAATGGGCAAACTCAATATCCAATATGCATTTGGAATCAAGTCCCATGGATAGGTGGATGTTCATTTGAAAAACATCGTGTAAAGGGGCTACATGTAGTTCATGTTGTGATTTGAAATTTCATATGACTTTTGAAAATTGTTGTGTAATAAAAAAAAACATTTGAAACTCAAAAAACCTTGATTCCATGGGATCATGTATAACCTTTTCCCCTAATAACTCCACAACAACATCATGACTAATGTGAAGGACAACCTTGGGTTATTGTGACATGCAAGGTTCATGATCTCCCACCTAATTTGGCCAAATGTGCATTGAGTTCAAGTTGCAGCTATCTATGAGGAACCATTGTTTCAATTCCTCCATCACCATTATTTAATCCTTCCTAAATACATAGTATCACAATCACAATCATGAGAGATGCAATCATTATGAACACACATTAATTAAACACACATTACAAAAGTTATAAAGAATGAATGAAGTATGCCAATTCCAAACACAATGATAAATTTTCATCAATTTTTTTTTAATAAGGGTGCAATCATGCATGTATTTCAAGAAAATTAATTTTTATACACACTGTGATCATATTATATTCTCAATGAACCAAAATCCTTGACAACCATTGTTGGTAGCACAATAATCATAAATAAGTTTCAACATGTCTTCATTAATGATATCCAAAATTTCATCATGAATTAAGGAAGAACCACAAGTATATCGAGGTAATAACCATTTTCATTACATTCCACCAACACCTTAATTAATGCCCTTGAAGGTGATGATGATCAAACCTTCATTTAATTCATAATGTGAAATTTTAATTTCATATTTACTGAGGTCGTGTAATGCCATTTTCAAGACAAAAAAAATTACACTAAAAAATTAGGAATCAAACTTCAAACCTCATGTTAAAATGTTCTTATGTGAAACTCAATAAGATTCACATTTCAACTATTTTAATCATTTATCAACAAAAATGAATTGGTTGTAAACTACAAAATGAATTCAATATATTAAATTTGTTGCCATGGAAAAATGCAATTAATTGTTGGAGATCAATTTTAAAAATTACAAGATGTATTACATTCAAGAACACCAATGATTTATTTGAAATTGAGGGGAAAAGGTTCAGAATGAGAAACATGTGGAATCAATCACTGCACTCAAACATTTGGCCCAATAAAATAAAGTTTTATGGTGCTTGATAAATAGGTTTGGGTTAATGCAACTTCCATTTGCTCACAAAAATCATTATTATTTTGGGAAAACACAATTTTGCATCCAATACGGCTATAATGAAAAAATTGTCATCCAACTTTTCTAGTTTTTTTTCATAACATATGTTGAGATGAAGCATAAATTGTATGAGGTCATCAAGACCGAGACCTACACCTAATTTAAAAAAGAGATTTTTGGTGGCCACAAATAAGGTTTGCTTCAAAATGTGTTCCATTTGATCTTTGGTGGTGAAACCCTTAACAATTTAATGTTGGGTATCTTTGGAACCAATAAGAAAGTTGATTACATCATGATAAATCTAATTTGGATTAAAAATCACCCATTCCAAATCTTGGAAGTAAATGATGTCTTCAATGTCATGTACATGATTTTTTACAGATTTGGATAATAATCGTTTACTCTACAAAATTATAAACCACATTATTATTGGATTCCCCAAACCCAAATTATCTAAAAATGTTTTAGATGCATATCTTTTTATAATAGTTGGTAACATTCTGGTCCTTAAATTTGAACAACTTGCAAAAGGCTAAATCCTCACCTAGGCCCATCCCATTAAAACCCCAAAACCCATGGTTAGATGTAACATGAAACATCCTAGGCTTCAAAGCCTTGCCAACTTGTTATCAATGTCCTAAAATTTTTAGCACAAGCAAAAGTCCTTCCTACCTTGAATCATAATTTTTGCACATCAAGTAGCCATGTCCTCCTTTATTTTTGTAATGCGCATCTAGAATGACACACAAAAAACACCTTACTATTCTCAGCCATGGCTATGCAACCAAGCACCCAAAGATTTCAAGGAATCAAATAGTAGCAACCCTTATTTTAATCCTTCCATAAAAGATGGTGATAAGATCTCTACCAATAAAACCAATAGGCCCCAAAGGTGACACCATCTAACAACAAAGTATTAAGCCACAAAACTCTTCTATGGAACCCAAACCTAATATCAATGAACACAAATAATGCTGCTATCCACTTTCACTAAGCATTAACCACAACTAGCTCGTACATTAATGGTTATGTAATTTGTCTACAAAAGTAAACCATTCTTTGGTTACTTGAGTATGGGTCCCTTCTTTGGTCCCTATAAAACCCATATTTGGTTTCTTCCAAAACCTCCTAATAAGAAATATTTAATTTGGTGATGGTGGTCTAGCTTTTTCTTTTAAATATAGGAACCAAGCACAAATGTGTAACCAACTTTAATTGCGAACAAAAAAATAAAAATTGCCATTCAATTTTTTGTACAGTGTGGTTTTGTAATGAGCCATCATGTGAGTTTGTCATCTTCCTATTAAGAACTTTCATTTACATATATTGGTCTATCATGGAAAAATAGCCAAGTACCACAACCTTTTTAATGTGCCTGCAATTTGGTTTTCATTAATTGTGCATCTATACTTTGGAACATATCACAATCAAATAATATACACCATATTTATTACATTGATTTTATTGGCTTTGAGAAATTTAGGGTTTCAACTCCTCCATAAAACCCATATAATTAGGTTATGTATTGTGGACCAACAAAAATATATATATGTGTAAGTGCATGCCCCCATTTTCAAAAGTTTATTACTAAATTTATGGTCCCTATTTCATTGAAACAATCAAAATTCCTCATTTTATGATCCCAAAGGCTTTTATTCTACTATGGATATCCCTATATTACATACAAGGTACTTTAGTGTTCGAGTGGTATCCCCAATTTATTTGGTGGAACCAAAGTGTAATGTTTATTCAAAAGTCATAGTTCCTAGTTTATAAATTTTTGAAAGAGCGAGAGAGAGAAAGAGAGAGAGAAAGGGGCCCTCCTCCACCCCTAGTAACATGAACATGATATTTTCAAATCGATCTTGTATACACCCACTAAGGGAATGTGTACCAGGCCCATCTTGTAAATTACTTTTTCTCTTATATGGGACGATATATAATCCAACCATGGAGAATTCCAAGGTTTTTGCATGATACCATCAATCCTACCAATATATCCCATTAATCATGAATTGGGATCCTTTTCATTTTAAGTGGGTCAAAACCCATCATATATGTAGGAGAGGATATAGAGGTTATTATAAACCTTATTATATCAACTTGAAATTAATTCATAAAATTGGCCTCAATCCTTCTACCCGACAAGTTGGCATTGTATTTAGTCACTTATGACTTGATTTGCATTATGTCTAGTGGATATACCAAGAAAGAGTTATCCTCCATCCTAGGATTATATGGGTCTAAAAATAAATTTGAATCCCGCACATTATTCTTGCTACATATTTGAATATGCCCATAATATTTATTTTACCCAGTTTGGCCAATTTCGTAATGAATTGACATTCATAGAAGAGGAAATATATATTACACCACAAAGGTAAACATGCAAAACCCATGGGAATTCCAAATATTTGTCTCCAAAATCAATCCCCCAATGACACATGACAATTGGACATTAGCCAAAAATTGACCTTAATCAATCGATTAGTTGTGAATACAACCCAACTACCATTCTTAGGCATAGATGTGGTTGCCCATTTTGTATTGGTCTTCTCCCCTTTTCTCCATTTCTTTAAATCAATTTTAACCTAAAGAAGATGTTCTAACCTAGGGTGTTGTGAATGGTATTGTTGAAAAGCATTTTTGACAAAGAAAAATATTGTAGAGATCACAATATCTTTCCCTTCAATAGGGATGTTTTCATAACATTGTGTAATGTATGCTACAAAGACATCCTCTATCTTTTTAGGTAGATTAATTGTAAAATCAATAATTGATTATACAATCCAAAACATAGATGTTTTGATATTGAAAAATTTATAATACCCATGTATTCTAATTTTGCTCCATTCCTTGAAAAGAATCATGAATTTCATAAGGGCATAAGTAAGTACATGTGTTGTAAATGTAAAAATGGACCATGGGCATCGGTGAGCCACCTATAGTTGTTTTTATGGAACTTATAAATCGACATTAGAAATGGTAAAGATGTAAACATCATTGGTATCTAAGGATTTTTTTTTCTAACTCTATTGCAATTAATTTTGCAATATGTTCCATCAATATCCAAAATTGTAATCTATTTTAGGCTTGTGTTCTAATATGTTTTATACGTAATTTTGTCAATCCTAGAAATAAACATTCTCTTTAGGATCCAACTAAGTTCATTTTGTAAAGACCCATTATTCTAGTCTTCCTTACCGTTATGCTTAGGAAAAATGTTTTTTTTTTCTTTAGCATTTTTTAGAATCCACCAAGTGTGTTCCCGCATCCAATTGCAAGTAGTATCCAAATCCATATTGAATTTAGTTAAATTTGTACCCAAGCATCTAGCATTGCTGACACTACTTACAATAAGTGCCTTAGGTGTTCTTGATTTTTTTCTTTTTTAATTACCTACTATTGCAACCAATTGCAAAGAAAAAAACAATCTATTAAAATGCAAGTATTTTACATCCAACACAACTAGTTATGACAACTAGTAAATACTACATGGTTTCTTCTTTCTTACATTAGTTATCATGGTTTGTTTACACAATTTACTCCTGCAATTGAATTATGTTCAACACAATGCATTGTTCTTATTCAATTGCAATGTGTGAAATGCAAATAAGTTGAATTTAAAAACTAGAAAATATAAAGATGCAACATCTTCAAAATTGTTCTTGTGGACAATATTTTTTATCTTTCTATAAAGTTCAATGAAACGTGCACAATGTGATTATATTACTGCCAAAGCTTTGTATGCATTGCAATACAAGGATAATATTCAATACAACCCTTGGGTGGCATTTCTCTCTTTTTTTCTTAAAAAATTATAAGATGGGAATATGGCTTTTGAATAAACATTGCACTTTGGTTTCGCCAAATAAATTGGGGATACCACCCAAACATTATAATACCCTATACTCATGGTGAAAACACACTATGGGGGGCCAAAAATGTTTTTACATTGTATTTTTTCCAAGGGTTTCCATGTTTGAACTTCAACCATGGTAATATTGGAACATATTTTTCCAAATTGTTTACATAACATGGTAGATTATAACATAAAGAATTCAATTGCAAAGAAAATTCCTTTTTCCAACTTATATTGTGAGGTTCCAAAATATATTTGTGGTAAAAAAATGTACATCACTATGTACTAGAAAATGCAAATATACTAAAAAAAGTATTGAAATGATTTTTAGTTTTTATGAAATTTGTAGTATCTATCAAACATTGTGATTCCATATGATTGGAATAAGTTTGTGAGTCATGTGAAAATTTTGATAATTATCATATCACAAATGTATGTTTTTGGGGGTTATGACCATAAATATGTGGTAAATTAACATTTTGACAAATTATCATTTTCAAATAGGAAATGACAAGATATGTGAGATGGGTAATTTTTTTAATTTTCATTTCAGACATTTTTTGATTGACTAATTCAAACCCAAACCCAATATAGTCCAAAAAAGAAACAAGTTCTATTATATTGTATATACCATAAATATACTCAATATTCCTTGAAACTAAGCTTTTATGAATTTTTTTTCAAATAATATTAGATATCATTACCTTTGTGAAAATCAAAATATCAAGCCCAAACACCAAACGTGAAACCCAAAATTAAATGCAATACATTTTGTAAAAATATACTTTACATACATGTCATCAAAGTGCCCAAAGTGCCCCCCCCCCCAATGTGCTTTCACCCTTCAATACAAGGATGTCCATAATAGAAAAAAAGCCTTTGGGACCATAAAATGAATTTGTTTTATTGTTTCAACAAATAAAAACCATAAATTCAACAAGAAACCTTTGAAAATGGGGGCTTGCACTTACATATTATATATATGTTAGTCCATAATGCATAACCTAACTATGTGGGTTTTATGGAGGGGTTGGAATCCCAAAATTTTCAAAGCTAATAAAATTAGTGCAGTAATTATGGTGTATATTGTTCGATTGTGATATGTTCAAGAGTACATATGAACTATTAATATCAAAGAGACTCAAGGAAAACAAGAAATGACTTTCCTATGATAATTCTATGATAAATCTATGATAATTTGCAATTTGCAAAAATGATTATTCTAGTGCAATTTCCCCTATGACGGAGTATCAACGTTTTTGTTATTTTGCACATGTTATCCCTTGATGTCTATGCCTTTTGATCCATGTTTCAAACATATTGGACAACCACAATAGGAAAAGTGGAAAGATCTAAAACAACATAGATACATAAATTTTATAAAGTGAAATTCCAAATTCAAATGCAACACAACACTTGAACTAGATAATGAGTTGCACTTGCTTACTTGTGGAGACCCACAAAGGAACAATTTGGCACCATTCAACTTGATTAATAATGGATTTCAACTCTGGAAAACTATTGAAACAATTTTTTTTGAATCATGGAAACTTATAACTAGTTGACAAAGGAGTGAGCTACAAGTTTAGGTGCAACCAAAAATTGGTTTGTAAGTAGTTGAAAATTGTGTAAAAAAACTCTTGTTTTTCCAAAATAATAAAATAATTGGACAAGTCAAATGATCGATGGACATTGTTTCCTCCAAGTGCTTGAAGCAAATGGATGATGTCCTTTAGCTTTAATTGATTAACATTACAACAAAAACACATTTGTTTCCCCCCCATTGTGACCTAGATGATTGTAGAGTCATTTCAATATGACTAACATGATTAACTTTGTTCATTTGATTGAAATGAAAGTAACAATGCTTGATTTGACTAAGTTGAAATTTTTTTAATCAAAACAAATATTACTACTAAAATGTGGAACATGGCATATCCATGTGGAGAAAATGACAATCTCACCATATATGACTATTATGATTAAAATATTTTATTTGTGTCAAATCCTATATGGTGTTGTGATTGAAATCAGTCACACAAGAAAATGACAAGGACGACAATGTATCACCATGTATGATTATTGTGACTTAAACATGTTATTTATGTCAAATTTCATGTGGAATTGTGATTAGAAAATGTTTACATTTTTTGTCTTTTGTGGCATTATGACTAAAATGTGTTACATTTTTAATCGTACATGGCATTATGATTATTGAATTATTTTTCACTAAATTAAATTAAATTGAAACTAAGACTTGTATTAGAATTTGGGGGTGTTTTTGGTATTCTTGGAAAGCCTTTAGCAAGTCAAAAATAATAAGGTTCATTTAACAATTTTGGGACCTAAGGTTTAGAAGATATTGATTTTTGATTGGAATTTGTTTTTGAAAATTCAAACAAATTGCAGAAAGTGGGCTTGGAAAGAAAAACTAGTTGAGCCTTCAATTTTTGCACATTGCAAGAATTGTTAATTTTTAAAATGTGAAAAAAATTGCAAACATATTTTGTCATTGGAAATTTGATATAATTCATAATTCCAATTTGATGATAATTGAATCTAAATTCTAGGCTGAAATGTTAAACAATTTGTATGAAAATGGTTTAACACTTGGGCCAATGGCACAAGTTAAAACCCTTAGGCCTTTAGCTAGCAAGAAAAAAAATTGAAAGGGGAGGGGGGTAATTTGATTACAATGAGTGCCCTATTTGGTTTTTAAGGTCCTAGGGAATTCCACAATCCGTATTCATAACGAACAATTTTAGAAATAAAAAGCTCCACATAAAAAAGTGCCTTTCCCAACTTCATTATGGATTTTGATAATATGGGGGCATTTTTTTTTGCCAGTCAAAGGAGTATGTTGATTGTATTATTGGTTTTTTAAAAAAAAAACTCAAAAGAAATTTTTAAGCATATAATTTTTATAAATTCATTTTTGTAGATTTTGTGGTCCTTACCTCATTTTTAAAAATAAAGGATCCCACTTTTAGAGGCAAAGTCTTTTTTATTTGGATGCTCTTGTTTGTACATTCACAAATTCCATTGTTTTAAAATCAAGGTTATGCACATTTGTTTTTGACAATGACCTCAATTTAAGGATGAATTTTTTACCATTCTTGAAGGGTGTTTTGGCTATCATAAAGAAAGGTCCTCCTTGATTGTGGTGGAAAGAACTTAAACAATCTAAACACAAATTGGATCAAATCAAAGCAAATGTATGACATATTACCTCATAAATGAAAGATAGAAAACACATCATGTAATACAAGATGAAATATGATATTTTTCAAATTTTGGTGTTAGAACTAATTTTGTTCTTGCAGTCTCAATGCCTCAATCTTGTGAGACCACAAGTAAAGATTAGAAAGATATTTGTAATTGTTTTTTTTATAGATTCACTCATGGACATAGTGCCATGCATATGGTTGATTGTTTAATTGTGGTGCATCAACTATTCAAAAATATGTGGACATAATATGTGATGTTTTCACTAACAAAAACAGATTTTTTAATAAATAAATTAACATTCCAAAATAGAATCAATCGAGGTGATCATTTAAGAATTTCAAGAATTGATAGGTTTGCCAAACATATGTGGATTTATACCTAGATGGAACCCACATCCCTTTGGGAGATCTTCTAATAAGAAGGTCACATTTGCACAAAGTGATTTCTTTGATGAAAAAAAATATTCATAATATTGTTTTGCGAGGTGTGTGTGGTGCAACCAAGTGGTTTTGGAATGTGTGTGCTAGACAATCAAGACGAGTTCATGATGATAATCAATTCAAAATATTTAGTTGAGACAAACAACTCAAAGTTTGAAATTTTTTGCAAGAGCTTGCTCTTATGGTCAAAGGTGTTAGATGTACACTTTACATATCATTGATGATTCAACTTATTCAATTCAAACAAATTTGAAAAAAAATTGGAAGACTAAAAACTTTGTAAATATGGACAAAATAAGATATGATTTTAACATGAATAAAAATAAAGTTGTGATAAAAAATGCTTTTGGTTCACTAAAGAATAAATGGAGAATTCTAAAACATTTAAACTCTAGAGTGGATAGAGCAAAAAGCTGAGAATAGACAATTTTTATGAGATGTGAAATCAACCTAAGGCAACATGTATAATGTTAAGAAATAGAAATGGAAATCTACTTGAATTTGGTGCACATTTGTTTGCACCAAAAAACCTACTCATTGAGAAGGAGCAACAACTAAAGCAAAAAAAAAAGGAGAAAATTTGAGAATGGCCTTGGATGAACAATGGGTTGATTACCCATTATAATGAATCCAATTTTTATCACCACAATACATACCTTGGTCACTGAAACACATCTTTGTTGAATAATTAATGGTATTTGAGGATTTCCATTTTGACAAATGACATATTTTTAAATATTCCATCAGATTTTTTTCAATTTTCCATCACCAAAAAAAATAATTCTGAAAAAAACAATATTTTGTCAAGTTTTCAACAGTATTGGAAACTAATACAAATTAGGGTTGAACCTGCTCAGGGGTTTAGGGTTTAGTGATCCCCTTTGTTTTTGTGCTCAAGGGTTGTTTTGAATGTCCTTGTACTGCAATGCAAACTAGGTTTTTCTGTGGGCATGGAATCACACTATGCATTTTCTGCTCAGTTTTATTAAAAGATGAGATTTTTTTTGGGTCCACAAGAACAATTTTGAAGATGCTGCATTCTTCATCTTTCTGTAGTAGTTCCTGAGATCAAATGATTCGCCTTCAGTGCATGGCAATTGAGCAGGGGCAGTGCATTTTGTGTTGGGTACAATTCAACACAATGAAATCATGCGGGAGCTTTTTTTTGGATGCAAATCATGAGAATTGATGTATATGAAAGAAGGAATCTTGTGGTACTGACTGGTTGTCGTCAGCACAAGCAGTGCTGGGTAGTAAGATGCTTACATTCAGCAGATAGCTTATGTCTTTGCAGGTTGCAGTAGTAGGCAGTCCAAAGCAGTGGGAAGTCAAGTGTATTGGAGGCACTTGTTGGCAAGACTTATTATCACAACGTCAGGATGTTAGTACATTGATGACCTCTGGTCTTGCAGCTTGTGCAGACAGTGTGGAAGCCTGATGACCACAGTGAGCTGATCAAATGGGGAGAATTTCTACACCTTCCCGGCTGCCAGTCTTCAGATTTTCAGCAATCCACAAAGAGATCCATGTGAGAATTTATCGGCGTCGAAAATGCTCCCTTCTCTGTCAATTAGATGTCAGCACTGTTGGAAAAAAACATGTTTTTGGACTGTGGATATTCATGTCTTGTTGTTGGTACACAAGGCCATTCAGCTAAAAGTATGGTCCTACTAGTTTTGGTTTACGATGCACTCAAGAGGGTGGTTGTTGTGTATTGAGGGATTGTCTTTCACAAAGTTCTTTCTTTCTTTGGTGCAGTCGGAGACAGACCATGAACTGCAAAGCAACAAGGAAATCTCAGAAACGCAGTTGTGGCGGAAGATATTCTCTCCACATGTGTTGAATATAACAATGGTGAACCTGCCTGACAACAAAGGTGCCTGTTGGTGACCAACCATTGGACATAGAGACACCTGTGCGCATCATGATTCTGTCCTACATTAAGCACAAGAGCTGAATTATCTCAGCAGTCCCACCTGCAAACACTATCAGATGCCTTGCAGACAGCTCAAATTGCTGACCCTCATGATTAGTCTCCTCTTGGTGTTGTCAACTGCAGTAAAGAGGTAAGGGGACACATTCTCGCTATGTCATGAAGACTATCTCCAGCTTTTCACAACTGTGAAGGGAAAGGAGGCTGCATTGGTGAGGATCTATGTTGATCTTGTCGTACCAGTGTTAAAAAAATATTTTCACACAGCATGCAAGCCTAACCTATGAGGATCACTGTTGGCTGTAATCTTGAAGTGAGCCAACTGTAAGTTGTGCATTTTGGGTTCAATGTTGATGCATGTTGCTGTCGACATTTCTACAGGACATTGCCACAAATACAAGCATTCGTGAAGCTCTTGTCTATGAAGAAAACTTCTTGAGAAGCTGACCTGTAAGAGATGTCTTCTTGCCCAGAAGTTGGTTGTGTATGGAGTGAGTGTTTTTCTATTCAAAAGTGGCATAGCTTCTGAGTTGACCACTGCAGTAACTTAGGTACTTGTTGATATTGAGAGGGGTTAATTGGCCAGCTTGAGGTGATTTTTCAGGTATATCACAGTATTGTCAGATCAGTGTGGAATTCCTCAGTTGGCAAAGAAGTTAAACTCTGTAAGTAGGCTGTTGTCAATGTTACTGGTCCTTTCTGCTTTGTGGCTTCTAAGCATCTTGGTGTTGTATGATGAGCCTAACATCTGGGTCATTGCCAGTTACCCAGATATTGATGAAACATATTAGGGCCATGCTTCCTGATTTGAAATTGTGCATCAGCACTTGGATGATTATGTTGCAAAAAGAGCTTACAAGTTATATGGGGAGCTCATTGATTCCAAGGTGAACCACTTTTCTTTTTTTTGGCTTTTTTATGTTAGCCCTATATGCATAAGGTGTTAGCAATCAGAGAGTTTGAAGCTGCATGGGGAGGCAAAAAGATCTATGCTGATGGTGGTATGGGTTAATGATGGGTGAAAATGCAAGCTGCATGCTACATGAAGAGCTTGGGATGAAAGCCCTCTTGCATTTTGTCCAAATTTTGGGATTCGTGTTCAGCTCAACATGGTTCACCTGGGCATTGTGTGTATCTTGATTCAGGTTTCCAATCAATTGTTGATGGAAAATATGAAGAATGGTCGACAACAGAGCTCTCAGGAGTAGCATGCCTTCAATACATCTTTCAAGCTATATTTGTTACGAGCTTGGAGGTATACATTCTTAATTCTTGACACAGGTTGTTATACAGGAGATGCTATGAGCACATATCTGAGTGTTTTAGAACATGTTCTGCAGATCTGTTTCCCTATGTGACTTGTGCATCTTCTATCTGAAGTGCTGTGAAAGTTGTGAGAGTGGTTGTGCATGTTGATTCCTCTGTATACTTGCATCCTGACTTTGACTAAGCTGAGCAGTACAACTTGGGTTCTGGCCCATGTATAGTGTATAAGGATAGATCATTGTTGGTAATGTTGGGTCACTATTTTCTCATGACATAGCAGGTTGATCTGTGCGAACAATTGAGTGATGAAGACATTTGAATAGTCATTCAAAATGCAACCAGGCCCAAAAAAGCTCCCTTTGTTCCAGAGGTGAAGTTCATGTAAAATGTACTATTGACTGAAAGTTGATGCTTACAAAGTACTGGAATGTGTGCAATGCTTGTTAGACATATCTCAGTAATACACTTGATAGAAGAAACCCTATTGGAAATTGCCACAAGTCAGGTGATTTTCATTTTGCAGATATCACATAGGTGTGAAACACATGAATTGGAGCACTTTCCACAATTATGTAGGCACATTGACTAAGTGGTGGCAAGTTTCTTGTAAGAGGGTTTGGCTCCTGTGGAAACCATGATCAGCCATCTCATTGAGATGGAGGTAATGTATCCTTTACCCTTGATGGCCTACAGGACCTTGGCTCACTAAACCACTGCAATTCAAGCAAATTGTTAGGGGGAAAAATTGAGTTGTTACAGTGGGAAACTGGGCTGATCACTCTGTTGTATACTCTGGATGCCATCAGGTGCAGTCTTAATATTTTAGAGTGTACTGACAAACCCAAACACAGATGTTGATGTTTTAACATTTCTGGAACCAGGGCTGGTCATTTGCGGGTCACTTACTGTCCGTGATGTATTGCATCTGCCTCCAGATTGGTAGTTTGATGTGAAGGGATTGGGATCTATACTTTGCAGATGGACTATATAAACACATCACATCCAAACTTTATTGGAAGCAGCAAGGCTGTGAAAATTCCTCTGCAACACCAATGGGGCACAAAGGTGGTGCCAATGTTGACATTTCCAAAGCCATTCTTGGGTCAAGGGCATGTAATTGTTATGCAATTTTGTCTCTTCATTCTGTTGTTTGCTTTAAAGTTTTACTTCCTTTGTTTTTTCTTGAGAATTGGGGATTTGGGATCAACACAAGATTTCAGTATTTGAAACCTTGTTTCTATGCGAGTTGTTGATTTTACCAATACACAAATTTGTGGGTGAAACAAGGCCCAGAGGTCGGATTCCTTTGCAGATAACCCAGTTGTACCTACATTATTAACTCTCAATCTCGAGTCATTTGTAAGTGCATATGCCATTTTGGTTCCGTATAAGCTAACCCATGTGTGCATGTACATGTGATATATGATCCATTTAACTTTTAAACTAGACACTCACATGGACACCTGATCTCAAACTCAACCCTAATTTCTAACCTATCCGGCTGGTGTAGATTTTGGGATTTAATTTAAACTGGGGTGTGCCATTGTTTAGAGGATGATAAAAAGATGGTACAACAAAATTATATCTTACAACTTGTATGCATTCCCACAATTTGTAATGCATTTTGTTATGTGCAGGGCAATGCCCTAAGAGCAGGACATTACACCCTATGAATCAAGGGCAGAACCTGATGTTTGGGATGGGAATATTGTGCTGCCAAGGCATTGTGCTGCATAATGATTGAGGTAGACCCAGTTTGTTTTGTTGAATTGTTGCCACTTGGTGACAAAAAGAAAGGCAATGTGAATCTTTCAAAGAATGTTTTTGGAAAATTGGACCCAAAGTCATCATGATTTGAGGAAAACACAACTGAAATTGCCATGGATAGATGATGAGTTCTAGCATGTCATCGAAAGATAGCAGGAATCCTAAATTTTTTTAATGTCCTCCCATGAGATTACGACATTTGAACATGGATAGATGCTTGAGACCAGAAATGCACTCAGCTAAATGAAATCTTGAAAGTCGAAGGCCCATTACCATGCCACTTAAATCAGTCCCTTTTTGTACTGACCAACAACAAAGCTCAAATGGAGTTCCTGAATAATTTGATCCCAACAGTCCAGGATTTGGCTAAGTTTTGATCAGGGCAGTGTGTTGGAAAGACAAGAACAAGGGCTACACTTTTGCTTCAAGTGACACTGCCGCCAAGAGATCATGTCTCTGTGAGAAGGTACAAGTTGCTTAGGCTCCAATTCAAAGGACCCGAGCCAGTTTGGTTCCAGTCAGGTGGTTGAATCAAGTGCATTTTCCAGGGCATTTATATTGCCAAATTGCAAAAGGTTTGTTTCCAGATCCCACTCAAATATGCATGTTTGTTGTGCACAAGAAGCAGAACAATGTGCACAACAATTGATCCCGAATACAAGAAGAAATTCTCAATACGGACTTGGTAACAATATCTAGAACAATCTAAGATTTGAACACATGATCAAGTGCAAGATGGCCATGATCCCCAACCATTAACTATACTACTGTCTTAATGCAGGAATGCTGGTGAATCTCAACCCCACTGTAGCCTTCCAGCACTTGTGAACATATTCTATGACACATCCATGTTTGGGTGCTGCTGCAAAGAGCAGTGAGCTCCAATTAAGTTCAAAGTTTCATCTTTTGTTCAATTGACAAAATTGCTCCTAAACTCAGCATGAAATGGCAAAGGCAGGTCCAATGGCAGGCCAAAGACACAATGGGTGACTTTAAGCAAAGCTCCAAGTTAAAAGTTAAAAGTTTCATCTTTTGTTCAATTGACAAAACTGCTCATAAATCTCAGCATGAAAAGGCAAACATACGTCCAATGGTGGGGTCAAAGACAGGGTGACTTTAAGGATAACTCTAGTACCACGGTTTCTTTTGAGCCCTCCTGCTGAAAGTCTAGATGAAGATAAGGAGCTGAGAGTGTGCATGACTGCTCACTCTAGCTACGTGAAGAAGGTGCCTAAATCTCCGGTCCTTATGCCCTGATCAGCAGAGAAGCATAACCTCAAAAGATTATAAATAATAACAATGGACCCATTTGTCAGCTGGGGAGAGGGTTAAGGGTGCAAGTGTACATGAGCTTTTATGCAGCAATGTTCTGGTGACCCAACAACCAACCTCCTATATATTCACTGACTTGTTTGCTTTCTGAATTTCTAGCCTGAACTTCTGCAGTCAAGTTCAACAACCGTCTAAGACCTAGACCTTGTTAAACAACAGTTGTATGTTCAGGATGATCAAGAGGTATTGTCTCACATTGGCTCACCATCACCCTTGCTTTGTACAGGGCATTATATATTGGTTTTGCAGTGGAGATGCTCTTTACCTAGTGGTTTGGCGTGTTCTTGGCCCACCCACCAGCTTCGTACCTGGTTTGTGGGTTCTTCAAATTACACAGAGCGTAGTTGTTTTTCATGATATAGATCTCTGAAAATTCAACTACTGCCAAACTCAACATTCAGTCAGTGTTGGTTGGTAGACTATGCCATCAATCTACCCTCTTATCAAATGCAACATGTGTAGGGTAAGGACTAAGGACTGAGAAGGGGGAGGAATGGCCCTGTGGGGAATGAGGGCCCCCCACAAGGTGGGTGTTGAGCCAATCTTCTTCTTTTTTTTGGTGGTAAAAAATCACCAAAGCGTGACAATTTTTTTTCAAAGAGAACATTTTTCACAAATTCTGTTTATCATAATTGGAAAAGTCACCAAAATTCATCCAAATTTTTCTTGTTGGGGCCAGAGGGAAGAGTGTCGCCACACTTCTGTCTAGTGGCTACTGCTTTAATGGTCCTCTACAAACATGTTGTCAATTAAGGTGTGATCTGTTTGGGGATGCTCACTTCCATCACAGAATTGGAAACAAAAGAGATTGAAGTGAGTGCACGGGATGTGAATTTCCAAAAAAGCTCCATTCCAAGTCCTTACACATAACATTCCTCAAAAGCTACATAACATTCCTCTGCAATTTTGAGGAACATTATGCATAAGGTGCCATCCTCTCTTGAGGCAGAAATTCTAATGAGAGTAAGGTGCCTTCCACATACACTTAGAAAAATTCTACCAGTTCAATACATATATAATGCTAAGCAGCATTTTTCTTTTCAAGGAAAGAAGGGAAAATTATGGAATCTTTTGTTTTTCTGGTGTAAATATGACTAATTTTGCAATTCTGTTGGAAAACTTCCTCAAATTTTAGATATCACAAAAAATTGAAGGGAAAAAAAAAAACACGGATGCTATGTCAGTCTTAAATTGGTAGACCATCATCATCACTTGCCTTGTTCTCAAAACTGCAGACTTTTCAGCTGTCATGGGCCTACTTGAAAAACCCATGATCAACTCTGCCAAATTGCAAAATCTCCATCTTCCCCCTGAAGAACCCAAAAGAACCTTTCAGCTATACCCCACTTTGCACAATTGAGTGCTTTTTTTGCACAATAGATAATGTTTTCTTTGGCACATTACACAAATTGCATCACCTCGATGATTGAGCCACCCAGAAGTAAATAAGAATATCTATGCATCAGAGCCCACACAGAAATCACTGAAGTATATATGTATAGATAGTACCCTACATTACCGTTCACTATTTCAAACTCAAAAATTTGAATCTTAATATGCTTGCTGAACCCCAAACCCTAATTTAAAAGTCCATTGACAGGCCATTTGGACTCGAGTAAGTACCATGCCAAATGATGAAAACCAAGTGCACTTGTACACACTAACCCAATGGAGTGAAGCTAATGATACTCCATGACTTAGTATAGTTTTTTAAAGTACTAATGCGTTGCTGATTCAAAAAAACCGCATCACTTGGGCCTTAGTTGAATTTGATCCCTATTTTAAACTGACACACGGAATGCAATGTTAGGTATGCTTCAAAGATTAAAACTGGATGAGAATCAATGAGTCATTCTAATTTTACAATCTCCCTCTGAAGAGCTCATGTTTGAGTACCCACCAGGTTTGTGAAAATTTTCAGAATCAAAGAATCTCTGGTTTTGGGCTGTTGAAGAAATTCACAATTAAAGTAACCTTGGGTTTTGGGTAACTGAAAATTTTCAAAGAATCTTCAGGTTTAGTAAAGAACCGGCGCTAGTTCAGGGGAGGTTCTTTGTCCAGTTCTTTGGTTTCTTGAGCCCCACAGAAAACAGGTCAAAACCCAGAAGATCTTTGATCTTTCTGAGAACCGCCAGCCAAGGGTCCGTCCATATACATATATACCCAGCCCTTACCCACCAGTTCCTTCTTTGAAAAAGAGAGAAGCACCCAACAATGGTCATCACCAAATGTGATTTGGTGGTGACAAAAAAAAAAATCCAATGCAAAAAATGTGCCAAAGACACCAGATCTCAAGGAAATTTTTTTCTGCAACTGGTGATCTTTAGACAATGGGTTCTTCTTCCCACTGGTCACCAAAATATATAGCAGGATTCTTAAATCTTTCTACTTTCCTCACTGAAACTGTAACCAAATTTGGCTAATTTCCTCTTGTGGATGATCGCCAGTGTGGCTACATCACAAAATTGAAATAATAATAACAAGAAGACGTCATGACCCACATTTACCTTGTTGCAAGACAGAGTGGGTAAAGGTTCCCTGCGTATGTGCATCAAATGGAAAGGTGATGTCAAAATTACCAAAAAGTCCATGAAAATTTGAACTAAGAAGAACCTGTTCACTCTGACCCTGGCTAGTAGGCTCTGCTGCACATGGAACATCCTGGATTGCAGCTCACACTACAGTACTCCTTCCTTTTAACCCATGCTATTAATAAGAAAAAAGCCATCCACAACAAACAAATCCAAATAAAGAAAGAAATAAAGAAATAAAATGAATGAATGAATGAAAATGGTGTTAGTAGCCATAGCTGGCCATTCTGGATTGCAGGAGAGAGAGAGAGAGTAGTAGTACTACTACTACTACTAACCATGAGATTGATTGGATAATAGTGCCATCCACAAAACTACAAATAATAAATAAATAAACATGGTGTTAAGCTATATAGCTGGATCCATTGATGTCACTCCCAGCAAAGCTAACAAGTAGGAAAAAGTGCCCTGGACTTTTGAAGAGGAAGACTATGTAATTACTACTACTACTACTACTACTACAACTACAACACTCTCTGGACACAAGAAGAATGGCTGGCTGGCTGGCTGGCTGGCTTGCTGGCTGACTTCTCACACAGCACTCACTCTGGCAGCAGCAGCAGCAGCTCCAGAGTTGTTGCTGTTGCTCCAGACACCAGAGTGAGTGAGTTGAGTAAGTGAGTGAGTAAGTTACTGCTGCTGATGTCTTTGTTGTGCCAGAAAACCTCCTCATGACTTTGATCTTCTGGATCATCATCATCAACAACTGCTCTGCTGCTGCTGCTGGTGGTGGTGGAAGGGTCTTATGAGCCAGAGAAGATGACAAATAATGGTGTGAATCATTCATGCATGCATGACCTCCTCCTCCTCCTCCTCCTCTCCCCAAGTTTTCCAATGAAGAAAACTACCATCATTTGTGTATTAATTACATAATCATCAGCTCCACCAAACCAAAGTACATGTAATTTGTTTGTGAGATCCTTGTCTTGTAATGCCTTTTGGACACTTTGTCACACAACACAACCCCTTGTTTAGGGTGGTGGGTTTACCGAAGTATAACAAGGATTAGGGTATCACCCTATCACAACACAACCCTAATCCTTGTTATACTTGGGTTAAACCCACCACCCTAAACAATGGGTTGTGTTGTGATAGGGTGATACCCTAATCCTTGTTACACTTGGGTTTAACCCACCACCCTAAACAATGGGTTGTGTTGTGATACTGTGATACCCTAATCCTTGTTATACTTGGGTTAAACCCACCACCCTGAACAAATGGGTTCACAGATGCTAAACAGCATACCTCAGAACCCAAAGATTTTTCCTGGAATTTTTTTTAATAGAAAATGAAAAATAAGAGGTTGATTTTTTTTTGGGGGGG
>Ga0209611_10000650_pt1 | contig 53958 bp, 29 predicted proteins | sample S1TSphgellanicum_3_FD_187693 | JGI IMG/M metagenome (GOLD analysis project Ga0209611, IMG submission 187693) | Host-associated microbial communities from peat moss isolated from Minnesota, USA - S1T2_Fc - Sphagnum magellanicum MG (SPAdes) (version 2) | ecosystem: Host-associated > Plants > Peat... | reverse complement strand
AGGAAAAAAAAAAAAAAAACTGAGTTAATCACCATGGTTAGCAAGTGAACTGAAAACCAACAGAAAACTGTCTCCTGATCACTTACCATTCATCCTTCATGGTGTGCTGGTGGGTGCTGGTTCACTGTGGCCCTTATTACGGACCAATAAGTTACACCAGGTATGTTCCTTGCGAATAAATCTTGACTCGGTACATGTAGATGTTCCCGCTTACCGAACTTGTTATGTAAATACTAAATACCTAGTACATGGACACTAGTACTCACGGGAACACACCAGCTACATGGGATGCTCGTGGCCTTGTGTTCAAACTCAGATCCTTGATAGCAGTAATAACAATGAGATACTTATGGACTAAGGTTCCCCAATGAGGACAATGTGGTTGTAAGCTCTTTATAGCCTCCTTATACTGCAAAGCCCTGGTCATTATTTGTATTACTATTGGAGGCCCTGTTATAGGGTGTAATTGTTCCTCTTCAAAGCAAGTGAAAATTTGTTCCCCTATTTTGTTGAGGAACATTTCATTTCTTCAAAACTTTCCATGTTTTGAAAAAAGCTTCCTTGGTTCCACACCATCTTTACAATGTGTAACGCCCCCAGCTCCAACTCAGCCAGGCCCTTATATTGAGAGGGCTTTGATCCTTGGGCATTACCCTCCCTTATACATGATGCCACCCACGCGCAGGGGCAGCAGTTGCAACTAAGGAGAATTACATCAGAATAGCTCAATAGCTCCCATCTGAACCTGGTGCATTGGCAGGTCTTAAAGTAGCCAGGTAGGTCTTAATAGTCTAGGTAAGTAGTAAACGACAGAATCTGCCACCATCGCAATTTATGCAAAATAGCAAGGCCTGAAAACCTGCCAAATCCCCAGCTTCAGACCTTAATGTGTATTGGAAGTCCCCTTACCAAGGGACTTTTGCAGGTTGAGGTGAAGGACTTTTGCAGGTTGAGGTGAGGGTGTTGGCCAGAGGGTCGGTCACCTCAACCCACTAAGTTGAAGGTAAGATCACTCCCCCTCCATAAAGAACCAGTGTCTTGGAGGGGGGGAAATCCCCTGTAAGATTATCTTACAAGGAAATCCCTGTAAGGTCCCCATTCTGCATTTAGGTCTTATACTAAAAATGTTCTACTAATTCTTCAGGTATGTAGAGAAAGTGTATTATTGAAGTCTGTCAGTCTGTTATTGCACTTCTGGTGTACAAACATGCAGGACCATACTAGGGTGTACAATTTCCCTAATTTTGCTTGCTGTTTGTTGGTGCCAGGACTTGGAATCAAGCTGGAATTTCATGAACCTTTAGGCAGTTTTGGTACAGAAAGAAGTACATTTTCTTTCCCATAAAAATGGGTTTTTCTGAACACTCACAAAATCTGGAGTTGCAAGTCTATTTGCAGAGACTAGGTTAAATTGAAAATACAGAGAACAATCTATAATGCAAAGATATACTAGCCGAATTATCTATCCAAACCAACACCAAAGAAAACATGGCAGGCAAACTATATCCCAGAAACTATACAAACAACAGAGTTATCTGTAAAAGTACCTCAAACTGGGTATGAAATGAGAAGTCAGGATGAAATCGATAGGAAATATCACAGGGAAAAAATAGGGGACCAAATGAGTTTCTCACCTAAATCCAAGTTGTTAGAATAAGATCCTGCCAATCTTCTGAACTTGATGCTCAGTTTCATGGAATGGCACCTGATTTCACTCATTTTTCTGGCTACACTCAAATTGGAGATGAAACAGGGATTAGAGGGTCAAACTAGGACCCAAAGACAGGGTGGCTTTCCAGGTAACTTTAATGGAATACACCAACTGTTTGGGTTGATACATCGTCGTCCTTTTCCTAAAGAGGTGTGAAGAACACAAAGAGTGAATGGGGCTGGGAAATGCCAGCCTGCTTTGGATGAAAGAGGGAAGGGATTCCCTGGTGAGTAGTAGAGTTTGATTTAAAGTGGGAATGAATCAGGGATTAGGGTCAAACTGAGGCCTAAAGACAGGATGACTTTACTGATAACTATCCCTGCAGCAAATCAGAGCCTGGTGTCACTGGCAACTTTCTTCTGCCCTGCTAGTCACCCAGCTGCAGTTTGCCACTGTCAGAGTGCCCATTTTTGTCTCACCATGAGATTTCTTCAGAGTTGGTTTGTTTGAGTTTTTGTTTGTTTGTTTGTTTGTTTGTTTGTTTGTTTGTTTCCAAACATATCAAACCATCCATTGCAAAGAGAAACAAGTACAAACTAACCCGGGGGAAAACTAACCCCCAGGAACCAACCTTACAAAATGAAACTACCTAAACTACCAAGGATTTGATATGTCCATCTAAAAACCTTATGGCCATCTCTGGAACAGATAGCATCACTAGATTCTCATCTTACTTACCCAGCAGCTCTTGTTCAGCAGTAGGGAAGTTTTCAATTTCAGTGAATGTGTTCTTCTCCCAAGCTAACCTACCTTAGTTGTTGAAATCACTCCCACACGAGTTTAGCAAGCTAGAAGTTGCTCCACCTCTTACCACAGAACACGAGGTCATTCCTCTCTTTCCAGATGTACCAAAGGGTTAGCACCATGGAGCAATGCCCAAACCAAATTGAGTTTAGGAAACTTTGACAGTTTTGCAATGCTCCATGTCAAATGCCTTGTGCTGCACAGCATTGTTAGCAGGACTATGCCCAGAGCCCATGCCCAGAGCCCATACCCATGCTTCTTGAGCACATGGGTACTCCCAGAATCGATGAAGAATTGTTCATGGCAATTCTAGTTTGCACACCATGCAGGTAAGGTCAAATTCTCAGCTTACTTTAGTGCACCATTCATTAACAGCCAATGCATTGTACCATAGGGCCCAGATGAAGCCTAACTCCTTTTTTGCGTGTGCCTGTAACCACACATCACTCCATTTTGGTTGCAATGTCTCACGAAGAACATTTTTCCATTTTTCTTGTATTGATATTGAAAGTCTTTGTCTGTCATTGAGCAATTTCCTTCTGAGTTCTGATGAATATTTCATCACACAGCCATGGCCATTCTAGACCCAAGCAGGATTGAATTTTAGCTCTAACATCTTTCCATAGAAGAATAGGAAGAGAGGTCTGCTTGGGGTTCTTAAGTACTTCAATTATCCTAGTACCTAGGCTGGTTAGGCACTAATTAATTATTTTTGGAATTGTAAAATTTTGAAAATGTTGTAGTTGCCATGCTGAAAATTTGAAAGAAATTCTCAAGCACACTAGCTTCCTTATTTAGTATAGTGCCTAATTTGAACATATTATTATTTTTACTACCAAAAGTAAATGACAAAAAACTTATTATTATTATGCAGCTTGCTACAGAACTAGCCCAGGTACTACAGTACGCTCATTCTTTTGATGAACCCCTCACAATGTTTTGTCAATTGAGTTGCAGAGCCATGGAGTTCTCGTTAACTCCGAATGCATAGATATTGTACAGAAGTTCTAATCTCTAAGTGTGTGGGTGGCACTTCACCTTGAAGTCTTTTGTGGTATAAAACACAACAACTGGGAGGAGGGAGTCCTCTGTCTTGTACATACCAAACCATTCTCCTTCCACAGTGTGCTTATTTGAGTGTTGCACCTCACTCTGCCATTGATTAGGTAGGCTAGTTAAAATCCTATACTAAATGTAGACTTCATTCATGTTGTCAAAAAGAAAATTTAATTCTTACTTTCTCACATGTTAAGAAGCCCCCAGTTTCATGCTCCCAAAATTTGCCTGCATTTCATAAGCCAACTCTGTGAAGTTATTCGGCTTGCAAGATGGGAGATGGCAAAATGTCCTCCTCTGAACAACATGGACCATTGAATGTTCTTCCCAATTTTGTTTATCAAAAAATTGTCCATGGCTTTGGTGTCAATGCCAAATGCCGAATGGTGTGCCTAACAACTTAGGTGAGTCCTTTGCATGCACCTGTCTCTGCCTAAAACTTGTTGTCCATTTTGGTTTTGGTGTGTTCTGTGCACACCAATATGTAACACTTTTCTCCCAATTCAGTTCAAGCCTTGAAATATTCAAGAAAATCCCTAGAATGCTAACTACATCTTGGTCAAGTTCTATTTTTCCCTTGCAACATCTATTTTTAATTTGCATATTGGGATAAGATGTGTTGGACCTGTTTTCCTTTGGGAGCTTGATTCCACTAGCTTTCCACATCTTGTTTCCCCATTGGATTTAGGACCTCTCCCAACAAGAGGAAAAGATATGGGGCAAATGTGCACCCTTGCGTCACCCCATGTTGAATCTTGAATGGTGCAGCTGTTGAGCCATTGAAAGATACTCCCACATTTGCCTCTTGAAAAAATAGCCTAATGATCCATATGAACTCTTGTGCTATCCCTAGTCTCTCCATAACATGGAATAGAAAGCCCCAATTTACTTTCTCACATGCTTGGCAAAGTCAAGTTTCAAGAACACCATGGGTTGGTTAGAGCATTTTGCCCAATCTCTAACCTCATGTGCTAGAAGCACATTGCCTAGTATAAACCTTAGCAACAACAAAATTGTCTAGTTGTTATCTATTACCTCCATAATTAAGGTTTAGAGCATCTCCATTGGGTACATTCATGGATTGATGAACCAAGTGTGCACCTTAAAAGTCTTGACATGGAGTCCTAAGCTTGTACTAACAAGCTAACGTGACAACTATGGATTAGTTCAAAAGTGCTTACATAATGCTTAAATAATTTTGAAAAAAATGTTAAAATTATAAATTAAGAATTTTTAACAATGTTTTAGATAATTTAAATAAATATTTTATATTTATTGAATTCTTTTCAAATTTATCCACATGTTATGTTAATAGATTAAAAATATTGTGTTATAAATTTATTAAACATTTAGGAGATTTTGAAATCAAACATGTTAATTTTAATAATGTAAAATAAAAAATGATGGCTTCTTAATTCACAAATGTACCCCATCACAATACCCTATTAGAGCCTTCAACAACAACCTAATAAAGAAATGTTGAAACTTTCCCCATCACAATGCCAATGTCACCAAATGTTAGATGGCCTTGCCATTTAGAGCTCCTCATTCATTGATAATGACATGGGTTGTTTGATGTTGTTTCAAAAAGCCTTGATATTGTAGGAGAGATGATTTTGAAAGTAGCTATGGTTTTTCAAGGTCATCAATGAATGGTGTTCGAAATTTTGTGAATGCTTATCCATTGATTAAGATTTTCAAGTTTATTTCTCATTTTTCATTTCTGTTGTTTTATTTCTTACTTTTTTTCTTGTTGGAATTCATTGTCTAAGAGGTTGTTGGGTTTTCATTGCCCATGGATAATGTCTTTTGCTACAACCTTTACATGACTTGTGGACACTATCAATTGTTGAAAGTCTATAGTGGTCATTTTCTTTATCTTCTTGATTTAACATTTTTGTTGTTGAAGCTTGTCTCAAAGAGATTGCATGTTTTTGCTATGCTTCAGTCTTTGGTTATGACTTCTACATAATTCATGAACATATTAATTAGTGGAAGACTCTAGGTGCTTGTTTTTTTTTTTGCGTCTTGTTTTTTGGTTTTCTCCTTCATTTCATTGTACCCATGGAGGATGTTTTCTTTTGGGTTTGCATATTAGATTTTGTAGCTTTATTTTTCATTTCTAAAAGAATTTTGACAAGGAAGAAACATTTTGATGCTTAGATGAAAATCATCTATGTTTGTGTTTTTGTTATTCATTACGGATGCCAAAAAAAATTAGGTTCAAATCTTTTTTTTTAACATTTAAAATATCCTAGGTTGTGACAATTGTGCAAGAGATCACAAAATTCAATTTTGTAATGTCATTTGTGCTTGTTCATATCATTGTTAAGATAAGCAAGGAAACATGATCACAATTTTAAATAATATGAAAACATGTTAAATTTTGTAAGGTTTAGTTTCTTATTTTATAAACTACAATTTTTTCTTGGACACTATTTTTACTACAAACATTTTAGCATGAAAAAGTTTGTAAATTATGAAAATCAAAGGGCCCTTTGTGAAAGTAGTGTTGTTTAATGGAGCACTTATTCTAATTTAAACATCATTTGTCCAAACAAAAACTGAAAATTGGAACGTTTAATAATTCAATTTAAATTTCACAATATTCATATTAGTGATCAAGCACAACTTGCCATGATTAACATGGGCATTCACATGCAGATGAATGCAAATTAAAGTGGTTCACTTTGCAATATGTGAAAACATTACCCAAAGTTTATTTTCTTATTTTGAACCTCAAAAAGACCTAGTAGGTAAACAACAACAATCCATCAATCCCAAGCTCATTCATGTGTATACCCAATTTTTAAAAATTGTTTGAAACACATGTGCATAAACCCAACATCAAATTAATATTTTCTCATAATGAAGTAGACTTTTTTAAATATCCAATTTTTTAACATTGACACAAAGATAACAAAAAATATGTTTAAAATAACCTACTATCGAAATGTTGTAAAATCCTTAAAACTTGACTTTATTAATACATAATTTAAGTAAAATAAAGGTCCTAATAATCATAATATTAATCATTAGACCATTTTTAAGTCCATATAAAATCTCGTTGTCAAAGATTGAATGTTCATACATTGTACTTTACAAATCAATCTCTTTTAATTTAAATAACGAATATTTACATTGAATATGCATACTCACATTGATAATATCAAAGTAAATTTCTATTACAAAATTCTAACATGTGAAATACAAATTAACAATTGCATTTACATTCATATCATATAATTAAATTATCATTGTGACACCAATTACGAGCCACTTTAGCTTGCATTGACCCATCCCACTAAAATGGCATTACATAGCATATGTAACAAGGATTGCAATTTATTTGATATGTTTGCTATGGTTTTTTCTTTGTATTTGAAAGCACCTCCTCACATGAAAGATTCATTTGTCAATTGAAGAACCCTTCCACTGATCCCATGCAGACCTTGTGCCATTTAAATAAAAACAACTTTGATGCTTTACAGTCAGGAAGGTTTGCTCCCATAGACCTCCCTTAATTTTTGGGCCTACACCCTCAAGCTACCACCACTCTCAAGACTATGACCCTCATATTAGCGGAGAGCCTACCGAGTAGGCCTTCCCCTATACATAAATCCAATGATCGGGTATTTGGAGGGACAAAAGAGGGTGGGTATGCATGATGTAAGTGTAATTGCCAAGGGTAGTACCTCCTACCCGTGATCAATTTACAATAGCATGCATGACCCATGCTCCAACTATTGTACCACTGGGGTGGTTAGTTGATAAAGTGGTTTTTAAATGCCTTAGAAATCAATACCAACCTTAGTACTCATTTCTTATCATATAGAGCCTCAAGGGCAAAGCTATGAATTCCTATTAAACTTTCCTCCTCTCCTCCCCCTCTTGCCCTCAGTAGTACATTTTATTTTTAACCCTTAAGAGCCTAAGCCCTTTCTATATCCATTGCCATTATTCAAAGCTTTACTTAGTAATCTTGTCCAATCTACTCATCTATGAATAAAATTCAAAATCAAATTGTTGGATTCAAAATTTACACATTCAATAAAGCTTTCATTAAAAATTTCTGAAATCAAGCAGGGATGTTAGATGAAGAAATCTAGACTTAGAAATCTCATCCAATCTATTCGTCTATGACTAAAATTCAAAATCAATTATTGGATTCAAAATTTACACATTCAATAAAACTGTCAATAAAAAAATAATCTAAAATCAAGTAGGGATGTTGAGATGAAAAAATCTAGACTTAGAAATCTTGTCCAATCTATTTCTCTATGAATAAAATTCAAAATCAATTGTTGAATTTGAACTTTACACACACACAAAACTCTAACAAAAAAAAGTCAGCTAGAATCAAGCAAGGGATGACAAGATGCAAAAACCTAAAATTGAGCTCATGTAGGACTCAGTGATTGCTACTTAAGTTTGTGTTAAAGTTTCATTATGCAAAAAAGAACTTTTGATATTACATTAATGCATGCATTGTAAAATAGCACTCACAAGTTCCAGTGAATTTTTTTTTTCAACAATTTTTTTTTCCTTTTTTCACCAAATGCTTTTGGGGAAATTCTTGGAAAGTTTTTTTTCTCTAGTGTAAATTAGATTAATTTTGCTAAATTTTTGGAAAAAATCATTATTTTTTTAATGTGACCAAATTGATGAAAAAAACCCTGCCCACAACCCATTTAAGGTACTCAATATAGAAAATTCAAGGCAAAAATGAAATTCTTAAGCAAGAATGAAGCGTTACAATTTCCCCAATGTACCCAACAACATTCAAATACTTCTCTGAGGCAGGCGAATTAGGTGAAGGGAAATCCCCTTGGCCACGGGCATTACTGGAATAAGGGCCCATGTGAGGTGAAGTCAATTTCAGTAGTGCCATCTTTTGTGGAGGGCAGATTCCACAACCTCCACTATATGGTGCTTTACATGCAGTAATGCACCTGGAGTGGGGCGTTCATGCACTAAGCACCCTTTGGCTCTGTGTTTTGTGGGCAATTATTTCGACATTCTTGAATAAAATGGCCCTCAGCTCCACCTTGGGTAGGCGCTTAGTTGAGGAATGCCCCACTCCCGGGGCATTTACCTTACACATAAGATGGTTTGGTATCTTCTGCCTGACAATGAATGTGAGATACGAAACGAAAAAGAGTGTTAAGAGGATGATCTCCAGAGGTGCTCAGTATGTGACCCTACACAAATATTTCTCACATCCAAGTTCAGTTATTTATCTTTTTCCAACCTCACCCATATAAGTAGAACTGAGACTACAAATATGTGGGCCAATACCAGTTCTATGAGTTTTTAGGACCTCTGGTCCAGAGTCTGAACCAGTTCTTGGGTTTTTGAGAGCCATCAGTCCAGGGTCTACATATACCCTGCCCTTACCTGCCAGTTCCAAAGTCCAAAAAGTGAGAACCTTTCAGTATCCGTTTTGTGTATGGGCATTCCCACAATAAGGGTATCCCCAAAATGTGGGGCCAGACTTGGCTCTTGCCTTGTGCTTATAGTCCCACACCTTTCCCTTCATCACTAAAATTTTGTCCCCTGACACCCACCTTTCTGGTGGTTACTAATGATAGCCCTAATGCCACATCTATTTGTTTCAAAGTGCTAGCCAGTCATAGAAATGATCAACGTTTTAGAAATTGGGAGGCAATTTATGTCCATAAAGTGCTATGAAGGAAAATTATTAAAGTTGTGAAGTCTTAATCTTGTCCATTCAAAATCCAACAATGAAATAGATTATCAAATTGAAACAACACAATGCTCTGAAAATCAACAATTGGTTAGATCATTCAAGTACAAATCCAAAGGCCAAAAAATTGGAACACTTTTTTTCTTTGTTTCGTTACTAAAAACCATAAACATGATAGCAAAACGTAAGCTTTAATAGCTTTAACCAACCAACCATTGTTTTTCTTATATTGCAACTATTATACTTCTTTTAATTGGAGATGATGAAATCATTGTAACAATTGACCAAAGTTGTCCAAGAGTTGACAAATATCAATTTAAGAGGGTTGGTTTGAAATAAAAGTTACCAAAAACAATTTTGATGTCATATACCTCTTCCTTCCATGTTACCAAACCTATCCATTCTTCTTGGAGGCGGGTGCTATTGCAATGTTATGATATTTGAAACTACCCATCCTAACATTTTCAACATAACATATCATATGCTGAAATTCTAAAGGAATTCAATGTGTTTCACTATTAAAATGTTCCACTCCCATAGCCTACAATCCATGATTTTTAATACACATGATTAGTAGAAACTAATATAAATGCTTTGTTCAAAAATTGAACTTTGCAATTCTTCTTGTGTGCTAACAATAACTATTGTTATCTATGAAAGTACAAATTACAACCCTCAACCTAAGGAAATATTATTCGAGTTTAAGTTTGGAGGCAAGGAATAGTAATGATATACACCATGCCCTTGGATGCCATAATGATCACATTTAACAATTGATGTGAATCTAGAACACAAAGTTTGAGTTGTGTTGAACAACAAATGGTGGGAAAATGTCATGTTGATCTCACTTGGTTTCATGATATTTTCATGGGTTTTAGTGGAAATTACACAAAATGATCAATTTGTAATGACAAGTTCACAACCTCAATGGACATTCCCTAACATTTCACCATTGGCTTTACATAAAGGGATTTCAATACACATGAATGCATTAAATTTCACCAAAACACAACATTCAAACTTACATAAATTCCAAATAAGAGCCAAATGATAAATGTTCCAACTTGCTATTTAATATTCACATAAGTTGAATGATTGGAAAGGGCAACATTGCCTTAATACATAAGTGTGTCACACTTTATGAGCAATAGATCAAAGATGATGTGTAATTTTTATTATAAAGCACAAAAGGCAAGTTCCAATCCATGTTGAAGATTGAAATTTTTTGTGCTAAGATTAAAATATTTTGTATCAATGTAAACAAAAAGGAATCACAATATTGCATTTTCAATACAACACATTTTTGAGGTGGCTTTCTAGATATTTTGGAGAAAATTTTGTGGTAGAAATGTGGAATTAAAGGTGGATCACATCATAATTTAATTTTCATTATGTTATGACATTAGTGAACATTTGAACAATTCAGCAATTGATTAGAATACATTTTTAACTTTCAAGAACTTGTCACAAAGACTATAATTTAATAAAAACATTAAAAATACTAATTAGAAAAAAAAATTCACAAAACTTTGCACATACAAAAAGGACACCATAATGAACAATCTTTCTCATGAAAACTTTAAGTTTGTTTTAAAATAATGATGTTCATATTAGAGCATCACGGACTTTAGATGACCTCTATAGAAATCTAAAGTTGAACAATATTGGGATGGATCCATCCAAGGATCTAAATTCTAACATTATTGTGCATGCAAAATTAGAAAAAGTTTTTGGGAAGAGAGAACAAAATGGCTAGAAACCAAAGCCCAATGAGCATTTGAATGTTGTTAATTATGAAGTTATTTTAAAGTTTTATGAAGTAATTTATTCTCATCCCCTTGATAATGGGTAGTATTGTGTAGTTTTTTCCAAAGGTTGGTTGGCCCAGCATAAAGGGGAAAAAGTGAATTAGACTCAGTATGCATATGATTGCACACAATTGCAAATGAAAAAGGCCACTTGAGCTACTTCTAGGCCTGAAAGTAATCATCATAGCTTGCAAGGCTCAAAGTCCACCAATTTGCTTGCAAACTCAAGTTACAATACTAAGTCTAACAATGTAAAGGATGATGACTCAATTCTTTTGGTTGGGAACAAGACCACTACCATTGTTTTCCTCCTTCACCAAGTTTCTACAAGGTGAAAACATGATCAAGTATACAACAAAAGTAGCTATGAGTAGTTACAATCATGTTTTTTCACATAAATGCAAGAAAGTAAAGTTGAAACCTTTTCAATCATTATCAAACCATCATGTTGCACAATATTGAATTTATAATATGTTGTATACAAAGTTTGAAAAAAAATTGTGTACTAAAAGTAGGTCAAAAATATTTTTGAAATTGATTAGTGGAATTGTGTTCAAAAATACTTTTACATTAAAAGATTGATCAATTATTATTTTTACCTCTTGGAAATTGAAAGTACATAAGTAAATTTTAGATGGCCATTAACCAAAAAGTAAAACAATTCAATATTTCATCTACTTGAAGCTTATTTTGTTTTTTTGGGTAACCTAGAAAGTAAAATATATATACTTGCATTTTTTAGAGATCTACTTAAATATATTTTAAACATGTGATTCTTCAATATCATTGACATAAATTCAAAAAAATGTCCATATTGATCATTAAATTTTAAATAATATTTTAAAATTTGATATGTTACAGCTCGATTTATGACTTGTTTACACTTTTTTTGACAAGGATTATGAAATGTATATTTGATCATGTTTTCACCCTACATTGAAAAAGTTGTTGAATGCCCAGGTTGAAGATCAGGGTCTAGGTCCCAAAATTGGCAGTCATGGGAAAAGAAACATTAAAACTTGAACGCAAGGCCCAAGCTTTGGTTGACAACTTACAAGATAGGGTGGTGGCATTTGAAAAGCAAAAAAAAACATGGTACCTCTACAATTGAAATTGCAGACCTTGAAGGAAGTAGTTAAGGTCAAAGAAAGTGTAGTATGTTTAGCATTAATTAAATTCAAGTTCATATCAAAACATTATTGACAATGCGAAACATTTTTTTATTGTGTCAATTGAGGAGTTGTGAAGGGTTGAAAAACATGTAGACAATCAATAGTTTGCAATGGACTTGTTGGTTGAAAGAATGGATGAAGGAGAGAAGGAGCTTGCAAATGTTTAGGAAGATTCCAACATTCAAAGTTGTAACTTCAGACCTTAGATCAAAAATTGGGTAGTAATAAAGTATGGATTGATGGATTAGTTCATTAGATCCAACTCATGACCCATGGAAATGCTGTGTTTACCTCTCTCCCTTCCCATTGAAAACCCTTTTGAACCTCCTGAAGGATATTCACAACTTGTGTTTGTCTATGGGTTTTATTATGCATGCAAAAATATTGTTGTTACATTGTGTGGATGCACTTACCACCTATTTTGCATGTCTATACATTTGGAAAGCAAAGCCATTGTTTGTGTTGGTGCCACTTGTGGGAAGCCTTTGTCCACAAATTGGCTTTCAACTACAGGATTCCAACAACTCTACATGGTGCTAAGCATCCCAAACTAAAGACGTTTGGTCCAAATCTTACAAAGTATGCCAAACATGATATGTAACCCAAAGAACACACAATTTGTAAGTTCCTCTAGATCTCATTTCCTTTTCATTTACAAGTCTACAACATACTTGCATAACTTGAAAATACTTGTTAGAGTTCAACAAAGATTTGTCATTCTAAAAATTTAATTGTACAAGTAGAAGTAAAATTTAAGGTGCACTTTGATTTTGTACTTTGGCTTAACAAGAAATTAAAGGTGTCTGGTAGATCTTGCAAATATGTTTGCAAGTTTCCATGATGTTTCAAGTGACATTATGCCTTTTGAAAGTTGAATCTAAAAATAAAACAACACATCTTCCCTTTGGTTTTAATGGACTATCAGTAGAAGTGTTCTAAAAGTGGTTTATGTGATTTTCAAGTATAGGAACCAACATTTGAACAAGGACAAATGTTTGCCAAGTGGGACAACAAGTCTATAAGTATAACAAGTACCATGCCCAATACTTTTGGTGTCTTTCAACTAGGACAATTGGTCTCCAAGTAGGACACATACCCTGCCTAGTATCTTTAATGCCTTCTAAGTGGGAAGGTAGACTTGTAAGTATGCCAAGTAATCACTTTGGTAGTCCTAATGCCTTTGAAGTTGTGAGACAATAGGTCTACAAGTATGACAAGTAACATTGCCTAATAGTATGGGGTCTTTCAAGTGGTGCAATAAGTTTATAAGTAAAACAAGTATCATGCATAGTAATTCCAATGTCTTCCAAGGGGGTTAATTCCAAGTTGTAAGTGGGAGAAATACCTTAGCAATTAAACCCACTACCATCCAACTTGGACAATAGGTTTGTAACTAGGATTAACATCATGCACATTACTTCCAATGTCTTCCAAACGGTTTAGTTCAAGTTTGTATGTAGGACAAGTACCCTAGAAAATAACTCTATTGCCTTCCAAGTTGGACAATATAGGTTTGTAAGTAAGACAAGTAACTTGCCCAATAATTGTAAGGTTTTTCAAGTATTGCTTGTGTTTATGCAATAATCCTATTGGTGTGAACTTTATGTATAAGATGTTGGAAATTGAATCTTGAACACTTAAATATTTGAGCTTATTTTTGTGTGTAGTGCAAAATTTCAATGCTAGAGCAAATAATTCGCCTAGCTCACATGTGTGGCAAATTTGGGCCAACAAATTATCTATGAACAACCGATTGATTCCCAATCACCGGCCCATGGAATTTCCATGGCATCAAATGGTGACAAAGATGTCAATGTTGTATCTAAGGATTTAAACCCTCTAGATTTCAATGTGTGGGATTATCTACTTGATGATGCCAAAGTTCCTAGCCCCACAAGAAATCCCCTCCCTATGCTTGCACTTGATACTCATGTGGTTGCAGCAACAAATGAAGACAATACAACATCCCTCATTGTGGCACCACTAAACAAACTTGATGTTTTTGCTTTGGCTAGCGTTACATCAACCATAGTGAATTCTACTCATGTTGTGTAGCATACTTTTAGTGTTTGCAACTCTAAAGTTCCAAGTTCAAAACCCCAAAACATTGAGAAATTAGTTGAACAAAAACATACAAGTTTGGTTCTTAGAAAACCAAACAAGCTTGGTTCAAAGGCTAGGAACATGGTGGAAATGTGTGGTGGTGATGAGATGTTATTACAAATGAATCTAGGGTTGCAAAGACAACAAAGGTTGGGGGAAAGAAACATCAAAGGCCCAAAGAGCTAAATGAAAAGAGACGCATTCAAACTTGGTCCACTGTTTTGTGAAAATAAACACTTATCATCTTTGTTGATAGCCAAAGGTAAATATTCATTATGCCCATTTCCAATGCTTTTATTGCCATCCAAAATGAAAATTAAAACATCTTGAACAATTGAGTAACATGATCATTGTCATTGAATTATGGGTAAAAGCACACTATGCCCCCCAAAAATTATAGTCACAAATACTACATTATTGCATTTGGTTTTTTTATGTAAGTATAGACATCACATTTTGGATTATTTTTGTTTGTTTGAAATATATTGGATTAGATTTAGACTTAAAATAATCATTTATAAAAAAAACTCCAACAAACATTGGTGAACTTCAACATATGAAGTATATTTGTGATGAAATAATACTTGTCACAAAATATGAAAAATTGCATACATACTTCAAAACTAGGGTTGTGGGTGGAATTTTTCAGTGAATTTTTTTGTGGTCACTATTATTGATATACATCAATTGAATATAGGGCCATTTGGAAGTTTAAAATTTTTGATTGAAAATTCATTAAAGATATGTGTTTTATTCATTTTTTCAGCAATAAAAAAATAATTTTATGTATTTGAAGAAAAAACCAATACCAAATGAAAGAGAAAATTTTTATAGTTAGGCATTGCATTATTTTTTCAGATTTCTTTTGTTTAGTAATGTTTTATGAATCACAAACATGAGGCCCTATGGCCGACAAAAAACTACACATTATATATGTTGTGTACATTGATTTTATTCAATCCTCTTCATCTAACCTTTGGATCGAAATCAATCTTGATTTAAAGTGAAATTTGAGTTCCAAAATGTTGTTGTGCACATTCTAGGGCTTTTTGCTTATATGTAGGATTGTCAAATGATGCCATCAAAATTTTAACTTACTACATACTATGATACTAGTTATACATCACCTTTTTTGGTGAAAATTGGTTCACCCGTAGTGTGCTTTCACCTTATGTTGGATAGTTGTTATGTAAGTTTGCCAAGAGACAACAAAGCAAGCAAATGACCTACATTAGCCCCCTTGCCAAGTTGAGTTTAGGGATAAATTGTTTTAATGTGTATGTAACATCATGTAGGGACATCCCTTCCCTTTTGTTCTACCATACATACACCATTAAAGATTTCTTCATTTGGCATACGAATTATCATTGAGTTTTTGGTCATTTGTTTACATACAAATGTTCGAGTTGTCATGTCTGTAATTTTAATCAATTTTTTAATAATGAATCTGGGAATGATAAGTAACATTGCAAAATTGCTCAACACAAGTGATTTAATTGAACATGTTTATTTCCCTAGAACAATTTTTTATCATTGTGTAATGCCCAAAAGTCCACCAAACCTAGCTAGTTGATTGTTGTTATTATAAATTTGTATCAAAGTAAAACTTGATGAAATCATGAAAACTAACCCAATGTCTTACATGTTGGTAATGTATGTCATTTGGATTTTGTTGTAACTAGATTCAACACATGGTAAGTAATGCACTCAAAAACATGACAATTATTGTCAAGCCCACCTCCTATGTTCACAAAACCATTAATGTCGTTGATCATGATGCATGAGTATGGTGTTGATGTAATAAAAGGGTACTAATTTTTTAGCTTGTTTTTAGTTTGTGTGTTTTGGATGCATAAGTGATTTGAGCTTGCAAGTTGCACATTGAAGGTTGGGAAATCCATCGTGTCAAGATCATTTTTGAATGGTTTTTAGCATCCAATGTGGAGAAATGCAATGGTGTTTTGGCAAGAAATGGCTTTGGATTGAAAGAGATATAAGGTATTGTAAATTCAAGACTTGGTATGTCCAAAATCTAGGTGTCAATGATGACAATCCACCAAATGGAGATCTTATTCAACATGTATGTTCTTTCAATGGAAAATTGAAGTATGATTATGTGGATTCATACATGTATCACTAGTAGAAAAACCCCTTTTTTCAACCAACTTGCTTTCAACTACATGTCATTTTCAACTACATTTTCAACTACAAATTTTTAAATATAAAAAAAATAAATTGGGGCTACCAAATAAGTTAAACCCTCTATTCTTTGGAGGATAGTTGAAAGTAAATTTCAACTAAAGGTTTTACAGTTGAATTATAGTCGAAACATCGATTGGGAAAATGACATAACCTACAGTTGTGCTTCTCAAAGTGGTGTGTTAACTTCATAAATCTTGTGTTCAATTACTTTGGTGAGTCACAAAACATCGAAATGGATGACAAATGCCAGTTAAATGGATGAAATGCAATTCAAGGAACTATTGCCTTTGTTGCAACTTTCGTTCGATTATTTTTCAACTATATTATGCAACTACAAATTAGCCTTGCAAAGAATGGATAAATTAAATCGATATAAGAATTAATCATTATTCATGAATTATAAATATTAATTAACTAATTGATTAAAAAATGCAATAATCGTTAGTCAATTTAAAATTATTTAATTTTTATTAACAAGCTAATATGTTTATACAAATATATTTAATATTTAATATTTATTGACTAATGATTTGTCAATAATTTATTAACTACTGATTAACTAATTATAGTAACTACTAATTAGTTATTATAAAATAACTGATGATTCTAAATAATTAGTTGAACAAAGTGAGTTTTTTGATTAATTATTTGAGTATTTTTTATTTAATAATTTTGAAACATTTCATTGATTTTGAAATTTCTCAATAATATGATATAATTATTAATTAATAGTTATGGTTAACAACTAATGAAAATTAATAAGTAAAATATTAAGTCAACCAATGAATAATAAATAATAAATTATTCACAAATTAAATTGTCTAGTTATTATTAACAAGTAATTAAAAACCATTGAATATTTAATTAAGAATTACTCAAATTTCTTATATATATATATATAATATTTATTATTTTTATCAGTTTGATATTTCTAAATATAAATTATTAACTAAATTTATTACTTTATTAATATTTATTAAACTATGTGATACTTAATTTTTATTAATAAAAATTATGGTTTAAAAATATTAAATATTAAATAATTAATATTTAGTTAGTCATAAAATTAAGAAAACTAACAATGCACGAGTTAAAATATTTACTTAATACTAATGATGAATTAGAACTGATTTATTTCTACAAATTAATTTAATAAGTCAGAAATTTAATAATTTATAGTTAATATTGAAAAACTACCAATTAATTAATAATTTATTTTTTTAGATACTGATTTAAATCCTAATTACTTTAAATTTAATTGATTGATGACTAGCAATTCAAAAGGTTTATTTTCAGAGGTAAAAATAACAAAATTATTTAGATAATTTTATAAGTAGAAAATTATGTTATTTTAAAAATAATTGCCAAATAATTAAATACATTAAAAATGTAATGATTTATTTGTGAATTGATTAATTAATTAGATATTAAATAATTATTTCTTGAAATATTAGGTGCTTATTACCTACCTAACTATTCACCTCATTAGTAATTAGGTATTTAGTTATTGTATATCTAGAGTACTAAATAGTTAGCTCCTTAATAGGTAGTTAATAGGTAGCTACCAATTAAGTAGGTAGCCACTAAGGTTAACGTTTAAGTTACTAACTCAATACCTACTTAGTAGTTATTAGTTAGCTATAAAAGTATCTAGCTAGGTAGCTAGTACTTACTTTTAAGGGTTTACTAACTATTACCTTATATGTATTTCTAGCTACTACTAGCTACTAAATTCCTAGTTTACCTATGCTAAACATTGGATAAGTAGTAGGTGATCTAGGCCTAGGCATGGTTTAGACCATTTAACCTAGGTGCATACTTTAGGTGCCGCATTAGACACTTAATTAACCTTAGGTGGTTAACTATTAATTATTCGCTTAAATTAGGATCATATTATAATAGTACAATCATTATTAATTATTATAATTGTAAAAATGTTATAACCTAGTTTAGACTAATTGCAATAACATTTGATAATCAAATTTATTACCTATTATTAATTATTATAAACTATTTGTCATACTTAAATTAATATTATACCTACCTATTTAGGTAGTATTATAAACTATTAATAAGGTTAAATATTAGTAAATAGGTACGTACCTACTATGCACCTATAGGTACCATACTAGGTACTTACTAAATACCTAGTACCTACCTAGCTACTTATTTAGTTAGTAGGTACATAAAGTATAAGGTAGTTAAGTACTTAATTAGTAAATAGCTAGGGTTTAAAGTTAAGGTTTAGTTAGCTACTAGGTACCTACCTACTAGTTATTACCTAGCTAGATAGTTACTACCTACCTTTAGGTACCTACTAATTATTACCTAATAGGTACTTACCTAATACATACTAGGCACCTACATAATAGGTATTTTCTAACTATTACTAGTTAAATTAAGTCTCTAGGCTACCTATGTTAAGTATTAAATAAGTATTAGGTGGTTTAGGGTTAAGTGTCACCATCTTTAACTTTAAGCCCAACTTAGGTGGCACATATATTACATTAGTTAGTAGCTCAATAACTATTAAACCCCTAGGCTACTTTTGTTAGGTTTTAGATAGGTACTCCTAGGTGCCACCTTGTTTGACTTTAGTCCAACCTAGGTGCCACATATGTTACATCAATTAGTAGGTTATGTTAATTGATAAGTTTAATAAGTCAGGTTAATTGGTAGTAGACAAGGCTAGGTAAGTAGTTAGGTAGTACTAGTTTAAGTAAGTAGGTTGTTCGGTAGTTGTTAGTAAGTCATTTTGATTAACTTGCAATGTGGGTTACAACTAATTAGGCTGTACATTGGTTACAATTAGGGTAAAATTGCCCATGATTAATCAACGACATACCAAAGACTTATTCATATCTTTCTCATCTTTTTTTCATTTTGAGTGATTTAAAAGTTTATGGGATCACTAAATTAAGTTTTACAATTCACCTTTGAACTCCATAGACAAATAAAAGAGTAGTCAAGAAAGAGTTGGAAAAAATATATACAAAACATGTTTTTTCAAGATACAAAATGCACTTTTTTTCTTTTAGACCCTTTTGATTTTTAAAGTCCATATCTTTCTCATTTCTTGTTCAATTTTAGCGATCTAAAGTGCTATGGGAGCGCCACCTTACATTCTAAAAATCAGCTTGGAAATCTAAAAGCAATGGAGCAACATCCTAGAACTGTTTCCAATGTTCAGGAATAGGCTACCAAGTGTTACAACATTTTTTATTTTAACCCCCCCTACTTCGGGGAGCCATAACTTTCTCATTTTTAAATCCGTTTGTGAAGATTTTTAGTGCTCAGATGCGCCAAGAGGAGGACTTCGATTCATGTTTGAACACCATAAGGAAATAAGATCATCCTTGGATTTTATCGAGCTCTGAACCACTAAGTAATTATTCACTAGTTGTTTTACCCTAGCTTACAACTAAACTATTTATCCCATATTGTTTGCTTTCCATGACAAGTTTCCAAAGTATATAAAGACGTGAATTAGAAATGTCCATGAAGTGAAATGAACTATATATTGATCAATAGCCATTTGGGATGGGCTAATCACAAAAGTTTGACCTTAAAAGTTAAACTTAAAATGAAAAAGTAAATTATTAATTGAATGGCATTTGGCCTAGGTCTAGGCTTAGCCTAGGTGGCTTAAATCTAGGCTTAGCCTAGTTTTGGATCTAGCTTAGGTTTGGGCCTAGCTTAAGTTTGAACTTAGCCTAGGTTTGAGTCTAGTTTAAATTTAGCCCTAGCCTAGGTGATATATAGCCCTATGTGAGCCATGTGGCAACAAATTATTTGTTAAACATTGGGGCCATGTGTCAACAAACTGTTGGTTAGACTTTTTACTTAACATAGTCGAAACATAGTTGGAACATAGTTGAATTTCAACTCAAGTTTTGATGATGTCATGATTTGTCAGTGGATGAAGTTCATCCAATGGGGAATTAAAGTCATAAACAACTTTCAACTGTAATGGTGGAATCATTTCTAACTGAAATGGTCAAAATTGGCTATTGTTGTGGTGCTAACATGTGGTCGTCATTTTCAATTGCAATTTCATTTTCAACTTGAACATTTTGACTCTTGTGGTCAATAGTTGAAAAAATAAAATTGCATTTGAAAAAAATAAATTGTAGTCAAAAGGCATTTTCAACTATAATTGTAAGTTGGAAACATAGTTGAAAAAGGGGGGGTTTTCTACTAGTGTATGACCCTGTAGATTCTACCAAGTTTGCCTACTAAGCCTTGTAGTATTTACACACAATAGAACCATTTAAATAATGTGTATTGTGTGATGCTAATATGCGTGAATAACATGTACACATTATTTAAACAACTTTATTAAAATGTATTTAGTCAATGTAAGTATTAGATTGTATTAGTTAGTATAATACACATTATTTAGACTGTAAATCTACTTAGATAGCTCTATTAAAATGTATCAATTAATGAATTACATAATGAGTGTCTATAAATTAAATAGGTGCATAGGGAAATTGATGATTGGCCATACATGATGTAGGGTATTTTGGATGGAGTATTCCAGTGTTTATATCTCATGTGTTTGGAAGTTGTATTATTCACATTTTTTGATTGAACCACGGGGCAATTTCAAGTAGATGTACTCAAGTACTTTTGTTAATGAGTCTTCAATTCTAGTCTACTATAAGTGTCACTATACCAAATGAAATTTGGACAATAGAAAGGCCTAATAATGTATGATGCAATTTCATTAATTCAAGGAATTAAGTGGTTTCATATGATTGAAGCAGTAATCATAGATAGATCTAGATTAATTCACCTATTACCATCTGGCTTTAGGGTTTCTTCCATTCACTTTAATACCACCTTTTTGTGTTTTTATTTTTTGAAAGCAAAGTTTGTAGTTACTAATCCATTGTTTCATTTTGCGGTTCAATTTGAACTTTGTCCAATAAGTAGTCTCAACAAAGTTTCAATGTTCCTCTAACATAAAGCATCTATTTAAATAACCAAAACTTTGTTTCAGTAGTGAGGTAGTTTAAGGAACTTACAAGATCCATAGCTACTAGGAAGGTCACATTGCAGCATGGTTCAAGAATTGCATGAAGGTAATGTAGAATGGTTCAAAAAAAAGATTGGTCTTCCTAATGAAGGTTTAGATATTAGGAAGGAAATAATTGATTTGCATGCATCTTTGGTAGATTGTGAGGTCCTATTTGGCAAGAAGAAAGGTTTCAATGGGTTCAAGTTAGATGGATGCAAAGATTTTAATGTGGTTGCAAGAATTTAGGAATTTTACACAATTGTTTATCAAAAATTGAGATCACCAACAACACAATTGGGGTTAGTTTTGCTAAAACAATCATTGTTGAGAGGAGAGGGAGGTTCAAAGTTAACTAGGCTCTTTTTGTAGCTCAAGTGTCAGGCATGGGAGTAAAAAGGCATAAATGCAAGGGTGGTCATGTAGACAAAAAGGGCCAAAGAAATTCTAACTTTGCCACTATGTCTATAGGAGGGATGTTTGCACCATCCTTGATCAATCTAGATTCTCCAATCGGGCACAAACAAGATAAAATGAGCCAATGACATTACTTTAGAAAAGAACTACATGTCCTTTTGCCCCCAAAAAACTTTTTCATATGAATGAATTTTTGAATAATTTTTTTTGCAAATTGTTATGAAAATTAATATAATTTTTTAAGTAGATCACTTTTTTAAAAAATTCTTAATAAATAAATTGATTCCTTGTAAATTTTGTGTTTCATTTTTTTAAATGATAAAAATTTCAAATCATAACCAAAAATTGATTTTTAAAAATTATTATGTTTTTTTGTATAATAAAATAAAAAAAATTTCTTAGAACATCATGTACATTATACTCCATTTATGTGTGGTAAAAAACTTTTGAAGTTTTTAAGTTTTGGAAAATTCTTTGAGTTTTTAAAGTTTTAAAATTTCACATATTTTGGGTATGAATGTTTTTTGAATGTGGCTAATAGGTCTTTATTTTATTAATTTTTTTCCCATCAATTTATTATTATTATATGAGTCCTTTTGATAGTCCTTTGCAAAATTTATTCAATCTAACGCAATAAGTCCTAATTCAAAATTTAAACTTAAAATTTTATTAAATGGATTTTAGGTTTGAATTCTTTGACATTCATATGAATGAGAAAGGACCAATTCACCATGATTGTCATGGTTTTAAATGGCAAAACATAAATATTTCTCAAATTTTGACTATTTTTAGGGCTCATCTAACATCTTTTTTGGCTCATTTTATTGTGACTACACCCAATTATGGATAAAAAGGAAGTGACATCAAAGGTTTACTCAAATGAAAAAAACAATCCACAAACTCCTAAAAGAGTCAATTTGGTCCAATTACTTGATGTGAAAGAAAAAATAAATTGCAAATATCCAAGTAGACCTAACAAAGTTGAAGCTTGAAAATGAACACTTGTCTACTACCATCAAGAAAGAATCAAAGAACTTGGAACATGCAACACAGGTGCACAAAACCTTATTATCATACTCAATTGGTGTTGAGGGTCATCTTGTAATGTTTGCCCCTAACCCCATATGCACCATGAATATAAGACTACTAAACCACTAGTTTTGTCAATCCACCCTTGTCTTGTTTATAACTGCATGTTTCATTGCTGTGACATTATTGTGGCTTCTTACAAATGTATGTATCATGCATGGTGTTTCGGGTTCCACATGCAATTATCTACAAGGTGTAAAAATCCCACATGCGGTGTGATATTTGATCAAGAATGGCAGGAAAGTATGGGGTTTGAGACAATAGAAGATGACCATGAACATTAAGGTCTACAAAAAGGTACAATTAATGGACCAACTTAATGTTTCATAGGATTTGTTCATGTTTGCTTGGTTTGTGGTATGTTCTTTTGTGAATGTGGTTTGATTTTTATTTATTGTTGGGTTGAACCCTTGTAAATTTCAAGTGTTGTGATTTTCATTGCAGCGTTGAATTTTGGGAGATTGGATGTTTCACCATCACTTATGGGAACCACTCAAAAACATAGCCATGAAGAGGATAATGCAAAGGCAAAACACACTCCAAGGAAGTAATCCATGAAAAAACACTCTTAGGCTAATTTGTCTTCATTTAATGGACCAACTAAAATGTAAGAATGTCAGTTTAGGACATGATGTAAGTAGAGATGTTAATTTTTTGGATTTTGTGTGTTAGGATGTAAATTTGTTGAGACTAAAGTAACGATCAAAGTTGGCTATGGCTTTGAGCAAGTTCATTACTTGTATGAACCTTTGGCATGTGGACCTCTTTTGCATCACTATTTTTTTCTCCAAATTCTTGCAGCTAGTTTTTGTTTAATATGAAATGAGGTCAATTAATCAAGGACTATGTGTGATTCAAGTATCTAATCTAGATGCATTGTGTATGATTTGGGACATTTGAAAGAAAATGTTTGTGTTCCACAAAATGTGTTGAAATTAATATATAATTATTTTTACTTTATGTCTTTTTTTGAGGTCTATTTGAATTCTATTAAAATGAACATATTGTATGCATGTTGAATTCATTTTGTAATTTTTTGAAAATGAATATTATGTAGAAAAATATGTTGTAAAACTTGGTAAATAAACTACATGTTCACAATTACAAGCTGCAACATGCTTAACTACAATCAAATTCAATTTGTAGCAATGTCTAATACTTTTTCATTTGATATGTTGTCATGTATCAAATTAAAAAGGATCATACATTCTAACATTGTAAATGTTGTACCCATTGGAGGCAAGGTTATATAGTGTTGCAATGCCAATATGTTTTTTTCAGAAAATACATCATGTTATGAAGTGATGTTGATGATGTATGTGGGTATTTTTAAGTTCGTAGTGCTTTCTATTTTGATTGTAGGGAAATTTGAATGAAGAAAAAACAAAAATTGATAACAAATGAACTATTTAAAATTGCTAATCCCAATGCACAAGAGTGTATCAATTTGATGCATTCTTAAACTATAATTGTCAACAAAAATACATGGATCACAATAAAACATCAAGGCTTGCAAATCAACTACATATTCAAATCCAATTGTTATAGGAATGGGCCAATTCTATACCTTTAAAAAATTCAATTTAGATTTCAATTACACCTATTTTAGCCATACCTACCTTGTAATCTATTATTGTAACCTACACATATTGCAAATACAAAGAGGATGAGGTGAAAATGAGGATTACAAGAAAATTAACACATGCACTTTGATAGTGCAGGATGATTTCAAAATTGGTCATTTTGAAAGTAATGATTTTTCTCCTTTTTCATCTCATCCTCTTTGTATGTTGCAATATGTACATAGGTTACATCAACATAATACATACAAATACAAGCCCCTAAACTTGACCTATATTAATTTTTCAGTGTTAAAGAAATCATGATTATGCAAATTAGAATTAAAGCCTTTAGAAACATATATGGAATGGTCATGGGAATTTGGAACTCATTTGCAATGTCAAAATACACGTGTCAATTTTCATGTAATATGTTGATGCAACCTTCCTCAATATGTAACTTGTTGTTATAATTGCATAAACATAATCCAACTCACAAAGAGGGTGAGATGCAAAAAAAACAAATTCATTATTGAAAGTGATCTAATTTTGAAATCATTTACTGTTTCAAAATATCAAAATGGAAATAAACCAAATGTCATATTGAATTGCCATAGAGATCAAGCTCATAAACATACCAAGTTTTAAGCAGAAACATTAAACAAACTCATTTTCAATATGTAATGTATTATTGTAACCTACACATCCAACATAAAATGAGGGCAAAAACCAAGATTTATGGAAAACGTACTTAATAAATCAACATTTTGAACTTAATTTTGTTTGATGTGAAAGTTCAACTATATCAACCATTATTTACTACGACCACTAAAAATGAACAATATGTCAGCCACTAGATTAAGAGAACCCAGGTGTGAAATGATGCATTGAATGTAAATCTTGACAATACCTTCTAGATAACGAGTTCCAAGAATATCACAAAACATAGATAACAACATGTCAAAGGTGCCCCTAAAATCAAGAAAAATGTCATCTTAAGGTGGCAACATTCTATTAATGAACTTTTCAATATAATGTCCAATTTTCCTCACTATCCTTGCATGCGTGCAACAAAGTTATAGATTTTGTCTCATAAAAAATCAAACACCATTCTTGTCAGAATGCACTAAAGTACATAATTATTTTTTTAATATGCTAGTCAAAACAATATTTAAGTTTTTGTATTACTAAACAAATAGATGATGAATCATGGCACATCACAACTTCTAAAATCATACAAAATTTGAAACTAACATTATTCTACATATTTATCATTGGATATTCAAATACAAGTCACATGTGCTAATTTAATTGAGAAAATTAAATGCAAAATTACATTTTGGGAGTCTTCATTTGCATGTGCCCACAACCCCATAAATCCAAAAGGATTGATATTTTCAACTATAAAAAAACCCCAACCACACAAATCACATCTGCTTTAAGATCTCAAACATTCAAAACGCTAAACCCTATGAGCAAAACAAAAACAACAATAATAAGACACAAGTATGGATATAGGGTCACTGTACTTCATACAAAAGATGTTCCTTTTCATTCCAAATTATTGTCAGCACCCTATGTTTATATATATGTATGGGCAATAATACAAAATGTGGGGAATTCAGAATGTCTTACAAGTCAATTTCCATAAACTATCTTTATTCTATTGATGCTATGAGATTCTCCTTCACTTTAGGAACCATAGAGAATGTTGGACCATCCTTTCTTGTTGCACATGGGAACATTGGAAATTTTGAAGCTATGACAAGGTGGGAGTATACAAATGCTAGACCAAAATATGTCAACAACTTGTAAGGAATGTTTGTACCTCGATGGTTCACCACTATTTGGTACCACACACCTCCAATGATCATATCCCCCTCATACCAAATATTTCCCCATTCATCTTCAAATGTCTCTTAGCACCTATGCAAGGGCCCATTGCATAAAAGAATATAAAAGGGATTGCCATTTTCCAATTCATCAACAATGATTGCAACATTGTCACCAATCTCAACATTTGCAACCTTAGATTCCATATCACTGTCATTTCCAATGTCTGATTTTGAATAAAAGCCTTCAACATTGTTCATCATGGTATGTGTCATCAAGTTACAATCAAGAGCCAAACTTATTAAAATGAAATGAAAGATGTTTCTAACAAAACCTAGGATATGTAGATAAATGTTAACTAAACTAAAACAAGGTAGGGCAAAAAATGAAAGACATGTACACAGGAAAACAAATGTGACATTGACCATGAAATGACATAACAAATGGAGGTTGAATACTATAACTCATACCTATAGAACATTGAGAGGCTCCAAAGTCAAGAGTCTTTGAAGCATGACATGGGTTTTAATCTCGCAAAATTTTAAATTATCATCCATACATTCAGGACAAAAGCATCCTTGGTCTTGCATGCTTCTTGCATGCTTTTGTAATGATATTCTATAATGAATGCTAGTGCATTTTTTGGACCTCATTGAAGTCCATGAAAATATAGTTTTCTGCAAAGTTTATGACAGACATGATATTGTCACGAAGGAAAGTTTCTAGGCATATTTTATATTGTTTTTCCTAGAAATGTGCTACAAAATTGTGCAATATAAATTTATGCAATTTTGGCTTAGTGTAGGAAATAAATTCTATTGTAGTGGTTTCCTTATATTGTAACTTCTTTTATTCTCCCGTGTACAACTTTTTCATGACACTTCCATGTCATCAATTGTTATTAGACTTTTCTTCCTCAATAGGGCAAGTGATGAACATGTCAATCCCATAACTATCACACTTTCCCTCCAAGCATTTTAGATAATGGAATGTGGATTCTTTTGAAGTTGGGCACAAAACTAACATCCACATGTCAATCAAACCATGAAATTTGGTGCAACTAACCATGCATGCACTTGAGGTAGAACCAACATAAACATCGTGGGTGTAGCCACAATGTTCACCATGTATCCCTTTGATTCCTCTCATATTGTTGAATTTGTTTCAAAGCTCTTGCATTTCTACATGGCACTTACATGTGTGTCTTAACAAAATGACTATGTCACGACCCTAACCTTGGGCTCATGACCAAGGCAAGGGCATGGAAAGGTGCGGGCCGGGAGTGCAACCTAGGAATCACATTCACACTCTCGGGAGTGTGGGAAAATGTGAGGGAATGAACTCACACACTCCCAAGTGGACTTCCATTTTGGGAATTGGAGTCATGATGGATTCCCAAATTTTTAGAGCATAGTTTGAGGGGTCAAAATTCATTGGATTAAAAACTTTCTTATACCATTAGAAAGCTCTTAAGACTTAGATGTTTAAAATTGGTTCACATGATCCATTTGAGTACTTAAAACATAAGTTATGGTTGAAAGAAACACTATGAAAAAATATAGGGTTTTACAACTAGAGATTTGTAACTCATGGTATTTATACAACCTTGAGTGTTACTGGACAAGTTACAACAGTTGTAGCGAACACCCTATGTCATATACAATATCATATATATGGTGCAACTCACATGCAACTATATGTAACTTCTTTGTAACTAATCTCCATGTCAGATTCCCACACACATTCCAACTTGGCATTTCATCCATTTGTTGGCAAATGATGTATGTTAATACCTTTTATAACTTTTTTACAACTAGCTCAATGAATATATTCCTTTATTATTTCATTCATCCATTTGACAAATGGATTTTAAATATTTTTATCTTTCGCAAATTATTTACAACTATTTTATAACTATTTTAACAAATATATTATCCTTCATCCTATCAACATCACCCACTTTAATCTCCCATAAAGTCTTACTAATTGTTCTTCTTACATTCTCATGAGTTGCATGAAGCTTGTTTGCTTCAAATTGCAAGAAATAGACTACCTTTCCCGCATTCTAGATTTTTAATCCCTAGGGTTCTATTTGCTCCTTACGAAGTTTTCTTTTTAGTAAGGCACTTGCTCCATCAACTCCCCTCTTGCCATGCCTTGTAGCAAAGTAATTCCATAGCATCTAACAATTTGTTAGAAGTTGTTCATTAATAATGTGGTTATGATACCTTCCCGAAACGTACCATGCCCATGCACTTTTAAACTGACCAACAAAACCATCACTCCACACAACATGCTACTTGGGTTGGCAGCCCTTAGATTTTAAAAATTCCTAATGTAATTAGAAAACATGTTAGACAAATAACATATCGTGATCTTTCTCATTATATATGTAGTAATCCACCTCTTTAAGGATTCTGGTCTTGTCAATGGTTGGGTCATAATTAGGATTATGACGATAGGTAATATGAACAAGGATTGTTATTTGAAATGAAAATAGTGCATATCTTGGATATCATTTTGGACCTTTATTACATAGTTTTCAAAGAAATCTATGCATGAGACAATAATGTTAGTAGGTATGTTTTTTAGGTAGTGTTTGAACTCTTTTTCCTACCAATGGGCTATAAAGTTGTGCACAATAAATTCTGATAGATGAGGTTTAAGATACTTGATCAATTCAAAGGGTTTTGTTCCATTGTACATCACCTTGCTAACTTTCTTATCTTGAAAATTTGAAGTTTTGCCTACAACTTCATAGTTAATGTTATGCCACTCAATCTTTGTACTTATAGATAGTTCTTTTAGACAAACATTTAAAAACTTGATGCCACATAGAAGGTAATCACCCATAATATAGCTCCTTTTGTGGAATTCATCATTTTGTTCTTTGGAACACAATAATGAACTTCGTAATGAAATCAATGTATTATATGTTTGAAAACATGCAAAACAAGAAAGTTCATTAAACATAGTATTGGTTTCAAGTCTGCATATTCCTTCACATGAACAAGCACAATAACTATCATGGACATGTTTCCCTACCCACAAAGCGTTTAACCCAAGCCTAAGTTCATTCAGTTTTGTATGGTATTGACAAGTGCACATATTCCATTCTTTCAACCTTTTGACAAACCATGGCTTCAAGCTCTGGAACTTTGTCAACATAACAAGAACATCTTGATGTTTTAGTTTGAATGATGTGAAAAATTCCAATTGCAAATCACAATAACACAAAATGTACATAAGTATTAGTTTGGAAATTTTTAAACTTATGACCCAAACATTTTGTTGGACCTATTGGATTTTGATTGAATAATGCATGAACAATTTAGAATCAAAGTCAAAAAAGTAGAATTTCCCAACAAATATGAAGACACATTCTGAGCTACACAAATTGTCCTACATTAGAAAATAAGAAAACATGATGATAAAAGAAAAGGAAGGGTTGATATAATCATGATGCATGGACATTTTTGGCTATTCAAACTACTGTTGTAAGACATTTTCCCACAACATTTTCCAAGACACTCAAGCTATCCTTTGAAAAAAAAGGTATGCCAAGGTTTGCCAAAAGGAAATTTAAAACATCTCCAATTCCTGCAATCTCTAGTGACAAAGCAAATCAAATCAACTAGGAAAAGCTTGTAAGAACTCAAGAGAATTCTATAGAATTTTCCACTAAATAGATGCTTCCCATTAACAGATCAAGCTTCTAAGCCAAATTTCTAAAACATATCCATGCAAATTTTGAGCCACTCTAAGGACTAATTACAAAAGAAATTTGAAATGGACCAAATTTTCCCATGTACTCTACCAAACAATTTCCTTATTTAAGATAAATTTTCATTCATTTTCAAATTTTTATTTACAAGTAAAATTGAACCCAGTCTTTTCCAAGGAGATGTAGTGAATCAAATTAAGCAAATCAAAGCAATTTCTTAATAGAAAATTGTATCTACACACTCTAAATTTCTCATCAATCCTTTTTCAATTACTTACATTATGAAATTACCCACCAACCATACAAGCAATTTGGGTTAGTGAATACTGCATCATCACCTTTTCAAAACACAAGTATGCTCCTTAAAATTCACTAAGTAGCCACAACAAACATCGTTTGCTTATGAAAGTACTTTTCATCACCTTTTCAAAGCAATTTCTTAATAGAAAATTGTATCTACACACTCTAAATTTCTCATCAATCCTTTTTCAATTACTTACATTATGAAATTACCCACCAACCATACAAGCAATTTGGGTTAGTGAATACTGCATCATCACCTTTTCAAAACACAAGTATGCTCCTTAAAATTCACTAAGTAGCCACAACAAACATCGTTTGCTTATGAAGGTACTTTTCATCACCTTTTCAAAACAATAGCTACTTAAAATCACTAATAGCCAACATCAAGAACTATGAACTTATGAAGGTAAGCAAGCAAAAGGTTCTATTCTTTAAAATTCACCAAAGAACTTTGTTTAAGAACTTTTTCAAAGCACTATCTATTCTTTAAAATTAACTAGGCAACCACATCAAGCACTTCACAGTAATGTATATTTAAAATTCAAAAGGAAAGCACATCAAGTATTTTGAACTTTTGAAGGTAGTGTAATCACTTTTTCAAAACATTGTCCGTTCCTTAGAATTCTCCAAGTAGCCACATCAAGCACTATGTGTTTATGAAGGTAGTGGCTCACCTTTTCAAAACATTGTTTGCTCCAAGTAGAATTCACCAAGTGGCCATATGAAGCACCATGTGTTTATGAAGGTAGTGGCTTCACCTTTTCAAAGCACTGTTTGCTCCAGGTAGAATTCACCAAACGGCCACATCAAGCACCATGTGCTTATGAAAGTAGTGGCTTCAACTTTTCAAAGCACTATCTGCTCTAGGTAGAATTCACCAAGTGACCACATCAAGCACCATGTGCTTATGAAGGCAATGGCCTCACCTTTTCAAAGCACCATATCCTCTAAGTAGAATCCACCAAATTGCCCATCAAGCATAGTGTGTTTATGAAGGCAGTGGAATCACTTTTTCAAAGCACTATTTGCTCCAAATAGAATTCACCAAGCGGCCACATCAAGCACCGTGTGCTTATGAAGGTCTCATCACTTTGTTAGAACAATGTTTACTACTTAGAATTCACCAACCATTTGCATCAAGTACTTTGAGCTTAAGAACATAACTTCATAACATTCTCAAAGCATGATTTACTCCTTATAAACATGACTAAGTAATCACATCAAATAAACAACAGTATGAGCTTAATCAAGTAGTTTCATCACCTTTTGAAAGCATGGTTTTCTCCTTAAAAATTATCAAGCAACCATATCTAGCAACATAAAATGATTTCATAACATCTGCAAATCACTTTCTGCCCAAACATATATTGAAGAAACATCAACATTAAGATTAACACAGTTGAAATCAAAATCTGTGTAAACCTTTAGGCTTTCAAAACACTATCTGAACTCTTCAAGAATTAACAAGTACCCAATGCCCACATAAATAATATGAACATAAGAATGGTTGAATAGACAACAAACAACACCACCATGAATAATTAACATAGTTAAATCAAAGTGTCGTAGACTTGAGCTTATCAAAATGTATATGAACCTTTCAAAACATTATTTCAACTCTTCATGAAGAATTAACAAATACCCATTGCCCACATAAATAATATGAACATAAGCAAATTGGTTGACCACACAACAAATAGCAACTTCAATTTCATAACTTTAGGATTCATTCAAAATTTCTAGAATTCATTATGTACATCAAAATCAAATAGCCAACCATGATATTCATTCCAACCTCGTGAAATTAACAATTACATTATGATATAACAACTACTAGGAAACCAAATTACTTGAGACACTTGAAGGTAGTGCATTGGGTGCCACCTCAAATTGCTTCATTGAGGTCTTCAACTTAACAACATTTTTTTGGTTTGGAAAAACAATAGTTTCACTAGTCCACCAATCAATCACAAGTTGCTGGAAATTTTCAGACAAAACATCTGAATGTTTAACCCTTTTGTAGTTAGTCCAAAAAACAAAGCCTGATGTGTCCAACAAGAGTCATCTTTTAGAACCTTTCTTGATGTTTCCCTTGTTAACACCCAAAACTTTTGCAACTTCCTTACTTCTTACAAATGATTGAAAAGATGCAAAGGTGTAAACTATATATCTTTGGCCATTACCAGCTTAAAAGATTGTTGATTTATCCCATGGCTTGTTAACCCAGACTTGAAATTTATTAAACAATTGTTGAGTTTGTTTCAACTTCTTTGCATCTTGCAAGTAGGGTGGCAAAACATTAACAAGAAGCTTGTGGCATACAACTTTATCCATTATATTTTGTTACATTTTAGCATCGTATCCTTTCAAGAAATCCAAAATGAATGTGGCTATGGTCCTTGCAACACATGCGAGGGATCTAGGGCCATGTCAAGGAAAACTATTCACAAGTATAGAATGAATAGTTTAGACACACTTAAAAAGAACCCATTCTTCTTTTGCAATTCGTGATCGCTTTGCAACAAGGACTTTAACTTGTTGAAGCCTATTCTTTTGCTACCATATTTGTTGATACTCCCGTTTACAAGCTAACTTTTTCTCTTCTTCACCTTCAAACCCAACAACATTTTCTAAACCTTCACCTTCTAATGGTTTTGTTCCAAGACGTTTTGGAGGATTATTTTTTTAATTCTTGAGGTTACCCATCTACCATCAAACTTGTGCACATAAACAAAACTAAAATTACGAACATGTGCATTTGCACGTAAACCCTAAACAAAGAGCTTCGATTACACTTCATGTGTTCCAAAACTAATAACTTGCATTGCATTTTCAACATAAAACACAAGAGGTTAGGTTGGGTGATCCTCACTATTCTTGAAATTAGAAAACTAGAAACAAGCAAAAGCTTGAACACATTCCTTAAAATATGTATATATGCATTCAAAGAACAAAGGATAGAAGATTTACCATTGTAATGGGCTGCCATTTATTGGTTGGAACATGAAGTTGAGCTCGAAAAATCAATCCTAATTATTGCCTCCCTCTACATCCAATCATTGATTCTAGAACATGTTTGTAACCCTATGCACCCTTTAGCATCTACCTAGAGGTGTGCATTGAAGGATGCATTGGGTGAAGATCTTGTTGTATTTGTTGGCATGGTTGAATTTCGGTAGTGATGGACAATCAAGCTCCATGGTTCAACCATTTGCCAATCTCAAGAATGGCGGTTGTCAAATGTGTCAATCACCTTTGTGGGCATGAGTTGATGGTGCACTGAAGTTAGTTTAATGAGCAATGGTTGTTGATTCAAGAAATTGTGTTTTCGACACATGATTTCATTGTAAGAGATGCCCATCGATGTGTAACTTCTTGACCTTTGGAGGTGTGGTTCCGTTGTAAGAGCAAGTTTCTACTGCATGGGATTTAAAGGTTGAAATCACACACAAATTGATGAAGCTTGCCATAAAGAAGCTCACCTTAAAGCTAGTTGCAAGCTCATTTTAATGTTGCTTCTAAATATGAATTACTATGGATGAAGGGACATTACAAATGTGGGTTGTTTAAACATTGTTGGTTTTAAATTCGATGATATCTTGTATGACATTCATCCACATGCACATTTAGTACAATATATGATATTTCTTATTTAAAGCAACAATATTTTTTGTTAAATTCCAACATCAAGTGTAAACATCTATGAAAATTTATTTAAGGTTCAAACCTAATACAAGTCCATGAATTAGTTTCATCCATTTCTACACAATATAAGATTATCCATCCAAATAATATCATATTTTAAAATTAAGTTTCAGAATAAAGTTAGAATATAAATGCATTCGAGGGGCTCAATATTTGATAACTTCTTTATCCATTTAAAACCCCCAAGGATCATATAGGTGAAATAAAACTTATCAAACATATAATTTGGTCATTTTTTTAGTCCAAATGTAGGAGAAGATATTCACCATATTGGATAAGAGTAACACGTAACACATCCAATCATTATTAAATTACAACCTTGCCTTCTATTATATAATAAAAATCATTTTGTCTTTGAACAAGTTTTTGAAATTATGACATTTGAGTTATCAAAAGCACATTCAAATCTAAAAAAAGGATTACCACACAAGCAAATTAAGAGACATATTGAAGTATTTTTCAATGCCAAACCTTTATAATCATCAATATATGGCCATGCACAAAATTTTAGAATGAATGGGTATTTATTATATAAAATAAAGGATGTTAAAAAATTCAACCAAGTTCAACATCACATTGTTGAGTGCTTTGTATCCACTAAGTGTTTAGTGAAACATGTTGGAATTACAAAAAACTTATTGAGATAAAATATACAAGAAAAGAAAATTTATGCAATTAATTTCATTAAATTCCAATGCTTAAAATTCATGCAATAATTTTTCAAAGGTAGGGGGGTGCAAAATTTTACTACATTCAACATAGTCCTTGGTACATTTGTGTAAGATTGCACCCCAAAGGAAATTGATTACCTCAATAGCATTTTGCAGTTTGGTGCCATGAACATTCAATTGTTCATAGTGAATAAAACACTTAATGACAGCCCGTACCCCATCATGAGGACCCTTGCCATGTCTGCTCCCAAAAAATGACCACATCATCTTGCATCCACCTATCAAGTTAGGGTATCTAAATATAAATGCCAAGGTTTTGATGACTTAAATTGACTTGCACACCCATTTCACCATACATAATGCCATGTGGGTTTCAATCCCTGGTCTGAAATATATTTCCAATGTAGTTGGAAACAATGTTGCACAAATTCATTATCATGCTTTTAGTGATCTGACACATAAAAATGGAATTTAGTTTTGACACCCTGGAATTTTCATCATATGGGTCATAATCAAGGTTTAGGTGGTATGAAATATGAACCAAAATAATAACCTAGCAAGAATGCCAATGCATTGATTGCACTTCATTTTGAACTTGGAAGGTATAATTTTCTGCAAAATTGACTGTAGACGCAATGGAATCAGTTGGGAAAGACTTCACAGATGTTTTAAATTGCTTGTCCTAACATCTAACAACAAAATTGTGCTTTACAAAATGTTGGAGCTTGGGTTTGAAATGCTTAATAAACTCATTTGAGGAAATGTTCTTGTAGACCATAGTTAGTTTTTTTAAGCCTTTTCCATTTTTGGACCTAGTTTCTTTTAAGGCATAATGCTTCCATTGTATTACCCAATCATTTAACCCACTTAGCTCATCTCCACAAAATTGCAACTTTTGCACTCCACAACTAGTGCACTCTCCATAAAAGCATTCCTTTCTGTGCCATTCATCATAATCTTTTTTTGAACAAATAATGGATTCCCACAAGCTTGTAGTACCTTTATACAAAACATTGCATGGTGCACATACCTCATCTTCATGATGGGTACAAACCTCCAAAGACTTGTGATGTTCGTGCATGTTTTTCATTGCCAGTCACAACTCATTAAACTCCACATGATAAATATAGTAACATGTATTTCAATGGGTTTAACAAAAAATGGTTTTAGAAGCTCAAAAGAACACTACCCAATGCATATATCCTTGATTGGTTGCTTTGCACTTAAGGAAAAATTCAGTAAATGCACAATTCAATTTAATAAACTTGTGGTTAATGGAAGATGTATGCAACAAAAAAGATAATATATTAGTTCATGAATGGACAAATCTAGAGCATATATCTAGAGTTGGAAATTATAAGTAGAATATTACAAAGTTTATCGATTTGGAAAGGGATAACCATGGAAAAGTTGTTGATTATATGTCTACTTCCAAATAGTTTTTAGAGAATGAAATGAAATAACTAGTGTCGCAACCTTAATATTGGGTTTATGACTAAGTGTGGAGTGCAAGGGCCCATGAGGCCAAAGGAGTGTGTTTAGGGGTGAAACACACTTTCAAAAATGGGGGAGAGTGCAAGGGATAAAGCCCAATGACTTGCAAGTCCACTCCCATTTTGGAAGTTGCACTTATGCAAGAGTTACGAATGTTTAAAACCTTGGTTGAAAAGGCAAACAAACATCAAATTGGGCCCCTAGGACACCATTGGAAAGGTCTTAAAGTGTAAATGCTTAAAGTGCCCTCACATTGTTCATTTAGATTTGATTTGCATGAATTATGATCAAAAGAAGGGGGCAAGAGTCAAATTGGGAATTTGACTCCTGACCACAAACCTCTTGAAAGCAGGGGTCAAATGAGCTCTAATTGGAACATGCCATACATTTTTGGAAAGATCTTTTTAAGGGTTATAAGATATTATCTTTGCATTTTCAAAACATATTTGATTTGAGAAAGATATGAGCATCCAAAGTTTTGGGACTCCCATTTGGGAATCTTGGGGAAAAGTAACATTTGGATGTAATCCTTGCGTAGAGGCAGAAAGTATACTATAGAGAGGGGAGTGGTTTGGGATGTGTAAAATTTGTGCTTGAAGTTGTCCCTATTAAGTCCGTTGCACCATTTCCATTCAGCTTGCATTAATCACCTTCTTTTCTTAGTTGTGTAGGTTGATTTCATCTTGAACTTTCACTTGTGAGTTCGTCCTAGTCCCATCCCAAAGCTATAGCATGCCCTCCTATCCCTGAAGTGCTACAAGTTAGGGAGTGTGCCCCAACTTTTTTCTTTTTTCGTTGTTTCGCTCTAGGACCTACACTTGGGTTTTTTAAGGAGTTTGGGGGCATGTCAACTAGACTATCAAGGGAATGTGTGGAATTGAATGGAAGGCCAAAACTCCAATGTGTAACTTGATGGACAACCATGGTAGACTTTTAGCCATATGGACTCACTAGTTATTCCAATGTGGTAGTATGGACTAATTGGTCCATAAACAGTTAGCAAGATGGATTCATTGGCTATCACATTACGGTAAGATGGACTGATCAAGATACATAATTAGCAAGATGGACTCATTGGCTGCTCCAATGTGGTAGGATGGACTAATCAGTCCATAGACAATTAGCAAGATGGACTCATTAATAAATTCACTACAGTAGAATGGACTAATCAAGATAGATAGTTAACAAGATGGAATCATTGGCTATTCCATTGCCATAGGATGGACTAATCAAGATACATAGTTAGCAATCTATGGACTCATTAGCTACTCTAATGTGTGAGGGTGGACTATTGATAATATAAAATTGAACCAAATTGTGTATGAACATGCAGGTTTTTAGAAACACCAACATAAGATAATGCTTTTTCCATAACAAGTTTTTGGCTATTCTTTAAGTTTTAGGATTTGGGCAAATCCTCAACCTTGTTATGATGTAATCAACAATGTTTTTTGCTATTCTTCGTTGTTCTCATTCTTCCATCACATGTTCAATTATTATAAACACTTGTTCAACAACTTTGCGTAAAGCCTTAGATTGACATTGTCATTCATTCTAACTTGTACATCTAACAATAATGGCCTGCAAATAATTAGCCTTTTCAGTTTATATGCAACCTTATGCCCTCTTCTCAACATTCCTTTGAAAACCCATCCATCAAACTTGCATGCACCAAATGTTTGCTAACCTAGCCACAAGAACAAAGTTGTCCAAGAAGTAATTCATGGAGAAAGAAACAACAACATCAAGGAATATGAAATAGATGATGTGTAAAACTGCAAAGAACAAAGACATCCACAATGCTTGAGGATCAAAGGAACATTATCATTTCTTGTTTGTTCATATTAGTAAGTTGGTTGTAGATTCGCTAATGCATGCTCTGCTTCTATAGGATGAACATTAGAATAAATCCACCAACCACCTATGAAATGAAAAAAACGCCATTTTCATTCCCCATGGATGTTCTTCAACAAGAACCTTAATCAACATGACATCATTTTCCTTTGGACAATCGATACAATACCATGGTAGAGGTTCAATTTCAAAATTAGAACTTTGATTTTGGATATAAAAAGTCAATACCTTATTCATGAGATTCAATCCAATAAATGTAAATAATAGAGGTAGGTAATACTGATTTTCATAATCCTCTTTAAACAAATATTCAATAGTTTTGACTAGCATGTTCACACACAACTTAGTTCAATGCACAAACTCAATAAATCGTGTGATCTTGCCTTGTAAATCACAACCACATTTAGCAAATCTTCACAATAATGCAAAAATGTAAAAATGTGGTTGGACAAAGTTCCACAAAATATAACACACAACCTCTTTTGCAAAATGTTTGCACACAAATGTTAAACCTTAAGTCATGCACACAATGCAAAAAGGAAACATAAAATTGCATTTGAAATTTGGTGATTGGAAAAAAAACCCTAATGTACATCTTAAAGCTAGATTGTGACACATGTTTACATGATATCACCTTGTAGTAGTAGTCTTGATTGAAAACTATTTTTTTGTCCATTTGATGCTTAGAAGTTCTTATGTATTGTTTGTGGAAAACTTTTTGTGAAACATGTCCCAAATCATTGTCTTCCATTAATCAAGGACTTTGTAAGTTTCCAAACTTTTCCATAACTAGAACCACAATATGATTTTATTTTATTTTTGGGAAACTCTTCATTTTAGGATTGTTATAACCCATATATCATGTTAGAAAAAAAAATCACAATTCCTCCAAATAGGTTATTCAATATGAGTCCATATTGATTTTTATGGATTGTGATTGGATGTGTTGCCTAATTTCAAAAGCCCATTACTTACTAAGATGATAACCTCTTCTCTTAGAAATTTTTATATTATTTCTACAAAGAGTATATAATGGGTAGGTGAGTCCCATTAAAACATCTAATCCATTCATTAACACATATAATTCAAATTTTATCGAACACTATGCAAAAAATTGCCCCATGATGTCCAAAAATGAGCACCTTAGTGTGCAACCACCCTAAAGTCCTAAATTAATTAAATATGTGTTACTTTTTTTGCTATTTCATGCCATCAAAGTTGGGAGCTAGTTTTGAAAAACTCTTGCATTTGGAATTGGTGACCATGTAAGATTTATATCAAAAGAAGTGGTTTGAATTCTTAATTTCCTAACCCTGTGTTATGTTCACACCTAAAACCATCCTCAAGATTTGATCAATGACATCTTGAATTGGTTTCAAACATGGTGGGAGAATTTATACTTGTATGTTGTGGTAGTGGTTATGTATTTAGTGCCCAATGTGATTGGTGGTTTCCTCTTCCTATTCGCCATGTTAACATGTTGGATGGAGAATTCAAACTAAAGAGTTATGTAGTTCTTACTTTGGTGGTCACATGTATGTTCTTTTGATCTTTTATTCATGCACATTTTTTTGGCCTTTATAGGACATGCACTTATGATATTGCAAATGGTCTTACCCATCTCCTATTTTGAACTAAATGAGGAATACCTAACTATAATTTTTTATGTTTTATAAAGTTTGTAATTCCAACTCCTTATGCCCATAATGACTATTGGCTATCATTATGTCCAATTCACAACCCCATATTTACATTGGTTGAGGAATGTGCATGAAATTTAGTTTGCATTTTTTGGATGAACAACTTGTGACAGTAGCTTTATGACTTCAAAAATCCAAATACATGTTCCAAGATTATTGTGTTTTGCTTTGATGATCGTCATTCCATAATTCAACTAATGTAATTTGCACACCTACATGCACACATTTTTTAGGAGTCATTGCTTGCAAGTAGTTTGCATTCAATTATTATATTCAAGTATTCATTTTTTTTGGTTACACAATTGATAATTTTGTCACCTTTTAAAATAGAATCATAGAAAATGTGTTTCTTTGAATGATGAGAATTTGATGGCATCATATGCTCAAGCCTTGCTATTCAAAGATCTTATTGTTGTCTAATGCTTTTTAATATATTTTTGTTATGTTTTTTATATTTAAAATCATGTGGAACATACCTTGTTGTTTCATATTGAGTGGAATCGAGTGGAAACATATAACTTGTTCCAGTCATGATGTAATAATTTTCAAACACATGGATTCATTTTTAAGCAAACCTTGCAACATGGTCCTGTATTTTCATATCCTTTTGATTTTGTTCACCCATTTTGTTCAACGGGATCTCTTGTGATTATCCATTTTGACTTGGAGTATTTATGGGAAGTTCAAGTTTATTCAATTGTTCAACTAATGTCCATTATAGAGATTGAACCCTTAGTGAGACAAACAAGGAAAATTATGCAACAATCATTAGTCACATATTTATGGCATGAATTCTTCCCACATGGTATGGATTTTCATGCCAAATCATAGAAACTTGGTGTGATTGTTTTGGGTCTCTTTTCAAAGGACTTATCTATTACACTCACTACTAGGACTTGATGAAATCGATTAGGAGAAATGGCAACTAGTCACTACCATCCATGATGACAATGGTGATATGATACTTTGTTGAACCACCATTTTGAACCCAACTATGGCAATGGGTGTTGTTGCATCAACCAAGTCATCCAAAGCATTGGACATTGGAGGACCTATGACAAAACAAGGCAACAATGTTGTGTAGGCGATAGTCAATTACAATGAATGCTTCATTAACAAACAATCTTAAACATTGAGTTTGCAAACTAATCAATACATTTAAGTTTAGTTCATTCAATTTGGTTTTAAGTTGATTGGTATTTCTAATTTCTCTTACATTGTTTCATCATATTTCCTTTGGTAATTGCCACAATTCTCTTGTTTCTCATGCACCATTGATTTGGTCAACTACTACAACTCATAAGTGAGCCTTTGGATTTCTTTGTCCTTCTCTTGCTTATTAGTTTAACTACAATTGCAAATAGCCATTGGAAGTCATTGAGATTTTGCACTTCTTTAAACAATGTTTTTCTAAAGCCATTGCTACAAATATTTCTTGCAACCTAGAGTTGAATCTATACATTTTTTCCTCTAGAACTTGACAATTTGTAGTATACAAGTTATAATTATCTCAACTCATTTGTTTAGCATTGCATTTCTCTCTATCAATGCTTGCTTTTCAAATGCAATGGTACATGTAGACTCACAATTAGTTGGCAATGTTTGGTGAAGCTTAACATGAAGAATGATAGAATCAATTTGAATAATGCACATATTGAACACCAAGAACAATTGAGGTTTTTTGGACAAATGATATACAAATTAATTGTGCATGTCACATGATTTCATTGTGACAAAACCCTAAAACAAAAGGCAAAGTCATTAGGCAAAGAGTTGCTTGCTTTCCAAGAACCTTTGCAAAAGAGTGCACTAGGGGCTTTTCATTTTGTTAGATTATCACCAGATTCCACTAAATGACAACCTGGTCAGAAGGGATTTACTGCAATTTGAGCCAAATTTGGATTTCATTAGAACTCATCACATAGTTGAATGGATTCATCATAACCCGGACTTTTGTAGGATGAACCAACCACTTCCAAACATAGTATTCTGGAAGGTCCCTCCCTTAGGTCCTCATCGAAATGACAAAGTTTCAAAATTCTCAATCGCTCTCAAAATTGGAACATTTGGTGTTTTGACACCTTTTTGGAACCCTGATGGTAGGTAGTGTTGATGATGCTCCTAGGAAAATTTCAGGGTTGTGTTGGCATGTTGAGTTTCCAGCTCTTATATGAAGACTTGGTGTAAGTAGCAAAGCAGCTGGTGGGTAGGCACAGAAGCCAGTCCAAAACCAACAACACCAATCAACTGCAGGCTCCAAGCTGATCACTATGGAAACTTTTTCTGGTAAAAAACATGTTCCTTTTCAAAGCTGACTGTGGGTGCAATTCAGGACCAAAAACAATTGAAACAAATTGGGACAGAATGATATAACCCAGAGAGTCGTGAACAGTTGAGGTTGTAAAGGCAGGAACTTGGTCTTCAACCTCAGGGATATGCTTGCTTGATACATATACTATTGACATATTACTGAAAGCTAAGAATTGAAGAGTGTACCTTAGCAAATCCAATCATCAGAACAAAGTTTTAAAAGTTCTTGTTCTTCCTGCTCACCTACTTGACAGGAGAGATGCAGATGCAGCTACTCCAGAAGGTGGATTTCTGTTGTGGTCTGCTGTGCTGGCTCTTTGGCATAGAAGATTTGGATGCCATTCCCCTTATTCTCAACACCAGATGCTTTACACAAGGATTAGCAGCTGGTGTTGATCGAGTGATGGAGTCGGCCTCACAATCCTCTTCTGTTTCTTCAGCAAGTAGACTCCGCAATGGGGTTCTAGGATTGCCTTTCTTTTTCCCCCTCCTCTTGCCACCCTTCTCACTACATGTATCTGAGGTAGCCAGGACTACAACTGTTGCTTCTGATGAGGCTCCTTTCCTCAGTGACCCAGAGGCTGATCGAAGCAGAACCTCACCTGAGACTGCAGCAGCAGAAGCAGACTGGGGTGCAAGGAAGCTGGCAGCTGTTGTTGATTTATCTTCCCGACCAGGAGTTCCTCTTCCTCCACTGGAATATGCTTCTGCTTGCTCCTCCCACAATCTGTCCTGCTGGGAGCTTGAGAATGAGCGGTTGCCAAGGATGGAGATTGAAGGAGCCAGAACTGGATGAAACTCCTCAAGATTCTGTTGAGGAAGAGACACTAGCTGCAGCATGTCTCTGATACTTTCAGACTTCTCATGGGTGAGTGTCACTGTCCCATCAAATGTGGTCAGTGATGGAGCTATTTTACTGACATGATTACAACACCCCATTGTTTGCACTCCAAACCTTGGAATCTTCATGAAGTCAGGTCTCTTTTGTTGGCACCGATCTGCACACATACGGAAACAAGCTTCATAAGTTCAGTAAACAAATTTCTGGTTGTAATAACATGATTTTCCCTCTACCATAAAGAATGTCAAGTACTGTTTAGCTCTTCTATGTTAGAACAGATATGATCTGCAAGCACTGATCTTGATTCTCTACCAGGCACAACTCCAAAGATTTACCTGCTAAAGCATCCATCAGTGTGGCTCTAGACTCGATTCCAGTTTTCAGTTGTACCCTAGTCCTGCCTGTGGTGGTAATCAATGGAGTTACTCCCAAATCAACATGCTCCTGACCAAAAGAACCCTTCACGTGATCTACATTTGCCTTCTTTACTTGGGCTGCTCCCCTGGTGTCTCTGATTCTCTCATTTTGCAAGCCTGATTGTGTCATAACAACACCTGTTGGAAAAGCAGAGCTACTGTCCAGTAAAGTTGGGGTAACTTGGCTTGTCTGGATCTTTTTGGATTTCAGAGCTACTACAGCAGCAGCACCAGGTGCATCTTCTTGCTTAACCAATGTTGTCATCACTGGTGCTTCTGCTGGCATACAAATCACAGAAGTTATCATGCTGGTCTCACTGTTCTTCCTGCTATGGGGAGACTTGTTTCCTTCATGAGGGCATGATTGCCTTGCTTTGAAAGTTGTTGGAGACCTGAAGCTGCTGGCTTCAGAAGACACAGTTACAACTGGGTTGTCATCTGTCAATTTTTTCTCAGAAAGGCCATGGCCTCTCAGACTTGTTGTTACAGCCATGATATCAAGATCACCACTGGCATGACAGCAGGCATCCAATTCAACCTTATTGAATTTTGAACAAAAATCTTGTAGCTGCAAAGGATTCAGCCTAGTGTTGGTAGCTGATACTTTTACCTGTACACAAGAAGCAAGCAGAAAACACAGAGACAAATGAGCACGCATTGATGAACACCCAAACTGTAGCCATTGGCAAACTGTGCAGGTCTGATGCATCTTTGTGGTTGCTACAACTCCAAAACATGAAGTACAATTTCTGAAGTATTTTACCTCTTTCTCGGAATCACTATGAGCACCACCAGTCAGCCCTGCTGCATGTTCTCTAACCGCAACCTTCACAGCACTGACAGCAGTAGTGCTGTGTCTTCCTGTTGATTTGGAACGGAAGGCATGATAATTCGTTCTGTTAGTTGAACTTGCAGCAGCACAAAGATACCGAAGATCCTCTGGGCTTGCACAACTCTCAGCTTTTCCTTTACTGTAGCAGTCTTGAAGGCTTGATAGAAATGCAGCTTCGGTCAATTGTTCCTCGGTGACTTTCTCAGCAATGAAGGGATTGAATTGGGTAGTGTTCCATGTGCTCAAAGTTAAATCCTTGTTTGCCCTGGCAGGCCCAGTCACACTCGGCAGCTCCTGAACATCAGCATCTGGCAAACTCAATGATTCCACATGAGTAGCCGAAGTCCATTGATGACTAGAAGAAGAGTTGTGATTGTCAGCAATTGTGCTCAGCTTCTCATGGGCATCCTTTGCTGCTCTGGAGGAGTCTGAAGTCAACAAGTCCAAGAAACCTTCTTGAGCAGCTGAAGGCTCCTCAGTTCCTGCTTGGTTTTCTTCTGGGTAACTCTCTCTCTCTTGTTGTTCTAATGGAGCTGTAGTAATCATCATGTCAATGATGTTGTTGTGGCCTCCATTGCCTTCTTCTGAATTCTTACTCTTTTCCAGAAGCAGAGTCCTGTTCATCATGTCCAGTGTTTCCTCTGGCTGTAGTAGAAGTGATAGAGTTGGAAAAGATAGAGACGGCTCCTGATCGTCTCTACTTATGACCAGCTGATTTGCACGAAGCTGTAATAATTCATTTGATTTCTGTAGATCTGGATTTACATTAGATCCACCTTCCTTGAAAGCTACAATCATTCGATCTTCAATCTTGTCCACTAAGTCTGTGGTTGTTGTTGGTGGCTTAGCTTGGTGGGCACCAGAACTATTGGACTGCTCAGAGAATGTGACACAATCTGCTGGCAGCTGCAGCTCATGATCTACCAAAGTCAAGCTGGTTGAGCTAGCATGATTTCCATTTGCATTCAAATAGAACTGCTTACTAGACTGGTCTGAATCAAATGCATCACCCATCAGACTTTTCTCCATTGCCTCAGAATTACGGAAACTTGAAGGATTTTCAATTGTAACTATCTGAAGCTCAGCCTTGTCTGCATTGTGTTGATCTCCAATGGACTTTGGTAGCTGTGTTCCGTCCTCTTGCTTCAGATGTTTTTGCCCAGCAGCAGCAGCAGCAGCAGCAGCAGCAGCAGGATCTGCAGCATGATGAAGGTGGTCATTGAAAAGCTATGAAAACTGTTGCTATGATCAAAAAAGGCAGGAGGAGAAGAAGAAGAAGAATCACCAGGCTCTCTCCATGAGTATCATCATGCCCACATGCTACATTGGAAACATGCTTCAAGAGCAAGTTGAAGGAACTATACAAGAAGCCCCTGACAATGACCCAACATCTGCATCCTACCATGAAGCAAGCAATGTAGCAGCTGCTGGTTCTTTTTAAGATTCCATGGATTCCACAGAGCTCAATGATTTTACCTGAAGTATCACTTGTGGCATTATCATCCTGAGCATGCTCCTTGACGAGGAGGTGGCCGCTGCAGTCACCATGTCTGTGCAAGAGTATTATTGGCTCTATGATGACAGTCTGAGGAAGAGGAGGAGGAGGAGGAGGAGGAGGAGCACATGATCTTTGATCCTGCAGCAGGATAGCAGCAGCAGTCGAGACCGAGGTCTCACTTGTTGCAGGTGGTGTGTCCACTGTGCAGTGAGGCTCCTCCTCGCCGCCCTGATCAGGCGCCTCCTCCTCCTCCTCCTCCTCCTGATCAACTTCCCGTCTCACCACCATGCGCTGCTTAATGTAAGCAGCTACTACTGTAAGCCCAAGAGCTGCAGCTTCGCCAATAGAATTCCTGCAGTAGTTTGAGAGATTGCACTGAGACAAGTTTCCGCTTGCAATATTGTTTCGAGACTTGGATGCTGCAGCTCCTCGTTCGGGTAAGGAGCGCTCAAGTTTCAAAAAACTCTGGGACATTGAACCCTCGTTCTCTGTAGCAGCACCAAATGACGAGATTACCCGGCTCCTCCTCCTGGTGAATCTTTTGTCAGTTGAGGAGGAAGAGGAGGTAACAGGCTGCTGCTGCTGCTGATCAGCAGCAGAGCGGCGTTGTTGCAGTTGTGGGCAGAAAAGGATAGTAGTACTGGCAGTGGAAGAAATTTGTGGTGCAGCATTACTACAGCTAGCGTCAGAGGATGATGCAGGGCACTGCGTCTCCAGATGCAGCTTCTTGTCAGAACTCTCGAGCTGGGCAACGAGACGCGTTGTTGCCACAGCCGCTGCTGGAGACTCGCTATATCGATGAGGCGTGGAAGACTCGGAGATTGAGATGATGGTCATTGTGAGCAGCAGCAGCAGATACCGATCATTTGCAAAATGAGCACACTGCGTCAACTGGAGCTCCAAGGAAAAATTCTGCCTGCAGCCACCCAGCCACCCAGCCACCCAGCCAGCAACTGTCCAGAGCTGAAACCATAGTATTTTGTTGCAACAAGAAGTAGAACTGGAGCTACACTGAAAAACAAAAGTTTGCGCAACGTTGACTGAATCAAACTCAAATAAAATTTAGTTGCTACAACCGCGTCTGGAGCTGCGGAAAAAAGAAATTCTGTCAAAAACTAACTCCAGGAGTTCAAAAAAACACAATTCTGCCAGCAAGCCAGCAACTGGAGCTCAAAAGCATTCGTTGCAACACCAAAACCATTTTACGCAACAACTGGATCAGCAGCAGCAGAAGAAGAAGAAAGCATGGAATCAAAAACCGAGTGCGAAAAGCGTGGAGACAGACAGACTCTAGGTAGGTAGGTAGGAACTTCAGATTGCGTAGACAGTTGCTACAAGTACCTACTACTACCTACCTACCTACCTACCTACCAGCCTGACTGCCCTGACTGCCTGCCACACAGAGTCTGAATCCACGGTCTGTACATTCCAATAGGTACCTACCATTTTTATGGCACTTTTGCTCCTCCAACTGCAAAAAAGTGGGAAACTAAGTGCGTACCTTAGTACCTAGCCAACTAAGGTGCCTAATAGTAATAATAATAATAATTTTTGGCTCATTTATGTTCAGCAGTAAAAAAATAAATTAATAAAAAATATTGTAATTCGACATTATACTAAATAATGAAGCTATATTGTGCTTGAGAGTTTTGTTTCACATTTTCAGCATGGCGGCAGGTATTTTCAAAAATTTGGACAATCAATTTAAAAAAGTAATCAATTATTCTCTCCCTGCAGAGGCTAGGTAGGCTACTATGGTATTCTGGAGTCCCTCTGGGCGTACTTTTTGTTTTTAATCTTTTTTTTTGGGGGGCAAACAAATGGAGTTTTTGAATTTTCCCATTCTCCGTTTATCATTGCAAAATCCTAGAATAGTTTTTTTAAAAAAAAATTGCAACAAAAGAAATGGGGGCTATGGGAATTTGTGGTGTCGGCAGCACTCACTTATTGGTGACTCCAGCAGGCAGGCCTGTATGATGATGCCCTTGGGTGAACCAGAAGGCCACTGCCATTGTAATAAAAACTCCAAATCTCTTTTGGGTTGCTTCTAAACATAGTACAGGTCTCCCAGGGATAGGAGATAAGACCTAGCTAAAGTTAGGGCTAAGAACAAAACTCCCTTTTGGGGGAGCAAAGCAAGCAAGCAAGCCTGAAAATATCTATCTAATTACATGACAAAATGAGGATGTGATTACCACGTGAGCACTGTCTAATGATAAGGCCTACGACCTAGTTTTGGCTTTTGACATTCTATTGTGTTTTAGGCATTTTGTTTCAATAAAAGGGCTGTTTAAGGACAAAAGCTCTTTGGTTGATGTTGAGTTTAATTCAAACGGAATATGTATTTCCTTTGTGTGTTCTCTCTCCCTAATGCTTTTATTGTTTTTATTAACCTACTATTCAGAGGTTCTCAACCTTGGCCCACGTGAAGCCACGTTTTCTTCTCCTTCTTCCCTTTGCTTCTTTTCTTTCCCCTTTCTCTGCTTTCCTTTGTTCTCTTCTTGCCTTTCTTTCTACTTGTTTTCAAAAAATAATTATGATTCTTTTCCAGTAACCTGAGAATATTGCATTTTACTACCTACCTTTCGTTTCAGCCCTTACTTAAATGGTGGTTGAAAGTTTTGTAATGTATTCAAAACTTGCAAGTATTGCAAATCTAGTTTTTTTGCAATATGTGCATTTGGGATCCACCTTATGTTATCATCATAATGTAGTTAAAAGTTGTTTAAGCGAAGGACACAAAGGTTTTTGCAATATCCACTTGTAGCAAAGACGATGACATCTCGTCTTTTTACATCAATTGGTTTTGGAAGTTTAGGGGCTAATAGGTAGGTAGGTATATGGGCCCATATAGGTAGGCTGCATTAGTGGGTAAAAGGCTTAGGTAAATGACTTGTTTCAAGTACAAAGGTAATTAGTAGGTAGTCAGTGGGTAGTTAGTAGGTAGTTAATAATAAGCAGGTAACTAGGTAGGTTAGTACCAAAAAAAATAAAAAATACCATTTAGAAAAAAGGAAAGAAAAGTATAGCTAGGTTTTAACTTCAAATAATCTAACTCAATTAACTAGGGTTGATTAACTCGGGGATAGGTAGAAGACGAATGAAATGGCCCCATCAAGTGTATAAAACAACCAACTGGTGCTCTGGAGGGTGCTAGTTCACAATGGCCTCGATTCATCCTCCTCTCATGATTCACCAAGCACAACCTTCTTTTTTTGTGTAAATCATTCAGACAGGACGTTGGACAAGAGTAGGGTGAAGGATTTTGCTTGCCCACCTTTACCAGAGAAAACCCAAATGAAAAAGTTTTGAAGATGTGTAATAGTAAGGTCCAAAAGTTATTGAATTTCATGTTCTGATCAGCTTGTAAATTGGAGCTTTTAAGAGCTAAAAATGATGATGATGATGATGATGAAAATTTATGAAGCTATGTAAGAAGACACTCATGATTCCTTAGATGATAAGCCTGTGAACCTGGCATGCCAAACCAGTGGAACCAGGATTCAGAGTTCACACAACCCTATATCCTAAAACCTTGCCTAGAAACTGCAAAGATGTCAAAACGTAGTAGTCTGCTGGGCCCACCTCCTCATAAGTACTCTAGGTTCGTAAAGACTTCCTCAGATTTGTCTAGTGTGTTTAGAGAGAGCACCTTGCAAAGTAAGCATGTGAAATTTGAACAGGTTTGGAAAAACAAAATCTTGAGTTGTTTGATGATGGATATCACAAGAGTACTTATTATTTACATCCATTGCTATTTTGGGCTTTAGGGTGAGTGGGAAATTTTTCTTTCACAGCAGCAGGCGCAAGTATTGCAATAATTGAAGAACCACAAAGTCCAGAAGTTGAGAAAACCCAACAGCAGGTAACTTTCATTCTGGAAAATCTATGCAGAATGTGAGAGCCCCCACTTCATAAGGCCCCCAGAAGGGTCACTCAGGATTTAAACCATGATTTTCTTTCTATGCATTGGGAAATTGGAAAGCACCAGTAATATATAAAACTTGGATGTACCCTCATACAAAGTCCTGTTCTTGACAGTGAAATTCTGTTCATTCTAGGTTTGTTCTTTGTTTTCTTCTCTTTCGTGGCCCCTGACGTTTGACCAGATTGAACTTTGGAGTTGAAGGTTTTAAAGCATCTGGTCACAAACCCAATGCTCATTGCTACAGAAAGTAGCAGACTTAAGAATTGGTTCCATCATTGAATACCAATGTCAACTTACAAAGACAAAAGATTTTGCTTGCACTGACTTCCTCACATCTGTGAAGGCACAACTCCTGAGGACAGAAGATATGGAGTAAACTTGAAATCTGTACATTGTAAATAGTTTCACAGATCTAATGAAGACCACTGTAAAACTAAACTCTCGTACATGGTCCCAGACTCCAGAGGCAGTGTAAGTATTTCTTCTGTGCATTCATGTCAGTTTTACCATCATGGTTGCTTGCCTGTTGGCTGTGCCAGGAAGCCAAGACTTTGAGGTGAGAAAATGTTGAGATGGGTGATGAATTTAGAATCCCTTTGTCCTCTTTCTGAAATTTTCTAGAAAAATGGGGATGCATTTTTATATCTGTCGGTCTTTTCATACAGAAGAGTCAATATAATATAGGTTTTATCATTTGCTATATAAGTTCTCTACTTTGGGTCCTGGAATAGAGCGTCTCTAGGGGTTCTCAGCATGTGACCCTGCAAAAAATATTTCCCACATGGAAGTTTAGTTATTTAAATTTTCTCCAACCGCACCCATACTACTAGCCTAAAAAAAGTGAAACTACTAGGTGGGAGACTACTAATAGCAAGCCACCTAGACCAATCATTATGATTGACCAATGAGAAACAGGGGGCACCAGTCAGATCGCATTTATTACACTCCTCTCTAGCAGGTGTCAGGCTTTGATGGGCCTTCTACCAGCCCCGGCAAATTGTGCACAATACTGGGTCAAACCATTTTGCTAAGCCAAACCGGCATGTTTTGACTTCTAATTCGCAGGGTCACATACTGAGGATCAGTGTGGAGTGTCTCCCAGATGATTCCGTTCTAGTGATGGACTTTTATACTCAGACCTTAATGGCTAATACTGCAAGCTCGGGACCAGTTTACTTTATCTTAAACAGGTATTAATAATCTGTTTAGAAGATGCACTTTAATATCAGAGCAGCTTTGATTACATCATTCAATGAACTGTTTATAAATGCAGTGACTGTAGTATTGAGGGGTATTTTGTCATACACTAGCAGAGTAAAAAATCATTTAGATCTTGTGTTGTACAAACTCAATCCTTCACTGATGCAAGCTGCAGCGCAGCAGGATAGGCCAAGCAATGCAATTGAAGGGTCATCCTTGGGCTAAATTTATGTCCCTGTCCTTCCATTTGTTTTGGTTTATTGTCTCAAGGTGAAACTTACAGAATCTTTTTAAACTAAAAAGAAAAGTTCCCTTTCACACATGGATTTGCCTCTCTTTCACGCTTTCCCAACCTCATGTTCATTGATGCTCCCCTAATTTTGGATGAAATCCCCTAGGAAGTTACAAATTTAACAACAATGTCCCCAAAGTAGGATCTCCATTTGCCTTTGTAGGGCCAAAACACTATATACCAAAAAAAGGTGATTTTCCCCCCATATTTGTTTCCCTTGAGATTTCCATGGTTCACAATTCCATCTTCAAAAAATTCCCAAAAAAATTTTCAAAAATTTGAAAAAGTTTATATCATATCCAAACTTCAAACCTTTTGTATTTTATAATGATGGAAGAAAAAAATGAACGAAATTTTGAATTAATTTTTTAAACTTTTAAGCCCAAACTTTTTATTTTAATCCTCTTGTTTGTAAATGTTTTTACTATTATTTTATAATTGCTTGTAAATGCTTTCTCACTTGCTTTCCTCTTTTGATATTATTGTTTGGTGCAATAATTTTTTTTTTCCCTCCATCTTATTTGATAAAATTCTTGTGAAAATTGTCAATGGATAATCTTCTAAAAATGAAAATAAAATAAGTGCAAATGAAACATGTGGAATTTATATGATTGATATAATGGAAAAAATATTTGAAGAGAATTCAATTGTGCATATTGAAATAAGCAGAAATCTAGAAGGTCAAAATGAATAAGACATAATGCAAAGTAACATACAAAGTTTGCATGTTCAAAGAAAATTTTGGAAACCTCATGGCAGAACATTGTTATGTTGGGTCTTTTATTGTGAAAATGATAATACAAATGTGAATCTTGAGAATCCATCAATAATGCATTGTATACTTTGGCATAACAATCTAGTTAATGCCACAAATCCAAGAACTCAAGGCAGAAGAAAGTTAATTTCACATTTTAAAACAAATGGAATAAACATCTTTAAAAAAACATGTGGATGTAGATCATGGTTCAATTGTCAAAATATTTGAGGAAGAAGTAAATAATTTGTTGAAAAGAAAAAAAAAAGGAAACTATCAAAAAAGAGGTCAAATTTGTTGGGAAATTCGATCTACAATTTTTTTGATGTGAAAGATCCTTTCAAAAAAGATGATGTGTAGCAAATGCAATGTTTGGAAGTGCTTCATCTTTTGGTTGTGAAAAATAATTTACCAATGTTGTTTGCTGATAATATGCGGCTAAAATGTTTGGTTTTACATCTATGTTCAAGAGTTAATTTTCCTTCTAAAAAGTAGTTTTCACAAGACTATATTACCATGTTTAATGAAAAAACAAAACAACTTTATGTTCTTCCAACATACGCAAAATATCATTCTACAACCACTAGTTTTGATTTTTGAATGTTTAAAGGGGATATATTTACATTGGTCATCAACTTTTTTGGAACTGAATGGTAGCCTAAACATGTCACTATTGGGTTACTTAAAGTTATAGAAACTACAAGGCAAGCCTTGGCTCAAAGTCTAACAAATCTATTGGACAAGTAAAATTTAAGGAAATAAATTATTGCTTATGTCAAAGATGAAGGCTTTAACCCCAATGCAATAATCAATGCATTGAAATCAATTATCGATTGTGAATTTCTTGGTTTAAAGGAGAGTTTTTAGAGAAGTTGTTTTTGTCATGTTTTTTTCGAGGCATGTTAGTATGCCACAATAGATGAAAAAGTGTGCAAAAATTTCAAATATATCTTTATTAAGTCTACACAAGTTGATTTACATAACTTGGCCCAAATAATTTGGGAATGGTAGGTAGGAATGGAAGAAAGCTTGTGTTGAAGTTGGTTTATGCCCAAGAAAACTAAACACATTAATGAAAACAAAGTATTATTACTTAGTTTTGAATTATTAAAAAAAAATTGAACTTGTCTTTTTGATATTATAAAAGTAACTTATTACTAATTTTTTTGTTATTGTTTTGTAGGTTTGTTAATAAAATAGTAATGTTCCAAGAAGCATTATAATTTTAATTAACTATTGTACTTTATTACAATAAACATACTATTGTGAAGGTTATTAGACAAGTGCCGCCCCTTCTAATATGGCTTATTTCTCAAATTATTGTGAACTATCTTTCTCCCATTGTCATTTCTTATGTTCTAAACTAGTGTTGTGGACATTGGTTTGTTTAGTGATGCATTATATTTTACAATTTTTTACATTTAAAACTAAAAAATAATAATAAATTTCTGCTTTCCTTTAAAAGCTTAATAGAAGATGAATTTGCTCTTGGTAATGAGTTAGTTTTATTGGCCTATAACATTCAAAAGGAGGCTTGTTGTGTGCTTTCTTTTCCTAACATTAGAAAACACATAACATGGTTTCCCTAATGCTAGATCCTTAGATCACAAATTGAAACATAATTTTTAAAAATTTTAACAAGAATACTTACTAATCTTGGGAGATGTAGGTTACAAATTGAAATTTTAAAAAAGTTAATTTTTCTAAATAAAAATTGACCAAACGACTCTAGAATAGGATGTAAATCTCTATTTAATTTAGTAAAATTTACTAAAATCAATGGAGATCTTAAAAAAAGTTTGAATAGCTTGAAAATGATTTTGAGAAAGATGAAAATTTTGAATTCTAAATGTGTAAAATGACAATTGTTAACACCTTGTCAATGTTATAAAAAAAATTATTAAGTTCAAATTCAAAATTTTAGTATTTTGATCAAGAAAAAAAATCATAACCAATTGTTATCAAATTTGTGAAAATTGGTCAATTTTTTTTTTCTAAAGATGATAACCTACACT
>Ga0209611_10000649_pt1 | contig 54045 bp, 40 predicted proteins | sample S1TSphgellanicum_3_FD_187693 | JGI IMG/M metagenome (GOLD analysis project Ga0209611, IMG submission 187693) | Host-associated microbial communities from peat moss isolated from Minnesota, USA - S1T2_Fc - Sphagnum magellanicum MG (SPAdes) (version 2) | ecosystem: Host-associated > Plants > Peat... | reverse complement strand
ATTAAATCTTTCATCAACACCCCTTCAACTGCTTTAAGAATTTTTAACATCCTTGCTACTTTCTAAATACCATAACAAGACTAATGTTGTGTTGAACACCGTAAATTTTGGTGTCTACTTCTACCCCTAACCCTCTAGAGATTTCTCGCCCCTAATTATGCAACAAAGTTTCTAAAACTACGGCTATTAGCCTTTGTTGAAGAAAAGAACTAATCCAACTCCTTAATCACCAATAACGCATTTCGGAAAAGAAAATAACCCCCTTCACACCATGCACATTCATCACCCTATGAAGTCGCTAAAAGCCCTTAATAACTTCACCCCATTCAAATAACCTTGATGTAACTGTTAAAAACTGAGACTACCGCACATGGTTGTGTCGGTATGGCTCACAAACTAGGTAATGATTTGCAAAATGCATGGATGATGTTTGATCACATAAAGCATGTTCAAGGATGGACAACCATCGCCTATCACGTTTATGACCTAGTCTATTGTAAGGTTGTGACGATTACAGTCTGTAACATGCAATCTGAGGACATAGAAGTTCAATGCATTTTATGGAAGAAGTTGAACATAGTTGTTAAAAAAAAAGGGTTAGGTATGCTCGTTTTCAAGGGGTTCATGATGGATGGTGCACAAGTAAATTGGAATGTTATTCACATTGTTGATGGGATTGGAGATCTTATAGTCAAGATGGTTGACAAAAAACGGACCTGCTTTTTCCATTGGATTTAGGTTTTGGACATACACATTAAGTAGCTAATCGCATTAGAGTTCCATGATCGACATAACACCCTATGTTATGAGTACAAAAAAACCACATCCTTCGAAAAAGTTAACCTTTGATATGTTACCATTCGGTCTTGGTGGTACTCATCTGGAGCTGTAAGCGAGGGTGCCATTCATGGGCTCCATAATTGGTTCAGCTTCTAGCACTTTCGTGTGCAACAATGGGGAGGCTTCATGTTAGCTGTAAGTTCTTCCAAATTACTATGTTCAAAATTTATTTTCCATTTGTCCTTCCTAAATTCTAATTTATTCCTTTTACCATGCTTGTAGAAATTATCTTTGGATGAGCAAGCTGGTATGCCAACTTCTAACTTATTTGAAACAATCCATAACATTTGGCTCCAAGAATTTGGCAATAGGGGTAATTGCCTCTTTGTTGTAATGTCTAACAATTACATGCGAACATTCAAGAAATCTTCATTGTATTATGCCTTCTTATAGCTAATGGACATGGGGGAGACTAGTGGTCTTGATCCTGTTATCACCCACAATGGTGTGGAGGTCCTTGAATGCCTTTGTGGGGACGGCATTTGGCGAATTGAATGTTGTCCCCTGAAATCAAATAGTCATTGCTCAACATTAAAAAAAGATACTACAGTATTACAAAACCAAAATCATTTCAAAACAAACAAATCGTGGTATTCCTACTTTGTATTATGTTGGTTATTGATCTACAACTAAAGGTGTATCAATTGAACTACATAAATTTTGGTTTTGTCATGATGACCTTATGCATTATGTGGGAGGGACAAGCATGAAATATGCATTCGATAAGCCAACCTTGCCTTCCTTATGGCATGTGCAAGCAGGGATATATCTCACTCAAATTGAGGTGGTGCCATTAAAAGAGGCTAGTTTCTTACCCTTGGAAAAGCCAAGATGTCCTCTTTGTTAATCAAGTTGGAGACGATAATTCTGCACCCTTGAACTAACCTTTTACATGTGCCCCTCTAAATCTTTTTGGTGATGGTCCTTCTGCCCATGTCTATAAACCATTGGATCCATATGTTTGGCCCAAAACAAGGAATGCGAAGAAGATTCATCATCCTAGCACGTTCAAACTATCCATTATGCAAGAAAACAAATGGGAGGTGGGACGAACTTTTGAAGCCACATTATTAATTCCTTCAAACATTCCTCCTTCAAGATATGGATGGATTTACCGCCTCCTTTCACGATCGCCAAAAATCATAAGTAATATGAAGTAATGATTAGTGATTACCCAACTTGCAGTTGCGTGGATTTTTCTTCCATGACGTTTGGGTCCCTTAACAAGTGAGGGCCGTGGGTGCCATGTAAGCACTTGTATTACATTTTGCAATATGCCATGTACTTTGGGATCATAAAACCATTCATCCACTATCCATCCTGGAGCTGGAATGAAGTTCATAGATTATTAGATCATGCAAAAATCCTAGATGTAAATTAAGTTGCAATGTCATTAGATAGTTGTAAAATAGGATTGATATGGAATCTGTTCTATTGGAATGCATTTTGTTGCAGAAATAAAAATATTTTTCAGCATGATGTGTGTAGTGTATTCATTAATTTTTCAAGCATTTTCCCATTCCATATTATGTGGACATCCTACCTTTGACTTATTATGTGACTTAACCTAATTTACACAAGTTATTGTTTCACCTTTTTGCATTGAAATGTAGCTCCTTCGTGTTTCACCTTTGACACCTTTTTTTGTAGATGAAATTGGACAAGGAAATTATGTGAGTCCAATGATTTCCATTCATCATAACTGTTTTGAAATTACTTTCATCCATACATTTAATTAGCCAAAAGTTTCATCCAAACAATTCGTCTACTTCCAATTATCATCCAAAAGTTCATTTGTGATTCATGTTCATCCAAATATTTCATGTTTTTTGTAATTGTCATCCATGTACATGTGGTTTTCATCCAGCATAACTTTTTTGGAATTAATTTCATCCATACATTTCAACATGATGAATTTTTCCTCCAAAAAATTCATTGATGTTCAACTTTCATCCAAACATTTCATCCATTTTCCGACTTTCATCCATGTACATGTGGAAAAATATTTTCCATGTCATTCCTATGTGGCATAAGGATATTTTAAGAATATTATGTCCCCATCATCAAAATATTCCAAATATATTCGTTCCTATTCACAGGCTCATGTTCAGATACTCATGTTCATGTGCTCGCTTCCCAACATCGTTGAAGTTGGTCAAAGTCTTGAACAAATTTAGTGTGGCTCGCATTGTAACTCAACACATTTCAAACACCAACCGTTGGGTCTACGGATTGCCCCACCCCCTCCTCAATCTTATGGGATGTGAAAAATTCATGGGAGTTGCAAAGAAACCACCTTGCAATGGAAAATAGCCATGTTTTCTTCATTCGTATCCTTCAATATCTCCTCATCATTTGAAGTGGAAATGAAATGATCACTATTAAAAGAAGAAGCATCATTCTCACTTGAAGAAGACATCTCTAGTTTCAAATGAAAATGAGAAGAGAAATGTTTAGAATGAACTCCTCCTTATATTGCCCTCATGAAAACCTAAGCTACACCTTATAATCTTACATTGTCCCTAGTCTACACCAAAGTCCATTCCATTTTTCTTCATCATTCTACATACACATAAAACATAACCTTAAAACTACATTGTTAAGCTTAGTTTCATCATTAGCTTGCATCTATGGTGTTGCCCACCATAAATCCTACCTTGAAAATGTTATTCATAACTAGTGCCTTAATCTCAGAACAACCCTTCCAAGCTTTTTAAAATCACCCTTCAAAATCTACAAAACCAAACCCCAAGGAATAAACACTTAACCCTACAACCCATAGCTTTAAATGGTATAGATTACTAAGCCCCCATAGGCTTAATCATAGCCCCATAGCCTTAACCACCCTTGCCCCTTATAGCCCTATCTCCCATGGAATTAACTACCATAACATTAACCCTCATATCAATATATATAACCATAATCCTTAGGCCCTCATGACCCTAGGCCCCATATGTCCAAAGCAACTAAACCTTTAAAACCTTATAAATCAAACCCTAAAATGCCAAATAGCCAATAGCCCACAACCAATACCCAATAACCATAGCCAATTTACAATGGCCAATAGCCAATGGGTTTAAAACATAGCCATGGACAATGGGCAATAGCCAATTGGTCATAACTTATAGCCATACCCACAATAGCCTTAGTGTGAATATCAATAGCCAACACCAATAATCAAAGGACAATGGGCAATAGCCAATGGGTTACAAGCATAGACATGGAAAATGGGCAATAGCCAAAATGGGTTATAACCATAGCCACATTTTTTAGTGTAAATATCAATAGCCAATGACCAATAGCCATGGCCAAGGCCAAAGACCAATAGCCAATCATCGATGGCTAAAATAGCCATTGGCATAGGCAATAGTCACATAGCCCCATAGTGCCCTAACCCCTAGCTCCCCAGCCCTAGCCGCCGTAGCAGAAGGTAACCGTGGGCAGCCCATGGGTGAAAAAAAAACCCTGTGTGGTCAATTTGAGGAACCCATCCTGGGTTTTCTCAGTTTGGACCCCTGCTGGACCCCTATCCGCTTACTTTACAGACAACACTAAATAAGGGATGAGGGGTCAGAGAGGGGGTGAAAGTGAGGCCCAACTGGGTACGACTTTACGAATAACTTTATTACACGCTCCCCAAGATTGAAGAAATGACTTCTTGATTGATCTGTTATAATTATTGGTTCATGTCCATGGATTAAAATAGTTTCTCATCTTACATTGTCTCATTTTTCATGTTTGTGGGTGAGGATGCAGGAACAATTAATACGTTAGGTCTGTTAGATTTGATAAACAGTGCTAAAGACTCAAATAAGGGGTATGGATGGAATTATTCTGAAAAACTTGAACTTGTGTTCAAGAGTTGTTTTCTGTGGTTCCGGTTCTAACAAAAGGCTAGTTTCAAATCTTTTGCTAGTTCCTCCAAAAAGGTGTTGGTTTGGATTCAAGTCACAAGAACTTGAACCCCTAAGATTTAACCCTGCAAACCTTGGAACCAGCCAACATTATGGAAAACTACTTGCACTGAACCATTGTTATTGTGTTCTCCATCAGAGATAGAGAGTTTATAGTTTGGTTCTATGTCTACTTGGGATTGTTGTACACCAAACTTCATCTCATCTTTGTGGGGATTAACTAAACTCCATTCTCAGCAATTGTCTGTTCATTGGTGTATGTGTTGTGCTAACCAAAACCCTGAACTAGGTGCCCAGTGTTTGGATTAGCAATATCTTCAAAAACCATCGTTTCACAGGGTGATAAATTATTTTGGGTTGCTGTTGCTACAAGACATCTTGTGATTAGATTAATGGACAACATATCTTCTGTCTTGTATTTGCAGTATTTCCCATCTGTGAGTGCCTTATAAATGGCCAAATTTCTTTGTGCATGGCATCTGCAATTTCCTCCTCGTTTTTGCAGATTGGTGTTTCTTTGCACTTCATGAGTGATTCAGCGAGAAACTTTGCACACCAACCAAAAGAGACACCATTTTTAAGCCACCCAAAAAAGAAATAAAAAACTCTCCAATAATTAAAGGCTGCCATGGGTGCACCCAATTCAACTCCCCATAAGCCAAAATGGTATACAATTGTTGGAGTTGAGTTGAGACTTGAGACACCAACATTTGTATTTCCTGAGTTAATCTACTAGGAAACAGACAACATAACAACGAAGAACAGGAATTAAATTCAAAATGCCACATCAGGTCACAAAATTCACCTCTCATTATTAGGCATTATTAGGCACAAGAGACAACATGGGGGTTGCCAATAATGAAGTTGGGACCATGGCCCAAAAATTACTGGTAAAACCAAGGCAGATATTGTAAAGAAAACTAAACAAAAGAAAAGGGTTTTAGCCAATAATGAACACACCTGTGACCTAAGCTCAGATGCTCAGATCGAAGCAATTCAAACTTAAAGACAAAGATAGAAAAAAAGAACAATAAGATGAGATATTACAAATGGGCAGTTCGAAAACTTACTTCCAATTTTCCAACCTGACCCAGACCATCAACTTATTAAACAAAACTGACAGCCTCAATCTTAACTTTAATCCCTGAATGCCTGATAAGCCAAAAATGGATCTTTTTAAAAAATTAAATTGATGGGGCAAGCAAAATAATAATATATTATGTTTGTGCCATGTGGAGTGTGTTCATAGGCTCTTAATGGTAGGAGGTGAGGGTCTACTACTAGGCAATATGGAGCCACTCAAGTGAAGGTCAATTTCAGCATGGGCACCAGTTGCAGGAGGTAGGTGGACAGCACTTGGTTAATCCATCTGCAATTGGTTGTTTTCAGTCAAAACATTTTTTAAACCTTCGAAGTGTAACCAATTACACTGTGATCACTTCCAAAAGGTGCCAACAGTTTAGGGTTAAAAACAACATCCATGTTAAGTTTTCCACATGTGATTCAAAGAGGTAGAATTAGAATCACTACTTTTGTCTAGGTAGCAACTTTGTTGATCATCTTGTCAGGTTATGCATCTGAGATTGTGTCAATGATTATAGGGTAGAAACATCCATCATTGAACACCCACATGTGAGCAAACACCCAAAGAGTTCAAAAGACAACTTGTTAATAGTTAGGCATGTTAGCAAACAATGCTTAGTTGCTAATTGTTCAATGATATCTTAAAATCAAACAATTGGTTCTTAAAACTTGTGGTTGGGATTTTTGAACGTTTCACTCAAATATGTCATTTTTGTGTTTGTTAAGGGGCAATCATTCCTCAAAGTCAAAAATATTGATTGTTAGGCATTAGCACCATGTGTTTGGTTATAATTGGGTTTGTAATTTTTTAAAAGAAAAATATTATAACTATAAAAACAATTGAAGATAATTGTTTGGAATAAAGTTAACATCATTTGGTAATAGGATGGATATTGTTTATGTGTGAAGTTTAGCATGTTTAGTCATAGAATGTGGAAAATTTAACCATTGATGTGAAAAAACTTAGAAAAATTAGTTATTAGAAAAATGTTTCAATTTCATAACCGTGATTTTCAAAAAGTCAATTTTCAAAAAAAAATGTAACTATGATTCTCAAAAATTAAAAAATACAATTATGATACATACCACCTTGGCATTCAAAGAAAAAAAAATTTAATCAAATAACCTTCTATAGAATTATATTGGTTCTTTGTTGGTTTTGTCATGAACCATGGGCTCTTCAAGGGTCATAATAATCAAAATCAAAGGTTTTAATTTGATTAAAAAAATTCAAAAACCCCGAAATTAGAGTTTATTTGATTTTTAATTTACTTAAAAAAATCAAAACAAGATATTCTTTCATTCTAAAGCTATCATAAAAACCAAAACTAGAAATTATTAATAAAACTAAACAATCACCCAACAATACTACATACCCACCATGAATTCATGCAAAACAAAAAAAAATGCCCAACAATTCAAAGTCAATTCAAAGTCACAAAGCAAGAAATGAGGCTATTCAAAACCACAATAAATTAGTTGTGAAAAAACTACATGTGGTTGCTTTGAAATTACAAGAAACCAACAAATTGCTCATAAGCTAAACAACCCAATACGGGACTATTTGCCCATAGACATAGAATAGCCAACTCCATCAATTGCAAAATAGCCAACGCATATGATGCATGTTACCTAGCAAATTACTACTAAATGTTTGGAGTTCTATTTGATCACTTGATTTTGCACATGATGATGTTGCTTGTCACATAACGCTTTTCAAATTAACAGAACTCCATGACATAAGTTCAAGTTTATTCATAATGGAACTTCCATTTTGCTATATTGAAATTGAATGCTATTACCTATTGTCACATACATTAAGCAATAGAAGAAATTTTTAGAAAGATCCAAAGTTTTAAAAATATATAATACATGAAAAAAAAAATTAGAAGATTTACACTACACCAAAAGGTAACATCTATGATTTTATTCATGACTTGAAACTTTTGTGATATATGTTTTAACAACTAGATGATTAAATAATCGATTCAAATGTGTCATTTATGTCATCGAATCACAAACATGATTATAATTGTTTGTGTTATTTTATACCATTTCCATGATTGTAATCATGGATGATCACAATTTCAAAAAATAATGTGATCATGGCCATTGAATTTTATAATGTTAAATCAAATAATAACCATGAAATATGGATTCCATGACTGAAATTTAATTTTTTAAATATAAATTTTAAATTTTAAAAATTAATTTCTAAATGTCATGTGGGATTGGTGAAAACACATTATGGGTGACTACATAATTCTATCACACTTTAATTATCGGCCATCAAAAAAACATTAAATGAATAAAATGTGAAAATGACTCAACAAAATAATATAATATATGAAGTGATCACATCATATTAATCTCAAGCATCAATTTTGAATTACCATAACATCTTGGGTTTTTGAAATGTTAAAAACCTACATCACAATCTGTATCATATGATTAATGGACTCAACATATTTACTAAAATGCTTAGTTGAATGATTTTTTTTGACATGGAAAGTAGGGTGATGCCATTGATATAAAGGAAAACAATTTTAGAAGATTTTGAAAACCATAAATTGAGATACATGATGAAATATGAAATTTTTATAAAATCTTTTATTCATTTTAATTAATCATTCAACTTTTTATTTTTAAAATGTAATTATCTATCATTGATAAAAAATTTAAAATTAAAAAAAATCATTTAGCCTTGCCATATGACTTGTGCAATATAATGTATTATGTTATAGTGTACATGGACTTTTATTTTAACATTAGTATGGACTCCACATATGCTGAAAAGTATTACACCCTAGTGTGCTTTCACATGGTAACATGAACTAAATTCAAAAATTTATTAACCACTTACGGGTTGCCATGTGACAACCAAGGCCTATGAAACCTAACCTAGGAGCTTAATCTAGGGCACCTAGTTTAATATGAACAACATTAGTAGGTGAACATGCCCAAATGAACAAGGAATCTTTTGATAATATTTCATGCCATGTGAGGGTATATTCTTGATATATTCCAATGCCACGTGGATGGAAACTCTACAACATGACAAAATATTCCATGATGTGGCATGGAATATTTTGCCAAATGTATAATGGATTGGAATGGGATTTTGTGAATGAAGTACATGAAGGTTAAACTCATGAATTAACTCAAAATGTAAATTCATCTAGCATATTCAAAAGAGTCCTTTGCAATTTGCATTTTTGGCCCATCGAAATTTGAGTGGTCCTATAGTGATCCATTAAAGAATTTTATGAATTTCCTTTGCATCCACTAGGTCCAAATTCTTGTGGTGTGGTAATCAACATGGTGACATTGTTGTGTGTTTTTTCCTAGTGTGTTGCCATTGATTTAGGTTGATGTTGAATATAATCAATCAAAGGACCTATGGATGTGTTTGGTTTTGTAATAATAAAATTCAAAATTGCTTCAAACTAAAAATTGATAATTACACCTCAATTTCTTCTTATGAATATGATAGCATTATTGAAGTTGAATCCATGGGACGCAAAGTTTAGGGTAGTAAAGTTTGCAAATGGTAAATAATTGCAATTCACGCTCTATGCATGATGGAACACCATTTTCTTCTTCGAATGGCAATTGAATTGAAAGCGGCAACATTTCCAATGTTGATTGTGAATTTTGCTTCTCTTGTTTGAAAGTTGTTTTGCATGTTTGTTTTTTGTTTTTTAGAACACTTCAACAATCTCTTAATAGCACTATCAAATTCACTATTCATGTTTGTTGGAAAAATAAGGAGATTTTTTTTTTAAAATCATATAAATCACTTTCTTGAAAATAACAATTGTAACCAGTTAGAAATGATGGCGTCATAACTCATTGGATTAGGGTATAACTATTATGAAAGGAATGAACTATTGTAATTTTTTTTTAAAATGACATAGTGAATATCACAAATGTATTATTTATAATTGTAATTAGAGAAATAATGGTAAACTCATAATTATAGCAAATTTGCAGTCTATCCACCTAGATTAGGTTAACCAACACAATAGGTACAACTTGGTAGGAAAATAATGAGCCATATACTCATAATATTGATACATCTTATTGATATTGACTAAAATAGGGTTCATGTCAAATTTATCAATGATAACGATAATAGTTGTATTAGTCAATAAACAATATCCAATAAGGTCCAAACCATATGTGTTTAAATTTATCAATATGTGTTTTTGTCACCTTTGGAAACCATAGAACAAAGTTTCCAAATTTAAATTGTTTCTATTAGAACCAAAAAAATCAATTCCATTGAATTATATACGACATATCTTGTATTACTTAGCGATTGTCTTGAAGATGTTCAAGTTAAAAAAATTTGCTAGATAAAATTCAAATTAAAGTTGAGTTAGTCCAAACTGTGTAGGCAAAAAATACTCCATTGGTAATAATGGATGTAATCCATACAGCAATTGAAATGATGTATGACCAATCACAACTTTATATGTTGTCCAATAAGAAATTAGAATGGTGGGTAAATGTTCATCCCAATTTTATCACTTTTCATTGACCAATTTAGTTAATAAAATATTGATCACCTTGTTGGTTGACTTTACATGTCCATTACCCTATGGGTAATAAGTAGTGGAACTCATATGATGCATTAAAAAATGTTTGGTTAAACACCAAATATCATCATTAATAAAATGTGTACCTTGATTAATAACAATGTGCAAAGGACAACCAAAGCATACGAGTATAAGTTCATACAAAAATTTAGTAGTAACAATAGCAATATTTCTTCGTAGAACTTTTGCTTCCACCCACTTGGTTGCATAATTGGTGGCTACCAAGATATATCAATTTTCTATCAATTGGCCTATTGGTTTAATCAATCCAATGAAATCCAAACCCCATTTGGTAACAGGTTCAATAGGAAAAGTTGTGACAAGTTTCACTAAACCATTTTTCTAACATAGATCATAAGATCAATAAGAATCGATAGAATCACGATATAACATCGATTGTTAATAACTTGCATCCAAGATTTTTCGAGTAGTAACATTGGCAAAAAAATGACCAATGACCACTCATGTGTGTAGTTCATATAATACGACTAGTATTTTTGCAAGTTGCAAACATCTATGGTATTGATTATCGTGGCCATATTTGTATAATAGACTTTTATGAATAGTAAAAGGTTTAGCCTTTTGTGTTACATGTTGATGTTGGGCAACAATATAGTTATTAGGCATTCGCCCTATTTGTAAATAATCAAAAATGAATTGTAACCATTCAAGTTGTAGTAAAAAAATGGCATCGATACTTGATCAAGTACACCAATTGGTTCCACTACATTTAAAAATTGTGATAAAACATCAACAATAGTGTGTGATCGATTAGATTTATAAACAACTTGAAAATCATACTCCAAAAATAGGAATAACCATTGAGTAATACACCAAAAGACATGTGGTTTATTGACCAAATAGATGAGGGCCATGTGGTCAACAAAAAAACCAAGTCAGCTACTTAATATGCAATGTCAAAATTTGTGCAACGCATATACCGTAGTTAGTGTTTCATGCTTTATAGTAGTATAATTACATTCAACATGATTTAATAATTGAAAAGCATAAACAATAGGTTGATCAAACTTACCAATTTGATTTTACGATAAAATAACGCCAACAACTAATTGGGATGCATCAATATGAACATGAAATTCTAGGTCCCAATTTGGACTAACTAAAATCAATGTTATAATATATCAACGTTGAATTTCCTCCCAAGCTGTTTAACATTATTCACTCCAATCAAACAATTCATATTGATGCATAAGTTTAATAATCAACTCCATAACGAATACAAATTTTTTTATGAAACATTTGTAGAATTGAGCCATCCCATTTAAATACTTGGATTTGTGCAGGCTTGTAGGATTCTGCATATTTAGGATAACATGTATCTTCTTTGGATAAAAAAGTTTTCTTTCCTTGGAAACAATAAATCCAAGAATTAAACCAAATAATACCATAAAAACACATTTCTTTAGGTCAAAACTAATACCAAACTCATAACATTTGAGAAAACAAAGTCAGAGTTTGTCCAAATGAGTTTCCATATTACTATAAACAATGAAATCATCTAGGAAAAACTTCATGAATATCTCTGTATTCATGAAATGTTTTGCTTACATCATGTTGATAGGTTGGGGGACCATCTTTTACTCCAAACAACATCACCACCCCAACACATGCTCCCTAATCAATAACAAAAGTTGTTTTATATTGATCTTCAAATGCAATAGATGTTTAATGATATTTAAAAAATGAATAGGTTTTGTGACTAGCAACAATATTGAAAACTTCATCGGTAAATGGAAGAGGGTATGAATCTTTCTTCGTTGCAACATTCAACTTCTAAAAGTCCATAAAGATTTATATTTTGCCATTCTTTTTGGGAACAACTATGATTAGTGATAGCCAAAAAGCTTTTTTTACAAGTTTAATAAATCTTTGTTGCTACAAATCATGGTTTTTTAAAAGGTTCAAATTGATTATATAATTTATCATTTTCACTAATGGACATGTACATTTTGATTAAAGGCCAAAGGTTTGAATGACACATGTATTTGTTAATTAATCAACTCGACTATTGTGGTTTATTTGACTATATACACATAGTCAAGTTGTACAACCTTAGTCAAAATGACCAATAATTTTTAGTCAATTTGAATAGTTAATCAAGACAGCTAATGATCTTTAGTCAAAATCACCAATGCTCTTTAATCAAATTAAAAATTTAGTCAAAATGACCAATGATCTTTAATAAAAATGACTTATGGTTAATCAAGTTGACATTCACTCAAATGGTTAATTATCTTTAATCAAATACGATATGGTCTACAACCTTATGTATCTACCTCCTACCTACTCATGCACCTATTTACTTAGTTAGCTATTTACCTACCTATCACCCACCCACCTATTATTTACCTATTTACCTACCTAATTATTTATACCTTCTCACCTACCTATCTACATACCTACTTATATTTTCACCTTCATTTGACCTACCTTTTAAGCATTAGGTTTAAGCACTATGTTTAACCATTAAATTTACTCAAAATTTAACCAAATTATAACCATTAGGTTTAATTTAAATTTAGCCATTAAACTTGGCATTAGGTTTAGTTTAAGTTGAACCATTAAATTTGACCAATAGGTATAGGCTAAGTTTAGCCACTAGGTATAATTTATGTTTAACCATTATGTTTAGTTTAAATTTAACCAAGTTTTAGTCATTATGTTTAACCACTAAATTTAACAATTAAACTTAATTTAAATTTGGCCACTATGTTTAATCAAAGGTCAGTCATTATGTTTAACCATTGGATTCAGGCACTATGTCTAGCCAATGTTTAATCATTGTGTTTAGCCACTAAATTTAACCGAAGTTTAGCCAAGAAGTATGTTTAACCATGAAATTTAATCATTAGGTTTATCAACTAGGTTTAATCATTATGTTTAACCTATAAATTTAATCTAGGTTTAACCATTATGTTTAATGATGTGAAATAAACATGTGAAATAATTTTTTTGATAAAAGTTGAACACCTTTGATGGTGTAGTTCATTGGTAAGGACTTGGTTTATCATTGTGAAGGTTTAAGGTTCAATTATTCATACTTACAACCTATGTGCATGCTTAAAAGGTTAAGGTAAGTAAGTTAGATTAAGGTTGTTTGGTGAAGTTAAGTTAGGTTAAATAGGTTAAGTTAGGTAGGCTAAGCTAAGCTAAGTTATCACCTACCTACTTACCTACCTAAACCTATTTACTACCTACTTACCTACCTACCTACCTATTAATTTTCAAAATAATAATTTTAAAAATGATTTTAATTTAGGTATAAAATTGACCCAGTCAAATGGTCCACTATCTACTAGTCAAATAATTAATCACTTTGTTGATAATTTTGTCAATCATTTTGCCAGTCAAAATGACAAGGTCCAATTTGATTGCCTAATCACGTTGGATATGTACAAAATGACTTGTCTAAATTAACAAGGTGGTTTTTTTACGCTTGTCATTTTCGGGTATTTTACAATTTAAAAACCCAGTAAAAAAAACCATGAATTGTAGTAGTGCCTATAATTAAAAATTTGTCAAACTCTTGTTTGACAATAATAACATAATTAGGATTCAATTGGTATTATGTTCGATGAATTGGCAACATTGAAATACCAAGTTCAATACAATGTTGTATAATTTCAAGAGGAATGCCCTTTTGATTTTTATAGGTCCATGCAAAAACATCTTTGATCTCTTTCAAAAAAAATGTAAAGGCAAGAGTATGATATTCAAATAATGCAACATTAATTTTGACATATTGAAAAGTCTCATTTGTACCAAGATTAATTCTCATCAATTGTTCTTCTTTGTGATGGTCCAATTGGTAAATTTGTAGTTATTGTACTCATTTTCGAGCCTATGTTTCATTAGTGTCCATGTGTCCAATATCAAGTTGATAAAAAAAATTTGGATAATTTGTAGACTTCTATGGGACTATGAAATCCAAAAAGGTAGGATTGTATATTGAAATGTCAATGTAAGTTTAAGTTATATTATCATTAAAAGTTCAGATTGCTAGACAATTGGTAGATTAATAGGTAGATTAAAAAATAGACTAGATTATGTAGGAAATACAAGATCTTCTTCTTCATTTGTGATCCCATTTTGGAAATCATAACACATAAAGACTTTGGGACGTTTTGTTTGACTACTTAGATGTTTGGTTACTAATATGGCTTTGACTATACCATTACCTTGAAAAGTAATGACATTAGTTCCCAATCATGGGACATTTTAGCATCTTGTAACCAAGGTCATCCTAAAAACATTGAATAGGTGGAATTGAGAACATTATTCTACATAACAATAAAGGTTACATTGTACAAAAGACAATGAGCTAGTATTCTAAGATCATAAATCAAACCAAGAAGTTTTGTGACTATCTAATTTTCCATCCGTAAATTATATGGGGTTGGTTAAGGTTTAAATAATCCTAAAGTAGCCCTTGACTTCTCTCTAATAATATTGATGCCATCTAACAAATATCATTTACAAGATTTCTCCCAATCTATACATGTATTATTGCCATACGATGATCTATGGCTACAAATGTTATTACAAGTATAAGTATTAGTTTTGAACCAATGCTTTTATGGACTATAACCTTTTAATTAGATATCATCTTAATTCTAGAACTTTCTTAAAGAATTTACCCAAGTTCAAAATATATTTTGTAGCAAGAACTTGTTGATTGATATCTTGCTATCATGTTATATTGATTGAATAGTAGATGAAATGGACATTGAAGATTTTCTATTTGCATAGGAAATGATATTAATATGAGGGAATTAGGGTCGTAATAGGTAGTTTGAGCCATTTAGCGTTAAAGTCAGTAGTATAATTTATTTAGTCAATCATCCCCTCATTTTGCATCGTTTGGATGGTATCGACAAATGTTTGATGAAGTTGTTCTTCTTCATCCTGATCAGTAGGGTGTTGTGCCTTCAACAATTTGCATTCCTTGAACACATGTGCTTATGGTACATAATGATTCCGAGTTCTGGAGCAACCATGTTAATTGAAATGTCATTAGGTTTTGGTGACTTTGGAATTGTAGTCTATGTAGGTTTATTTTGAAGTAATGCTTGTCCTTTAGATCTCTTTCACCAATCCATGGATTTATGATCCATTTGATTATAGAATATACATGGATACCTAATTGGTACCTATGTTAGTTTAACTAATTGAGCTACTACTCTTGTTACACGAACTACATAAGTTTTAGGTTTTTTTTGCCTTACAAACTTTTATGCTATGACCTTTCATATCATAATTTATATAATACTGATTATTATGATGAAAATTTGTAATATTCATTTGAGCTTATTATGATTGCATGAAGTAGCAAATAAAAAATTATAACCTTCCAATCCACTTTCCTCATAGATCACAACAACTTCCTTATGTTCAATTATTTATTTATCTAATTCATTTAAATTATTGATAGTCGAATGTAAAAATGTAGACATGAAAACAATGGTTAAGTACATATTTGTAGCTTTAATCTGCAAGCAATTAGCTAATTTAAGGATCCATTCGTAATAAACTTCGACATGCTCCTTGTCTTCTTACTTGATATATATTCAAGTAGATATGTTCATCATTTTTTCCCCATTATTTAACATTTACAGAAAGCTTGTTATAATTTTACAAAAATACAATTGGGATGATCATGTATAAAATTTTTCCCCCATTTAGAGATGTTATTTCAAAAAGTGAAGTTGAACATATTAATGATGTTTTTATTAAGGTGCATTCATGGTTGGGGTACCACCACAAGAACCATGACACCGATTTGTCCAATGGACCTTGGGTTCTAAAATAAGGACTTAACAAAATGAATGTTATGAAATGCTAAATAATGAAATGGGATATGTATGTTTAGGCTTTCAATGAATAAATGTTATGATGAATGATTCAAATCAACTAAACGAATTTTGAATGTCATGTTCAAGTATAAACTAAAAAGGAACGCATGACTACTTTGATATTCAAAAATGATATACATTCATTTGGAGTGCCAACACCTTATTAAAAAATCAAACAATGTGATTATTTTGCACTCATGTTTCCTATACTTCTTTCCAAACCTTTGGAATGTAAATACATCAACAAATTCCACATCACCATCATCCGTGTTCCCATTGGAAAACTATAAGGGTTCAATCCACACCAATATGGAAGTATAATGATTGGAACTTGTTGTTCAAGCCCTTTTATTATCTTCAAGCATTTTGAGTAGCTTTTGGATTAATAGTTGACAAAACAATGAAGTTCACAATCATAGATGTTTGATAACTTTGTATTTGTGATTGAATATGTGGGTTTCTTGTTGAATAATTCCTTTCAGTATTTTGAACGAAACTCCACAATTCATCAATCATTTGCTATTGAACCTCAAATGAAATGAATGGACAATTCTAATAGTATGTGCATTCATATGACACAATTTACAAGCAAATCCATTTGTTTGTGTTGGTATAACTTGTGGACTGTTCAATTGTCCTCTTTCATGTCCATGTTACGCACTATGTGCAACATTCTTTTGATATTTTTGGTTCACCTACATGTTTTTTGGAACAGTCAATCCATTGACATTATTTTATAGTTGATTCATGGGTTGTACACTAATACTTCTACCAAAAAATTATTGTCCATGTGAACATGAAAACCCATGGTTTTGTTCGTTTGAACTAATTTTGTACATGATTGATGGACTACCTTAATTTGTCATTCACGATTGGGTTCTATGATTTTACCCTAGTAACGTCTTCTTTATTAAGAAAGTCTTCATATGAATTTGACATATTTTCAACACCTTTAGATTTTCATTGTGGGTTTTACATTCTTTTTTGCTCTGCAACTTCATTTATATTCATCCTTTCTTTAATATTAACTTTGTTCGCTTATGAATTAGAGCTTGTTTATCTGACAATCCTAACAGTAAGTATTATTTTTAATTTTTTAATATTGCTTCTATCTTGATTCTAATTACTTTGATCAATCTAATTCTGAAAACTTTTTATAACCACTCTAGACATTTTTGTCTCCTATTACACATTTGGTGTCTAAATACATTTTAGTAAAGATAATTATCCTTTTAGAAGTCAGAAATATATATTTTCCCTTATATCCATCCTTTTTTTTCCATATTTTTCCTATTAAAACATAAATTTTCAAAGCTATTACTTACAAAATTGAAAAAAATTGAAAAAAATTGAAAACCATAAATTCATCAAGAATTCATTTGAAATTCTTCCATGGCATGGTTGCCAAAAATGGAGAGGGTGAATTTTACACTTACAATGCCTTTCAAATTCTTCAACTAAAATCATTCTCTATAGTTTTTCTTTTATGAACAAGTTTAAATTAGAGACACCATGGTAGAAATTTTCCAACTTGGGCATTTTTTGTGTCAATGATGAATCACCAATTGATGTTAAAGTGCCATAGGTCATGTGTTGTATTTTGTGTTATAATAGACTAGTAGGTTTTATAATATTGGGACAAAAAAAAAGATTGAGGGAAAAAATTGTTTCATATTTCAATAATAATGGGATAATTGCATTAAAAAAATGTGTATGTAGACCATTGACTAATTGCCAAAAAAAATTGAAAAAGAAATGACCAATAGCTTAAAAACTCCATTGGAAATACTAATTGCAAAGAAAAGGATTGCAATAAACATAAATGTAATTTTCAATTTTTTTGGGGTCATAGACCTTTATAAAAAAAATTATGTGAACCCAAATTTTTTTTTTGAAGAATTTGAGTTTATTAATTTTCAAAAACCATTTGCCCATTCAGTTTGTTGAAAATATCTACCTAATCATTTGGTAATGTAGTTTTGCTTTTGTGTTGTTTTCCCTTTCAAAAAAACCTTCAATCAAGAAGTGTTGTTGGATTTGGTTGAAAAAACAAAACAAACATATGTTTAATAGTTTTGGCAAAATGTGTTTTTGCTATTGCAAGTTTTTGATTTGCAAATACCCAAGGGGGCACATGATGTTTTTACATTGGTTGTAAATTTATTGGGAGAATATTTAATGCCAAAAAAAATTATAACTAATTTATTTGAAGCATTTAAAACTTCAAGGAAATCATTGGCAAGAAGTTTACAAAACCTTTTAAACCAATTGGCTTGGGCAAAAAGATTTTTGCTTATGTCAAAAATGAAGGTGCAAGTCTATATACCATGATAAGTGCTTTGAAGTCATGCATAAGTTGTGAAGTTTTGGATGTGATGAAAAGTTTTTAGGGGACTTGCTTTGGACATGCCTTCTCTTAGGCTTGTTAATATGCAATTGTTGAATAAAAAATATACAAGGACTTCAAATATGTTTCCATTAAATTTGCCCAAATAGATTGGTAGAAATGTATTACATGGTTTTAAAAGTTAATGAAAGGAAAACATGGATACATGCTTGCATTATTGCAATCTTTAAACCCAAAAAATTGAACATGTCAATCAAAATAAGGTAAAAATGCAAGCTACTTGTTTTAGTATTTTTTTCCCCTTTCAATTGTTTTGAATCTTTGTTTTCCAAAATGCCGCAAACAAGTTTGCAAGTTTGCAAACAAAATGATCATGTAAAAAAAAAAACTTCAATTTTAAAAATCCATTTCCCTTTATTACATTGAACATATTGGTCTTAGGGTCATTGGTCGTGTTCCCCCTTCATTCAAATGGCACATATCACATATTATAGTAGACATTATCTCTTTTTGTCATTGTTGGCATCTTAAACCAATGTAGGGGTCATCGGTTTTTGAGTGATGCTTTGAATGCAACCATATCCATGAGCCTGAAACTAAAGGAAGAAATGAACCATTTTCTTTTATTGGATGCTTTAAATGATGATGATGATTTTAGCTTGAATATAGTTGAAAGCTTTTGCATAAAACATTAAGAAGGAAATTGTTGGGGTCATTGATGAGCTATCCTTTCCTTCTTGATAAGATATGATGAGAGAAGAGCCCATAATATGCTAACCTTGATGTTATATCCTAGATTCAAGAGTTTGAAATTGATCTCTTCTTTTGTTGGTGATGAACATGAGATGTCCATAGATCAAAAGTATGATAGGAAATCCTTGTTTCTTATGTTTTTGAAGTTTTATCATCATTTGCATCTGTTATTTGAGATCGAAAGTTCTTATGTTACAAAATTGATGAATATAACAACCTAGACATTTTTTGAGATGGTGGTCAACATTAATGAACTTGCAAAGGAACTTGTTAATCGAGAATTGTTGATATTTTGTAGATATTATGTGAATGCCAAAGATATCAAATGGACTTTGGAGTGGTGGAGGAAACATGACACCATGTTCTCAACTATTAATTTTTTAGCTAGACAAATGTTAAGGATTGTAAGTTCTCAAATTGAAACCAACAAAAAAAAATTCCTTGTTGGATTTGTCACCAAATTTAGGAGATGCCGTCTACATTTGAATAACTTTGAGAGTTTAATCTTTGTGAATAAGAATTGACCAAATGATGTAAGGGTGGGTTGGGAGGCTCCTTGTAATTTGGTAGAATTGACATATTCTAAATTAAATTTATAGTAGGAATTAGATGAGTTTGAAAGCTCATTTGCACAAGAAATGAATTGAAATATTCAATTGTTTTCTATCTTGTATATTTTTGAAATGTGATTACATATTTTTGTTTGGATATTAGAGCTTTGTTATGAACCTTGCTAATTTGCTTTTGGCCTATGGAAATTTGAAAAAATATTTAAAGATCTTAATCCTAAAATCTTAAAGTGAAGTTAAAGAACCGTTTAAATATAATTGACTAATGTAAATGAGTTGAGAATTGGTTAGGCACAAGGAAAAATAAAAATAAAAACCTGGATAGGGTATGAATATTGTTATAAAAAAAGAGAGAACCATCTGGATTCTTAAAATTTTAAAAATTGAGAATTGGAACAGGCAGTTATGAAAAAAAAGTTAATGACTGCCCAACATTGGTAAGCACCCTAATGCAAGGGCGTAAAGCGATCTGAACCGTCAGATGACCTAGTTTATTAGGAAGGGGTAAGCACTGCTGGCTTCGGCCGTGGACCTGGGGATCTGCCCGCAGTTTACGGGACGAACCTTCCCTTCCACAAATCTAGAGCTAATTCAAAGTTCCAGGAGTTGGTGGATCCTTTCTTTCAGTGAGATGTCTGTTGGATAGAGGAATTTCAGAACAAAAGTTGTTTTGATTGTTGATGCATTAGTTAGGCCTACTACTACCTCGAAGATTGGATTTTGGGGTTTGCAGTTTCGGGGATGGAGGACGAGCGAAATCATTGCTGCCACAGAAGAAGCAGCGTGAGTAACCGACCAATAAGAGGATGCCATGGCTGAAGAGAAATAGCTGAGCTGGTTGGCAACCCTGAAGTGTGGGGTTAAAGAAAAGACAAGAAAAGAAAAGAAAAGAAAGAATTGGTGGCGTGAGGGTATATTTTGTGCGTTTTGAGAATTCTCACGGTAGCCTAAATGTGTTTTTGTTGTCGGTCGGTTGTGTTTTGGAGATACATACCTAGAAGAAGAAATATCCACCACCCAGTGTGAGTGACCGACGCATCAGAAGAAGAAGAAGTTTCAGAAAGAAATCAATTGTGGGTGATGTCACTAACTTAGTGGTGTTTGTAGAAGAAATGGGGGATATTAGAGTTATCTGTAAAGTCAGGCGATTAGGGGACGAGAACGGACAGTTTCGGCATAATAGGCCATCAAACGTGTATAGCTGAGAATGAAAATCTTACAAAAGGAAGTAACTTGAACCCAAACTAGTTTTTCCACCAATTTTGTTGGTGGTAAATTGAGTTTCATCCTGTCTTTCCTTTCTCCTGAGCGCCTCCACTACCTGTACAACTATAATTACTCTCGAACCTTGTGCATTAAATGCTAAGTTTCAGCATTTCATACCCAGATTTAATCAAATTTCCTTACTTTGTGGATACCACTGAAAGAGGTGATAGCAGGCGAAAGCAGAGTAGATAGAGAGTGACTTTACGGATAACTCTATTGGCACTGTTTTGTTTTTCAATTTTGTAGTGGAGCAACAGTGGTGAGCCTCCCCAGACAGATTCGACGCAGTTGGTGACGGTTTTGTACAGGACCAGACCATTAAAAGTGTAGTTGGTACATTGACCTGTGGCCACATGTTCCCCAAATTTTTTTAAACGACCGAAAATTAGCGACTTGTTTTTTTTTAAAGAGAATTTTCGCCAAAAAGGGTAAAATTGAGTCAGTGTCGCCTTTTGGCAAATTTTCGCAAAAGAAAAGACTGGACATATTGGATGATGATCTGGCAAAAGCGATCCCTATTTGTTTTGAGGATGAATGGGAGTTTTGGGATAGAGTTACACCTTACGTCTGGACTCATAGAAGAATGGCCTTGGGTGTACTGGGACCCACACTAGTAGGTACCATGGTAAAAACTAAAATCCTTAATATTCAGCTAAATTGCTTTTAAATATCCCATGCTTATATCAAATCAGGGCCTCTGAGTCCAAATCTAACATTTATTAGGTTTAATTTGGTCTGTAAAGGTGCATTCACACTTCGTGTTAAGGGCTTTAGTGGCGAGTCCCCTAACATCATGCTTGTCATTTAAGACTTAAACCTACTTACCATGAAAATTTTATGTTAAGCTAACATTCATTTAACATTAAGTTATCACCTATTTAACATTGCATGCCACCTAGATTTTTATTTAACACTGACTTAACATCAAGTGTGAATGCACCTTTGAAAGAGGCCTCACTAAGGAAGGCAAAGGTAATCGGTGTGGGTGATGGTTAACCCAAGGCCGTTCTCTGGGTCCCAGAATGGCCCACTGGGCAGTCCCCATTGAAGAGAAAGTTCCAAGTTTTGCACCATTTGCCTGGAAACTAAACTTGTGAGCAATTTGCTCGAAAGAGATCGTGTGGGAAGTGGATGGGGTTGTTTTCTTTTGCGTCGCTGACGGTGTTTCTGAAGTGTTCTCATACTGGGTTGCTCCGGGGAGAAAGAAGAAGAAGAAGAAGAAGAAATAAAGCTTAGTGGTGGTGTTTGGCTTTATTGGGTGGTGGAGTTTTTGGGAGAGGTCGGGGATTGGTAGAGGACATAGAAAATTTCCTGGAGGTAGGCAAGCAGCGGGTGAGAAAACAAGGGCGAGCGACACAAGGCTACAGATTGCTTAGTACATTTTTTTGTCTTCAATTTCTTTTTCCCCCTGAAGAGAAGAAGAGTATGTTGAAGTTTTTTAACTAGGTGGGTCGATTGTTGCAAACTGCAAAACCGGATCAAGAGAGAAATTGACCTTAGCAGCGAGGGATGCATACATCCTTTGATACTATCTTCTCAATGCAACTCCGTCATGACACAGAACTTGTAGAGATCTCTTTAAGCTTTCATGTCCCGGGCTCACAAAATGTGAAGCAAGCAACTCTTGTCCAGATGCTGAAGCTCTTGCACAAGTAGTGAAAGAGGGATTCAAGTCTTCTTCTTCCAGAACTTATTTGGGTTGAGATGAGAGACAAAAGGGCAGCAGCAGTGGTGTATGAGTTCCAAAATTAGGGACCAAAACAGCTTACATTTCCTACAGAATTTAGTGTAAAATCCAGGGCAAAACAAGAGAATATTTTACAGGATTTAGTTCAAAATCCAGGGGCAAAACAAGAGGGCATTTTATGCTCTCTTGAGGGATTCAGAGACTAAAGACATGGCTACAGACATGGTTTAGTTCTGAGGAAGAGAGATAAATTAGGTTTAGGGAAAGCAAAAGAAGCCAGGGGAGCACCGGGAGTTGGTTTGTGAGCAGCAAAATGTCCTCAAAACCAGGAAATATGGGTGTTTGTGGATCGACAAATTGTCCCACACCACCTCCACAGCTGAAGCTATACCAAGCCTTCATCTTTGTAACTCCCATCCTCTTCACACTTGTCTTGTTGCTGCTCTTCTGCTGTCTGTATCTTCGCAGGCGGCAGCGCATAAGGGATACAACCCAAATTCGAGCACAGCTGTTCACCAGAGGACTCTTCTCTGCTGTAAGCGATTTTCTGGCTTCATTTTCAACCAGTTCTTTTGTGTTGTCTTTTTGAGTTTGCTGCAATTAGGTTTAGGTCTGAAATTGAGAAAGCTTTAAAAGCTGCACATTGGTCCATTAGCAGTTGTACCCACGTTGCTCCAACAGCAATGGTAATACATCAATATATGCATTGTACAAAACTTCTGCTAAATTCTGTTTTGTGGTTGGGTTTTCTCTTGGTCATGCTTGTTGATCGGTTGCTGTTATGTTTTCGGATCTGAAATATCCATAACATTATGACCAGGTCATCTCTTGTTTTTTTTCAGGTTGACTTAAGAAGCCCTCAGTACTTATTTTTTGAAGATGTAATTTTATATCTTTGGTTCACAGGAAAAACTTATATCTGTTGATTCTTCATCTGGTTCTGCATCAGAGCTCAATGGACTAATTATCATGTTGTTGTGCATGCATTACAGCATTTGGAACAAGGGTTGAACAAATCATTAAGGGATGGCCTCCCGGTTGTTGTCTACAATGAAGAATTTGCAACCTCAAGAGATGACACACTGTGAGTATCCCCCCCTGAGCTTGTGTTATCTGTGATTGAATGTATAGGAAAAGGGTGTACATTTAGACCCTTCACCCATATAAAGAAATGCTGCCTTTTTTGGAAAAACAGGACACTTACAAATTTGTAAGGTCCTGTTGACCGGTCAGTGGGATCTTACCATTTCATGAGCATCTTGTGTGAGGTTATGCACAAGATGTGACAAAAATACAGACTGAAATTTTTTTGGTGGTTCTTTATGAATTGGAAAGTTTCAGACAACAGGTTTAGACCAGTGTTGAGGCTGGTATCGACTTTTGAACATACCAGACTGGTCTTGGTATTGGGTACTTTCTATAGTTTTCATAAGAGCCTGGTCCTGGTATTGGGTCCTTTTCAAAACTTCATACCATCCTGGTATTGGTATTGGATCCAAGACTGATTTTTGGCTGGTATGAGCAGGTATGTATATGGTATTGAAAGAGGTATAAAACTGATACAAGGCTAGTATTACCTGCAGTCCCTACCAAGCTGGTTCTGATATAATAAGGCTATTTTTGCCTCATTTCCTACCAATCAGGTAGGGTCCTTGATAATGCAAGCCTATACACCAGAACAATACTGGTTCAAGCTTTCCTATCATTTGATAGGCATTTGGAGAAGCAAAGAAGGTCTATGCAGCAAAAAACTCAGATCCCTCATTTCTCTCCAGGACTGTAAAGAGGAAATTATGGAAGGAAGGCAGAGACACCATAGCCAAAACTTTGCTTGCCATATTCTTCTTGTCATACTTTGTGTATAAACAGAGCACAAAAATCTATCTATGAAGGAAGGTAGTTTCTTTGTTTTGTTTGTCACGTTGAGATCTCCCAAACCATGGTACCTCTTGCCATGTTCATGGTACCCTTGGAAAGCCCTTGATGAGTAAGGGTGCACCAAGTTGGTTTCATAATGTTTTGACCTGTGGTTTAGAAGTTATTGAATATTGAACAATTTTTTCACTGAAATTTCATTTAAATCAAAACTAAATTTATAGGGGAATTTGGGTGCACTCTTGGTTTTGTTGCAAAGCCATCAGTGAGTAGGATTTATTGAAGGGTGCTTTGGCATTTTTTGGACCTAAGGTGTGGGAGATATTAAAATCTGAGTAGTTTTTGTCATTGGAAATTCAATTAAATTATAAAAAATGGTTTTGGAAGGAAAAATTAGTTGGGTAACGAGTTCACACTTGGGGCAATTACACTTCAATTTCCATTGAGTTTTGCTGCCAAACTTCTGAGTATCTTTGTAGCTGTAAACCACTTGGAGGAATTTTGAGAGATTTTGATAAGGGTGTTGGATTAATGAGTTCACACTTGGCCAACATCACAGGCTACAGTAGTAAAGATGGAATAAGAGTAAGGGGGGCATGAGGTTGGTGTGCAGTCATTTGATTTACAATTTACTCTGGACTAAAAATATTTCCTTCTTGTTTTTTTTGCTGTAGATGTGCAGTCTGTTTGGCAGATTACCAAAATAATGAGAAGTTGCAACAACTGCCAATCTGTAGCCATGCCTTCCACAAAGAGTGCATTGATCAATGGTTGGTCAATCACTCAACCTGCCCAATCTGCCGAATATCACTGCTCCAGTCAGGTAAAGTGGTTCCCATGAACTCTCCAGCACAGACTCCAGCAGCCCTAGAGATGTGCAGCAGGCTGCCCCTCACTGAACACAATGATGATGTAAGGAGTGGTGCTTACCATGATGCAATGGTAGGATCGAACCAAAATGATGGGTTTGCACTTAATGTTCTTCCTGAGGATGATGGAGCAAGTGGGTCCAGCACTGCAAATGTTTTGCTGAGAGGAGAGACAAGCCATCTGTCTCACCCATCAATGGAAGAGCATGTACAGGTCATTGGTGATGATGAGCATATCATTCAAATTGGCCATTGAGCACAGCAATTCTTCCAACAATTTTATTTATGGATACTTCACTGATAAGGCAATCTAACAAATGAAGGGAGGGGAGAGGAGAGGACCTCAACAGAAGGATTCCGACAATATATTTATTTCCCCAATAGCCTGATATTCTTGCAAAGGTGGGGTAAATTCAAATCAATTGACAGAGCTGGAATTCCAACCTGTAAATTCAAATCAATTGACAGAGCTGGAATTCCAACCTGAATCTTTTTTAGATGATTCTGAGCTGGAGCTGCTCTCACTTTCTTTTTGCTTTATGCAGCTAGATCAAATGGGATCTTCCCCCATACACTTGTTGGAAGATTATTGAACATTTAATGAGTTGGTGCAAAACTGTGCCCTCCAGAGTTCTGATGATTCTCAGCTCTAGACAGGCAGAGAGTGTGCACATTCTGCTTGGAAGCTTAAGAGTAGCCAGGAACTCCATTAACATGGATTTCAATGTCACCTTGTGCAGCATGATGATGACTGCCAACTCCTGGTTGTGTATGACTTCCTTGCTGCATGAGTTTGTCAAAATTGTCAAAATTTCCAGCTGAACCCCTAAATGCAACAAGGGTTTAGGGTTTAGCCATATGCTTGTAATATATATGCTCTTTGAGTCAGTGTAAAAGTGATGGACAATTCAGCATTTTTCATCAAGTGGTTTTCATCTAGTGCTTGTAGTATATATCTGTTCAGTGGCTCACAGGAGTAGAACCATGCTTGTTATAATTGGATTTTTTTTAGTGTTACACTAGGTGTACATTTCACCGCTCCTAGGATCATGGCAGACTACAGTACCACATTGCATCTTGGCATTATGGAGGTAGGCATTACCAGGTACCTATTAGGTATCACCAGAATTTTTTGATAAAAAAACCATGGTGGTTTATATGCCATGTGAAGCCCTTAGGGGTGGGCTTTACAAGAATCAGGTCTATGCTTGGCTCCGCCTCATGGGGCTATTATTCCCATAAAGCCCTCCCTGGGCAATTGCATGCAAGGGACTCAATTGCTATTTGGTTTTCATATGTTCTCTTTCACTGTTATAGTAGATTTATTTGCATGCCCTCTCATCATAACAATAGAAAAAGGATGCAAATGACAACTAAATAGAATTATACAGCACAAAAATATACTTAGATGGTCATGTTTAATGGATTTAATTGGTGATTAATGTTGTCAATTTTTGGTTTACTTCAAAAGATTTGGCAACATTAAGAACCAATTATTCCTTAAATATCCAAACAGTCACTAATGATCAAAAGTGCAAAATTTGTTAACAATTGTTATCCATTAGCTTGTAATGATGCATTTTCTGGTAAACTCCATTTGTCCGAAACATGACCAGATTCAAATTACATTTCCAAGTACCCATATCTTTTATGAATTTCACATATGGTCAGATCCAACCCATTTAAAATGAGAATTTATAAGAACTCCATCATTCCCAAACATCGTTGGGTGAGAATTACAATTCCAAGTACCCATATCTTCTATGAATTTGACATATCCATTTGTTGAACAACAAGGATCCAACCCAAATATGAGAACTTAAAGGCTAGTTCTTAAACTTTAAAGACAATTTACTTGTCTTTAAAAAGCATTTGGCATTATTTTAATGAGCTTTTCCTTGTTATGTATGTGTAAAAGAACTTTAAGCATAACCTCATAATGTCTCATTGTTATTATTATGTTGTTTAAGCATTTGGTCATAAGCTCCCTAGCATGTAATGCTTGTTAGATCACTGGTTCAGCAAGTTCCAAAGTTTTTCTCACACAACCTATGTTGGCTTAATAATTGTGGTTTTTCTCACACAAAAAGCTGCAGCTCATGACACGCAGCTTAAACTTTGTCATTTCATTCATTCCAATGTACAATATGTGATGTTCATTGTGGCATATATATTAAATTAAAATGACAATTTAACATTAGGTGATTGCATAATTCTGAAACCAGAAAACCCAATTTTTTTTTGCATGTTATACATTTGTTGCAAGCTGCTTAGGGCATGATACAAGCTCTCATATTGGATCAGATCAAACCTGTTTCAAGCTGGCAGACCTTCAACAAGTTTAACAATTGGGCATCTGACCTCCTTTGCAGAGACTCTTGATGAACAGTACATAATCCAGCCAGGTTGATGCTCAATGTACCTCTCTCTTTGACCCGCTGCAGCAGTGCATGATGACTCATTAATAGAAAACCTATGTCTCTGTGGCTGCCTGATGTTAGATCCTCAATGTAAAGGATTCAATCCAATATTCAGGATCTGTCCTGGTCTCAAGAACACCAAAACTCTCCATACAGCTACTTTGCACTGAAAAGCAGTAGAGTCATCACAAGCTAAATCCCTAACACAAGAAGCAGACTCTTTTACACTCTTGTCACAAAGGTCAAAATTTTTATTGGTCCCAACCAAAGGCCCTACTTGGATTTCTTCTTGGGTCTCTTCCCCTTCTCTTGATTTTTAAATCTCTTGCTTCCAGATGCAGGGTGGTCAGCATCATCATCATCACCAAACCCCTTCCTCTTACCCTTCTTTCTGGTGGAATCCTTTTCCCGCATGTGTATGGTGGTGAGTCGTTGAGCCTCACTAACCTGTTCCAAAAAGCAACAACACCTCTTCCTCCTCTGCTGCAAATACAGGCAGTTTCTTCCCAATAAGCTCCTCAATCTTTTGATAAAGCTCCACATCATACTGACACACCATTGAAATGGCTCGCCTAGAACGACTTGCCCAAGCTGTTCAGCCAACTCGATGAATGTAATCCTTCAAATTTGTGGGAATATCATAATTGATCACAACATCTATAGATGGAATGTCAAGACCTCTATTCGCAACATCAGTGCAAATTAAGGTACTTTCCTCACCTGCCTTGAATTGGAGGAGTACATTTCTTAGGTTGAGGGGGGCCCACACCTACTTTAGTCATGCTTACGTGCAACATGAAATGTCCTTCTTCCTACAACTAAAGAAATGCACCCTTCTTTTGAGAGTTTGGTAGTTATTAGTGTCTCAAGTCTATAGGCATCCTTGATGGACATCCACAACGACATATCCTTTAAGTTTATCTTGGAGGATGACTCCATTTCTTCAGTTTCTAGAACTCAAATTCATTTTTGTTCAGGCAAGGGGGTAGGGCTATGGTTGGTTGCTAAGCCATCTATCCGTTTGTTTCACATTACACACTTTACTTTCACCTTAACATTGCATTTTTGTTTCGGTTTGATTCAACCATTAGCATCTAGTTTTCTCATGTGTGAATGTGGACACGGGTTGGATGCATCTAGCATGCACTTAGTTCGTTGCCCATTTGGAAATCAATGAATAAGCACACATGACGCCATCCAAGACATCATGTATGCCCTTGCTTAAGAGAGTGGGCACATTGTATGGAAAGAACAATGGTACACCTTTACGTTAAGAATTTCATTACGAACCAATCTTTACATGACCTGAGAGGACCAAGTTTTTGTTGCCAATGTGGTGGTTATTCACCCAACAAAGGAAACGGTGGCTTTGAATGTCATTGATCAACTAGCAATTGTAGTTGTGGAATTTAACGCCATTACTAAAATTTGCAAGTATAAAGGGCTTCATGAAGGGCACCATTTTATTTCGATGGCCATGGAGGTGCACGATGCACGGTGGTGTGATATGGATCGTTTCATTAAGGAGTATGCTTATCTTTTCCACAATAGACGATCAAGAGGTCATTTATCCTTGTCCTTTTGCATTCAATTTTTCAAGCAACGTGTTAGTATTACTCTTTAACATGCTTTAACCTCTACTATAAAAAGGAAGATTGCATTAGCGAATGATGTTTATTTTAGACCTCTCATTACTATTAGATTTCACAATTTGCATGTAGGTGACATTAGAGGGGCCGTGGGTGAAATAGCTTCCTACCACGAGAAGGACTAGTTCTTTCCTTTTTTTTGGTTCCTGCAAGTTGTGCATATTTTGGCCTTTCTTTGGCCTTCCCTTTTTGTATCCCTTATGATGGTTCGAGCCATCATTCTTTTATTGGAATTTTGTGTTCAGCTTTGGGAATTGAAATCTAGTAATGTGCCCGTCCAAAGGCCTTATTGTGTAAAATTACTACCATGAGACATGAACGGATTTAGCAATTTAATGTCGAATAATCAATTTATTAATTAGAATGCATTTTGACATGTAAATTATTAATTTTAAAATTTTTTGACATAAATTGTAAAAAAAATAAATTTTTCAACATGGATGAATGTAAGAATAATTTTTCATCCACTTGAAGTTTCGTTCAGTTGTTATGTTTCTTGATTAAATTATTTGCTTTCACAATTTTGATTCTTGTTTCTTTCCTAAACTCCCATTCAACAAACTTAGAAAGTAGCAACAAGTTTATGAAAACATGGTGAAAGCCTATTCATGAAATTTTTTTTGAGTGATATCGAAGGTTTAAATGGGGATTTCACTTTTGTGATTTTCAAAGCTTTTGGTGCAAGTGTGAAATGCCCAAAATGGGTAAAGAAAAACCACTTACAACAATGTTCAAAAGAATTACAAGTGAGGAAAGAGAAGCAAAATTGAAACATGATGTACAAATTTTCAAAGAACAAGTTGTTCAAAAGCAATCAATTGTCAACAAACTAGAGAAACATCATGTTGGTAGGGCAAAAAAGGTTATAGCTGCAATATTATCTCCATAAGAAATAAAGAGAGAGAATGAGGAACCTACTAAGGATGGGAAACAACAAAAGAGGAAAGGATTGTCACCTACAAAGGATGGCAGGAAGTCATTAAAAAAGAATCTTACACAATCTGGTTTCAACCTCATTTATGTCCTCCCGTTGCTACTACAATAAAAAAACATGGTAATAATTTTGGAACATTACACTTTATGAAAACAACGTTTAGGAGGCCCAACATGCCAAGTCCTTATGAAAAATTGAATAGGGCATGTTTATGGGAGTGGTGAATTATAGGTGGTGAATTATAACCAAATTATAAACATGTTGTGAAAGTTGGGATAATAGTGAAATCCAACAAAGAATCTATGCATGCATTGGAGAACTACCCAAAAGTTCATGATTCACTTGTTGTCATGTTACGAAAAATGAGAAAAGTTGGACAATTGTTTTCAATTGGCAGTGTGCAACCTATTTTTCATGGAATGATAAAATTTGTAGCACCTTAAATCTTGTAGGCCTTGGAGGGTTTATAGTCACAAGAGAATGGACATGTTAATTCATGAAGCAATACATGAATTGGTCTTTCAAAATGACCACAATAGAACAAGTAAAATACCACCTAATTTATCTAAACAAGGATGTAACATGGCTTATCAGGTAGTTTACTTAATGAAAGCTTATAACATTCCTCCAACCCTAGCTGTTAATAATGAACAAACATGTGTTCATTTCATCCCAAGAACAAAAGAAAGGACTTGGGAAAGTAAAGGGTCAAAACACATTCAAGTTTTCGGGGTTGAAAACAAAACACAAATTATAATGGTTGTATATTCAACTGCAAATGGTTTCTTACTTCCCCTTCAAATTATGTTCATAAGTACTACTCATCGCTATCTACCACCATCTAACGAGGGAAAAGACAAATGCATGAATTCAAGTTGGGATTTTACCTTTAGTGAAAACCATTGGTCAACATTGGAAACAAAAAAACAATTCGTCCATAAGATCTTGTTGCCATATCTACATGCTCAAATTTGCCACTTGAGATTGCATGAAAGTTAAAAGACGGTGTGGTTGTTAGATTATTGGTCTATGCATAAAGGCCATGAGTTTTTGGATTGGATGAAAAAAACACACCCAAATATTTTTGTGATATTTTTTCCAACTAATTACAGTAGTGTCCTCCAACCAACAAATGTAATTATGCAATAGTTGCTAAAACATGCATTCAAGTGTTGACATTTTAAAATGGAACAAGCATTTCATGTTGGATACTAAGAAGGTGATAAAGTATTATATGTATCACCAACAAATTGGCAAGGCAATGAGGAATCATTTCATGACCATGAGGGTTACTAAAATCAACACTAGAAAGCTAAAAACCAAAAAATTGAAGATTTTGTTCTAGCACATCCTAACCTCCAAACACTATCAAAGAAAATGTTCTTTGTTTGGGATGGAAACCACTACTTGTAGTCTTGGCTTCCATACATCAACCATGTCCATGGAGATGATCCTGCCTATAATACTTTTGTGGATTCAATTGTTCTTGACACAATTGAGGGTCTAGTTGAACTTATCATGACAATGATGGACCTTAATTAGTAAGTTTGACCTAAACTATGAACTTTTCTATTTTGATTGAACCTACTAGGTACAACTTCTAATGAATTATTTTTTATTGTTTAAGGTCTATTGAATTTGACCATGTTTGGCCAAACCTTGTGCATGATTTTTTCCAAATCCAAAACATAGGCAAAATACTCTTGAATCAATTTAGAGGAGTCCTCCTAACATATGTCTTTAAGAAATGCAAGACCAAATGAAGGAAGATTTGGTATTCACTCACACAAGAAACCTTTATTGAATATTTATACAAAGTAAGGTAAAATCATGACCCAGAGATATTTTGAAGTACATAGGTTCATTAGTTTAGACAAGGATGTCAATTTTTTTTTATTTGATCATGATTGCATTTTGTAATGTAAGCTTTCCACATTGAACGTTGCTTTCATGTTTTACTATGAGAAAAATCTTGACCCTTCATTTCGATCTCCAACAAGGATGCATGCGTTGATGGAAAAAGCTATGGAACAAATGTGCCGCAAGGGGAACTACAATGCCTTTCTAAAACATTTACCAGTTTGTGACCTTGCCCTTGGAGATGCCTTTTTGGAATAGGTTCTAACCCATTATGGTATGAACTTTGAACCATAAATGTTCATTAAAAATCTTCAACTATTGGTCACATCATGTGTGAGTAGTGAACAAAAGGTGAAGTGGTTATAACAATGGAACCAATATGTTATCTTGCGAAAGGTAAACCAGTTTCCCAAGTCAAGCTTTTTAGACATGGTTTGTGCAAATTGGTTGTAAAAGGCAACATTTTGTGTTAGGTGGGTTCAATATTCTCCTAGTTTTGGTTGAGTTTCTTTTTCAATTCACTTTACGTTGATGCATTCATTCATCACTAAACACCATCATCTTGAGCTCTAAGGTGATCTTTGAAGAAATCCACGAATCCACATGGTTAATTCAGTACATAGTTTATATTTAACTTAGGAAATCCAAAACTATTCAGGATCCTCTGGTCTTATTGGTCATAATAGAACCAATTATGATCTTCCCAATCTTTTTGAAATAGATAATGTTGTAAAATGTTTTAACTCGACCAAATCCATGCTTTTGATGCCAAAAGTAGGTTCATATGAGTTAAATTTTCATTTTTGATCAATGTTCATTTGAAAAAACATTCTAATGGATTAATTGGATGTAATTGTTAGTGTACATTTAATCCATCTAGCGTTTTTATTCCCTACTTCCAGTGTCGAAAATAGGTTTATTTTTGCTAAATATTCCTTTATGTTGAATTTAGCTTTCAAACAATTTTTTTGTTATGTATATTTTTTAACTTTTGAATGTACATTTAATCCAAGTTACTAGTTATGTTTTTATTTTCCCTACTTTTAGTGTCAAAAGTACCTACCTATCTTCATAAATGCTTAAATCCCATTTGGGCCAACTCCAATTTCCTCTCCTCATTGGCCTTCTTCATCATGGAACTTGAATATGAATTTGTAAATTTGTCCCTAAATGTTTTACTTTCAACGGTGAAAATAAGTATTTGTCACGTAATAAACCTTGGTTTCTACAAATAACCATCTCATCATAAAAGCTTTGCATTGGAAATACAAAATAAAATTTGCTAATTATTCTCCAAATTGTTCTTAGCTTTGGTCTAAAAACTAGGTATTGAAAGAACTTTATCTTGGGTTCTTTGCCTTTTTTGTCATAAAAAAGAAAAGTGCAAGTAATTGAAGTCAATAACATGTGTTTGTATTTTAGTATGTAGAGTCTATTTTCAATGTTGAAAGTAAGTGTTATGGATGTGAATTCTCCACTTTCTTCCCTTCAATAATCTTCATGTCATTGGTAGAAATCTTGTCGTTTGCAACCACTCCATGTGTGACTAAATGTTGCCTACAACTATGAATGGTTGCCTATGTGACTATTTTTCAAATTTGGATGGATTCAATCTTCCTTTCAACTAGTTACAACTATGACCTATTTCATCTTTCCAATAGGTTGATTTTTCATGATGTCTTTATATTTTTTACAACATCGTATATATGTTTAGTTGCACATGCAACCAAAATAATCACATTATAATTGCATAAGCTACTTAGTAGTTACACATATAGATTATTTAATAATACATATGTACTTATATGTATATACCTACCTACCTACCTACTTACCTACCTACTCAATTACTAGATACCTATCTAATTATAACCTATGTGCCATCTACTTACCTACTATGTATTTATGTATGTATGGCCACTTACTATGTACATACACCCTACGTACCTACCTATTATGTACATGCCCACCTACTTAATTATTAGGTTCTTACATACATATACCCCTACATACCCATTAGCTATCTAATAGGCTATTTAATTATAAATTATTATTATTTAGAGGCTATTTAAATATGTACTTAAAATAAATATTATTTAAATAGGTACCTAGTAAGAACTTATGCTACTTAGTAGGTAGGCTATATAATAGCATATGTGCTAGGGAATAGTTGCAACTAGACTACAATTATGTGACTAGGTTGGAACTAGGCTGCAACTCAAATTTTATCCCATATTGTTTGTTTTCCTTATTAACTTTACAAACTATATAAGTAGGTTGGTTTGGTGTAGTAAACACATTCAATTTTTCTAATTGCCATGTGGGAGGAGCTAATCACATAGGCTCCACCCAAAAAGTTAAACTTAAAATAAAATAGAATTTTGTTGTAAAAGTTTTAAACCTAGACCTAACTACCTACCTACCTAAGCTAAACCTATGGTTAGGTGGCCTAGGCTTAGCTAGGTGCCACATTGCCTATTGTAAATGGCCTAGCTCAAAATTAGGCTAGGTACCATAGGCACTTAGCTAGGCTAAATGGCCTAACCTAGGCCTAGCCTGGGTGCCACGTGGCCTATCATAAATGGTCCAACCTTAAACTAACCCTAAATGATTATAGGGCAATCTTAAGTTGCCACATGGCATAACTTAGGCCACTACGTGGCACAATCTAAGTGCGCTTTAATTGGATAGTTGAATATATATATATATATATAGAAAAATCTAAATGATGCCATGTGTTACATTCCTAAACTACCATATGTCACATTTTTGGTGAACCATGTGTGCATTGTAGTTGCAAGAACTCATCCTTGTATGCATGTATAAAATCGTCATATTCATATTCTACAAAAAAAAAAATCATCCATTGCTTGCAACTAGCGTCATTGGCAACTTGTTGTCTGCTGCTAGGTTGATTTTTTGTTGCAAATGTCACTTGCAACTAAAATTTAGTCATAAATGACAATTACAAATGACTTTTTTCTATTAATGTGTGGTACCTTCTCTCTATATCTCTTTTACATTGAGGAACAAGGATTAAACACATATATTGCATAGCTCAAATCTTAGTACATATAACTTCATTAATGTTTCATTGGTCGAAAGGTGTAGGTGGAGTCCAAGGTCAAATTTTTATTACAGTCAGTAGTCAAGGATCTTAATCTCATGATTTGTCCAAGCCATGATATGGTTTTTCTGTTGAATCCATTAAACAATGGAGGTTGGCTCTTTAGGAGTTTGGTTTTTCAAAGAGTTCAAATCCAAGGATGAAATTGTTATACTAAAACTTTTGAGCAACAACTTGCTATGAAAGAAGCCATGAAACAAGTTTTATTTAAGCACACATTAAAAATAAGACACCATTTGTTATTATGGTGGTTTTGTTTTCCTCTCACACAATGTTTTGTTAAAATTGCATTTATTCTGTCATGTGAAGGTATTTCAATTTTATCCTTTTTGCTCATGTGGTCATCAAAGCACTCCCATCCTTGTTACTCATTTGGAGAGATATGAAATTTAACAATGTGATGTATCGGAAGGACCTAATATGGGATTGGGTTGCTCCACATCTCATCAAATGTGTGTGGTATTGGGACCACCCTAAAAACTACACATTGAAGTAGGAAGTACCTCTTCACAAAAGATTTGATCGTGTTCCCTTTAGGAATGACCAGATGTTCAAGTTCCTCTCTTGTGAAGAAGTTAAAATAAACTACAAAAAAAAAAGGCAAACAAAAAATTGGACCTTCCCAAACAAGTACAATATGCATGATCGAGTTCCAATACAATTCAATTACCAAGAGTCAAAACATGATGGCATTGTCTAGAGATAGCCCTGGCCTATTTTGGAGCAACAGGTTCCTAGTCCTATGCTAGTCATTATTTCAAAGCCCCCACCTCATAGACCTATTTTCCAAGAATACATGAAAGATTCGCGCCTTTTGTAATGGGCATTAAATTTTTGTGGCATAGAGTTGTATGTGTTTGGCTATAATCTGAATCTTGGCTGTTCAAGCATGAGGAGATATCTACCATTCTAAAGGAGGTAATTTGAGTTCCACATGTTACATTTACTTTCATATTCTAATCAATTTTTTCATTCCTTCCTCATTCCCTTCTATCTCAATCACAAGTGTCTTTCGAAGGCAAAGTTAATCTCTTGATTATGGACATCCCCATAGGCATCCCTATTCCGTTTGTTTTTGAACCTTCTATGGAAATACCTTCCTAGAACACAAAACTCAAAAATTATGTTAAGGTTATGTTCATTTTTGTAGACTATTTTTTGCTTAAACGGTGTGGAGTTCTTCTTTTCTTTTTAGATGACCTCCATGTTTTCAAGGAAATCTCCTCCTTTCTTGATAGTGATGAGCTCAGTATCAAGATGAAATGGGTGGTCATCAACTCCCTACCACTGGTGAACACTAAGAATAGGAGTCAACATGTCTTCCCCATTGTCCTATTTTATTATAATTCAACTTTGCAATCTATGTGGTGGATTTTTTTGATATATCAATTTTTCTTCTTTTACAAATTTTCATACATTGAACCATACTTCTTGCATGGGAGGACTTCCAATTTTTCCCAGCATCTATTGTTGTAGTTGTTCATGGCATTCATGTTTGTGAGGAGGATGTCCTTTATAATTAAACAACTTGAACATCCATGATTGTATATGATAGTGGCACCCCATTTCAAACAATTCAAGAGACTCATCCTTTGGCATTGTAGGCGTTGGTTGAAATGTGTTCTCCTTTAAACTCCTTTGTTGTTCACTTGGATTCCACTATAAGTAATCTCATTGCCATCTAAATTTATTCATTTTGTCCTTTCCTCTTTGGGATTTTGATTCATGTTTGTCAAAAGGAAATAATATTTGTGCTTGTGATGCAACTAGGAGGCATGTTTTTGCACTTGAGGTGGATCTTGTTGCTTTTCACAAGGCTTTCCTTATGTTGGTCAAGTAATCTGTACCTAAGGATACACAACCACAAAGTTACAATTTGAATCCAAATTTCCCCCTAAGGAAGAGAGCAAAGAGATGATTAGATTGTGCATAAGTTAATTTTTAATATTTTTTATTTCAGTCCACATCTTGAAATGTAATTGATGTTCATTTGTATGTTGTGAATGCTTATAGAGACCTACAAGCTTCACACTCTTTGAGGAGTATTCCCTTCTTCATGTGCAAGGAGTTTTTTGCAGTCCTTCTGTTAGCCCAATCTACCATCATATGCCAAATCACAAGCTAGGATTTTAGAAAATTTCCAATCCTTAGATCCATTGTCAGAGGACATTAGCATTGATTTTAAAGTTTAGGCCTTTGAAGATGAATTTTTTATGACATGTGACATTTTCTCTCTTTGATTTCTTTGTTGATGAGTTCAAGGGTCAACAATTATTTCATGCAAACTATCATAAATATGGATGGAAAGTTCACTTTCATGTTCTTGTGTAGATATTATGGATATTTCATTTGTGTTTGATGTCACCATGTTGTTTTGTCTCTTTGAATTATGCATTATTTGCACTTTTACCTATGATATTTTCCCTTTAAGAATAACATTTTTTTGAAACATTTAAAAAATTCCATCCTACCTTCCATTTCTTTGCAAACATGGAGTTTTTTTTCTTGGTATATAAATATCGATAGTTAAAACAACTTATACATTTTCTATTAACCACAAAAATATTTTGAATATTTGTGGAATTTTGAATGTCACACTAGATTTTTTTTAATTTAGTCAATTTGATAATAATACATCTAAATCTATCATTACAAAATGAAGTGCAAGTTATTGTTTACAAAAATTGATATGTTACTAATATTCCAATCCCATAGAAGATTATTAAATTATTAAATAACATTTTTAATGAATTAAAAAAACATTTTACATCCCAAGGAACATTTTGAAACTTATTTTTAAAAATGTATAATTAACATGATTTGCATTTAAACATGGTTAATCATCATTTGATGAGCACAATGAATAAAGATTGATCATGTTCAACCTATATTGATTGGGATATACCATGGTTGACCATAAATTGAACATAATAGTTTGACCATGAAACTTTGTGTGTATGGACATTTTTTTTCAAATAGAAATATGGATTCACAAGATGTAAGCAATGAAATCCTTAGTTTTTTTGTTGGGCTTTTCTCCCCTCTTATGTGTTATTGGATCCCTTTCTGTTGTGTCTAAACTAATATTCTTTTTTGATCCCAACTTTGAATTGTTTGTAATATATGTCCTAACTATGTTTCTATTCGTTCAATTGTGTTTTATGTAATGAATCATACGTATTGATGTCAAATCTTCATATTCAATCTTCTATTGCACTAACTCAAAATAAATTTACATATTCCTAGTATCAACTTCTTTGTTTTCTTCAGTTTGATGTGATTACAAATCTATGATTAAACATAAACTCATAGTTGTTTCTAGCACAAACTTTTAATAGTTCATTCAATCCACTAATCACAAAAGTACAATATCTATGAACTTCAATGTATTTATTTCAAACTTCGTAATTATCTATCCAAACACACATGTTCACTCCTAGAGTTAAGGATTTCGAACCCTTATGTGAAATATATTTCTAGATTTCAACAGTGCTTTCGGTTTTTATTCTGAAAGTACTAAACAAAGTCAGGTTTCATAGGTGTTTGGTCCATGTCATTGGAAGCCATTTCCGACCTTGGTGTACTTGGTGGCATGGTTTTTTTTTTGTCTTTCATATTCGTGTTTCCATCTTTTATGCATGTTGGGGAACTCGATTCTTTTACCTTGCTAGGGGTAATGTTATTTGTCAACACCAATTGGTCCATCTCTTTATTATATGCAAGGACATGCGATTCGTATGGATTGTCCTCTACATTATAATTTTTTCTTGGCCATTTTTGTTTTAAAATTGATTCATTTATTTTCTTGTTCGCCTAGAATCCAGATAAGTAATCACATTGCTGATGAAATTGTGTTATGGAATTTTGATTCATCAGGTGTGCTAGCCATGGATTGTCCCTTGGAGGTTGTCATAAATTGTTCAAAAACTATGGGATAAACATTTTTATCATTTTCCTATATATCTTTAGTCCTGTAAGTGATTAAAGGATGTCTAGTACCTCACGTTTGCTTGGAACTTTCTAGCTACATTCTTCAACTTTTTTTGTCTATAGATAGGTATTTGTCCAAGTTTGGTGGTATTTGGCAAAGCATGTTGTGGATATGGATACCAAGATATCCTGCAATTGAACATAAAGACTCAAAGCTATGTTACTGTAATGGATCCCTTCAAACAAACACAAAAAAAGAAATTGAATTCGTAATATTATGGACAATTGCAAACATGTCTACTTAACGACATATTTGTTTTGTCTATGAAATTTGTGCATTTGTTACAAGCTATTTTACCATGTATTACTATGGAGCTTAAAATGTTTACAATGGTAGAACAACTCCAAAGGTTGGAATAGTTAGAAAATATGTTTTGAAATCCAATTTTCATTCTAATGTATTATAAGGCTATTGTTTAGGACGAATAAACTTCCATGATCTATTATTGTCCATATTTTGAGCAATACATGTTTTAAACCAATCAAAGTCATTTTTCTTATTTGTGTTTTTTCTGAACCACTTATTGCCACTTGGTTGGATTCAACTTTGTTTCGAATACTTGTCTATGGGGTGTGTGTCAAATGTATTGTCATTTTGGGATTTATTGGCATTTTTCACTTGTATCTTTGATTGTAGTTCAACCTTATGCCATTATATACATTTAACAAACTTATGTGATTTCAAAAAGTCTTTTAAGAAAAAATCTTAACATTTCCTATTATATTAAACAAGAGATTTCTTACATTGGAATAATGGAATGCCACTTGGCATTATTGATGATGCGGAAGAACATACCTTTTGTGTCAAAAAAAAATACCCCCATGTCAAGAATACCTATCATGAAATATTTTGGGTGACATGGATGGAATATACTTGAAATAATTTTTTTGTTCACGTTCACCCATTAATGGAATAACATCCTTGACAAGGAAATGGGCACGTAAAGTCAACTAACAAGTTCATTATCAATCCCATTACTAAGTTAGTGAATGAAAATAAGGCAGATTGGGATAAACATTTACCTATTGTATTTTTCTCCCATAATAACTTGCAAGGTAACTACATGGTATACTACATATTAGTTAGTATACAGACTACATCCTCCAATGCCTGTGCATAATATGTTTTGTTGGCATTTAGTGAGGACCATAAAGATGCAAACCATGTTAGAGTACTAACAAGCAAATTAACAAACTTGTAAACTAACAAATTGCACTTGCATAGGAAACTATTGGGAATCAACAATGGAAAAATACTATATGGAATCAACAAAGGTATCCAAAAAGAAATTCAAATTTGGAGATCATGTAGTTTGGTTTTCAAAGGACAAAAAACACATCTTGGAAAATTCACTAGGAAGTGGTTTGGTCCATACATAATACAGTTTTGTTTACCAAATAACATTAAATTTTTAGTCATTATGGATAAATTTGATCCAAATTCTATACTTGCCAATATAAACAAGTTAAAACCTTACCAATTTATGGATGATGAAACACATACCATAGATGGTCCACAACCAATATATTGGGAAGGATAAGGTGATGCTGATGTTAATGATAAAAAAAAAAGACAACAATGAAAAACTAATTTATGTGGTATAGAATGAATAGATTGAAAAAGAATCCAAAACGAAGGTGGATACATTTTTATGAAGGTGGATTTGGATGACATTTGTTTGGACCCAACATTAAATGGCAATAGAAGGCACAACATTTCAAATAATGAAACCCTAAAAAGGATAGTGACAAATTAGGGGATGCGGGATTAATGGTGTTGACTTGTCGTGACAATGCGTATGAACAATCATTTTCATTTTATTTTATTTTCATTTTCCAATGTTTCTAACTCATCAAAATGGATGAAGAGAGTTTTGTTGAAATTTTAAAGAGAAATGCAAGAGAAAAAGAAGAGGTGAAAAGTAATATTATTTGTGAAAAAAAAGGGAATTGCAACATTAGGAAGCGATTACTGTAAGAGGCCAATCAGTGAAAGCATATTAAACTTCACATTTTGGATTTACAAATCCACATTTGCACCAAGTCCATTCCCCACTTGCTTCTTCATATTACAATAGGGAAGGAGAATTGAAAAAAGTCTATGTAGTTTAGTCCAAACAAGAAATGAAAAAAAAAAGTGGTTACAATTTTTAAGAGAAAGAAGGCTTTCATTTTTTCAAGGTGTGCCGAAAATTGTGGTGTTGATAAATTATGAAGACGAAGACGACCTCTGATTTTTTCAAGGATTGAAATAATCAATATCACCAGCACCACTTGGGTGAAAATGGGAGAAGAAGAAAAGACATGGGCATCAGTAGTTGAATTGGTAGGTTTGTTTGAAATTGATTGGAAAGCCCCATGCCATGATATGTTAGTAGAATTCCTTAATACTTGTCACATTAAAAAGGACACAATTTATATTCATACAGGAAAGAAGGTAACACTTAGTTGTAGACAAACATTTCATTATAGACGTGTTCAAGATTTCCAACATTAGTTGGAAAGAACAAAAGTAAGTAGATAAACAAATTGTACATAAGTTTTGCTTCAAGGCATTGTCTTGCTAAGAGCTTACATAAATGCAAAACATGGAGTGTTAGTAAATGAAAACACCTTATGATATTCGTTTTCTTGCACTAATTCAGATAATGCATTAGAAAGATAAATTTTGTTACTTTAGTAACAAAAATGTTATCTTATTACAACAATGGATTAAGGAAAATTTGTAGATTAGGCAAACACCATTTTCAAATAATTGAACAAGGAATTACTCAAGTGGACCTCATCTTAGACCAAGATGTTAAAATGTATAGTCAAATTGATGTCAAGAAGGATGCGTGTCATTTTGCATTAGTCATTAAGGTGTTGAGGCAACATTTTTTTCCCAGAAACTAATTTACAGATGCCAATAGAACCAACAATTGGTAGAGCTTAACAAGCTTCAACATTCAAGGCTAGTGTTTTAGAGTTGAAGGAATGATTACAAAAGAACAAACGATCTTTACAACAATCTAATCTGTCTCCATGGAATGCAAATATGGAAAGGCGAAAAGAAAGAAGAGGGCAACCTTCTATTGTGGTGTCCATTGAAGAGGGAGATGAAGAAGAACCTTTTGTCTTCAAGAAGAGGCAACATATGAAAGGAGCTTTGCCATGTACAATTAGTGGCAACAACTACATTCACTATTCCAAGGACACAACAAACACATGAAACAACAAAGACCAAGGTCATTAACATCTCCTCCAAGAATAATAACACATGCTAAATAGGAGACAAATTTAATAAGACCCAATGAACAACAAGCAATAGAACCTATAGTTACTATGGAAACATAGAAGGAGCAAAATAAACAATCCTAGTTTCTAGAAGCTAATCTTGGTGGGTGGTCCCCACTTAGATCCCAATTTCTTGAACAACACTACAATTGTCCAAATTCCACAATAGGATGACATGCCATCATTATCAACAATATTTTATGATGTAGGAGTTCAATAGGGACTTATAGGCATGTACTTCCATTTGTTAAAACATCTAGAAAAGATACTCCATTTTTTCAAACACCACACACAATTGGGTCTTTGAGTCAAGAGGCAAAATATGACCTAAAAAAAATGGAATGTTTTAGTATTTTGCACATTACAACAAGAAGATGGAACAAACAAGGATTGAATTATCAATACTTAAGTTGTTGTGCAATAGAAATGAAACAGAAAAATAGGAATTCGAAGCCAAACTTGAATCTATAGCATAAGAAGTTGCAACCTTACAACATTAAATTTTGGCCAATGAAATTTAGATAAAGAAATTAGTTCAAATTAAGGAATAAGAACTAAACAAATTACAAATGGATGTGATTCAACTGGGTCAAAGGAAAAGCAATTTGGAGTAACAACTATAGTCCTTTAATAACATAAGGGAGGAAAGAAACATGTTGAAGCAAAATCAAGAGAAGGAGGATGCACGGTATTGGGCCCTAAAAAAACAAGTGGATGTGTTTGAAGTCCAATTATAGCTTTACAAAAAAACAAAAATAATCTATAACATATGGTGTAAGAACAACAAATGGAGATTTTAAAATTCAAGGAGAAGATCCAAATTATTATGCACCAGAGGAATGAAGCCATACAAACAAAGGATCACACTAAGGCTACTTGTAACATGTCCATACAAGCAATATAACATGACATTAATTAGCAAATATAAGTAGCTATGGACAAGTTAACAACCATGGAACCATACATTTCTAAGCATAGACTAAGGGATTATAACAACTTTCTTATGTAGAATACCACCTTGAGGACCAAGGTCCATGGAGTTGCAAACATCTAACATTGATGACTGGTGGAATTTGGTCCAAGATCTTTTGTAGAAAGATATACAAGGGTTGTTTGATGAGCACAGAACATATGAGGCTAGTTATAGAAGGAAGTTGAAGGCATATCGAAAAGTTTACCTAGATTTTGTGTACATGTATCACCTTCTACAATTTTAGAAGATAGTTTTGCAACATTAGACTTCGACTAGTTTGAGGTAGATACAAATGAAGAAACATTTAAGGTGTAATCAACAATACTTGAAGAGATGAAGGGAAGAGTTGCCATAGAGGAGATCCTTGGGGAGTAAGGAGATGTTTACTTAGTAAACTAAATTGAAGTGGGAATCATTGAAGTGCAAGAGCAGTTGCAACAATAAGTATTTATACTTTCAGAGTTAAATGAATATGCAACAACAAATATTGTATCTCAATCAACAAAGTTTGGTACAACTATTGCCACAACAATCACATCCTTAGATGAAAGTGATAATGGTTATATAAAGGATACTGCAGATGTACAACATTAGGTGCATCAATAGATCCAACTTTAGAATGAGGGGTTAAATGTGGTGGAAAGGGAGAAATCTGCAAATTAGGGGATGCATGTACATGAAATTACAATAGTGATTTAGGCATAACAATTAGTCCATTCAAAATACTAGCATGATTTTGTACTTATTATCACTAGTGTAGCTTTGTACTTTACCATGCACAAGATTTCAAGGATGAAATCCAAAGTAGAAGGGGGGTAATGTTAAGGGTGGAACTATGCGATCCTTGTTGGACAAAGTAGACAAAGGTATCAACATTTGGCATAGTGGATACATGTGTAACGAGATTGTGTAGGTTTAATGGATTAGGACTTATGAGGATTGATTCAAATTGAAGTTTATGATAGGAATTCGAGGAAGATCTATAGAAAAGTTCTATAGATGGTTGGACATTAGAAGATGAGGGAATTATGATTCAAGAGAATAAGTAGTTTTTGACATATTGAAAAGTTCATGTTTAAGCTAGACATTAGTTTTGATGGAGAAGAACATGGATACTACAATGTAATTTTGTTTCATATTTTTTGTAAATCACCCAATATGATATGGTTTGATTCTATTTTCAATTCACTACAAAGTCAATCATTGTGCTGATATCTATTTTGTAATGCATTTTTTTGTTGAAATTACCTCTGACTTTTATAGTTGTTATTGAACAAACTCCATATGTTTGAAAATAACATGTTGAATATAGAATTCTAGAATGAAACAATGTTAAAATATTAGCAATTATCATATAAATATTTAAAATCAACCACAAGTCAAAAACTTTTCTCCTTAGGCCTTTAAAGCTAATAATAAGGACTATTGTAACTAGAAAATAAACAAGAAATACAATTTGATTTTCAAATTGAAGAAGAGGACTTTTGAGTATGGCCTTGATTTGGAAGCAAGCTTGCCTTGCCACAACAAAATGGAGCGAGTCAATTTTCTTCAATTTTCTTCTTTTGACTTTATAGCACTTCAAAATATATTTTGATACAACTTTTTAGAGGCCATAGCTTACAAATGTTTCAATAAACGAGTGTTTCAGTAAAAGTCTCTCAATACTTTTTATGTCAGTTCAAGTATGTCGTTTCTTTCATTTTTTTTTTGAAATGAATTTATTTGTCTTGAATATCATTTTCCACCCCTGTATATCTGTTTTTCCAGCCCTGTTTTCACCTCACAATTTGCTTACATCCCTTAGAGGTTCAACATGCAGAGAAGTAATCATTTCTTCTACTTCAAGGAACTGCAGCAATTGATAACCTCAGCTTGCTCTCTGCTGCAATTAATAGTGCATCACAATGGTTCCTCCCAACTTTAGAGATCATATCAAGGGTTTATGTTAAAAAGCCATGGACAAAATGTTCACTTGCAATTCTGTCTTCAATAAAACATGTGATGCTATAGAACAGGAAACTAAAGCTTGAGGAACCATAGAACCATTATTGACCTTTGGAACAGTTTCACCATGTTTTAGGGGTGTGGTCTCCAGTAACTATAACCATTAGCAACCATACACTAGTACTTGCTAATGATTTTGATGGCCAAATAGTTTCATGCTTCAATTAGATACTTTACACTGCTACCTTTATGTCAAGGATTTGGAAGTTCAATAATGTTATCTCTTGTGAATTTTATGTACTAGGATGTACAAATCATGATCTTGCAAGTGAACATTTGGCAATGTTCATTTAAAGAATGGCAACATAAATTTCCATTTTGAGATGACTACAATTGAAGTGTTGAAGTGAAACATTTTTCTTCAAAAGGGAGATGATATGTTGATGAGCCAGTATGATTGTTACATCAAGGAAGATCTGTTGTGGTGACCTTAGTTGATGAGTACGGTCTGATCCTATTACATCTTGGAAGTTGAAGAAATAGATTGCAATCTGTCTCAATTGTATGGGTGTGTCTACAGCTGAAAGAAAATAAGAGTAACTATTGTATCATGTCAAAAGTTCCAGTGCAAGAGCGGTGATAGTTCTGAGACTGAATTTAAGAGTGAACACAATGTGTGAATGGGGTTATGTGAAGAGGGACCATGAAAGTTGAGGTTGTGTGGTTCGTGATTTTGTGGAGTAATAATTTCAGATGGCAAAAAGCCCAGGTTTATGTGTGACGTCTGTTGAACAATCCTCTTGGTAGCATTTGGCATCTGAATTTGCAACATGTGAAGAATTCACTTTGAGCACAATTTTCAGAGAATTGTGCACTTAAATCCATGTTTGAACATCTTGACACTTGACACCAACTCAACACCAGAGATTCTCAAAACCTGCAGTTTCGAGCATTCACTAGATGTTTTCCCCTAGATCAATATGTCAAGAAATGAAGGTGAAGATGTACAGCGCCTCATTCCAGAGAGTTTATTTAAATTTTAAATCTCAGACCAATCATCATATGCTCGGATCCGTGGCGCAATGGTAGCGCGTCTGACTCCAGATCAGAAGGTTGCGTGTTCGATTCACGTCGGGTTCAAAACCCGGATTATATACTGAACCGAGCTCCGTTTTTGGGCCACATCTTTTGTTCCGGACTATATTCCTTCTGAGTTCTTGCTTGTTTCCTTTTGTTGGCTCTGCCTCTTCCTACGAAATGATTGCAGAGTTCATCGGGTCGAGATTAATTCCCTATTTGAACTTTTGCTGGTTTGGAAGGAACTTCTAGTTCTGGAGTCAATCTTCTTGCAAGATCAAGTAGTGTTCACATGCTTGGTGGTTTTTACACAAAGTTTGTTTTACATTCCAAAGGCCAAAATGGTCGGCGAAAAAGTAAAACTGGAATCAATAATTAAAAAATTGGACTTGTACATGGACCAAACAAATTGTTTTCAATGAGTCCAAAAACTCAAATTAATTTTTATCATCTGTCAATCGTGACAAAAATCAATACCCACCAAGGTTATTAATACTCTACCTATAGGGCTGGTTTGGCCCCATATTTTCAGATAATCTATTAAAAATGATTGCCAAATAGGTTCGGAAGGAGGCATGTTCTTTCCTAGGGTTTACCTTTTGGCTACCCAAAAAACCCTTAGCAACAGAATTGACGTGCACAAAAGTTACGGTTCATAGGAGCAATGAGATGCATGAGTAAGGTACATACTACATACTATCATCACCATAGTAATGTGAGAATCTTGGGATGTCACCATTTTCTTGTAGTAAGATATTCACATGAGTGACAAGAAATGAAAGTAGAAAGAACATTTTGTCCTTGATATTCTACAATCACTCATAGGGCAAGATGCTAAATACCCCTAGCAAGCTTTATATGGGCATTAGTGTGGTGCGTTGTTGAACTTTTGTGGTGCAATTTTTATGGTTTGATCATAGTTCTAAGTTAACTAAAAAGCACAATTGTTCTCATTCAGCTTCAAAAAGTATGCTGATGGTAGATGTCCTCTCTTTCTCTTAAGAGGTGGTGAGTTTGACTTTGGTGTGAGGCAACAGAACATGAATTCTCTTACTTCTACTTGGCAAAACAAGCAAAATCACACAGTTCTCCGTGAACTGCACAAAATCACACAAGGCTCAAAAAAGGGCACAAAAACACAAGCCAAGACAAAGCTCATTGGGGGTATTTGGCATCCTCCACTTGCGGATACTGCCTTCTTGGCTTGACATATCACAGTGAAGTTTTTCCAGACATCATCTGGTGTATATTTGGACAGTGGGGCCTCATTCATGAAAGTGAAATTACCATTGTACACGGTGGTTCACCCTGGCAAATTGGGAGCACACCAAAATCCTTCATACACAAGGTTGTGAACAGGTCACACCCATCTTCAATTGGAAGAAACTTATTTCTGTGGCTTGTATGGCAATTCTAGGAACATCAACTTGACAATAGGTAACCCATCATCACTCATATAAATCTCCTATTGCAAGATAGAACTTCATTCCTTGATCCTCACCCTTTGCTAAATTCAGATGTCTTCCACAAGACTACTCCAGCTAGGCTCCTTTGTTTATTCTACTCATCATAGAAAAACACACGTTTCAGACTTTCCAAAGATTGTACTACGCAATTCGATATCCACATCACTTTCTGCAGTTCCAATGGTGTCAAAGGAGAATGCTCATAGCAGCAAGTAGTATTTCACCCAGAGTCAAACAAATGAGAGTTAATGCATGTCTCATTTATCTCGCAACAGTAAATGCAACTGCAAAACTGAATGGCATGCAACACAAAAGCAAAATAAATAGCCCTTATCAACCCAAGCCAATACTAATGACAGGCACACATTTGTAAATGGGGAAATCATTTACAAAAATGAGAGGTTGAATTGTTAGCAATATGTATTTTTTACCTGCCAGAAACAAAACCATTTTAGAAGTCAATGGCCATGTTTCCTATGCTTGTGCTTCTTCCTGTGACCTGGTTTCTCCTCAAAGCTATCTGTTGGCAACCATTCTCTGTCTGAGTGATGTCTATGCCTCCCATGCAAAGAAGTTTCATTTCCATCATTTCTCTCATGGGTTAACTTCAAATCACTGTAATTTCTGTCACCATGACCATCTCTTACATCTGAAAAATACTCCCTGGACCTTCCTTCTTTCCTTCTTTCCCTGTCCTCCCTAGACCTCGCCTGTGGCACATGCACATCTTTCTCTGATTCTTTCCAGTGCCATCTGCTTCTGTCACCTTCTCCAACATCAGCATCCCAATCCCAGTCTCTACTATCCTTTGATGCTGTCCTTCCTTGACTGGAATGGTCAATCTTTTCTTTAGATTCAGCTTGGTGTATCTCCACACTATTAATATCACTCTCAAGCTCATCCCTGTTGTCCTTGCTCACATCAGGTTTTTGACCCTGATCAAAATCTGCATCTGAGTAGTCTCTGCGGGCTTCTGGGGTGTTTCGTGGGTCCACCCTTTCATCCAAGCTTTGTCCAGTGCCCAATGGACGATAAAACTCACCATCCTTTGCATGCCTCTCAAACTTCCTTCGTGGTGGAGGAGGAACCTGAGCAACATCCTCACCAGGTAAGAACTTAAGACTGTACAGCCTTTTTTATTAATATTCCTCGTCCCTAACTTGCTTAACACCCCTTAAAGCTGAATCCCTCAAGGTCTCAAAGCACAGAGAAATTGTGGGGCACAACAAGAAATAGGAAAATCTTAACAAAGGAGCACCTGAAAGCGACTCATGTAGTGGCCGTCAGGAGGAAGTGGTATTCCCAGCTTTTGTAATTCATCATGTGGTATGGGTCGCCTGTATCAAGCCAGATTGCCACCAAAGCACAAATCAATAATACTTGTGTCTCTTTTCATTTTTGCCTTCCAGCAGGTACTGGGGTATCTGATTTACTATTTAAGATTGATCTAGCGTAGCCAAGCCATGGCCTGGCTTCACATCAGACTTCCTTCAACAAGCAGAATCCACAACCCAATGTTTGGTCTCAAGATCAGAAGAAGTGCTTCATATATCCTTTGTTGTCCAGTGCAGGAACTGCTTCCTTATTCATGGGTCTTACATCAAGACCTAGATGCTAGGTGCAGACAGCTTTGCCCCCACTAGCTCCCAAGCATGTAGGCCACACCAAATAACAGATCTTCATAATCTTTCAAATCTAATATGTGAGATTGCAGAGAAAAAACTCTACAACAACACTTTGAAGGTAACATTTAAGTCAGCCTGAATAGAATTGATAGATTAACAAACAACAAGATTATTGAGAGTTCAGAACCAGCAACATACAGTGAACACAAAAGATGAGCCCCAACCCGAAGAAACACAGAAAAAACTGAAGAGTGGTTTGAACAATGGTGAGACTCACTGATATGTTAGATCAAAAGCAAAATGCAGAGATCCAGTATGCTTTAGCTCATATGCTCTGTTACCTGGTCTGAAATCAACCGAATAATAGCAGATAGAGTAACAGCTTAGGAGATTGAAAAAACAGAAACTTACAAAGGTGCCCTGAATGGACGTTCTCGACCTCCAAATCTGAGTTGCCCTGATTCTTTCTTCCCACCAAGGCCTCCACCTGCCTCGCCAAACACCAGTCATCAAATTTCTTACCAGAATCTTGTAAGGAATGTCAGAGACTCACAAGTAACACTGCAAACAGTCCCATCAAGGCAAGAATGAACACTGCAGAGGACTGGTAGAACAGAAAGACATCAGTAACATTTGCACCTGACATGCAGATAGACTTCAACACCTGGTGATCACAGGGCTCAACTCAATAAAGATCTGAACTGTCCTAGCTATTTCAACATCAGGGAAAACACCAATCTAAGTTACATACCCTGTTGTTAATGTTTTGGTTTGGGTTGAAAAGGTATCACCAAAGGAAAATGATAGGCAACATAAGAAAAATCCTGCACATACAAGGTTGAAACATTTGCCATATCATTCCTTTAGGCTCCAGATATGAGACTGCATTACCAAGTCTGCGAGGGATCCAACCAGGCATAAGCTGTTGACGATTATAGTCCACCAGTATTTGGTGACCATCTACCATGGTGTGGTATGCTGTCTGCATCCATCCCCAGTGCATGTCATGACACCATCACCATTTACTTTCTTAAGAAATCCAAAGATGTTGAGACAAACCAATCATGACTTTCTCAGTAGTCATAAGCTTGCTTCACTAGAGAAAGGAGTACCTCATAGGCATGTAGCATCTCTTTTTCAGTCTCATACTCCACAAACGCATACCCACGAGAGGCACCTGTCACTGCACATACCAAAAAAATCGCATGAACCAGGACTGTTATGTTTTGACCTAAACTAGAATATCCAGGGACTACAAAATGGCTCTGCTTAACATGTGTCAAAGCTCTCCATCAGAATAGCTCACTTCTAAGGGCTTGGTGCAGCACCATCTTCAACCTGTGAAGTACATGCAGTCAGAACCCATCATAAAACAGAGTATACGTGCTGTGCTCCTAGCAATTCCAGTGATCCAAAACTTCAAGCCCTAAGCCTTCTATCGTTAACCATGCTTGTACACTTGCTTTGAAATGTTCATGAGTCTAAAGGCTGGCATAAGGTTCGAGGAATGATTTTGTAGTGCAAGAATTTCCAATCTACACTTGATCATCATGTTTGATTTCTTTATGTGGATAAATGGAAACTGACCAATATGGCGGACCAATCGCAGCCTCTTCACTCGCCCATATTTGCTCATAACCTGCATGCATTTCATCAACCAGAAAAATGGTAAGGACCTTGGATCCCTCATCAAACCATATGAACTGAACAGCCAATAAGTTCAAAGGATCCTGGATTGACAACAATTGCAACTCTTGCAGAGCAACAGCAACAAGAAGTAATAAAAAATACACACCTCGGCAAGTGAACGCTCGTCAGTGTTCTCAGAGAGGCAGCCTACAAACAATGTGCAATACGGATCCCCTTCTGCTTTTGGATCCCCTGTTGCGTCATCTGCAAAAGTTGTACATCATCCCGAGCTTCAAAACCCTAATAACTGACTGAAAGACAAGAAATTCATTATCTATCTAAACTTGACGCAACAATATCTTTTTGGTCTCCAGGAACAACAAAAGAGCACTGACATAATTAGCCTGCAGAAATCTGGGAACCTTCATTTTCTGCCCCTGTAACAACAGAGCTACACTACACGGTGCAAGCATCTGGAAAGTGGAACGTACATAAGCCAGCAGAGGATGCCAAGAGGGCACGGTAAACGGCATTGTCGTGGGGGGTGATATCAGTGCCATCGATGCTCCCTGCTTGGATGGGATGGTAGGAGGAGGCGTAAAACACGCCATTCGCTCGAGCAGACATTTCTCCGCCAGCTCTCTCCCTCTCCTGTCTTCACATCGCGATCTCAATCTCTGCTGCATCTGTCAGACGTAAGTATTCTCGGAATCCGCTGTACCCTCACAAATTTAGCTCCCTCTGTCTCTTCTCCTGGACCTTGATGTCTGCGAAAACTAGACGATAACATAATTAGGGTTTTGAGGTCCGGGAATCCAAAATGGTTACGTCGATAGGCTAGAAATTAGGCTCGGGACACGAGGCGCAATCAGCCTCAAACATTACGGCTCGGCAAGTTTCTGACGTTCGGAAAATATTAAACCTTATTGCTAGGGTTTAATATTTTGTGAAAGATCTGCAGAAAAATGGCTAAGGTTATGGCCATACTTGATGTTTAGGGTTTACAACTGACATCTGATATTAAGGCAAAAGAAGAATGATGGAAATTCAAATATTTCACCATGCAAAAATATAATCTTCAAAAACCTCCACTGAAAAAAACCAAAATCCTTCAAGATATCATAATTCTATAACTAACTTCAAGTTTCAACACAAGCCAAAATATCATGTTTCTAAAATCTTCATATAAAAATAGACCTACTACTTAAGGGCCGAAGTCCCTTACACTACTATCTTATATATTAAAGCAACAGTGGTGTGTGTCTGTCCGGGCAATTTTCAGGCATTGTCTGGACAGACAAATAAACACCATTGTGGTGTGCTTTGTAAAAGAGGGGGGTCGAGTAAGTTGAGGAATTTCTTGATTTGGGAATTTTGATATCTATGACAGTTATTACTCAACTAACAGTTGATAGACCTGGCACGAGAGAGGTTCAGGTTCAGGCATCCAGTGAATGCCAGCACAGGTGACGAGGGCCAGCATGGGCGGGGGGCGAAGGGGGGGGCACGAACGAGGAAGGACCGGGCGGGGGGAAGCTCAACGGGTGCATTATGCATCAGGTTCACACTAGTACTCTATAACGAATCTAAACACAATATCCTTGCCTTGGTAGGCAAGGCCAACAAAAGTGCCACGAATCACAATATCAACTTTAAACATTGCAAGTTATCTTAACCTTATCTCAACATTATTTCAACATGTCAAAATAGGATGTTAAATTAGTAATTAACATTGAGTTTTTTTTGGGAGTTTGCTATTTAGTACACACCTACACATCTTTCTTCCGTTTTTTCTTTCTTGGAAAAGAAAGGAAAAAAAAAACAAGGATAAAAAAGGATGCATGCTAAACATTGATTTGATTTATCATTTTTTTAGACTTTCATTAACATTGATGTTTGACTTTTGAATTTTTTTAAAAAAAATTTAATGTTAGTTAATATTTTTGGTATGGATTGGTGATTAGTTTTAACATTGCTTAATGGAACATTGAAGTTAACATAGGTGTGACCATACTTTAAGTGGTGCAAGACTACATATTTATCCCCCATTGGAAAATAACCTCAAAAATCAAATAGTGGTTTATTTTTCATTATAAGTTGGGAGTTATTTATTCATCTTTGTATTAATTAGATGGTGGGTGCATTCATTGTTTTTTATATAAAAAGAAGGAGCCACTTTGATTGATCCATCATTAATTTTGTAAGGCATTGAGCATTCCCGCAAAAAAAAAACATAGGTATTCTACCCCTTGGCACTTCTTTACAATTTATATACAAAGAAGTTGAACTTTGGTCAAACAATATGGGATAAAATTGAGGTGTTGTTGGGAATAAACAAAAAAAACCCCAATTGTGACCGAACAAAATCAAAAAAAAAAAAAAAAAACCAATGCCC